>Ga0068714_10000253_pt1 | contig 120216 bp, 79 predicted proteins | sample MTBNYHSulfiMetaG_FD_62988 | JGI IMG/M metagenome (GOLD analysis project Ga0068714, IMG submission 62988) | Enrichment culture microbial communities from rom New York Harbor, USA that are MTBE-degrading - MTBE-NYH (New York Harbor Sulfidogenic)... | ecosystem: Environmental > Aquatic > Marine >...
CGATTGATGCCTTTTGCGCAGCCTACAACGAAACCGCGCATCCGTTCATCTGGACCAAAGCGAATGTCAAACCAACAAGCCCAAAACATACATACTCTGATTTATGCAAGTAGGTACTACGTCTGTCCCTAATTTCCCATTCACTGAACTGAAAGGAAGACAGAAATGTCCCTGTGGCAACGAATTAGAGGGAAGCTAACAGACGATGAACCTATCGCAGACCAGAAGCAAAGCGTATTAGACTCACCGATGTATAAGATGGGATTCCTACAGCTAAAAGATGGACGAGATGAGATAGTTAGTTCGTATGGAGATTTTGGATTATCACCAACCAACCCTATCCCCGTAAATGGACCCGAAGGCGAAACAATATATATAAATAGACTTCGATCGTGCAGCGGCGTTGGCTTCATGTACCATCGAGTTGGAAGTCTTAAGCCTGCCAATGCAACAAACCCAATTGATCAATTCGAGTTAGTCTCAATAGATGCCTCTGAAAGGTATATTCTTTATTTTGATATGTACTATTCTCGTCGCTCCACTAAGGTGCCAGCCGGATTAACCTTGATTCCGTGGAGCAAGATGGATAAGCGAGCACGGTTTATGTGTAAGCTCGATTGTACAGGCAGTACTACTACGCACTTAGACAATTTTCCAAATAGCTTGCCAGCTTATCTGGAGTCCTCGAATATATTGAAAAGTCTTTCGCCAGGATTAGGAAAAACGATGGCTGATCTCGTACGTAAGTTCTTATCTGAATCATTTTAAGTACCAGATTGGGTAAACCGCCTCGATTATACTTTTTGACGAAAATAGGGACATCCATGATAAGTAAAGTCAAGCGGGAATTGGGGGACAGACCGGTTATTATTCGCCTCCCTGATAGCCCTTAACCTCCTCCTTCACTCCCTCATCGCAAAGTACTTCAAGATGCCGATGTAAGTGGGGATGCTGGTACGAGGATGAGAAGGAAGCGAATCTGCAAGCTCGTTGAAAAGAAAATGAAGGGAGTTGCCCCCAACCTCGGGAATTAAAAAGCGGCGGTAGAGTGATTCTCAGAAATGGGGGACAGACGGTAGAAATGGGAGACAGACGGTAGTTATTCGCTTGCCGGAAACCCCTTTCATCTCCTCCCCTTCCCCCCCCTACCCCCTCAGCGCAAAATACTTCAGGATGCCGATGTAAAGGGGGACGCTGGCACGAGGATGAGATAGAAGCGAATCAGTGAGCCCCTGTAAAGTGTAATGAGGTAGCCGCCCCCAACCTCGAGGATGCGAAAGTGGGGGTTGGTTGATTCACGGCTGCTTGTACGATTTATAATCTCTCTGATTCGATCCATCACCCGTTCTTGCGGATGGGTGGTTTTGTTTGTAGACTTTGGCGGATGTGCAGTTGTCGCGAATTGGGGCAGGTCGGGGAGACTAAAGGTCAGACATGACATCCGATACAATAAACTACGTCTGTCCCCCTATTTCTCAAATGTTATTTGGAGGAGAACATGGATACAGTACATAGAGGAAGCAAATACAACAGACTCAGAGCGTTAGTTTCAAAAGATATAATATTATTGTTGTTTCACAAAAAATACAAGTCGTATCATAGACTATGGATGTACATTAGATGTGCTATAAGTGTTAAATATTTCGATAAGGCATACACAAAGAGAGATATAGTTCTATTAATAAAAGAAAATGGCATGATTATAGGAACACCATTACCTTGGGATGTAGCGATAGATAAGTTTATGTCTGGTGAGTTGGAACAGTACCTGCACCAGTTAATTAAAAGAATTCATAGCTATATCCACTCCGATAATATATCCAACAAAATCTCTAAAAATGCAATTAAATTATTCAATGCCGTTGCGGAAGGAACATTTAAAGCAACAGAGGAAATACCATCGTTAAAAGTAGAAATAAGAGAATACGGGAAAAACGTATTGTTAAATATATGTATTGAATACATTGTAATAGTAATAATATTATTTGAAAGAAATATATGCGAGTATCTTTTGAATAAAAATGAAATCCATGCAATTATGAATGAGTTATATATGGAAACAGTCAATAAAACATATCATTATCTTGAGAAGATCGATAAAATAGACGAGAAATGTAAAATGATGGACAAAATAATAGGCATATACAATGGGAGGAGTTTGTTCTACGACCAATTTGATAAACCTCTTAATTTACGGGGAGACAAAACATTAAATGACAATGTGATATGGCAAGGCGTAGGTCTGATGTGTACTATGTTGGGTTATGAAGATGATAATGATATTAAAATGAAAACTATACTAGTAGTTGAGGTCGTTGATAATATAAGAGAATTAGGGCTATATAGTCTTTAATCATTAAAAAGAAGTCTCCAAAGACAAATGCGGGATGGACGGTAATTATTCGCTTCCCTGATAACCCTTTACCTACCCCCTACCCCCTCAACGCAAAATACTTCAGGATGCCGATGAAGTGGGTGACGCTTCCGCCTAATACGAACAGGTGCCAGACCATGTGGTGGTAGGGGAAGGTGCGCCAGACGTAGAAGATGACACCGAGCGTGTAGCAGGCGCCGCCGATGGCGAGCCAGAGGAAAAACCCGTGCGGGATCGTTTCAAGTAAGGGTTTGAAGGCGATCAGCACCACCCAGCCCATCGTCAGGTAAACAACCACCGAGATCGCCTTGTAGCGCCCGAGGAACCAGATTTTCAGCAGAATGCCCGCAATCGCGATGCCCCAGATCACCCCGAACATCGACCAGCCCCAGGGGCCCCGCATTGAAGTCAGCAGGATCGGCGTATAGCTTCCCGCGATCAGCAGGTAGATCGAGATGTGGTCGAACAACTTGAAGAGGGCCTTCGTGTGCTCGTCTCGGAACGCGTGATACAGCGTTGACGCCATAAAGAGGGCGATCAGGGTGAAGCCGTAGATGCTGAAGCTGACCACTTTCCAGGGGTCGCCCTGTTTCGCGCCGAAAACGACGAGGATCACCAGCGCGGCAACCCCGAACGCCGCCCCGATCCCGTGCGTGATGCTGTTGGCGATTTCTTCTCCATTGCTCTGCTTGTGCGTAGCCTTGAACGTGCGGTTCATCCATGGTCCTGTGGTCTTGGTTGAGTTGAGGAGCATGGTACTACACGGCTGACAGGACTACTAAACATTTTCAGGAAGTCTCCGCCTCTCTTCATTGCCATTGTGGGGCAGCGCCCATGATCTCCCCAACTTCACCGACTCCCCTTGAAACCCTTTCCCATTCCTGCTACCCTATGCGGATCGTAAACGGATGGCAATTGTTTGAGGAGCGGGTATGCGTTGCGCGGTGGTGGCGGGGACAGGCTGGCAGGGAGCGGGGATCGCGACACGAATCGCCTCCGCCGGGTGGACGGCGGTGATCGGGTCGCGTAACCTTGAGAAGGCACGGATCCTGGTCGAAAACCTGCCGGAGTTTGTCGGGCTGCCGGCGGATCGTTTCGAGGCATCAACCAACGAGGAGGCGGTCAAAGGCGCGGATGTGGTCTGGATTGTCGCCCCCTCCACCGGCCACAAGGCGGTGCTCGAGGCCATCGCCCCGCACCTGGATGACCGTCAGCTCATCATCGATGTCACCGCACCCGTCGACCCGGAGAACCATCTCAACGAGATCTGGCCGCCAGAAGGCTCCTACACGGCGCAGACCCAGGAGTTCCTCGGCGATGACTTCGATGTCGTCGGAGCGTTCAAGAATGTCAGCGCCACCATGCTGCTGAACCACACGATGCCCCCCAACTCGGACATTTTGATCGTCGGCGATGACCTCCAGTCCAAACACCGTGTCGGGCTGATGTGCAAGCAGATGGGCTTCGACGGTTTCGATGTGGGCAAACTTCACCACGCTCCCCAGATCGAAGGGCTGACTCGCCTGATGATCCACCTCACCTACACCTACCACCTGAACCAGCCGGGGATCAAGCTGGTCGAGCTGAGCCGTGGCATGAAAATCCTGCCCGACGATGACCTTTTCAAACGGAAAAAATCGTAGCCAGAGCTTGGGTCTTTGCTGCGGATCTGGCGGAACGGCTGAGGCGGCAGGTCTCCGCTACGCGAATGACCCGCCGCAACGTGGGTAACGTGGGCACCGCTCGGCTCATTCCGGACAAGTACAGATTGCCACGCAGCCCCATTTCGGTGACAGTTTCTCCGAAACTCAAGGTCTTGGAAACTATCGCTTTAGGGGCGGCTCACAATGACCCACCTCTTCGAGGTGATTGGGTGTTCGTGCAGGTCTCCACGCAGACGGCAGGAGATGGGGTGCCCACAACATCCTGCTCCTTCCAAAACAAGAGTGAATGTATATTGTGCCAGGGAACTAACCGGGAGAGCCAATGCACCGCCCAACACTGATTGCCCGCATTGTCCCTGTGCTGTTACTGGTCGCCTGCCATGGTTCCGCGATCGCTGCGGAATTGCTTGTCCCCTTTGACCATCAGGGAAAGGTCAACATCTACACCCCTGAACTTGAACGGTCGCTCCACCTCTTTCCGGACTATCCCAACCTGATCCGCGCCGAACTCTACCAGCTTTCCGAAAACGAGTTCCAGGTCGAGATTATCCTGCAGGAGCCCGGTGGGCAGGCACGTGTCAAGAAGCTGCTGAGTCGGGCCGAAGTGGATGCCATCCGTGATGCCTTCGACCACTTCGTCACAGCACCGAAGGGCGAAGTGGATAGCGGGAAGGGACGGAGTCAACTGCTTGTCGGCACCTCGACCCTCGGCCTTACCTACTATGGCTGGGCGCTACCACTCTCCTTGAGTGTCACCAATTCCAGCAGCGCAGTCGCGCTCTATATGCTGATTTCCGCAGGGAGTTTCTACCTGCCTTATATCGCAACCGATGATTACCCAGTGACCGATGCCATGAGCCGTCTCGCCCTGTATGGCGGCACGCGAGGCATTATCCATGGCGTCAATCTGCGTTTCGCAAGCGGCATCGACACCCGGTTCTCCAATTTCGGCTTCAGTGTTGTGCTGAGTTTTGGTGAGTTGTTTTATGGACTGAGGTGGGCGGAAAGGGATGGGCTCAGCTTGAGTGAAGTTGAGACCATTGCAATGATGGGCGACCTGGGGCTTCTCTGGGGTTGGGGTGTGACCAGTGCAACCTTACTCGGGGGTCCGGCCGGCAGTGCATTTACCCTGATGCTTAGTGGTGTAGGAATCGCCACCGCCGTGCCGATCCAGCACTACTTTGATCTATCCGTGGGTGATGTTCGAAATTCGCAAGCCCTCGGGGCACTCGGCTCGCTCTATCCACTCACCCTCTTGCTGATCGCAAATGATGGCGAACTGACCATAAGGGAAGCAGCCGGTTCCCTGGTGACGGGATCCCTTGTCGGGATTGGCGCAGGTTTGCTCAACGGTCCGAAAATCCATCTCACCGAGACGAGCGGAAACCTGGTCCTGCTCAGTACTGCGATGGGTGGATTGACCGGCGCCGGGATAGTCTATGCCGTGCTCCCCGATGGCAAAAAGGCGACCCCCTACCTGATCGGTGCGACAGTCGGCGGAACACTTGGCTACAGTGCAATGTACAAGGCACGATTGAAACGGGATGATTCGAGCCGCTCAGGCGTCACACTGGGCTTGCAGATGAACCCCGCCGGACTCTTTACCCTTGATAACCGCGGTGTCCGTCCGGAACACCCAACCCTTCCTCTTGCGACACTGAGCCTGCGTTTCTGATCAGGCGCAGCTGACGCTTGACTTCACGTGTGCCGCCACTCCTCGACGGCGCTCAGCAGATTCTCGACCAGATGATGCTTCAGCGATTCCCACTCCCGGCCATCCGCAATGGGGTATTTCTGATTGACTTCGAGTTCAAGGCCGAGGTACTTATCCGCGGTGAACCGTGACCGAAGAACCGTGACAAGGCCATCCGCAACACCCGAATAGGGTTCGTTGTGAGCGATACGTGGGGCAGGAGTGTCTCCCATCGCGGCGAGTTTTTCTCCGAACCGGTTCATAAACTCGGCTTCCCGATCCCGAGCGGGATCGTACAGCAACCCCAAGTCTAACAGACGCTCAATACCATCGAGCACCGGCGTGAAGGTATGCACCGCGAGGTGGATCACTTCTGCACCTGATCCGATTCGCTGCCCCACCTCATGCTCAACACGATTCCAGTGCGGGGTGTGATACCGCTCGATCAGTGTACGCTGCTCCTCGGGGGACCAACACCATGTCACGTTGCTGAACAGGGTAGGATTGGCAGGCGAGCGGTTCAGGTCGATCAGGAGACGTGTCACAGTCGAAGCGATCAGTGTCGACCCACTGCTTCGTGAAAATGCCCGCGCGAGTTCGAGGGCTCCGGGGTCCCACCCGCGATGGCTGGAGAGCAACTCCTCGTGCCCGGCGAAGTGCAGTGAGTACTGTTGCGGGACTCCGTTGCCGCCATGTTCGCAGGTGAGCAGCAGTTCAACTGCGCGGCGCATGGAAAACTTCCCCTTCGGCGAGGCATTGACAGAGGCGACCGTAGACACGAGTGCGTGACGCGCGGGTGTGGTTCACTCCCACCGCTCGCAGAATCCGCCTCGCCAGTGTCCCCTCGCTGTGGATCACATCCAGCACCTCATCCCACTCCTCTTCTGCCGCCACTTCTCGCGGGATCAGGGTGCGAGTCATCCGCTCCCAGAGCTTGCCGGCACGGATCGGCTTGCCGTCCCGTTCGCCAAGGGCCGCCAGCAGCTTCTCATCCTCCACCACCGCTTCCTCGCCATCCCGAATCGTCCTGAGAAGCAGTGCCTCCAGGGTTTCGACTGGGATTTTGTCCAGCGCGGACACCTTCACCCAGCGCTCCTCAGCCAACGCCTTTGTCAAGGCAACAATCGCCGCGGAAACCGCCAGGTCGGCCTGTGCCGATTCCTGGCTGTCGACCAACCGAAACTCGATCGCACCACGATCGAACCTGGCAATGGCGCCACGGCTGTTGAGCCACTCCTCCTGCAGAATCCCATCAGGATCATGTGGAGCGATTGCCCGGTACATCGGTGCGAGGATTTTCTTCTGGTACTCGTCGATCGAATGGACGGCTTCCGGGATTACCCGCCCGGTGATCTCGGGGATTTTCCTCTGGTTGACACGATAGTAGCGGAGCCGTGTGTCGAGGTAGCCGGTCACACGTCCCTCCACAATCGGGGATGCCGCAGCCAACGCCGGAATCAGGGGCAACACAACCCGGATCGCGGCATGCAGACGTCTGAACTCGCTGTCATTGCCGAAAGGGAGATTGATGTGTACGGATTGCACGTTCGCCCAACCATGCCCGCTGACACTGAAGATCCGATCAAAAGCACGGTAGATATCGTTCTGCTCGTGCGGCCAGAGCCGGGTCTCTTCCAACGGATCCATCCAGGGGTGCATTGCGGTGGGCATCAGTATGGCATCCTCGCTTTCGAGGAGCTGATTGGCGCGACGGACATTCTCGAGGAAAAGATCAGCCAACCCGGACAGGCTCTGCACAGGTCCATCTGTCTTCAGCTCGAAGACATGCAGGGTCAGCTCATTCGACCAGCCGACCGCTCCGACAGATACTTCACTGGCCCCCACGCCCCCCACTGCGGCGAGGAGCCGATCTGCAACGGGCTTGACACTCAGAGAGTGGCGATCGACGATCATGTATTCCAGTTCAATACCGTATCCGGCAAAGAGACGCAGCGGAAAACGCCTGGTCATTTCGTGCTCCTGCTTTCTTTGCGCCGTTCGATACGATGCAGAATGACACCCATGATCGTACGGTAGAGTTGGTCCTTGAGGATCAGATCCTCGACTTTCGTCTCAATACTCGGATTGTCGTTCACTTCGATTACATACCACTTTCTTCCAACCTGTTTCAGGTCGACACCATAGAACCCGTCCCCAATCAGATTCGCTGCCTTCAGCGCGAGCTTCACACCCACAGGCGGAGCGTCCTCCACCGCAAGAGTCTCCCAGGCGCCGTGACGTCCGCGATTCCCTTTGGTCGAGTGGTTGGTGATCTGCCAGTGCTTCTTGGCCATGAAGTACTTGGAAACATAGAGCGCGTTACGGTCAATGATCCCAACCCGCCAGTCGAACTCGGTCGGCATGAACTCCTGCACGATCAGCAGGTCCGAGGTTTCAAACAGCTTCCCGGACTTGATCTTCAATTCGCTGTCGTTCTCTGCCTTCACCACACCCAGCGAGGAGGAGCTGTCCGGTTGTTTCATGATGATCGGATAGCCGATTTCCTCCACCACCTCTTTCAGGTTTTCCTTGTTCACGACACGAGTTCTCGGTGTGGGAATACCGGCACGTGCGAGAATCTCCGCCAGGTAAACCTTGTTCGTACAGCGCAGGATGGAGGTGGGGTCATCGATCACAACCAGCCCCTCCGCCCTCGCCCGCCTTGAGAAACGATAGGTGTAGTGGTTCACCGCCGTGGTCGTGCGAATGAATAGGGCGTCAAATTCGCTCAGACGGCCGTAATCTTCACGTCCGATGACTTCAACCGCCATCTCCATCTCTTCGGCCGCCTTGCTGAATTTGCGGATCGCCTTCTCGTCCGAAGGCTTGACCGGATCATTGGGGTCGAAGAGGATGGCCAGATCGTACCGAGGTGGCACCTTCCTGGAGATAGTCGGAATCCGGCCTGTGACATAATTGCGTGTTTCCTCGACCGCAAATTCGAGATGCTCGGGCAGAATCTGGCTCGCCGGCATCGGGGTCAGGCCGTGAAGCGACCAGTCGCCATCCTCATCACAGCGAAAGGACGCCTTCAGGAAGGGGGATGGGAAGAGCTTGAACAGCGCGGTCGCAAGACGGTTGTGCCGTTTTGCGACATTCCTCCCGAAATAGATGCTCAGCTCGAATCGATCCGACTGGATGGGTGCGAGCGAACGTTTGATCTGATCCTCGAGTTCGTCGCTGGCGAGACGTACCACCGCCGGACTGCGCAAATCCTGGAGGGTCATCACACTTGGCATTGGACGATGCCCGCGCGCTTCTGCCAGGAGCGACACATAGTAACCGGTCGACTGGTAGCGGTAGTAGCGACACAGGTTGAAGACTCGGGCACGTCGGATCCGGCTGAACTCCGGGTCCATCAGGTAGGATCGGGCGGTGACAAGTCGGATACCCGGAATGTCCAGCGCCCAATCCTTCAGGTGGTTGACGACAACAAGCAGTTCCATGTCAGCCCTTGCCTTTTGTCTTTTTTTCCAGGATCAGCAGGTTGCCGTCATAGCTGAGCACGCCCAGCAGGATGGCGCCTATGAGACGGTGAACATTGACCAGGTAATGCCGGTCTCGGCTTCGACGATGCCGACGCATCGGATCTGCGACCAGCACCTTCTTTTCATGTGCGTCATAGCCTGTGAGCACGACAAAGTGGCCCGCCGATGCGCCGCGGATTGAATCCTCTTCGTCATCCCAGCCTCGCTCGCGCGGGGTGCCGTGCAGGTAGGTCGAACTTAGCCCGGTCAGGATCGGGATATCCTTGTTCAGATAGAGACGCAGTAGCCCCGGGGTCAGATCCTCGTAGAGAATTTTTCCACCGAGGTCCAGGTACTCGAGGTAGGCGTGTGTTGCCTCGTGCAGCTTCGGATCCTGCTTGGCTCGCGCCTGACGGATCAATGCCACAGGCAGGCTCATCTCGTTCGAGGTGAACCAGGTGGGGTCGAACATGCGCAGGTCGTAAGTGTACAGGGTGGCCTGATACCCGCGTTTCAGGGCGTGGATTCCCATGAGTACCGCGAGTGTTCCCCCACCAGAAAGGTGGGGAACCTCCTCGATCACCTGGGTCAAAGGGAGGGTCTCGCCGTGGTAAGCGTAAATCGCGTTCAAACAGGTGGGACCGCAGGTGGTATCATCCGGTTGACGTTGTATCTCCAGCTTGAGGCGGATGTCCATGGCATACCCAACATCCGGAATGGACACTCAAGCCTTCCAACCGATCCGGACGGTTGCGGGCTGCCGGGGGGCGAACATGTTCCTGTACTTCATTACCCGGTCTCATCGGTAATTTACGGAAGTTTTCGCAAAGTTCTCCCCGCCTCTCCCCCTCCCGCCTCCGGACTTGGATTTCGATCGATCACAGTTTTGGAGGCACCTCGACAATTCTGGTGCCCTGAGGGATGGCCATGTGGTCCGGGGCATCATTTGAGTGGCTCCTCCTGAGAATTTGTGCAGGAATCCAGCTGTCAAGTTCGCCGAGAGACAAGCGTAGCGCGGCCTCCAGGCGATCTTGATAGCTTCTTCAGCCGAGCTATGCTGCACAAATTCTTGTGAAGACCCACTATCCTTATGTGAAAATAGCTGCTTGCTTCCAATTCGCTGCAGGCTGTCCCACCACCCCCATATTCCGACCAATTTCCCGTATGATATCTTTTTCACGCAGGATGCCGATCAACCTCTCCCCCTCCATCACCGGCAGATTCACAAGGTCATGGTCGACCATCAGGCTGATTGCCTGCATAAGGGGTGCGTGCGGTGAGATCGCCACCCGCTTCCCGAGGATGTCGCCGATCCGCCGTTCCTGAAGCATCTTGCACTGAGCGACAAACATGCCGTTGTGGTATGTTGCGTAGGGCGATTCGCCGAGGTAGGTGGGCATCACCAGCCGGATCAGATCGTTGAAACGAAGCATGCCGGCGAAACGATCATCCTTGCCGTACACCAGCAGGGAGCGCAGACACTCACGGAACCGGTCCGCGCCCTCGAAAAATTGCCCTGCAAGGATTCTGACAGCCTCCGAGACCGGCTGATCCACCTGGATTTTCTGGTAACGGTCCGGTGGGACCATCAACTCGCGAACGTCATTCTCACGTAATGACGCCCCCTCGCCGCGCGCAAGCAGATCACTGATTTTTCCAGCCAGCACATCCACATCGACCGGCTTGTGGACAAAATCGATGATTTCCAGGTTGATCCCCGCGAAAGCATCGGGCAGGTTGCCATGACCGGTGAGGATCAGCACCGGCAGGTCGAGGTCTTTTGAGCGGATCTCCTCGAGCGTCTGAATCCCCGACAGACCTGGCATTTTCAGGTCGAGCAGCACGATATCCGGGCGCTCTTCACGAATGTATCCCAATCCCGCGACGCCATTTTCGGCTTCAGTGACGAGAAATCCGCGACGTTCCAGCGCACTGCGTGTCGCCCTGCGGAACTCCGGCTCATCGTCGATAATCAACAAATGGATCGGCTTCTCCATCTCCCCCCCTTACACCAGGCGATCAAACCCCACACAATCCGTACAGGATGCCGCTCAGTCCGGAATTCGTCTCATCGTCTCATCCGCGATAGAGCGATTTACCTCGTCCGATGCGGACTTACGCTTCTGCCAGGCTTTCTGCAGTACCTGCACCAGCACTGAAACATCCACCGGCTTCAGCAGGTAGTCGAAGGCACCCTGACGTACCCCTTCGACCGCGCTGGCGACAGAGGGATGGCCGGTGAGCAACACCACTTCCACATCCGGCTTGCGGCGATGGATAGCACCCAGTGTTTCATGCCCATCCGTCCCGGGCATGCGAATATCCAGCAGGACAACGTCGACAATTTCCTCAGACAGGCGTGTGAGCGCCTCCTCGCCACTGGATGCAGTAGCAACAAGGATTCCGCGCCGTCCAAGGGCAGTGGTGAGCGAATCGAGCAATTCCTGCTCGTCGTCGACAATCAGCAGATGCAATCCATCGAGCATCAAATCGGCGCCAGGAGATGCTGTGCTGGAAGAGGGCTTCGCGGATGCTACCGCCGCCCGGAGACGTTCCGCCAGTACTTCCAGATCGACCGGCTTTGCGACGTAGTCAAAGACCCCTTCCCGGCTCATCTGGAAAGCGTGAGGCACAGTCCCATGCCCGGTCAGGATGATGACAGGCAGCCCTGCCAGGTGTCGTGCGATCCACTGAAAGAGTTCCTCGCCACTCGTTCCGGGCATCAGCAGGTCGAGCACCGCGACATCCGGCATAGCATCACTGAGACTCTGCTGAGCCTGCAGCGCTGACATTGCGGTGGTTACCTCGTAGCCCCGCCGCCCCAGCGCGGTGGCGGTCGCCTGCAGAAAATCCACCTCGTCATCGACCAGCAGAACCCGTATCCGTTCTCGTTCGGACATATCCCCCCCTTCGCTCGCTTGCCTGGGCACTCCGGGTAACCACACCTTCCTCACAACGCTACACACCGGGTAAACGACTCCCTCACCACCACATGTGACCTGCAACCTCTTCCGTTTCAGGCGGAAGGCTGTACATGTTGCGCAAGATGGATAGAGGCAGTCGTCCCACGCCCCCGTTCGCTGCTGAGTGTCAGCCTGCCACCCCAGGATTGGACAATCCCATAGCAGACCGAAAGCCCCAGTCCAGTTCCCTCGCCGGGCGGTTTGGTCGTGAAGAAGGGTTCGAAAACCCGCTCGAGAACCTCATCCGGTATGCCCGGGCCGGTGTCCTCGACCTCGATACGGACTTCTTCCGCCGCTGCCTTCGCGCGAAGGATCACACGGCCACCTTGTGTCATCGCCTGGATGGAGTTGGTCACGAGATTGGTCATCACCTGCTCCAACTCGTCCGGATCCAATTTAACCTCAGGAAGATCATCCTGAACATCGAGCTCAATCTGCACATTGCGGATGTTCGCCTGGCGTTCGAGAAACCGGGCGATTTCAGCCAGATGCTCTTCGATGGAAACACGCTGCAATACAGACGCCTGCTTTCTGCCGAACTGCAGCATTTTGCGTGTGATCCCCGCACAACGCTGCACCTGGTGACGACACCGTTCGAGGATTTCCAGCAGCTCGCTTCGCGCCGCATCAGAAAGCGATGTCTCCTGCAGCACATCCGAGAGGTTGGTCTGTTCGACCGAGAGAATCGCCAGTGGATTATTGATCTCGTGTGCCAGTCCGGTCGATAGTTCGCCGATCGAAGCCAGCCTTGCGGAACGCATGAAGGCAGCGGTCATCTCTTCGCGTTCCCGCGTAACCTGCTCGATCCGTGCGGTCAGGCTCCAGGTCGCGTAGATCGTTGTGCCCACCAGCAGAATCACTGACACGAGCACCAGCAGCGCTCCCAGCGTGATCGCCCGGTTGAGCGGTGCACGGATCTCACTTGCGGCCTGAGTGACAACCAGCAGCCAGCGTCCCCCAAGCATCCAGCTCTGGACACGGACATACTCCTTTCCGTCCGCCCCCCGGATCGTTCGACTCTTCACCCCGCTGAAGTAGTCCGGCATCTCCGCCGTGATCCAACTCGCTAACGTCTCTGTACGCGCCGAACTCTGGTAAGCCCCTTCACGATTCACCACAAAGGCATCTCCCGTCAATCCGATGCGGGCGGAAGCCACCATCTCGTCGAATTGCTGCCCGTTCAAAGTGGCGCGCAAGATCCAGGGATTTGAGATGCTTCCCATTTTCACGGCGATGATGATATGGGGGACCTGGCGATATCCGGTGAAGACATCGCTGATGTAGAGGCCGTCCGAGATCACCTGACGGAACCACTCTGTTTCCCGGTAATTGCGGTCCAGCAGGTCGAACGGCCCTTCGTAGACGCGGTGACCGCCATCGCGGTCGATCACGCCGAGGTCAATGAATGCCCCGCCCGAGACCTTCGATACCGAGTGAAAGAGCTCACGGAATCGAAGTGGATCTGTGATTGCCGGGAAGGAGTGAGTTTCAGCGGCGAGAGTGAGGATACGGACCTGCGAGTCGAGCCAGGTTTCGATGGCGATGGAGCGGGATTGGACAAGGGCGGTGTGACGTTTGATCGCCTGCTCTTCCAGCAGTCCTCCGAAGACTCGCCATGAGCCAACGCTGACCACGGTCAGTGGGATGAGCGAAACCAGCAGCAGGAGGAAGAGAATCCTGTAACGCAGCAAACGTGCGGCTGTTTCGCCCGCCTCTTTGACCCTCACTGCCATCACCACCTCTTCTGAAGGGTGAGTCGATCCCAGCGATATGCGTGAGGGGGCCACGCACACAACCTGATTTGGGCTCCTCGCAAACTGTTGTGAGGCTGGCCCTGATTCTTCAGCCTTGTGATATATGGTGCAATATAGCTGCCACTCATTTCCATAACAACCTCGCTCACACCTTTACGTCCCCTGCGCTCGTGGTACTCATTCCACTGAGCAGCCTGCCTTCCCGCAGGTCTCATGGAAACCGACCGACAGGAGTCCCCATCCGGACGAAAGTTTGAAATCCCTAACATCCGGGGTTATACTCCTGTTTCTTTGGAATCTGACGGATCGGGAATCGCTTTACCCGGTAGGCCGCCGGATGGGATGACAGATCGAAGAAACATGTGGGAGACTGCTACCATGTTTGTCGCAATGAACCGGATCACGGTTCAGCCGGAATACATCGAGAAGTTCGAGTATATGTTCGCCACACGTGCAGGAGAGGTGGACAAGGAGAAGGGTTTTCGCGAGGCAAAGATCCTGCGTCCCAAAAAGGATGGCCAGCCTTACATCGTGATGACCTTCTGGGATTCTGAGGAAGACTTCAACCAGTGGGTCGAATCGGGTGCCTACATGAAGGGGCATTCCCGCGCTTTCGGCGATATGCAGAAGGCGCGGGAAGAGGGCCGGTCCATGCCGATGAGTAGTGCGGTGGAGACCTACGAGGTCTTCGCGAGCTGATTGCTGGTGACTTTCGCGACCAAACGCCACTTGCCTTCAAGTGGCGTTTCCTTTTGGGGCGGCGATCACCAACACTCTTGCCAAACCTGCATCCCATCACTTTCTGCCCGAGAGCAACCAATCCTATTCCTGATCAACCGATGCCATGTTGCAACAATACGCTACTACGGACGTTGTGTCAGGTCTTTCGCGCAGGGGAGACCTGACGCTCGACCAATCGCGATAGAGTTTTGAGAATGACTGATTGTCGAGTGTATGTTAAAGCATCCGGTTGAGGGCCGGATACTTTCATTCACCCGCCATTATTCCCGTTTCTTCCAGAATTCGGGTTGCCATGACTGTCGGAGGCAGTATGTCCAGATGTGCCGTGTTTTTTGTTCTGCTCGGGCTGTTGACAGCAGCCATGCCCCTCGAGGCGATGCCACCCCATCCCGAATTGCTGGAGAGGATTGAGAATGGTGAGATCCTCATGCCCTACGCGCTCGAACACCGCAGCGAGCTTATGGCAAGGGGTGTCGACAACCCGGAAGAGATCACCCCTTACGGGAGCAACGGTCTCGATGAGATCGAGTACAACACGCTTCTCCTGCTCCTCGATTTCAGCGACAACGTCCAGCATGTCGAGGCTCTCTTTTTTGACAGCCTGATGTACGGTTCCACCTTCGGCACCGTGAAACACTATTACCAGAACGTATCGTATGGTGAGTTCGAGGTTGTGAGCCAGAACTATCCGAGCACCATCGGGTGGCTGAGGATGCCGCAAACCTATGCCTGGTATGTCGATGGTCAGAATGGCTACGGCAATTATCCGCAGAATGTGCAGGGGATGGTGGTTGACGCCATCAACGCTGTCGACGACTTCGTCGACTTCTCCGATTATGACAACAGCGGAAACGGTTTTGTCGATGGATTGATGATCGTCCATGCCGGTCGCGGCGCTGAATACACCGGCAGCGATGATATGATCTGGTCGCATAGCTGGGTCATTCCCCAGCAGGAACGTGACGGTGTTACCATCCGCCGTTACATCATCCAGCCCGAGTACTGGTCGAATTACGGCGACATGACCTGCGGCGTGTACGCCCATGAAATGGGCCACATGATCTTCGGTCTGCCCGACCTTTATGACACGGATTATTCCTCGAATGGTGTCGGACGCTGGAGCCTGATGGCCGGCGGCTCATGGAATGGCACACTCGGCGGTTCCCCCGCTGCACCGGACGCCTGGTCACGTTTCCAGATGGGCTTTGCCGATCCCATTGATGTCGTCACGAATGGCCTGATCGATTTCCCCGCCGTGGCAACATCACCCTCCATTTTCCGTCTGCAATCCGCCGCCATGCATCCGAGTCAGTACTTCCTCGTGGAAAACCGTCAGCAGACCAGCTATGATTCTGCCCTGCCCTCCCACGGCCTCCTGCTCTGGCATGTGGATGAGACTGTAAATACAGGCAATACGAGTGAGTGGTACCCCGGCCACGAGCATGCGGGGCACTTTCTGGTTGCCCTCGAGCAGGCGGATGGCCAGTGGGACCTTGAGCGTAATGTCAACTCGGGGGATAGCGGCGATCCCTTCCCCGGTTCGCTGAACCGGACAGCCTTCGATGCCCTTTCGCTGCCAAGCAGCGATGATTACAACGGCAATCCGACCTTTGTCGGTGTGGTCAATATCTCCGCCTCCTCGCCCCTGATGAGCGCACATGTCCTGACCTCTCCCCTGCCGGCTCCCTTCAATCTGGCCTGGGAGGTCGATCCGGAGACGGGTGAAGTGACGCTTAGCTGGGAGGTGGACCCCGGCGCGGGGCAGCCGCTCCATTACATGGTCTATCGTGACGGTGCGGTGCGTGGCGAACCCGAGACAGCCTCATTCACCGACACATTGCCCGAGATGGAGGTCCAGTACACCTATTCCGTCAGCGCAGTCTGGAGCGGTGGTGAATCGATCTACAATCCGGAAGTTGTGACCTGGTGGCCCGGCCCTCTCGCACCGCAAATGCTTCGCTTCGAGGTTCTCGACATCGACTCACGCGAAATCCGGTTACACTGGAATCAGTGGCGCAATGAGAGTCTGATTGTCGATGACGGCACTTGGGAGCAGAACACCTACTTGAATGGAACCGTTCCCGGAGGTGCGAAAATCGCACAACGGCTCACTGCCCCTGCGGCTGGTTTTGTTCACGGTATCCGCGTTTTCCTGAACGAGAATTCATCCTTCCCACTCGGCCAGATCCGTCTCCACCTCTTCACAAACCAGGACGATCTACCCGGAGAGGCAGTGTACTCGAGCCCGGTGTTTGTCCCCGACACCACCGGTTGGCTTGACTATTCCCTCGAAGATCAAGCACTGCAGATGAGCGAGGGTGGAGAGATCTGGGCAGTCCTCGAGTGGGTGCAGACAGGGCATACCATGGTGGCGCGTGATCTTGACAGCCCCCGTCAGGGTCGAGGAGCCATCTCAGTCAATGGCGAGACCTGGGTACATCTCGATGACTTTCAGAATGGTCTGATCCCCGGCAATCTCTCCATCCGGATCGAGTACGGTCGCAACGAAGCGATCGGCGAGATGGGACTCGAACAGTTTGAGGTGTACCGTGACAGCGAGCTGATCGGAACTGTGAGCGATCAGCATTACACAGACACCCTCCCGGTGGAAGCGCTGTACGAGTACCAGGTCGTCGCACTCTACCTGCAGGGCGAAGCCGCCTCCGAGCTGTTGCCGGTCGATGGCACCAACCTTGACGTGCCCGAGCACTCCGCGCAGCCCTTCGCCTTCGCGGTTGGCCATGCTTACCCCAACCCGTTCAATCCAAGTGTCGCGGTCTCGGTCACGCTTGGACGGACCAGCGATGTGCGTATGACAGTATTCGACATCCTCGGACGGGAAGTTGCTGCCATGCAAAGGAATCGTCTCACGCCCGGGCAGCATCTCCTGAACTGGACTGCGGATGGCCATGCGAGCGGGGTCTATTTCCTTCGTGTCGAGGCGGGCAAGCATGCCGATGTGCGCAAGGTTGTGCTGATGAGGTAGGGTTGGAGCCGGGTTCGTGAGCTGACACGAACTTTGACACCCAAACGTCCGATCCGGCGACCCTTCACCACCCGGTTCTTCGTGGTGGGGCCTCAAAAACAGATCGTTCGCTGTCAGGTGAGTTGGGTTCTCACAAGGATCTGTGCGGTGTCCCCACTCAGTTTGGTTGTCAAGACATACCGTTAGACCTCGCTGCGCTTGCCACTCAGCGAACTTGCCAGCTGGTGTCACGCAGATTTCTCATGAGAAGTCGATGAACTGAAGCGGGGCTGTCCAGTGACAGCCCCGCTCATCTATAGCCCCTCGCCGGACGATCGCCCGGCAGGGTTGATCCGGACCCTCGGTCAGGCCGCTTTGATCTCAATCTTCTTCGGTTTGGCTTCCTCGGCTTTTGGCAGCGTGATGGTCAGGACTCCGTCCCGGAAGGAGGCGCTGATCTTTTCCGCATGGATCGAACTGCCGAGGGTGAAGCTGCGGCTGAAATTGCCATAGACACGCTCATTCAGATGCAGGCTCTCCTTCTTCTCACTCGAGACATGCTTCCGCTCGCCGGAAATCGTCAGGACACCATCCTCGAACGTGATGTCGATGTCGTCACGGCTCATCCCGGGCAGATCGGCGAGGATACGGAATCCGTTCTCCTCCTCGACAATGTCCATCCGGGGCAGCCAGGTGCGTGTCACCATCTGGTTGTCGATGTCACCGAACATCTCCTCCATCAGACGGTTCCAGTTCCGGTTCATCATGCTGCTGGGCATCCAACGTACGAGACTCATGGTCGTTCTCCTTCTCCTTATCAGGTTGACGTATGGACAAGTGTTTGTCACCCGAAGGTGATCATCTGCAATTCGCCAATTCTACTTGCAACGGCCGTGCCAATTTCACCCAGCGGATTTTATGTTCCGTATTGCAAGGAAGTTACGCTTCATTCCACGTAGCCCCGTCGGAGCAAACGACGCGACTTTGCAGGATTTATGTCATTCTGGCAGTCGTAGACCTGCCATTATTGCAGGTATGGGCGGCCGATCTTTACTGACGCGGAGACCTGCTGCCACTCCCGTTCCGCCAGGTCAGCAACCCTGGCGGTATATCGGGCAGGGCTCGGACTTGCCGAACGATAATCCTCTCGCGCTTGGACTACTCTTCATCGCGCTGAGCAACTGTCACCACCCCACCCACCAGCCCCACCGACATGCAGTCTCCCGCGAAAGTGGCCTGCCATGGAACAGCAGCTCGCCTGCAGTCGTACCATTGCCGACAAAGAGCCACCCAACCATCTCTCAGCATGAGAGGAGGAACAAACATGATCCGTTCTCATCTTGAATGGAGAAACCAGCTTCGGACGAGGTCCGGCAGAACACGTTTTGCGACCAGCATTCTTCTGGCGCTTCTTGTAATGACGAGTCAGGGATCCTTCGCCACCACCCAGGCAGCAGATCAGGGCAAACACGCTCTCGCTGCGGGCTCGTTTGACAGCCCCTTTGTGGCGGTCGCGGAACGTCTCAAGCCCGCCGTCGTCTATATCGAAGTCGTGCGCGAACGTGAGGTCCCTCGTCTCCCCTTCTTCGATTTCCACCCCTTCCTCGGCCCGACCCCTGACCGTGAGGAGCCACGCACCCGCCGTGTCCCCTCGAGTGGAACCGGAGTGATCATCGACGAGGCCGGATTACTGCTGACGAACAACCATGTAGTGGATGGCGCCAATACCATTAAGGTGACCCTTGCCGACGGCAGCACCCGCACCGGGGAAGTCATCGGCACTGACCCGGAAACTGACCTCGCACTACTGAGTATCGGACCGGTTCCAGGTGACCATGTCGCCCCTCTGGGCGATTCCGATCAGATCCGTATCGGCGATTGGGCGATTGCAATGGGGAACCCGATGGGGCTCGACTGGACCTTGACAGTCGGTGTCATTTCGGCGAAAGGCCGGAGCAACCTGAACATCGGAGGCGGCAGGACCAGTCCTGTATTCCAGGATTTCATCCAGACCGATGCCTCGATCAACTTCGGCAATTCCGGCGGACCTCTCAGCAATATTCGCGGCGAAGTGATCGGCATTAACGCTGCTATCAACACGCAGGCGCAGAACATCGGATTTGCTATTCCAATCAACCTCGCGAAGGAAGTTGTCCAACAGCTCCAGGCGACTGGCAAAGTGAGCCGGGGATACCTCGGGATGGTTCCGCGAGACCTCACACCGGTCATGGCAGAAGCGCTGAACCTGAAAAAGGGTGATCAGGGTGTATTTGTCGAATCGGTGCAGGATGGCACTCCCGCCGCTGACGGTGGATTGATTCCCTCAGATGTGATTGTCGAAATCGACGGCAAGCCTGTCAGCGAGGTGAGCGATTTCCGTTTCAGGGTAGCACGTCACGCACCCGGTGAAAAGCTGGAGCTGACCGTACTGCGTGACGGGAAACGCAGGAAGTTGAGTTTCACGCTCGGCGATCGCATGGACTATGTCGCCGATGGAGGAGAACGCGCCACGCCGGGTCGTGGCCCCGAGGTCTGGATGGGGATGTCTGTTGCAGGACTCGACTCCCCCGCTGCCCAGCGTATGCGGATTGAAATTGAAGAGGGTGTCCTGGTCACGCGGGTTGAATCGGGAACCCCTGCGGATGGCCAACTGCGGAGTGGTGATGTGATTACCGAGATCGACCAGAAACCGGTACGCTCTCTCGCCGATTGGCGGAAGGTGACAGCGGACCTCAGCGATGTCGATCGTGCGGTCCTGATCCGTTATTACCCGCAGGGACGCAACCCTGCTCGCTTCCTTGCGCTGAAACAGGAGTAGAGAGTCCCTGACTCTGCCTGAAATTTCGTGCGTGAAATCAGCGTGAGTATTGGGGTGACCGTTTCTCAGCGTGTTCCATCCTCTCTCACTTGGACGATTCTTTACCACGCTGAGAAACTGTCACCATTCGAGGCCTGTTGCGGCGGGCCTGTTGCGGCGGGCCAGTTGCGGCGGGCCTTTAGCAAAGCGGAGACCTGCCCGAACGCCTTACCGAACGCGCTTAGCCTGTAAAAGAATGGTCTGTGCGAGCCAGGTTCTCGAGGTTCCGTGAGAATGTGAAGGATGGAGCTTGCTTGCCCGTGTACAGACCAATAAATTGAAGCCCTTGAGTGATACACCTATGTTTTCATGGTAGTTAAGATAAAAGGGTTCGCCTTGACACAGCTTGCCGTGCATACTCGCCGCATCCGTTCGCGTTCTTATGACCCCTGGCATAACCTGGCGCTTGAGGAAGCGTTGCTTGGGGATGTCGCACCGAACGAAGTCATCCTCTACCTCTGGCAGAACGAAAACACCGTGGTCATCGGCCGTAACCAGAATGCCTGGCAGGAGTGCCGCTGGAAGGAGCTGGAAGCGGACAACGGCCGCCTGGCGCGAAGGCTTTCGGGCGGAGGCGCGGTTTACCATGACCTGGGGAATCTCAATTTCACCTTTGTCATGGACCGTAAGCTCTTCGACCTGCACCGTCAACTGGAAGTGATTCTCGGTGCCGTGCGCAAACTTGGCGTGGATGCCAAATTCTCCGGCCGCAATGACCTTGTCGCCGAGGATGGCCGGAAGTTCTCCGGCAATGCCTTCCATCGCACTGCGGACGCCGCCTATCACCACGGCACACTGATGATGGATGTCGATTTCAGCAAGCTCGGCAAATACCTCCAGGTCAGCCAGGACAAGATGAAATCGAAGGGAATCACCTCCGTCCAGTCCCGCGTGGTCAATTTGCGCGAACTGAGCGAACAGGTCTCCCTCGATCCCCTCATCGATGCGCTCAATGCCAGCTTCCTCGAAGTCTATGGCGGCGACGGCGAAGAGTTGCTTCCAAGTGACATTACTACCGATCTCACTCCGCTTTATGACAAGTACTCCTCCTGGGAGTGGCGTTACGGGCGTACGCCGAAGTTCGACATCTCGTACCTGACACGTTTTGACTGGGGAGGTGTGGAGATCGGTTTCTCCCTTGAAGAGGGACGGATATCGGCCTGCACGATCTATTCTGACGCCATGGATTCCCTGCTCATCCAGGAAACGGCTGCCCGTCTCGAGCAGATCCCCTTCAGGATTGAGACAATCTTGGAGAAGCTGGAGCTGATCCAGACCGACGATGCCGGCAAACGAGTGCTCCACGACCTGAAGGAGTGGCTCGCCGCTCAATCGATATAACCTGCTTTGCGCTGGTGGGTGGGAGGAGGAGGTCGTGTTTCCGTGGCCGGGCTTCCCTGCCACACGGCCCGGCAAGGTGAGGGAGATGAAAAGAGCCGCCGCAGTGCGAATCCTGACGATCTCGATGATGTGCGTGCTGATGGCGGGTGCTGCCTTCGCGATCGATGTGGAACTGCGTCACCCGATTTATCCCTTTCTCGAACGCTGCGAGCTGAAAGGATTACTCGAGCATCCCCTCTCCGGCGCTCGCCCCTTTACACGCCGCATGGTGGCCGCGCTGCTCAAGGAAGCTCACGTCAACCGGGACCGTCTTAACCGCATCGAACGCCAACAACTCTCCTATTTCCTCTTCGAATTCGGCGATGATCTGCCACCGGAGTTGCGATCCGATCTGGACCGTGAGCGCGACCATTTTTCTTTTGAGAAACGTGGCTCATCCACACCCTGGAAACAGCTCGCCCTCTACAAGGACCCTCGTTATATCTACTCAACCCGCGGCGAGAACTACCTGGTCACTTTCAACCCAAACCTTGAAATCGGGTTCGACCTCCTCTCAAGCGACACACTGTCCGGGAACCTGAGCAGAATGGCGACCGGGTTGGCAGTGATGGGTTATTACGGCGATTTCGGTCTGTTGGCGATCGCCAGGGATACTCACTTCACCGGGAAGACTGCGCTGGCCGACCCACGCCGTTATCCCGTCCGATATTTTGCCGATGCCCGCGATCCAAATGGCTTTGAGTTCGATGAATCCGAAGCGGCGATCAGCTATGACATCCCCCACATCCGGGTCACTTTCGGACGCGGGCAGAACAAGTGGGACTGGGGAGAGGCGGGCTCGCTCGGCCTCTCCGACCAGGCCACCAGCTATACTCAGCTCCGGTATCGCCTCACATTCCAGCCACTCGAGGTGACCGGCATTCACGCTCGTCTGCGTCAACTTCCCCCTTACATCACAGGGCGCGACACTCTGGACAATGGCGACGTGCGCGAACATTATGCCGAAAAGTGGATGGTTGGTCATCACTACCAGGTCAACCTCTTCCCCTGGTTCCAGCTCGGGTTATGGGATCTGCTGGTGTACGGTAACCGTGGACTTGAATTCGACTACATCCCACCGATGTCCTTCCTCTGGTCGATGGAGCATTACGCACACGATCAGGACAATGTGATGCTTGGCCTCGACGGGCGATTCCTGCCCGGATGGCGCAGCGAAATCTATTTCCAATGGTTCCTCGACGAGCTGCAGTTCAGCAAGCTTGGATCGGACTGGTGGGGCAACAAGCACGGCATACAGCTCGGCGTACGCCAGGTCGATGCACTCACTATCCCCAACTCCTCACTGGCGATCGAATACTACCGCATCCGTCCCTACGTTTACTCCCACTTTGTCCCCTACAACAACGCGACCCATTATGGCCAGAGCCTGGGGTTCGGACTGCCACCCAACAGTGACATGCTCTTCGCCTCATGGCAGCAGCAACTCAAGCGCTCCCTTGCTCTCTGGATTGAAGGACGCTTCATCCGCCAGGGCAGTACTCCCGCCTCCGGCAGGAATGTGGGCGCTGAGATTGAACGGATCCGTGCTCTCGATGACCCCGAGCAGGCGAAGTTCCTCGACGGTGACCTGCACTCGATCCGCGATGTGCGCCTTGGCGCGACCCTGGAAATTGGCTACCAGCTCTTCTTGAAGGGGAGCATCCGCCTCGAATGGAACCAGGTCGAACCGGAGGTCGGTCCGGTACACACCCTTCAATCGATAGCCCTCTTCGCTTCCCTCTCCTGGCACCCCGCACGCTGGCGGTAACCGTCTCGACGGTCCTCGCATCCTGCCGGAACGATTTTCGTACCTTCTGAAAGACTTCCCGGGAGAAGGATGCCGACCACCCAGCAGAAACTCGAAACCGCTCTCGCCATCTGGCGTGAGAACAGAGCGACAGAAGGCGCTCCGGCGGCTGCGCTCGAGCTATTGGCCGTGGGCGAGGAAATCGCCTCGCCGAATTACACTCAGCCCATTCCAACTCCCCTCTATCACGCCTACCTGGAGGCGACCGGCACCTCCCGCTTCCTGAGCAGCCTCGAGGATGCTGTTGCGCGGAATCGCTGGGCGGAAACGGCGTTCACGTTCATCCGACTCGGCAGGTACACCCTCGAGACCATGCTCGCCAACCGTGCAGAGGTGAACAGCGATCACATCTACCTCGAGGAGTATGGTCCCGCCACCCCGGCACGCTGGAGCTTCGCACGCATCTACCGCCGCGCACGATTGTTCGCATCCCTCTTTCTCAACCTCGGCGGGGAGCAGACACGTGTCGGCCTCTTTGTCAGCAACGGCATCGATGGCGCATGCAGCGATCTCGCCTGCCTCGCCCATGACATTCTGGTTACACCGCTTAGCGTCCATTTCGATGTACAGGAACTTGTCTGGATCTTTGACAGGCTTAGAATCACCGTCGCGGTGACGGACACGGAAGAGCGGCTCAAACGACTGCTCGACGTGAGACGAAAATGCGCGCATCCGTTTGTGATTCTCTCGCTGCAGGACAACCGTTACGTGGAAAAGGGACGGGCGCTCCTCCTGGGCGAACAGGCTGCCCATATCACACCGGAAGAGGTGGACCGTATCCTTGCCGGACGCCCACGGATGGAATTGGATGACGTTTGTACCGTGATGTTCACTTCCGGCAGCACAGGCAGTCCGAAGGGGGTGGCCTTTACCCAGTTCAACCTGGTCACAAAACGATTCGCTCGGGCTGCGGCGCTTCCCCTCGTCGGCAAACGTGAAGTGCTGCTAAGCTACCTGCCGCTCTTCCACACCTTCGGCCGCTACCTCGAACTGCTGGGCATGCTGTTCTGGCGTGGAACCTACGTGTTCGCAGGAAATCCCTCCGCGGAGACCTTCCTCGCCGGATTAAAGCAGGTTCGACCGACGGGCATGATCTCGATACCGCTGCGATGGATGCAAATCCGTGACAAAGCGCTCGAGGTGATGGAGACAGCCCACACCCAGGAGGAGCGTCAAGCCTGCCTCTCAACTGTGACCGGCGGCCGACTGCGTTGGGGGCTCTCCGCCGCCGGGTACCTCGAACCGAAAGCATTCAAATTCTTCCATACCTACGGCGTTGAGCTGGCGAGCGGATTCGGCATGACCGAAGCGACCGGTGGCATCACCATGAGTCCTCCCGGTGATTACATCCAGGACACTGTCGGAATTCCCCTCCCCGGAATGCGTCTCCATTTCAGCGACCAGGGGGAGATGTTCATCGGCGGGGCCTATGTGGCACGTTATCTGAAAGAAGATGGTACCTACCTCGACCTGGCCGACGAGGTGATGATAGCCGGACAGCCTTACCTCCCGACCGGCGACCTGTTCAAACCTTTGCGCCGTGGGCACCTCGCGATTGTCGACCGGATCAAGGACATCTACAAGAACAATCGCGGGCAGACAATCGCCCCACGCCGGGTTGAAATGAAGTTCCAGGGCGTTCCCGGCATCAAACAGACCTTCCTGGTCGGCGATCACCGCTCCTACAATGTCCTCCTGATTGTGCCGGATGAGACAGATCCTGTGCTCCAGGCTGCGAAGGACCCCGAGAAGAGACGTGAATACTTCCACCAGATCATCCACGCCGCAAACCTCGACCTTGCTCCCTACGAACGTGTGGTCACCTTCGCCCAGATCGACCGAGAATTCAGTGAGGCGGAGGGGGAGGTCACACCGAAGGGTTCGTACAAGCGCAAGGTGATCGAGGAGCATTTCGAGAGTTTGATCAATCAGCTCTATGAACGTCGTTACATCGAGCTGAAGGTGGATGGTTTGCGTGTGCGCCTGCCGCGCTGGTTTTACCGGGACCTTGGAATCCTCGAAAATGATATCCATGCGACCGATAAAGGCCTGGTCGACCGTCAGCGAAACCTTCTCCTCGCCCTGTACCGCAACGAGGAAGAATCGCTCATCCGTCTCGGCGACCTGGAGTACCAGCTCGAGGGTGAGACCATCGATCTCGGGCTGTTCGCCCGTCAACCGCGCCTCTGGGTGGGCAACCCCTCCCTGATCGCTTTCGCACCCTGCAAGGAAGGGTGGGATGTGCCCATGGGAGGAGTATCCCACCATGTTCTCCTGCCCCGTGGCGCCTCTTTGCAGCCCCACTCCAGACTGGCGGACCCGTCGGGCATCGAAGAGAGCAGGCTGCTCGAAATCAACCGGCTGGTCCAGAGGGCGCTGTTTTTCCCGGTCAATGAAGCGATGCACAGCCTGAATACGCTTAGCGGCGAACTCATCAGCACCGATGACCGCATCGGCCGGCTCGTGCGTCGCAGGATTACTCCACTGGCAAGACACGATCACGAACAGATCAGGACTCTTGCCTACCGTGTGCTGCTGCTCGATGAACCCATGCCGGATTACAGCGTCGCTTTCCCCGCATTCGTCCAATCAGGACTCAGCTTCCTCACCGAAGAATCCATCCGGGCGATCACCTCCACCAGCTTTGAACAGAGACGCCTGGAGGCGCTTCGTCAGCGGTTGTACAGCTACCGGACAACCCTGACCTGGCCGGCAACAGATGTGGTCCGTAAGCAGTTCGAAGGGGTCCTGCGTCTGTTGGTCAATTTTGTTCACTTCCACCCGGAGTACTACAAGCCGGTCCGTGCCGAACTGGCGAGCTGGATCCTGCATCGGGATGATACCGGCATGGCCACTTTCGCCGAAGATCTGCTGAAGGAGATGGTTGAGTGGTTCGAAGCGCGGCTGGATGAGGAGAGTGCAAAACTCGCCCCCGAGCTGCTGAAGGAACTGATTGTATTCGATGATGACCTTTCGCCCGCCATGCGTGCCACCTTAAGTGAATTGCTGCTGGAATCCACCTTCCTCAGGCAGTCGGTGTTGATGGCTTTCGATGAAGAGAATTTCGACCTTGACCAGGTTCCGGCGGGCGGGATTTGGGTTTCTCGCATCCAGAGTCGTGAGGCATTCCTCAACTTCCGGGTGAGTGTCAATACGCTGACCGGCAAGCATTACGACTTGCTTGTCATCATTCGTGAGGATGTCGACGCTGACGCTGTCCGCGACACAAACCACTGGATGATGGTGATCGCCGGAAACCCCTACGGCCAGCGTGTCATGCCCCGTTTCGGTTGTTTCCGCCCCGCACTGGCAGCAATGTCTCTCGAGTTTATCAATGAGCTGACAGCGTGGGATAAAATCCGTGAGTTCGCCAGTGTCCATCACCCGGAAGCGCATCAACATGAACCCGGCGAATGGAGAAAGCTCTTCGTTCGGGCAATGGCGACCACCTTTGTCGCCTGGAATAATTCAGGAAGACGGATCGTACCGGGAACCATCAGCCCGATAAATGTCGTCGTGCCCGAACTGGATTTCCGTGACGGGGCACAAATCCTCTCCCTCGCAGGATGGTCAGTTTACCGTACCCCCTTTTCACTGTTCTCGCCCCTCTACTTGTCGTTCTTCCGAAAAATTGCGGCAAACTACCCGGCGGTCACCCGGTTGTTGCAGGTCGAATGGCTGTTCGATGCGGTGATCGACGCTCTCGGAACCGAGGAGGGCGTCGAACTGCTGGAGGAGTTTCGTGAAGAAATCGAGCTGACCCGCTCCCATCCTTTCAACCGTGATTTCGTACGGGCACTGGACAGTTACCTCACGGGGATTCGCGACCGGTACTACTCTCCACTCCCGCTCATCAATGCCATTGACCGCTACCACGCCTGGCTGAAGGTGAATCCGCTGGTGACCCCGCAGGCGCGGGCGGAACTGATCGAGGGGCTCATCACCCTTTATCGCTTGCAGGAGCTGGGTGAAATCGCTCGCTACCACCTGTACAGGCATACCTATTTCTATGATTCGGACACGGATGTGCTGGAAGTTTTCGACGCCCTGCTCGAATCCATGCGTCTGCACCCGGAACGCCCGGCCACCTCACTGGTCGATCTTTCAGACCTGCAGGGGACACTTACATCGCTCGAGGACCGGGATGCCTTCAGCCGTCTTGTCTTCCCGCAAGCCCATCGGCCCCAACCGATTGAAGTCCTGACCTACGGTGAAAGCGACCACAAGCAGGTTGTTGTGAGGACTCACCTCACCGACAGGTTCGGGGAAAGCTATGACATCCGTGAACCTGTCGAGCCCGAGGAGATCGGCCAGATCTATCGTCTCTTTTTCCAGGAGCATTTTCCAAAAACCGTCTCCGAGCAGGACCGCTACCTGCTTGTGCTCGATGACACCGATCGTGTCGTTGCTGGCCTCTGTTACCGTCAGCAGGACCGTGAGGTTGTGCACATGGAAGGAGTTGTCACATCCACCCCCCTCAGCGGTCGCGGCATCGCGACAGCCCTCCTCGAAGATTTTGTTACCCGCCTCGGCAGCCAGGGAATTCGTGTGCTGAAAACCGGGTTCATCATGCGTGATTTCTGCGAGAAACGCGGGTTCCGTGTCGATCGACGTTGGGGTGGGTTGGTGCGATTCCTGTAGGACTCTTGTATACTCCCCGCCAGGCTCCGGAGCCACTCCCGCTTCATTGAAGAGAATTATTTCTCACTCTTGACATCTGCTGTTTGCCATGCAATCGGAAAATTCTTATACTTCGCCTCCCGTACGGAACGCAGATTCGGCTGTAATCGGCCTCCGAGAACGGGGATACGGAGTCCAAAAACCTGCTTGCATGTGATGAGAGGATGACAGATCGTTGCGAGGAAGTGCCAGCACGTTCCCCTGTTCTGTTCCTCCAGTACGTTGATTCATCCAGCAAGCGGGACTGCAGGGATTCCGATTAGTTCAATATTCTCAATCAACTGGGAAGTCAACCCGCACTGCCTCCATGGCGTCTCCCAGCGCTGAGCATACCGTTTGACAAGCAGACTGTCCCATCGTGGACGCATCCGCGGAGAGGCCGGATGAACACTCAATGGCGTCGACACACCAGCACTCAGCGTGAGCTTGTCGTTTTCGTGATTGTGGTTCTGGCATTCCTGATCGCAGCATCCTTCACCCTTACTGGCTGCAATTCAGGCGACGTGCCAGGCACTCTGTCAAGCTACACCCTCGATCAGGATGAGTTGTCCGACCACCTCCCCTCCCTCCCGCAAGTTCCAGCCGTTCTACAGCAAACCGTGCCGCGAATCTTTTCCTGATGCTGCGTTCATGGCAAATCCCCGGAGGGGCAGAGAGTCAGATCGTATGAAATGATGAAATCCATATGTCTCGGCTGATTCACCCTCTATCTTTCCTGTGCAGTCACTTGCTGGTAGACACATTCCACCTGAAGTCACACCTTCCCGGGAAGTTGCTCGATGGAGCCGGAAAGAAGAAAACTGATTGAGCGTGTACAGCGGAATGCCCGGAAGGACATCCAGGTCTGGGTACGCGCCATGGAGCTGGGAAGCGCGACAATCGCTGAGCAATCCGCATCTCTGGCAAATGAACTTCGCCTCAGCTCTGAAATCTGGCTTGCCGACCTAGACTCGATAGAGACACTCCTGGCCGATCCGCAGGAAATTTCCTTCGAGCTGATCGACAGGGTCCTCGAGCTGCTGCCGCCCCATCGCACCTTGAACCGGTTTCACCTCGAACGCACTACCCCGACCTACGAAGAACTTGTCTATGATCGTGGAATCGAGCTTGCCGACCTCTTTCTGCAGGGCGAGAACGCAATCGACCGTGGTGATTTCGACATCGGGCTGAACATCCTTGACGCTGTCCTCAAGCGCGACCAACGCCATTTCCCGGCGTTAATTGTCCGCGGCATGACACTCCTGCAGAACCGGCGCGAACGGATCAATGCAATCCGTCTGCTCGACCGCGCGGCAAGCCAGCCTCCGGTGGTCGCACCCGAACGCTACAAACAGTTCACCCTTGAGCTGCTCGCCTATGCGTTCGAAATCGATGAGAAATACCCGAACGCCATCAAATCGCTGAAACGGCTACGGAATCTGGGCGAATTGTCCGGTTCCATCGATTACTCCATCGCTCGGAATTACGCCCTCGGCGGGCAGGCGGCGGAGGCGGCATCCCCCTTGATCGATGCTGTCACAGTTCGTCCCACCCTGCTTTCGCTTGCCCTCGTGGATGACCAGATGGCTCGCGCACGACGTGAGATTGTTCCCCTGTTCATCAAACGGACCGAAGACCTGGGGAGCAAAACCCTTCAGCTCCTCGGTCAGGCCAAGGGGATCTGTGATATCGCGCGGAGCTACGATCTCCATCAACTTGACAGTGACATCTCCTCCGGTTTCAGTGAACTCAAGGCATTGGAAGAGATGATGAGCGGTGGTTGCTACACGGTTTACCGTGACATCCTGAAGAGACGGCTACCCGCATGGACCCAGGATTTCCCGTCACGGGTGCAGAGTCGTCTCGGCCGCGAGATCAATCGCCGTCTCGACGAAATCAATCTCTACAACGAACAGATTGAAGAAGATGGCGCCAGGAAACGCCAGCGCATCCTGCGGATCGGAATACCAGTCTGGAGTTCGTTCAGCATAACAGTGCTTGTCCTGCAGCTGATCGCCGGAGTTCATCCGCTGACGGCACTGTTTGTGGCGCTGCTCTGCCTCGCCTTCGGCTATATCCCCTACAAAGCGGGTACGATTTACATTCAGAAATCCATCCGCGAGCAGCAAATGCCGAATGACTCACTCCTCGAAGTGCGACAGGATGCGAGTACGATCGAATCCATCCGGAAACAGATTCTCAACCGACTCCGGCAGGATGGCTACCTTGTTGAGCACGAATTGTCGAAGGTATAGAGAGTCGTTCCCGTCTTGCGGCTGTTACTCGGTGCAGGTATCAGGGGAGTGTAGAAGCGTGGCATGACAGAGTGTGGAGATCACACATCCGCCTTCCTCGTCGAGTCGAGGATACGGCGGATTTCTGAGACAAGGGTGTCCGGGATATAAGGTTTCGCCAGGAACCCGCGTGCGCCGTGATCGAAGAGTTTCTTTTTCTGCGAAGTTGGCCAGACCCCGCTCTGCATCAGCACGGGGATGGTGCTCCCGACGTCCCTGAGCATTTCCAGCACACCCTTGCCGTCCATTTCACGCATTGACCAATCCAGCACGATGATGTCGATCAAGTCGGGATTCTGCGCCAGGTAAGTGACCGCCTCCTGCCCGCTGGAAGCTGTCACCACCTTGTACCCGTAGAGTTCGAGTGCCGCCTGCCCGACATCCCGCACAAGGGTTTCATCATCGACAAACAGGACGGTTTCACTGCCGCGAAGCTGCTGTGCGACACGCAATCCCGGTTCCTCTTCCTTCGGCGTTCCCTGCTCAGCGACAGCATGATCCGCCTGTCGCAGGAATTGATCCACAAGATCGGAGTCGGCCGCGATGAAGTGATCGTCCTGACGTGAGGTCTCACTGCGGGTATAGGTGTCGGAGGAAGGCAGGACGACATGGAAGGTGCTGCCTCGTCCGAGCTTTGTTTCCACATCGATCCACCCGCGATGCTGGCGCACGATTCCATGCACATTCGCCAGCCCGAGGCCGGTCCCCTTGCTCGGGCTTTTGGTGGTGAAAAAGGGTTCGAAGATCTGGTCAAGGGTCTCTTCGTCCATCCCGGTCCCGGTGTCGGTGACACTCAGCACAACATAGACACCCGGGATGCCATCGGTTCCCGGAGGAATGTCGCTTTCGGTCAGGTACTCCTGACGCAACGCCTTTATACTAAGGGTTCCCTTGCTCCCCATAGCGTCACGTCCATTGACACAGAGGTTCATCAGCACCTGCTGTAACCGCCCGGAGTCCGCCCATATGGTTGGCAGATTCGGCTCGATCGCCGTCTCAAAACGAATCCCTTCCCACCCCGCATGAGCCAGCAGGTCAACGGTATCTTCAATCAACTCCTCAACCGCGAGTCGCTTCGGAACAAAAGGCTGCCGACGGCTGAAAGTCAGCAGTTGGCTTGTCAGTGCCGCCCCGCGCTTGGTGGTGCGTGCAATAGCATCGATGTAGTGACGCATGTCCTGCGGCAGATCTTCACGATTCTTCAGAATGGCCGAGTTACCCGAGATGATGGTGAGGATGTTGTTGAAGTCGTGGGCGATCCCCCCTGCCAGTTTCCCCAGTGCCTCCATCCTCTGGTGATGCAGGAGCTGCTCCTCAAGTTTCCGCTGACGGCTGATGTCCTGCAGAAAGACCGCATGTGCGGCGTGCTTGTCAGGCATCATCACACGGTACGCCGTCAGCAACAGCGGAACATGTTCTTCCTTCACCGGAATGTGCATCTCAAGGGTGTAGACACCCCCGCGAGCGGCGGTTTCCAGCAGGATGTCCGGTGCATCGGGGAACAGCTCGTCGAAAACGCGTCCGATCGCTTCTGCCCGCGAGATGGTGGTCAATCGCTCGACACCCCGATTCCAGACCGTGATCCGGCCGTTCTCGTCAAAGATCAGGATCGGCGCTTCGCTCTCTGTGATCACCGATGCCAGGAACTGCGCCTGGTTCAGCGCCCTCCGTTCATTGGTAACATCACGTGCGATGCCCTGGAAGGCGACCACCTTGCCACGGCTGACCATGGGGACAATCGTGGTGTCGAGGTAGCGCAGTGAGCCATCTTTCGTCCGCATGCGAACATGGGAACGAACCCGTTCACGTGCCAGCACCTTTTCACGAGACATCTGGTCTATTGGTCGCACATCCCCACGATGAATGAACCGGGCGAAGTGCATGCCCTGGGCTTCAGCCCAGCTGTATCCGCTGGTTTTGAGCGCTGTGTTGTTCGCGAAGAGTAACCTGCCGCGCAAATCGATCTGGTAGACCAGTTCGTCCGCATTGTCAAGGATCAGACGATAGGTATTCTCCGAATCGGAGAAGAACCTTGCAGTCTGTTCGCTTTGCAGTGAGATGATGAAGAAGAGGAAGAGGAGCGGTAGCATCAGCTCGTAGCCGAACTCCCCCTCGGCGAAAGGCCACTGCCACCCGAAAGAACGGGATAGATGGGTTACCGCATCCGCGCCAGCCCAAAGCAGCACAAGCAGAAAGAGCCAGCTCTTCATCGACCAGCGAATCGGTAATGTGTGACGGCTCATCCAGAAGAGCGTTGTGACAAGAATACCGAGTGCCGCAAGGTCGATAAGTACTGTCATCGTTTCCCCTCCTCGGGTGGCTGAGAAGAGGGTTGGAGGTTCCAGGCCAGGGCGAGCAGAGAAAGCACCAACACGAGGAAGATCATTCGATGGGGGAGGGATGGGTCGTATCCAGCCAGATGGGCCAGGATGGTATTCAGCTGCAAAAGACACATCAGCAGGAGCGGAGCGAGCACTGACCAGTAAGGGAGGAGTTCACCTATCATCCGTTTTCGGTAAAGCACAAAGCCAAGCACCGAAAATGAGACGAACAGGTTGAAGACCGACTGTAGCATGCCGCTTTCCACCAGAGCCCCTGCTTCGACTTATCCATACGGAATAGCATTTCTGCGAATAGGACTTCACGTATCTTTCCACTACATTTGCTCCAATTGCCCTCATAGAGTGGTAACTTACACGCCTGTAAAGAGCCGTTGCAACCCTAAAAACACCGAATAACTTACCCAACCCCTGGCGAATATTTGTGACCTGAGGCACAATTTCTGAATAGTCTGCTTTGCCGAACTCCAGTCATTCCACACGGATACGTCCCTCGATTTCGTACCGGAGGACTCCTCTGCCGACAGCATGGTCGATCAGCACATCCCTGTCGATCAGGTCGTGGGCTGTGAGCGGGTGCCTGGCGCGATCCAACCCGAAGTATGCCTCAAAATGGTCGGTCACATAGTTGATCGTGGCGATGCTGTACATCCGAGACAGATCGACCGGCTGACCGCCGACACTCAGGGCGACAATCTCACCACCCGCAAAGTGGTAGCTCATCCCGGAGAAAAGCAGTTTCGGGCCGCCGGACTTCGCCTGGTGACTCACAACTTCCTTCAGCTCCCTGCCCGAGAGGTTGAAGCTCACCAGAAAATTGCCGAACGGACTGACCTCGTGGATTGAGCGGATGGTGAGCGGTCCATATTCGATGTCCGCACGGATCCCATATTGATTGATCGCTGCGATGTCAGACTTCACCGCTGCACGGTAGGCATCTGTAATCCAGTTGCCGATGTTGCTTTCCCCCGATCGTTGCCGTCTCAGAGGGGTCGCAATTTCAGCGATAACGCGATCCATCTCAGGGGCAATCTCCGCCTCCTGCTCTGCAACAAGCGAGGCAACAGTATCGTCCTCCGGATAGACCCCGGCGAGCAGAGTGTCGACTCTGGCAGTCATCCCGCTCAGCACACCCTCGAGCGTGTCCACCACCATCTCCACCACACCGAGCCACCTTCCATGCGACCCCGCCTGCACGATGGGAACACCATTCACCCAGCGTGCCTCGCGCAAGAGCGTATGGGAATGCCCCCCGACGATCAACTCGATCTCGGAACCGACCTCCTCCGCGATGAGCGAGTCGGCCTCCAAACCACAGTGGCTGATCACCACCTGGATGTGAGTTGTGGCAGACAGCCTCTCCAGGGAGATACGGATCGCCTCTGCGGGCGGCAAAACACGCAGCCCACGTGTTGCGGCGTGTGTTGTCATCCCACGCAGCTCCTGTGAGATAACACCTGTCACACCGACACGGATCCCGCCTGCGAAAAGTATCGTATCCGAGGGGAAGAGGTAGGAACCATCCTCCTCACGTACCACGTTCGCCAGCAGCACCGGGAATGACGATTCCATCATCACTTCCAGCAGACGATCTGCGGTGTAGTCGAATTCATGGTTCCCGACTGCAAAGGCATCCGGCTGGAGCAGGTTCAGCAGCGCCACCTGGCTCGCGCCCCGGCTTAAAGAGGAGATCGGTGTGCCCTGGAAGTCGTCACCGGCATGGAAAACAAGCAGGTTGGGAGTGGTTTCGCGGTAATGGTTCAGGTAGCCGCCCAGCACCGCGGACCCACCAATCAGCAGGCTGTCCCCGTCAATGTGTCGCCAGCGTGATTGATTCTCTGCATGCCAGTCGTTCCAATGGAGGATGGTCAACGGCACACGATTCTGCTCCCCCGCCGACAGCATATGGGGCTGGATCGCAGCCAGCAGACTGAAGATCGCAAGAACCACTCGTATCGTCATCGGATTCTCCCTGCCAACACCCCGAAACCTGATGCTGAATATAGCATTCTCCGCTCCTCGAAAGGCCCTGGGTCATAACCGGGCGGCAGGCTCCGGACGGTCGGTTGTCAACCCACAGAAACTCACCCGGTTCCCGGAGCGTTGTTGATTGAAGAAAATGATCCCAATTCGTCCTGAACTTTATCTATCTTCAGGAGTTGGGGTATCCGCCACGGTCGCCTGCAGCATCCCGCCCCGAATCTGGCCCCACCAGAGTGGTGTTTCGTGTCATAGGGTGCTTTTATCGGCAATGAAGATCGTGCCATAGTGCGGTTGACCTGATCTTTTACAGAAAGGAAGCCATGTGGGATTTTTAACTCGATTGTTTAGTCGCAAAGGTATGTCAGGTGGTGGATCGGTTTGCTTATTGATTGACTTTGAGAACTTTGCTATCAGTTTGAAAAATATGGATGCCAACGCTGACTGGAGTATTGCTCCTGTTGTAAAGATGGCTGCGAATATTGAAGGTAGTAATGCGATTGCGATTTCTCGAGCCTATGCAGATTGGAGTTATTTCCGTAAACACACTGAAGACCTGATTCGTCACGGCATCCAGGTAGTGCAAGCTCCCAGCCACCGTCTCCAGGGTAAAAACGCCACCGACATCCAGATGGCTGTGGAAGCCACCGACCTGATGCACCAGCGCCGCGACCTCCGCCATTTTGTGCTGCTCACCGGGGACAGCGACTTCAACCCCCTCGTCCACCTGCTCCGTAGCCGGGGAAAACGTGTGATCGGGGTCGGGATTCGCGGAACCGTCAGCCCCTACTTCGAAAAAGTGTGCGATCAGTTTTACTATTTCGACGATCTCACCGGGGCGCCCGAACTACCGCTCCCAGTCGAGAAACAAAGGACCCGACCCACACCTGCAGCCCGAGCGAAATCCACCCCCGTCAAATCTGCTCCCGGGAAACGTACCCGATCCGCTCCGCCCGCACCCGAACCAGCGAAACCTGCGGTTGTTGGCGACCAGGCAAAAGCTCTCGAAATCCTCGGACTTGATGCCGACTTTCGCATTCCACCGGCACGCATGCGTGAGCTGATCCCTTCGCTGATCGAAACCGTCCGGGAAGCCTCGCCGACACACGTCAGCGATATGAAGAAGGTCCTGCAGAAAAGGTTCAGCGGGAAGATCACACCGCACGAGGCTGCTGTGCTGGCCAACCTGTTCAAACGTGTGCAGGGCTACGGCACGACAGAAGAGACAAACTGGCTGGAGCATGTGCGTCCGAATGGCGAAGACGCCTTCGACATCCTCCTCGCGGCTGCTTCCGACACCCTCGCATCGGCCCAGCAGGGCGGCACCCTTCAACCGGTCCAGGTCGCGGAAATCCTGTTCGGGGAGACAGTGAACTCATCTGAGATGAGGACGAGGATGGCAAGGGGGCGAAAGCTTTTCCACGACTTGAAGGGGATGGTGCACCGCTGACCTTCTGTCGACTTGAGCAAGGGGGAAGCTGAGATGTCGACCAGGACTCTTCTGCGTGCGGAGGAGGTGACTGTTTCGCTGCCGGGACGCATGGGCGGTCCGCCGCTCCGGTTGAATCGGATACACTTCGAGCTGCCAGCCGGATCCATCCTCCCGGTCACAGGCCCCTCCGGTTCCGGCAAGACCACTCTGCTCCGCAGTTTCGTCCGTTTCCACCCCATCGATTCCGGGCGGGTGATCTTCGATGGCAAAGATATCTGCACCCTCCCCGCTCCCACCCTGCGTGCGAAAGTTGGCTTCCTGCCGCAGACTCCCGCCTTCACGCCGGGAACAGTCGCTGCCGCCCTGTGCGAATCAGCCTCCTTTCGTGCCGCCAGTGTGAATTGCCCCACCCCGGAGCAAATCGCCCGCGAACTGGACGCTGTCGGGCTGGATGAATCCTTCCTCGAGCAGGATGTCGAGAAGCTCTCTGGCGGGGAGAAGCAACGTCTCGCATTGGTCCGTCACCTGCTGATCGAACCGGATGTCCTGCTTTTGGACGAACCTACTGCGAACCTTGACGATGAAAGCGCCGAGACCATCCTGACACGTGTCAAAAAGTGGATCGACACCTCGGATCATGCCGCGATCTGGGTCTCCCACGACAATGACTTGACAGCAAAGATGGGTATGCCGCCCCTTCGCCTGCCGAAAGCGGAGCCGAAGCGATGAACGACACCTACTTTGCCCTCACACTCCTGGATGTGGGACTCGCAGCATTCTTTGTGTTGGCCGCTGGTATCCTGTCGCTGCTGTTTCAGCTTGGGGTGATGAAGTCCCTGCTGATCGGGGCGATCCGGGCCGCACTGCAACTGGGGCTCGCCGGGGTTGCGTTGAGCACGGTTTTCGGCCTCAACCGCTGGTGGCTGGTTGGTCTGCTTGCGCTGCTGATGGTCGCACTTGCGGGCAGGGAGGCCATCCGACGTCAGAAAGTGAAGCCGAAAGGTTTGGCCCTCGATGTCATCGCCTCCATGGCGTTTTCCGCTCTGATTGTCTCGGTGCTGGTGACCGGTGTGATTGTCGGCGCCACCCCCTGGTGGCATCCTCCGGTTTTTATCCCCCTGCTCGGCATGATCCTCGGGAACTCGCTGAATGGTGTCTCCATCGCCCTGGAGAGGTTTCTCTCCGCCTGCAGGAACGATCGGGCGAGGATTGAAATGCGCCTTGCCCTCGGCGCTACCGCGAATGAATCGGTGCAGCCGATCCTGCGCGAAGCTCTGCGTTCCGGGATGATGCCGATCATCAATGCCATGGCGATTGTTGGGATTGTCAGCCTGCCGGGGATGATGACCGGTCAGCTTCTTGCCGGAGCCGACCCGGTAGATGCCGTGAAGTACCAGATCGTTGTGATGTACATGCTGGCGGCATCCACCACCATCGCCGGGGCGATGGCACTTTTGCTCGCAAGGCGACGGGTGTTTACGAAGGACCACTCACTGCGTCTGTAAGGTTGCATTCCGCCCGCGATTTGTGAGTAGCAGGAGAGTGATGTCATCCGATTGCTCCGCCCCGGTGCAGAATCGACGCACGGACTGCACAATCCTTTTCACCAGCTGCTCGCCATCCAGGTGACGGTTCCGCTTCACTACCGCCAGCAGACGTTCCTCGCCATACATCTCTTCATTCGGGTTTTCCGCCTCGGAGATGCCATCGGTGAAAAGCACCAGCCTGCTCCCGACTGGGAAAGGGACATGCTTCTGATCACGCGGAAAATCGGGCATCATTCCGATGGGCAAACCGTTTGATTCCAACCATTTCGGGTTTCCGTCCGGAGGGAGGAGAAGCATCGAATTATGCCCCGCGCTGGAATAATGGAGTTCATTGTCTTTTATTCGGCCGAGGAAGAGTGTCAGGAAGGACTCGGCGGGGAGCAGACGTGTCATGTGACGGTCCAAAAGGGGCAGGTTATCCAGCAGATCATGACCATCACCCGCCAGGAGACGCACTGCGCTGGAGAAGCCGGACATCCATATCGCTGCCCCCGGCCCTTTGCCGCTCACGTCACCGATCAGAAATGTGAAGCCCTTGTCGGTGGGGAAACCATCGTACAGATCTCCACCCAGCGATCTCGCCGGATGGTGAAATCCCTGCACATCCAACCCGTCCGGAGCGTGGAAGTCCTCAGGCAGCAATCGTCTCTGGAAAGCCTCTGCAACAGTCAGCTCTGCTTCCATCCGTTCCTTTTCAAGCGCCGACTTGTGCATCCTATGCTTGTTGATCGCGAGAGCGGCGATGACGGCAAACCCTTCCAGCAGCTTGAGGTCCTCCTCGGTGAAACGCCCCCCGTGGGATTGATTGAGCAGCTGGAGTGTCCCGATCACCTTTCCATTCACCGTGAGCGGCACCGACATGTACCCACGTGTTCGGAAGCCGGTTTGCTCGTCCACCGCGCGAAAATGACGCGGGTCCTGTGAGATGTCCTCCACCAGCGCGGAGGTGGCGTGCTGCGCCACCCACCCGCTCACGCCCTGGCCGAAGGGCACCTGGATTGTCTTCCAGAGTTTCTGTGGCAAATTGGTTGCCGCAGCCATCTCCAGCACACGTTTACGGGGGTTTACCAGGAAAAGCGAGCCCGCCTCAGCGTGAAGCAATTCTCTCGAGGATGCGAGAATCTGCAGAATGATTTGCAAGGTGTCGCTGGCATTCAACACCGCACGAGTGGCGGTGAGGAGTGCCTGCTCTCGCTCTGTCATAACTGTCCAATCTGTGTCAACTGCCGAGTCAGGTTGTCAGGTCGCCTGGAGGCAGCAGGTCTCCACTTCAGTAGAGACCGCCGCGACACTGGAAAAACGAGTCATTGCGAGCCCTTTTCGCGCGAGCGAAAACGAGCATGGCAATCTGTTGTTATCCTTCAGGTACCACGAGCTGCCCTGAGAAGCGTCGATACGCCTTCTTTTCGGTATGCCCAACAGCTACTCATCCACGATCCAGGCGAAGAAGTGATCCAGCGAAGCAATTCACCCCGCACCGTTACCCTTCGCTCTCCTGCTTCCTGATCCACTCGCCATAGGTTGCTGCCATACCTGCAAACTCCGAGGCGTTTTTCGCCCTGGCGACAACCTCATCACCATGGATCAAACTGATTGAGGCCTCCAGCTCCACTTCCCCCCGGTAGGGTCCGTCACGCAGCGCAGCATCCACAGCACGCTCGGTGTTCGCTTGCAGCTCATCCGCCGACATGTTCACAAGCTCTACTGTCGCCTCAGCCGTGAACGGGGCGCCTGTCAATCGTTCGATCAAGTCGAGGAAGCTGACCGAGTTCCCCGGCTGCCAGTAGACTTCGGCAAGGTCGTGTCCCACCTTCGGGTTGTCGGTCAGTTTGCCGTCACGCCTGAGAAAGAAGTCACGGGTTTGAAAAACCGCCATCCGTGCCAGTACGTAAGCATGGTAGTAGGCCGAGGACTCTGTTGAGGCGAGGTGGGGAATACTCAGCACCGGACGGTCCGAGGCCGCGAAGAGCATCTTCTCCTCCACCTCACGAGCCGCATGGAGCAGATTCTCGGCTGTCAGCTCCGCATCGCCCATTTCATACATCGCCTTCTCGAAATAGGGCACTACCATCATCTTCCGCATCTCACGCGCCAGGTAAGTCTGTTCCTCGAGGACAATTCGATGGACAAGCTCTCTTGGCATCGTATTGCCGTTGGCGTCGAGAGCGTACTTCACCAGCCAGTCCGGGTCACTGCAAAGGCTGTCGAGGAACATGGATTGTGTTTCCGCGAAGGCGATGGAGGTCGGCGCAAATTCCTGCGAAAAACAGGGCGCGGGCATCATGATATTGGCAAAATGCGCCGCATGGCCGCCCTCATGGAACAGTGTGTTCAGAGCCCTCGCCCCCGCCCCGATCTGCCCGGGTACGGCATTCGCAGTAAAGTTGATACGTGCCGGCCGGAAAGTCCCCTCGTCGACAAAACAGGGGAAGGGGCCGTGCATGAAGCCATTCTCGTACTTCCCCTTCCGGTCGAGCAGGTCGAGCGTCAGGATGGCGCCACGGTAACGGATCCCTAATCCGGCGAAAGTTCTGCCCCACTGTTCCACAGCAGCGTCGAAACGCTGATACGGATCCTTCTCAGCAGTCAGATCACCCGAGGTGGAGTATTTGAAACTCCAGGGCTGGACCGCCTCCTCGCCCATCTCCTCCGCGACCCTTGCGATGGAAAGACGGCAAGCCTCGCGTGAGGATTCCTCAAGTTCGTCCAGTAATTCGAACAGCTTCCGTTTGGTCAGCCCTTCACTGACCTGGATCTTCCAATCGTAGAAATCGGTATAGCCCTGAAGCCTCGCGAAACGGTTCCTCTCCTTCACGATCTCAATAAAGTTCTGTCCGAGCATGAAGGATTCCAGGGAACGCAACCCATCCCATGCGGCATTTCTGCGCCGCTCGTCCCGATCAGTCACGATCATCAAATGGAGTACCTGCACCGAAGCCCGAACAAATTCACCCGAATCGGGGTCGACATAGCCGAGTTCATGCTGGCGGCGTGCACGGGAAAGTTCGCCCTCCATCTCGATGATGCGTCGCATCGCCTGCCTGGCCTCCTCGCTTTCAATCGAGTTGGCTTCATAGAACCGCTTCCAGCCTTCCAGGGCGATCCGTTCGCCTGCACCCAGGTCAGGGCGCTGCAACTCAGTGCGCAGTTTTGGCAGCCAGGAAGCGTCCGAGATGAAATCCTTGAGGGCGATCTCGGTTTCCTCTGCCCTGCCCGGCGCCAAACTCGAAAGCGCCATGTTGTCCGCCCAGAAAGCCTCTTCCTTGGCGACATGCAGCTCGAGGTACTGTTTATTCAATTCTTTCAGCAGCGACATCGTATCCCCTTCACTTTACCGGTTCACCGGCGCCTGCGCCGATTCCCCCGCCCGGACGAACTACCGGACCCGGTTTTTTTCCTCGGCGTGTGATCCGTGTAATCACCATCCTCGCGAATCTCATCCGCATCGGGCGGCGGCAGAAGGCCATGCACTTGATCCTGGTAATAATCATCGAGCAGCATTGCAATCAGGGGCAGCCCCTCATCACTGGCGGCGAGCTGCCGCACAAGGGGATAGAAACGTAACATGCGCTCGATCTGCAGACGGTCCCGTGAACGGAACTTCGATTCCAGCAGGGTGGTTGCTCGTTCTGCGACAATTTCCCGAACATCGTTGTCACTCGGTAGAGCCCTCTCGATCATGGTCACAGAAAAGCGTTTGGAGAGGGACATCAGATGGCGGCGTTCGAGTTGGGTGACAAGCGTAATCACAACCCCGCTGGCTCCGGCACGGCCTGTTCGGCCTGACCGGTGGACGTACGTTTCAGGATCGTCAGGCAGTTCGTACTGAATGACATGGGAGAGTTCCTGGATGTCTATCCCGCGCTCCGCGACATCTGTGGCGACAAGGAAACGCAGTGCGCCGCGCTTCACACGTGCCATCACCTTCTCCCGGTCCTTCTGCGAAACATCCGCACTCAGTTCTGCGGCATCGTAGCCGAACCGTTGCAGCACCGTCGCCACATAGTGAACCTTGTCCTTGGTGTTACAGAATATCAGCGCCGATACCGGATTTTCCGACTCGATGATCCTCACCAGGGCACGGTCACGGTCCGCTTCCGGGACAATCGTATAACGGTGTTCTGTCTCCGCGACCAGCAGGTTGTCGCTGCTCAGGCTGAGAAAGCCGGGGTTCCTCAGGAACTGCAGCGCAAGGCTGCGAACACGGGGCGGATAGGTGGCGGAGAACATGTAACCCTGCATCAGAGTGCGAGGCAGATAGCGCTGCATTTCGCGCATGTCCGGATAGAAACCCATCGACAGCATCCGGTCCGCTTCGTCGAAAATCAGCAGCTTCAAGCTTTCCAACCTGAGATTTCCCCGCAACAGATGGTCCAGGATTCTTCCCGGAGTTCCCACAACAAGGTGCGCACCGCTTTGGAAACCTTCGAGTTGCTGGTGATAGCCAACCCCACCATACACCTCGACAGTGCGGATTCCAGTATCGCCGAGCAGCACCTGCGCTTCACCTGCGACCTGTTTCGCCAACTCACGAGTCGGCACCATCACCATAGCCTGGCAGACAGGTTGAGCAGGGTCCAGCAGCTCAAGCATCGGGAGGATGAACGCGCCGGTTTTACCGCTTCCCGTACGGGACTGGATCATCATGTTTCGACCGGCACGCACATAAGGGATCGAACGTGCCTGCACCGGCATCAGGTTCGGCCAGTTCGCTCGTCTCAGTGCATGGCGGTATACTTCCGGCAATTCTTCAAGATTGCAGGGTTGCAGGACATCGTCATCCTGCCGTGGTGTCTCTGGATTCTGGTTACCCACCTTCTCCTCATTCCTCCGAATCGGTCGCGACTGACTCCTGGATCATTTCCGGGGAGAGTATACGAAATTCCTGAACATGATTCAGGTTTCTGAGCGTCCGGTGTCATGATTCTGATTCCGCTGGGCTACCGACTCAAAACCAGCCTGGATCTCCTCTCCCTCGGATTAAAATGGTCTACCGTCCGTTCCTGCTTTGCGGCAGGACTTTAGCGTAGCGGAGACCTGCCGCCTGTTGCTGAGGCTAAGAGCCTCGGGGAACCAGAATCTCTATCGGCCGTGAGTCAGTTTGTGATTCGCCGCCATCCACTTCTCCACTTTTTCGTAATCGGGATGGGCACGTTCCGCCTCCAGGAAGGCTTTGTCATGCCTCCTGCGATGCCCCTCCGGCTGCATGGCATGGAGCATCTCATGGAACAGGATGAATTTGACCACCATTTCGGGCACACGACTGTCATCAAGCACGGGGTGAATCACTATCAGGTTGTTGCTCGGAGAGTAGGAACCCATGATGCGGACACGCACTCTCCGTAAAACGGGCTTCCGTCCCCAGGTCACATCGCAACTCACCTTCCCATCGAAGAAACGGTGATTCACCTCATCAAACAATGGCAGTAAATCGTAAACATCCCCCGCCTGCCGGAGATTGCGCCGCCTGTTTCGTTCTGGCTGATCAGGGATTGGCTGGTTTCGAACAGATTCCCTCACCACCTTCGGTGCGCCGGAGCGGCCACCATCACGCAACCATTCAACCATCCCCTGCATAAAGGACTCACCCAAGCCGGGGAGCAGGTAGTGCATTCGCAACCGGATCTCACGGCCGACGACTCGAAAAGAGATGATGTTCTTCCGGTTGTGGGTGAGCGTAATGAGAACCTTTTTGCGAAGCGTCATAGACAAATGATCTGCCATCAGGCTTGCAGCATGTTGCATTTCCATCATTCCCTCTTTCTCTTCCAGGACCGCCTGTAGATTAGTCGTGGCAGTCGGCTGCTCTTGCTGCCGCGCGGAATGAGGCCGCACCTTCTCCTGCTCCGCAGATGGCTGAGGGACCCACTCCGCCCCCAGGGGCAGGTGGGGAGTGCTGTTGTCATCTGCTCGTCGCATAACGCTCCCGTTGATCACGCAAAAGTGGTTTGAGGAGTACAGAAGGGCAAGAGCCAATCACCCATAGTGGATCGTTTCATCTACTGTGACGGATTCTGCGACTTCCGGACGAGTTCGATTCAAGTCGCTTTGTGCACGCGCAGTGGTGCCGCGGGAAGCGAAAGCAACGCCGAAGCGGCCCGTCCAGAAGCCGCCCGAAGGGAAGGCTGCTCAGAACTCATCAGAGCATGAGGAAGCGATCCACAAGGCTGGAGCGAGCCTGTTGGCGATTATTCGCTTTTTCTGGAATTTTGGGATTCGCCGTGCTACCTTACAGTCGTGCAATCCACACGCACAGCCCGTTCCATTCGTCAGGACAACCAGGATCTCTTGTGGGCAGACCGTCAGGCAATCCTCTCAATACCCTGTGGGGACTGAAGCTGCTCCTCCTCTCACTGTCTTTACTCGTTGTGTGTGTCGCATCGGCAGCCCAGTATTCCTACCTCCGATTCGATCGGCTTGACAGCAATGACGGATTAAGCCAGAACTCGGTGAATGCCATCCTGCAGGACAGCCGGGGGTTTGTCTGGATCGCCACCCAGGATGGAATCAATGTCTTCAACGGCTATTCCTTTTCCGCCTTCAAACCCCTTCGGGGCGACCCCACCACATTGAGCGGTTACTGGGTTCACACCCTGCTGATGGACAGCCGTGGCTGGATTTGGGCGGGCACATACGAAGGGGGCGTAAGCTGTTACCGTCCCGAGGAAGACCGTTTCTACCGGTATACCCACGTACCGGACCAGCCAGGTACCATCAGCCACAACGAAGTCCGCAGCCTGGTCGAAGATAGAGATGGAAGAATCTGGATCGCCACCTATGGCGGGGGCATCAACCGTCTTGACCCCGAAACCGGCAAAATCGAACATTTCCGCAATCAGCCCGAGGAGCAGGGCTCACTTGCGAGCGACTTTGTTACAACTCTTCTTCTGGACAGCCAGGGCTGGGTGTGGGTGGGAACAGTATTGGGTGGGTTGAACCGTTTCGACCCCGCGACAGGGCTTTTTCACCACTACTCCACCCGCTCGTCCACCATGCAACGGCTCACATCCAACAACGTCACTTCCCTTGTCGAAGGCCCGGATGGCGCAATCTGGGTGGGCACCTCAAACGGGCTCAACCGGATTGATCCATCGCTGCGAGTGGTGAGAAACCCGCTCGGACTGCTCAGCGAAAACCGACAGGAAGATGAGCCGACAATTTCCGCCCTGCTGATTGATCGTGAAAATTCGCTCTGGATCGGCACTGAAAAAGAGGGACTGCTCCGGGTGGCGTTACACGCTGATCGGTTCGAACGGTTCCGACACGACCCCATTGAACAGACCAGCCTGGCGAATGATCTGATCACCTGTTTATTCGAGGACAGATCGGGAGGCATCTGGATCGGGACCAATGGTGGCGGTGTCTCACGATTCGACCGTTCGAGGAACCGTTTTAACCTGATACGGTCCATTCCCAACAACCCCAACAGCCTAAGCCATGGGGACGTCCGGGCGATTTTTGTCGATGTGGATGGCACACTCTGGGTGGGCACTGACCTCGGCGGGTTAAATCGGATCGACCGCAAGCGTAACACGTTCACTCATTTCCGTCACGACCCAAACGACCCCGGCAGCCTCACGACCAACCGAATACGTGCCATCCATCGCGATTGTTTCGGCACCCTCTGGGTCGGAACAAGGGATGGCGGCCTGCTGCGGATGGATGAGAAACATGGCACCTTCACCAAGTTCAGTCGCAGGAGTGGTGCACGCCACGATCTCGGGGATGAATGGATACGTGCCATCTTCGAGGATGATGAGGGCCGACTTTTCATCGGCACAGGGAACAGCGGTTTCGTCATTATCAATATCGAGACCGGCGAAGTCGCACGTATCCGGCGCAGCACGGATGATCCCACAACCATGAATCGTGACATCATCACCTGCATTTATCAGGATTCGAAACGACAGGTCTGGATTGGTTCACGTGGTGCAGGTCTCACACTCCACAACTCAAACACCGGCGCGCTGACAACCTTCCACCACCAGGAGGGAGACTCCAACTCGATCAGCCAGGATGTCATTCTCTGTGTCATGGAAGATGACCTCGGACGCATCTGGATCGGCACACCAGGCGGTCTGAACCTCTTCCACCCGGAAGAGAACCGCTTCGAGCAGTTTTATACTCGTGACGGTCTGCCGAATGATGTCATTTATGGGATTCTGCCCGATGAAGTTGGCCATATCTGGCTCAGCACCAACCTGGGACTCTCTCACTTCGATTATCACTCCGGGATCATTCGTAACTATGACGCCAATGATGGCCTGCAGAGCAATGAGTTTAACCAGGCGGCCTATTTTCGTGCGGAAAGTGGCGAGCTGTTTTTCGGTGGTCTGCACGGCCTCAATTCCTTTTTCCCGCACAACCTTCGCGAAAACAAATATGTCCCCCCGATCGAAATCACGACCATACGGGCGATCGATCACGAACTGCCCTACAACTCAGCCCTTAAGGGCAGGCAGTCGGTCACACTCCCCTATGCCAACAACCATATCTCCTTCGAGTTTACTGCCCTCAATTTCACCAACTCGCGCAAAAATCAGTATGCCTACCGTCTCGATGGTTTCGACCAGGACTGGGTGCAGGCGGGGACACGACGGTTTGTGAACTACACCAACCTCAACCCGGGACGATATACCTTCCGTGTGAAGGGCTCGAACAATGACGGCGTCTGGAACGACACGGGCGCGATGGTCGATGTGATCATCACTCCTCCCTGGTGGCGGACCTGGTGGTTTGCTGTGCTGATGGTCCTGCTGGTGGCGGGCGGTTTCCTCGGGGTTTACCTGATGCAGATGCTCGCGATGAGACGCGCGAACCGTCAGCTTGAGATAAAGGTCCAGGAACGGACGCGTGAACTCGAGACCGCTCTCCAGCAGTTGAAAGCGAGCCGTGAGATGCAGCTTGAAAGCGAAAGGCTGCGCACCGCTCAGCAGATGGCCGCCTCGGTCGCCCACGAATTCAATAACCCCCTCGCCATCATCAGCGGAGTGTATGATCTCTACGAACGGCAGATGCGTGAATTAGCCCCACCGGAACTCGCGAATCAGCTCCACCGCATCCCCAAAACCATCCAGCGGATGAACAGCCTCGTGCGTCGACTCCTGAACATCACCGAGGTACGCGAAACGGACTACGCTGCCGGAATGAAAATCCTTCAACTCGGCTCGGAAGAGCCCTTCGTGGATTCGGAAACTTCCAAAGAATCCTGAGAAAAGACTTTTTACTCCATCTACCCCCCCGACCACCCGGTTTACTCCTCACCGACAACCCGCCGGGAGGTAGTGCCAATTTCAAGATGAATTGACCGCGTTGTGGGATCACCGCCGCAATTCCTCCTGAACCATCGCCGACCTGATAATCCGGGCAAAACCATGTTCACCCGTCTCCCGTTCCCCGGATGGTTCATCCATTACGCTCTCCCCTTCTGGACGAGACCCCTCTTCTCTGCGTATCCTCTTCAATCACGGTTGTTTCCATCGTGCGCCATTCCAACTTGCCCGCAGAGTCACACGAGCGCTCACACGATGCAACCGGTTCCTCCATCTGTTCCAGACTGATCACCATGGAGATGACGGTGCGGCGGCTGCTTTCCTGGATCGAAAGTCTGACAGGCTCTCTCATTCTGTTGCTTGGGGTGCTGCTCTTTCTGCTAACGACTCCCCCCGGTGAGAGACTGCTCCGTGACCTGGCCAGCCGACAACTAAGCTCGCTGTTCAACCTACCTGTCACAATCGGAGAACTCGAAACCAATCTCGTCAGTCATTTAACTCTGAAAGATTTTTCCATTCGGCAAAAGACAACATCGTCGGGGCTGGAGACCATCTCCATCGACCGTATGGAACTGACCTACAGCCTGGCTGGACTTCTGAGACGAAACCTGCGGATCAACAGCCTGTCGCTGGATTCTCTGCGAGTTGTGCTTGAACGGGATTCAACCGGACAGCTCCTGAATCTGCCATCTTTTCCGGCACCCGATACCACCCATGTCGGCAGCGCTGAATCCCCTCAGTGGAATGTCTCACTCGACCAGGTAAGATTGCGTGATGGCTTTGTGAGGTACCAGGATCAGCAGCTTCCCCTGCATGGCGAAATAGACGGACTTGACGCCTCCCTCTTCAGCTCGAATACGACGCATTGGCGATTCCAGACCCGCGCAACAAGCCTGTCAGGCCTCTACCGCGAACTTCCGGTTTTTCTTAATGGCATTGTTGTAACGGGGGAATACACAGGGGAAACTCTACGCGTCGACACCCTCGGATTTTCCGCGCCGGGGTTCGAGATCAGCGGGCAGGGAGGGCTCGACCTGGCAGGCGAACGTGACGCTTTGACCGCGCAGGTTACCATCACCGGTTCGCCGGAAATACTCTCAAACCAGTTTGCGGACCGGCTGGGTCCGCTCTTTGTCCCTGTACGGGGGGATGTGTCGCTCTCGCTTTCCATCGATGGTACTCTCGCGAACCCACGCCTCCTCGGTGACCTGGAGTATTCGCATCTGATCTTCCCCCGCGCCCATCTTCAACAGGGGCGGATGAACGCCATGTTCCAGCGTCACTCGCTGCACCTGAACAGTTATACAACCGAGTACGAAAATGGGCGAATCGCGCTCAGCGGTTATTTGCGTCTGGACAGCCTGCTGACTCATGCCCTCGACATCCAGCTCGAGTCGGTCGATCTCGGTCGGGCCTGGAGCGAACTTTATCACGCCGAAACACCCTACCAGGGGGTTGTCCGCGGGGGGCTGATCTCTTCCGGTCCACTCCTTGTCCCGCGTTTGATGGACGTGCGCGGCGATCTTGCCCTGGAACATGTGCGCTACCGGGAGCAGCCCCTCCCCGATTTCACCGCGGCGGTCCGTTCAAATGCCGGCACCGCGAGTATACGGATCAGGCAGGCAGCTTCCGCCCTCGATCTACGCCTGAAGTACGGGCAGGGGTTGCTGCTCGGGGACTTCGATTTCCGGGTCGATGACCTCGCCCCCCTGGTGGAACTGGCAAACATCTCTGAGCTGAAAGGACGCTTGCAGGCATCCGGAACCATCGAGGGGTCGACCAGCGAACCGCACATCGAGGCACGTATCCAGGGTGATCGACTCCTCTATCGCAATTTTCCAGTCGATTCTCTGCGCGGGAGCGTGACCTATGACAAAGGAAACATCCTGCTCGGCAAGACAATCGCCAGGTCCAATCCAGTGCAGATCGACACCTCACAACCGCCCTTCGGCTTCCCGGGCATTGAGGGAACCTACAGCTATTTTCTGACCGCGCAGGGCACCCTGAACAATCCCGAGGTCAGCCTCCTCGCGCATGTGGGGATGCCCCGCTATGGCGATCATCAGGCGGATGGTCTGCACCTCAGCGCAAGTCTTGCAGATTCAATCCTCCAGGTCAATCGTCTACAGGTGATCCGCGATTCGCTACTGCTCCGCATCAAGGGTTCGAGCGACCTCACCGCGAAAAAAGGAGATGCCGTTCTCGATCTTTTCCAGATTCCCGATCAGCCGATCACCTTCTCATTTCCCTCACCCGAGGTGGATCGCCCCGATGGATTTACCTCGCTTGGCAGCTCCTCAGGGTGGTTTGAATGGCCCGCAGCCGATTCGATCATCCTTGCACTGCAAGGTCATGACATCCACACTTCGACCCTGACCTCACTCCTGCCCGCCCCGCCCGACCTGGCGGGGATCCTCGCCTTCCAGGCGAGCTTCGCCGGATCGATCCGTTCACCCGGCGGTGAGGTCAGTTTCAGCGTGGCTTCGCCTCGATACCAGAATGTCGAGATGGACTCCTTGCGCGGGGACATTCAACTGAATCAAGACCTGCTTGACCTGCGCAACCTGGAAGTCTTCTTCGGAGAAAACCGTTCGTGGGCGTCGCTCAGGATCGGACTGCACCGGAACGAGGAAGGGCTGCCGGTTATCGACGGTCGAAGCTACCTCAGCGGGCGTTCGGAAGCGAGCCAGATCGACATGCTGCTCTTTAATCCTTTCCTGAAGCAGAAGGTGATCCAGGCGGGACGCAGCACATATCGTCTGAAGATCAATGGCACCGTGAAACGTCCTCGACTCGAAGGAGACCTGGTCGTCCGCCAGGGAAGGTTCCGTCTCACCTCGGAGACACCGGAGGTACAGAACATCAACCTGCGCGCGGTGCTGCGCGACTCTGTGCTGACCCTCGACTCCCTGCGTGGTTCAATCGCGGATGCGAAGTTCAATCTGCAGGGTTCGCTCACCCACCGTAACTGGGAATCTTTCCAGACCAGCTATATCCTCCATGTGGAAAACCGCGAAGTGTTCACCGGGGACGGTCAATTCACGACGGATTATCTCGACCTGCGCCTTGTTGCGAAGGGTTTGAACCTTTCCATGCTTCAACCCTTCACACCTGGTGTCCGTCGTCTGCAGGGGCTCTTCCGTTCGACTCTGACAATCCGGGGGCCGACCGACAACCCGGATATCGACGGTGATGTGCTGGTTCGCGGATTGACGATACACCCTGCGGGAATGGAATCCGCGATCACACAGGGCACAATCAAACTGCGATTCGATCGAAAGAAGGTGGTGCTGGACACCCTCAGCTTCGCGTTGGACCAGGGCAGATTCCACGCAGATGGCACTCTTTCCCATGACAAGGTTGATCTGACCGGTTTCGACTTACGCGGCAAGGGGCAGAACCTCCAGCTGCGTCAGCAGGGGCATTTTTTACTGACAGTGAAGCAGACCGAACTTCGGCTGACTTCGAGCGGGGAACGATACCTGCTCGATGGTGACCTCTATCTCGGAGAGTGCGGCTATTACCGGAGATTCCAGCCCTGGGAGATCGTAGAACTCCTGCGCGAGAGCGGAAGACCCAAGCCGGAGATGAATCCCTTCCTGAAGCGTACCGATCTGAATGTCCGCATACGTGAGAGCAATCAGACCTGGGTGGACAATAACCTGGCGAGGATTCGCCTGAACCTCGACCTCGCCTTCCTCGGAAACCTCGAACGTCTCTCGATGAACGGCCGCGCCCGTGTCGAAGAGGGATATGTCTTCTTCCTCGACCGCAGATTCCGAGTTGAGACTGGAGTCCTCGACTTTGCCAGCGCGACACGTATCAATCCGATTGTCGATCTCCACGCTGAATCTGCGCTCAAACCCTACCAAACCTCGGACGGCAAGGCCTACACCATCACCCTGAAAGTGCAGGGCGATGTCGAACAGGCCGTGGTGACACTGACCTCCGACCCACCCCAGAGCGAGTCGGACATCATCTCACTGCTGACTGTCGGAGCGACACGTGAGCAGCTTGCCGGACGCAGCCCTGGGGGCACAACTATGGCGGATATCCTGCGTCAGCGCGCGGAGGACCTCTCAAGCCAGCGTATCTCGGGCTATGTCTCACGGAAAGTGGGAACCGCATTCGGGCTTGAGCAGATGTCGGTCGAAGGCAACCTTTTTAATGTCAATCGCTCCTGGGGGCCGCAGCTCCTTGCCTCGAAGCGATTGACCGATCGTATGGAAGTGACCTACACGACCCGTGTCGGGCACATGAACGAACAGGGCATCAAACTCGATTACCGTCTCTCGCGCTACTTCTCAGTGGAGGGTCAGACAGACCAGACCGGTCAGACTGGGCTCGACCTCATTTACAAGGTGAGGTTTAAATGAGATCGAGATGCGCGTTCACCAGCCTGCTGATTATCCTACTCGGAGTTGCTTTCGCCGCGCCGGCCTTTTCCGCAGATGAAACACGTTTCAAAATCAACAAAGTGACGATCGATGGGAACGCTGCCTTCTCCGACTCACGGCTTCACAAGGTCATGTTGTCGCGTCCTTCATCCATCTTCCACCGTTACTGGTATTACCGCTCCATCCTGGATGAGGACATCCGTCAGCTTACAAGGTTCTATCACAATAATGGCTATCTCGAAGCCTATTTTGAGCGCCCGGTTGTCAGCATTGACAGCACATCTCGAGAAGTCAACATCCAGCTTACGGTTCATGAGGGTGAGTTGACCCGAATCGAGGGGATCTCCTTTTTCGGCAACACTCTACTGCCGGAAGAGCGACTCTTGAAGGAGATCGGCATCAAGCCCGGGGATGCCCTGATCCGAAGACGTACCGACGATGCGACAGTCGCGATTCTCCGCCTCTATGCGGATCGCGGCTACCTCGAAGCGGCTGTCGAGCCGGATGTCCGTGTTGATTCCACCTTACACCTTGCGTTGATCGATTTTACCCTGCAGGAAAATCGTCAGTTCAGGATCGGTGACATTCGGGTTGAAGGTTTCGAAATCACACGTGAGAATGTCATACGCCGCGAGCTGCGTTTTAAATCGGAGGAGGTTGTCGTTTATTCGCGGCTCCTGGAAACTCAGCGCACCCTCTATCTGACCGGGCTTTTCCAGAGTGTCTTCATCCGGCCGGTGGAACCAGCCAACGGGGACTCCACGCTCAAGGATGTGCTGGTGGAGGTACGCGAAGCTCTTCCCAAAGAGTTCAGTGTCTCTGCCGGGTACGGCTCCCTTGACCGTCTACGCGGGAAACTCGAGGTTTTCAACACCAACCTCGCCGGGACAGCGATGAAGATCGGTGTAAGCACCCGTATCAGCCTGATCCAGCGTTCACTCGAAGGTCAGTTCACCGATCCCTGGACCTTTAACACACGGTGGCGGTCCGACCTCAACCTGAGTACCGAATACCGCCAGGAACCCGGTTACGAAATCTATCGAAATGGCGGCAGGCTGACCGCAGGTCACCAATTCCTGAAAAAGTCGCGTGTGACTTTCACCTATCGTCATGAGACCGCCAAACTGCGAAATGTCCGTGTCGCGGAAATTCCGGAACGGATCGACACACGTATCCGCAGTTTCCGTCCGTCGATTCTGTTCGACACACGCGACAACCTCTTCAACCCGCGTCGCGGACTCTTCGCAGAATGGAGCAATGAACTCGCCGGGGCGTACGGCGGCGGCAGCAGCATGTTCGTCCGGTCCGAGCTGACAGTGCGCGGCTATGTCCCCTGGGGTGAGGAAACCGTATTCGCATCCTCGATCGAACTTGGGTGGATGGACGCCACAAGTGGTGGCCTCTCAGCCATCCCGCTGAACGAGCGATTCTATGCGGGCGGACCCAACACCGTACGTGGCTTCGGTTACCAGCTTCTCGGCCCCCTCGACATCAACCGCAACCCGATGGGGGGACGTGTCAAGCTGATTGTGAATGCACTTGAAGTCAGACGGACGATCTATCGATATGTGGGTGCCGCCGCCTTCCTCGACCTCGGAAATGTCTGGGCGAACACGTCGCAGTTTGAAGCGGAGGATATCCGCTACACGCCGGGAGTTGGCATCCGTGTCGACTCGCCCATCGGTCTCGCACGGGTTGACCTCGGATTCAATGTCGAGCCGCGGCCCGGGGAGGATCGGTTCAGGGTCTATTTCAGTATCGGGCAGGCGTTTTAGGCAATTGCTGATTGTTTTCAGGCTCCTCCGAGAACCTGCGCGTCCTCCAGGCGATCTTGACAACCTGTTTAGCCGGAGACAATCGCACAATTTCTTGTCAGGATCCATGTATTAATGCTTCTTAGTCGTCATTGCAAGCCGATTTTGCATAACAAAATCGAGCCTGGCAATCTGTAGTTGAATTTGTGCATATTGAGAGCATGAACATGGAACCACTGACTATCTAATGGGCCAATACTTGTCAGTTGTAATAGGGTTAAGAGTTTAGTGGCACAACAGCAACACATCCTTTAATATAAACGACAGATTGCCACACTACTCTTCGTTTCATTCGCAAGGACAACTTATTGGCGTTTGATTGAGAGTAATGTGCTAGCACATCAGTACAATCAGCAGCGACTTTCTGAAATCTGGATAACAAGCCCGTTACAGCACACATACAGACTGGCAGAACCCACGGTAGGTTCTGACGTGGAACTGTCGGCTTCAAACGAGAAAATTGTTCTCCTGTCAGAGAAGCCCGGCCGAAACTTAGAGATTTCGTCTGTCAGTGTAGAAATCCTGTTGTACGGGGTACTATTTTAACTTCTCAAGCGGGAAGAACCCGGTCAACATTTGCTCTGAGCTATCAGCGTCCGCCATCTATCAATTCCGGTTCCTCCTACGAATTTGTGCAAGAATCCAGCTGTCAAGACACCCCTGGAGACCTGCGGCCTTCAGGCGATCTTGACAGCTTCATCAGCCGAGCTATGCTGCACAAATTCCTGTGAAGACCCATAAATTCCGGCACCAACCTGCTTGATTGCAGGACAAGGGGAGGGAGACATGAAACCAGCGACACCTATCAACCTCGTAAGCATCATCTGCACTGCTCTCCTGCTGAGCCTGCCCACCGCACTGCACGCTGCTGCACCGGATGTCATCGCGATCACGTTAAGCAGCAAGGGACCCACAGAGCTTGCCCATCGGGACAGTTCGTGGACACCTCTCACCTTTGGTGCCGTCATTTATGACAGCGACAAGATTCGCACGGGTGAGGAAGGATTCGCTGCGATCGCTTTTACGGATGACGGCTCCCAGCTCAAAATGCGGCCCAACTCCCAGATCACCCTCTACGGTCAGAGGCAGCCCGACAACTCGCTGGTGAAACGTGTACGGCTGGAGGTTGGCGAACTCTTCAATGACGTGAAACGTCAGAAAGGCTCGATCCAGATCCTGACTCCCACATCGGTCGCATCGGTGAAGGGAACTCAATTCTGGGTCCTGGTCGATCAGGAGGGCAACACCACCCTGATCACCCTCGACGGGTTGGTCGAGCTGCGTAGCCTTCTTTCGGGCCAGTCGGTGGATGTCGGTCCCGGCTACTCGGCCTATGCAAATCGTGCTGGTGAGGTCACGGTCTCCCAGTACCCGGCGGACCAACCCCTGCCGCAGTGGGACGAGCCTGTTGAGCCTGTCCCGGATGTACCTCAGCAGAGCGATGAGACGCCGGACGAGGAGCCCGGGGAAACAGAGGACGTCCCCGATCAACCTGAGCCGGAGGCTGAAGGTGAGGTCGACCGTTCCGGCGGGGGACGCGGTCCCGGCATTTCGATGAACGGCGCAGTCGGCGCAGCTGTCATCGAGGGCAAGACCTATCAGTTCTTCAGCTTAAGGCCGGACCTTCATATCGGCAAGTGGGGTGTGGGGCTGGACCTGTCGCTTTACTTTGACGCGGATGGCAACCTCCGTGAGGAGGATTGGGACGAAGGTTCCGACATAGTCGACAAGATTTATTACCTGCGGTATGGTCTGCCCGGTGATCCGCTTTTCGCTCGTGCCGGTTCCCTCGACAATGTCACCCTCGGTTTCGGGTTGATCATGCGTCGCTACTCAAACGCGATCGAGTGGCCACAGGTGAAACGTATCGGATTGCACACCGGTGGTCATACAAAACAGATCGGATGGGAGTTCCTGATCAACAATTTCAGGGAGTTGCAGCATCCCGGATTGCTCGGCTTGCGCGGGACGTATGAGTTCAACCCGATCATTCCGATGGTTGCAGGTGCGACGGCGGTCTACGACGGCAACCTCTATCTCGGTGCAAAAGACTTCGACAAAGATGGAGTGCCTAATAACTTCGACCAGTTCCCCGGCCGAAACGACGCTGACCACATCGAGTACCTGCTTGGGGTCCTTGATCCAGAGCAGGTGGCGCAGCTCATCAACAGCGGCGACCTTCCCGACATCCTCAACCCACCGCCGAACATCGGTAGCCTGAAGGAAAATATCTCTATCTGGGGCGTGGACCTCGGGGTCCCGATCATCCGTTCCAAGAAGCTCAACCTCTGGGGATATGTCCAGATGGCACAGATCGCCGATTTCGGACGTGGCTATTCTGTTCCGGGTTTATCCTTCAACTTCGGTCCCTTCCGTGCCGGTGCGGAGTACCGCATTTTCGAGCAGGAATTCATGCCCGAATTCTTCAACCTGGGCTACGAAGTTGAACGTGTGATCTGGAGTGAATCTGCGGGTGACTACCTGACGAAAAAGGATCGAATCCGTGGCGCACCTTCAGCCTCCGGCTATTACGCCGATGCCGGATTCACCTTTTCCAACCTTCTTGATGTCTACGCTGCCTACCAGAACATGAGTTTCAGCGACTCCACCGGCACCGCATCAACCAACCAGTCGATTTTTGCGAAGGCCAGTGTGAACGCCACTCCCATCCCCAAGCTCGGGCTGGCGGAAGCCTACTACCAGCAACCGCAAGCGAAAAACCTGTTCGACCTCGATGCGGATGGGACCACGATCGGGTATCGGCTTGGCTTCGAGATGGCGCCGGGGTTGCTGATCGTCTATGACAACAAGTCGATCTATCTGAATGGAAGAGCCACACGGATCATGACGATAGAAACGGTGTTCCGGTTCTAACGCCGGCATGAAGTTCGGCTGATGAAGCAGTTATGATCGCCTGGAGGCCGAAGGTCGCCATGGGTGTCCTGACAGCCCAATTAGAAGTACTTTGCGGTAAGTCCTTGTTTTATTGAAACAAATGTTCCGAGACGATTTCAGTGTTGCAGCAGGGCTTCAGCGTAGCGGAGACCTGCCGCCAGTTGAAAGAGCCTGAGGCTTTCGAGAAAACCCGTCGTCCCTCTATGAACCGATCCAGCACATTTGTTTTCAATAAAACGAGGGTCGATTCAAGATGGTTGTCTTGTGGCGGTCGAGTCGCACCGAGATACCGCGCTGCGCTTGCCTCTCGGCGAGCTTGACCGCTGATTTTCACGCGCTATTTCCCAGGAGAATCCAGGTGTGATGAGCATTAAACCCCCGGACTCACATCCGGGGGTTTCCTTGAGGAAGACCTTCCCTCGCCGCTCGCTGCGCAATTCCTACTCAGCCCGTTTCGCTCAGAATCCCTCGAAATCCTGATCTTCGAAGGAGATGATCTCATCCGGCCGCACTTCCTGGCTGACGTTGCGGTTCCGCTGACCATTCGCCGTTTTCCTGCTGCTTCGTGCAGAGAGATCGGCATGCTCCATCTGGTTCCCGGGCAGCGACTGAACCCGGCTACGCACCCTTCCACTTTCCTGTCCCTGCATGTGAGTCGCGGGGTCATAGCTGAGAGTGAATCGTCTGAGCATATCCTTCAGCTCTTCCGCCTGTCCGCTCAGCTCCTCCGCAGCGGAGGCACTCTCTTCGGCGCTCGCAGCGTTGGACTGGGTCAGGCTGTCAAGCTGGCCGAGTGTCTGGTTCACCTGCTCAATTCCGGTGGCCTGTTCACGTGAGGCTGAGGCGATTTCGCTGACCAGATCAGAGACTTTTTGAATGCCTTCCACCATCTCCCCGAGCGATTGGGCGGTCTGGTTGGCGATCTGCGAGCCATTTTCCACACGTGTCATTGATCCTTCGATCAACGCCGTCGTTTCCTGCGCCGCTTTCGCGCTACGCTGCGCCAGGTTCCGCACTTCCTGGGCGACAACGGCGAATCCCTTGCCGTGAACACCGGCACGTGCCGCCTCGACCGCGGCGTTCAGTGCCAGCAGGTTGGTCTGGAACGCAATCTCGTCGATCGCCTTGATGATCTTCGACACCTCCTCCGAGGAGCGGTTGATCTCTTCCATCGCCTGCAGCATGTGCTGCATCTGACGGTTCCCCTCTTCCGCCGACCCGCGGGTTGTCTTCACAAGCTGATCCGCCTGCCTGGCATTGTCGGCGTTGTGCTTGGTCTGTCCCTCGATCTCCGCGATGGTCGATGACAGCTCTTCGAGGGAACTCGCCTGGGTTGACGCGCTCTGCGAAAGCGAGTGACTGGTGTGTGAAACCTGGGTCGCGCCCGAAGTCACCTGTTCTACCGCGACCGAAACGTGGCTCAGGATTTCATCCAGCGAGGAAGCGGTACCGTCCAGCGCCGTCATCAGGGTTTCGTACTCGCCCGTGTATTTGCCCTCCGAATGAACCGTCAGGTTACCCTGCGACATGTTGCGCAGCTTGTCCACCAGTTCGTGCAATGGGTTGGCGATATTCTCGAGGATGGCGTTCATCCCCTCGATCAATGTCCGGTAATCGCCAGCAAATCGAGCCGCATCCCCTCGCACGCTCAGCTGGCCGGATCGGGCGGCATTGACAAGGTTCACACTTTCGCCAACCAGGTCACGGAGGTTCGCTCGAATACGATTCAAGCTGTCGGAGAGCATCTGCTGTTTGCCGGGAAGGGGGGGCATCTCGTTTTCCAGATCCCCTTCCGCGTAGGCCTCCAGCAGTTTGGAGACCTCCATCAGGGGACGTGTGACCGCCTGCAGCGCTCCATTGACCCCCTCCGCAATTTTGGCATAGGCGCCGCGGAATTTGCCGGGGTCACACCAGGCGTCGATGTTCCCTTCCTGCTGTCCTGTGATGGCGTGCCCAAGTTCCGTTTGCAGATTCCTCAGACTCTCTTTCATCGTGAGCATCGCCTGGCCCAGAACATCACGGTCTGAAAGCGCTTCCACCTGGACTTCCAGGTTACCATTTGCGATCTCGTAGGCCACTTCCGCTTTCGATTTCAGCGCATGGATCACTTGGCGGAAGGAGTCCGCCACCTGGCCGATTTCATCACTGCTCTGGATACGGATGGTGACATCGGTATCACCGTTGGCAACATGATGGGCGGCACGTGCCAGGGTTTTAAGCTGCTTCACAATCCTGCGGATTACGACAATGCTGACAATCAACACCACCGCAAAGACACCCAGACCAATGATCAGCGAGAGTGTGACATTGTCGCGAGTCGCGGCACGCAGGCTGGCTTTGGAAAAATCAATCTCAAGGTGACCGTACACTTCACCGCTTTCCGAATCGGTAATCGGGGTCCAGACGATCAGCTTATCGGACCGGTCGAAAAACTGGAGGGATTCCGGGCGAGGGTAGGCGGCCTCGGTGTCAGCACCGGTGTTAAAACCATCGAGGAATTGCATCTCTTCATCGTAGACACGGACACGGCTGATCAATTGATCACGTTTGTCGACCCCTTCCTCGCTGACCATGGCGATCGCATCCCGCACACCGGCACCGTCATCGAAAACCCGAGTTTGCAAGCCCAATGCCAGGTTTTCGCTCAGCAACTGGCCAATAAAACGAGCGTTCTGACGGAGCAGCGAGTTGCCAAGCTGATTGGCTTCGTAGGGTGAGAAAAAGGCCAGGAGCAGTACCATCAAAACGCCGATCACGACAATCAGTGCAGTGAGTTTGGCCTTGAAAGAAAGTCCGGACACAATCGCCTCCTCACGATAAACAGGACTATTGTTGGGATGCTTCCACATTCTGCAGGGTTCTCGTAATTCCCGAAAGACGCTTTTGATTGGACAGCAGCGTTGCGGCAGGTCATTAGCGAAGCGGAGACCTGCCGCCTGTTAAAAGGCTAAGACTTTCGAGAACCACGATAATATGGCAATAAAACTACGCAAGAAAAAACGCGGCTCACTTCAAGGTGAAAATGCCGCGTTCAAGGACCTACTCGCTTTGTCTCATAATCTGAGACACAACTTGAAGCTGAATCCGCCCACTTGTCATATGGTTTCAGCCAGCTTGATGAATGCTTTGTTCCAGTTCAGGCCCTGATCCTTCGAGGCCTGGAGATTTAACATGAACTTGGCTGTGCCACCCTCTTGGGCGCCAATCCCGAGAGTCACCCCCTTGTAGATCAGAATTGGCTCATAGGTGACACTGATGACCTTATGCTGACGGGAATAATCGAGCAGGGACTTCAGCCTGCCAGCGTCCACCAGGTAGTCATCCGGATTGCCGATGTAGATGACATCCGGTGGATCACTCGGCAAGCCATGCCCGCTGGTGACATTGCCAAGTGTGGCGGTCCCAACCGCTTCACCGATCTTTGTACTCAGTTCGGCGGCAACCTCCTGATCCCCAATCACATGGACAACGATACTCTTTTGAGTGCTGGCAATCGAATTCTCCATACTGAGGGTTTTCATCAGGTTCCAGACGGTAAAATTCGCGGATCCCTTGCCGACCTGGGCATGAGTGGGCACTGCTGTAAGCAGCAAACTGAACGCGAGAAATGCACAAAGCCTCGCGTACATCGAATGACGGGGGGTGCTCTCCCGCATGATTGGCGGCTCCTTCAACACGGGACACCCTCGATTGGGGTGTCGGTCTCACAAACAGTGCGAGAAAATACGAAAACCCAAAAAGAGCTGCAAGAGCATACTCCAAATTATAAGAATACTGAGTGCCATTCACCGCTCCCACCTCGCCCAAACGAAGATTAGTGCGCAATCGGATGAAGTGTTGTTGGGCCGAAGAGGATGACTGCGATCATCTAACCGCATCGTCATGGTGCACAACGCTACATGCCACTGCCGTGAATGTAGCAGAACGCTTCATTGGCTTCTTTGGCAACTTACATCCCCGTCTACCGATTTCCAACCCTGTTCAAGTCGGGCACCTGAAACTCGCCGCGGGAGTCTCTCCGCTCGCATTTGGTTACAAATTTGCTGTAGTTTAGATTATGAGTCGGCCTGCGTAGCATGAGGGTGTCGGACGGGAGACACGGGATTGCCAAAGCATTCCTCACCTGCCTCCGTTTTTATCGGTCGTGGAATCACACTTCTGATCGAACATCCCTTACACTTGCTGCTACCGTTCCCCGCATGGTAGTGATTGGATCCATATTGTTCAAAGGAGATGCAAGATGAACCTGGTGCGGAAAACTTTGATTGGAGCATTGCTTCTCGTATTGCTGAGTGGCAGCGCCTTTGCCGTGCAGCAGTTCACACATGTTCCATCCGCGACAGACTACTTCACCATGCCGGACGGACTGGATGAAGTGTACACGGACTCGCTGCTGTACCACAACTTCACTGGCGGGTATTACTATCCCTCCACTGCAGTCAACTTCTCGATCGGTGTTCGTTACACACCACCTGTGGAGTTTGAGCTGCAGGCGCTGCGCTTCTATGCGCACAACTCAGGAACGATTCAGAACGTAGAAGCCCGTGTCTACACCAACAATGGCGGGCAGCCTGGCGTGCTGGTGGGAACCGTTTTTAATGGTCCGCCAAGCTCTGTCACTTCGAACTGGGTTGAGCTGGCGCTGGATGAGGAGGATGTCCTCCAATTCGATGCCGGAGAGGATTTCTGGGTTGTGATCGGCAACATCCCCGGCAACGCGAATGGCGGGTGGTCGGCGATCCTCGATCAGGATGGCGCTGCCCCCGGTGCCCGCAGCAAATGGAGCACCACCGGATCCTGGACCAACCTTTCGGAAACCGCACCGTACGACTGGGTGATGAACGCACTCGGCGCCTACAGCGGCACCTTCTACGACATCTCGGTTGTCTCCCTCTTCAACGACATTCAGGCTTTCCACTTTGAAGCCGAGACCGAGGTTGTCTTCACGGCAGGCATCCGCAACAGCGGACTGACCGCCTCACCGGAAGGCACCGTAACATTCAATGTTGAAGACTCAGACGGCGAAGTGATCTTCACCTCCTCCACAACGGTTGAATCGATTGGCGGCGGTAACGCCGATACCGTCTTCGTTACCGCCCCTGAGGCCTGGACCCCCTGGATCAACGGCCGCTACATCGCGAATGTTGTGGTCGTTGGCGATGAAGAGGAAGGGGACACGGACAACAACGAGTACCTGCTGCTGCAGGAAATCGTTGAAGTGGGGGATTGGTTCGGTTACGATGACGGTGAGTTCGAAACCTCTGTATCGAACCAGGTTGGCAATGGTTGGGCGGTGCCTTTTTACCCGATCAGCTATCCTGCACGGATCGATTCCGTTTCCTGGTTCTTCAATACAGCTTCCGATGGCACCGATTTGCGCGTGATGACCTTCACCCCGGAAGGGTTGTTCGAGGTGTGGCAGTACACCGGGCCGACCGTACAGGGTTGGAACACCTTCGAGATCAACGACGAAGACATGCCCGACGGCATCAACATCGCTGACGGGATGTTCATCGGCGTCTATGTGATGACAACCGCCCCCTTCATGTCGGACAACAACCCCCCAACCAGCGCTGCGAACCCGCACATGCCGGATGCATCGTTCAGCTATGCCACCGGTTCGCTCTACCTGGATGATTCCGGCAACTGGGGTATTCGTGCCAAGATTGTCGAAGGTTCTGAACCTGCCGCGCCGCATTTTGTCTTCCCGGTTGGCGCAGTTGACTTCGGCGAGGCGGTGGTTGGCGAGGAGACAGTGACCACGATTGACATCGTCAACGAAGGCATGCTCTTCGGCACGGTTACGGATATCGTGATCAGTTCGACCATTGCTGACGAAGTTCGGGTGATCAGCGAGTTGCCGTTCCGTATTGAAGCGGAGAGCACAGGCCAGATCGAGATCGGCTGGACACCCGACACGGAGGGCACCATGCCCACCGCCGGTGTACTTGTCCATCACTCCGCCCTCAATGTTCCGAGCCCGAGAATCGTTCCCGTCACAGGAAACGCATCCGCCAGCTCGGTAGGCGAAAAGGGTGGTTCGATTCCTTCCGAGTACAGCCTGGCGCAGAACCATCCGAACCCCTTCAACCCCAGCACGGAAATCCGTTTTGGACTTCCCCAGGCGGGTGATGTTCGGGTCACACTCTACAACGTGATGGGCCAGGAGATCGCCAAGCTGATGAACGGACGGATGAATGCCGGCTACCACAGCCTGACAGTCGACGGCCGAAACCTGAGCAGCGGCATCTACTTCTACGCTCTGGATGTCAATGGCTTCCACAGCATGAAGAAGATGGTTCTCATGAAGTAATGTTTTGATCAACGCCCAGAACCCCGTATCGGATCGCCGGTGCGGGGTTCTGTTCTCTGGCTCCTCCTGAGAATTGGTGAATGAACTCAACGGTCAAGTTCGCCAGATCCACAGGTCAGGCGGAAAATCGGGCAGGGCTTCGGACCTGCCCGAATGATGCGCACCAGAGATCGTGACAGTTATTCGGCGCGATAAGTCCTCCAGCACTTCAACGACTCTGAGCCGCGCCGGGTAACTGTCACATTGAGCAGGGGCGGTGCCCACGCTCACCGTTGCGGCAGGTCGGAGACCTGCCGCTCAGGCTGGTCTTCGAAAACATTCAGGAGCACCGGATGACAGCGTTTCACCCACTGCCGGAAGCCCTTCGTACAGCCCTCTTCGCAGCTGCCGATCCCCAGATCGCGCCGCAGATGCAGGCCTACATGAAGTCGGAGATGCCATTCCTCGGTATCCACACCCCGACACGAAAGCAGCTCTACAGAGAGGCATGGAAGGCGCATCCGGTCAGGAATCCGGAGGAGTATGAGTGGGTCGTGCGCAACCTGTGGGAGTTGGCTCGGCATCGTGAGGAACGGTACGCAGCACTGGCAACCGCCGAGCGTTATGCCAATCTACTCTCGCCGGAGATGCTGCCCCTCCTGCAGGAAATGATCATCACCGGCGCATGGTGGGACTATGTGGACCTGATCGCCGCCAACCTGGTCGGGCGTCTGTTAAGAAGCCACCCGGCGGAGTTGAAACCGCTCCTGCGGCGTTGGATAGAAAGCGACAACCTGTGGATCCGTCGAACCGCAATCCTGAGCCAGCTCCGTCATAAAGAGAGTACGGACAGCGAGATGCTCTTCACTTTCTGCGACACCCAGTTGGAGGATACGAGTTTCTGGATTCGCAAGGCGATCGGCTGGGCGCTGCGCGAGTACTCGAAGTGTGATCCGAAGAGCGTACGCCGGTTTATTGACGATAACGGCAGCCGTATGTCCGGCCTCACGCGACGTGAAGCCAGCAAATACGTCTGATCCGGACTAATCGACAGCTTCTAATCTACGGGAGTAGCTGCCAGGCGGTGTATTTCCCGCAGTGACCGCCTGGATGTACTGTCCGCAGTTGCTTCCGATGGCATTCTCAACCAGCTCGCCGACACTTTCAATCACCGTATACCCGGCGTCACGCAGGGAACCAACCGTTCGACGCCAACCTTCCGGATCGTCGTAGAGAGAAACCAGCCCATTCTGTAAAGCCTGGCTCGTGGGATTGAGAGGGGTCACCTTGAGCACGAACAACTCTGGTGAAAAGTGACGCCGCAGCTCCGCCGGATCGACCGGTACATCCTTCATCAGCGCGAAATTGAGGCTGGGGAATCGTCCCACCCCGGCGTGGATGGCCTCCCCGTACGCGGCCATGCGTCTGAAATCCCAGGTGTCGACCGGGATAAGCTGGCGTCGAACCCGCTCGTCCGAAGAGTGGATCGAGAATTGGAACTGGAACCTTTCCGGATAACACTCCCGTTTCACCTCGACCAACTCGCTGAAAAATCGATCACATCCACATGGCGCGATGGTCGAGATGGAGGGAAACAGACCCTGCGCACGGTAACGTTCCGGTAAAATTCGCATCGCGGCAATCACGTGGCCGTTGAAGGCAGGGTCACCCATTCGTGCGAACTGGACTTTCCATTTCTCACTCCGTACGACTCCTCCGGGGAATCGATTGTTAATCAGGTAGTCAAGCTGGGCGAGGATGTCGTTAAGGGTGAGTTTTCCCCGATAACGAAGCCCGGCATCGCACATACTGCACTGCACCGGGCAGCCATACAGTGTCGATACGATGGTCACCCATTTTTTCTCAACCGGGTATGGCGGCTCGACAGATTCCACAAATTCGACCAGTGCACCCGTTTCGGTCTTCCCGATAAAAACAGTCGCGACCGGCGAGGGCGCTGTCCTTTGGATCACCTTCATCGGACTCCTGCCTTCACAATATTCTCCTCAATTCGCAATGCCGCCCTCATGCTGTCCCCAACCGCGACCGCTGTTTGACGTTTCATTCCGTTCGCCATGTCTCCGACCAGGTGCAACCGACCCTCTCTCAGCGATGCTGTCCGTCCTGGTTCGGGCACCATTTCCAGTAAATGCTCCTCCGCCTTCCGGCCGATCGCGACAAGCAGAGCATTCGCCTCACTGGTCCAGACCCGGCTTCCTGTCCGCCAACCAAACCTGACTCCGTCATCGACCTCCGCCATCGATTCCAACGAGTGATTGGCGTGCCACTCGATTGCGGGATGTCGTCGAACTCGTTCACGCAGCAGCGGCAGCGCCCTCTCGCCCGACGAACGCGTGAAGAGCATCACCCGATTGTGCGCAGCGAGGTTCAGTGCATAGTCGAACGAGGCATCCCCACCGCCGATGATGGCGATGCATTTGTCGCGCGGGTCGGCAAGCTGTGCCAACTCGCGTACCACATACTTCTCCCCGCCGCTTGTTTTCGCTGGGGGCATCCAGGGTAGCGGGAGGGTACCTGTTGCCAGAACGAGGTTCAAGCCATCCCTTGTGACCTCCCCCGCTGTTTCGAGGGAAAACATGCCTGAGTGGAACTTCAGCGAGACCACTCGATCTTGAATGACCTCTACCTCAGAACCATCAAGCTGTTTCGTCATCAGGTTGGCGAGATGATGTCCTGCTATACCCTTTGGGAAGCCTGGATAATTCTCGACAAGGTTTGCTTCATGCAGCATGCCGCCGATCCGGTTTGCTTCAAAGAGGGTCACGCTACGTCCGAATCGCGCGCACTGGATCGCCGCGGTGATCCCGGCAGGTCCGCCGCCCACGATGAGGAGATCACGCATCCTCACTCCCCCAGCCTATTGAGCAGGTCATTGACTGAGCAGAGCGTTGCGAAACCGTGACCCAGGTTGAGCAGGGTGGCCGCATGGTGTGCCCTGGTGTAGGTCGCGGATCCATCCACCGGAAAAAAGACATCAAAACCTCGCACAAAGGCGGAGCGTGCAGTCGTTTCGCAGCAAAGGTGGGTCAGTACTCCCGTGATGACAAGCTGCTCCACACCGGCGTTGTGCAGGTCCTTTTCCAAACGAGTATTGTGGAATGCGTCATACTCGGTTTTCACCAGCACAGTATCCGCGACTCTTTCGACAGATTCTCGCAAGTTGCTTCCGGGATGGGACTCGATCAGCAGGTCACGCCACCATCTCGCCATCGGACTCGTCTCGCCTGAGTTGTTGAGGTGACGAGTGGCAAATACCGGTCGTTTCCCGTTTCTGAAACGAGTCGCCAACTCGAGCAGTCCAGGCAGGATGGCTGTGGCGGACGGCACATGCGCGTGTGATTCGGGCTGGAGAAAATACTCCTGGAGGTCGAGCAGAAGGAGTGCGGATTTCTCCGGATGGAATGCCCCGGCGTGTTTCCGTGAATGGCTGAATTCGCGCAGAAATTCTGCCGCTCGAGTTTGAATGGATAACGATGTGAAGTAGGCTTCTCTTGAGGCCATCCCCTCCCCCAGAATGTCGGGGAATGTACGCATTCGACTTCGCCTGAAGGACTCGAGTTCGGGGGGAAAAGGCTCCCTCGGCGCAGAGCGCATTCGCTGGGACACTCCAGCGTGAGCTCATACGATTCAGCGGGGCGGTTAACGGAGTCGGAATTCTGAGATGCAGGATGGTTCGGACAGGTCCGAAGAGCTACCCTATTTTCCGCCAGATCTGCGGACCTGGCGGAACGCAACATAATCGCCTGTGCAGATCGACTACAGTACAACCCGTTTGCCATTCAAGACATAGACATACTCGATCTGCATCGCATCACGCAGGCTTGCCGAGACACTGCAGTAGGTGGTACGCGACAGTTCAATCGCCCTCGCCAGGCGATCCTCCGCGACCTCTCCATCCACAGTGAAGGTGACCCTGATCGAGAGCCAGTGCTTCGGATGCTCCTCACGTCGCTCAAGCCCCTCCACCTCAATCGAAAACCGATCCGGAACCTGACGCATCTTGCGCAGAATGCTGATCGTGTCCATCCCGGTACAGCCCGCCAGTCCAGCGAAGGGGAGTTCAGCGGGGCGAGGTCCGGCATTCCGACCACCGACCTTCTCCGCGGCATCCATCACGAGAATGTGCCCTGACCCCGTTTCCCCCACAAACTTCATCCCATCTTCCAAGGTCACCTTTGCGATGGTGGACATTCCTCACTCCCGCTGCTTGATGGTCGAACCGGTTGGTAAAAAGGCGCTCGCACTCGTCTGTGCTTTCTGTATTGGATGCCACTACCGGAGAAATGTTGCCCAAGTCCGCTCCAGGAGAGGACCCGGGGATGCTATGTCGCTTGCATGGTTAACGTACATTTCTTTTTCCCTGAAAAGGTAGTGCTGGTGCTTCTCGCCTCGCATGCGGAATCGGAAGGGTGGGCGGAGGAGCGAAGGCCGAATCGGGCAGCTTGCCTCGCCCAACGGCCCGCGATTCAGGGACAAACAGGAAGATAGCGGGCTTGCGGTCTATGGCCGCCACCTCTATATTCCCCCGGTTTGCCAGTCACACGGACGATGTTGCACGAGGGACCACGGCTATGATGTCCAAGATGCGGAATAACACCGCAACCATTCTCTGGATTCTGGTGTTTGCGTTCATTGCCACCATCATCTTCTCCTGGGGGATGGGTGGATTCCAGGGGAAGTACGAACCTGGCGTTCTCGCGAAAGTGAATGGTGTTAAGATCACTCGCGACCATTACGACCAGGCGCTGCAGAACCGTCTGAACTACGAGCGGCAGATCTCCCAGACCGGTCAGCTCGAGGACAACCGTGTCACTCAGCTTCGCAACGAAGTGTGGGATGGCCTGGTCAATGAAATCCTGCTCAACGCCGCACGCGCCAAAGCGGGGATCGTTGTCAGCGATCGGGAAGTGGCTTTTGCGGTCCAGCAGAACCCGCCCGCGAGCATTGTGAACAGCCCCAACTTTGTCGACAGCACCGGTCAGTTCGACTGGGATTTCTACTACGCCGTCCTCGCGGATCCGGAAAATGTGGAATTTGTGGTCTCCCTCGAAGAGAACCTGCGTCAGCAACTCCTACAGCAGAAGATGCTTGGACGAATTGCATCGGTCGATCACATCAGCGAGTTCGAAGCCCGCAGCCGTTACCTCGAGCAGAACACCAAGGGGATTGCCTCTTACATCCTTGTTGGTATTCGCGACATTCCCACCGACTCGACCCTGATCACCGAAGCCCAGCTTCGGAGCGAATACCGTTCCCGTCTCGATGAGTTCAAGCAGGTCGAGAATCGGACCGTAGAGATTGTAACTATCCCGGATGTGCCCTCACGTGAGGACTCGCTTGACGCCCGTCGTCTCATCGAGCACCTGATGGAACGTATTGAGGATGGCGACAGCTTCGAGGCGCTGGCGATGGAATACAGCGAAGATGGCAGCGCGTCTGAAGGGGGCGACCTGGGCTGGTTTGGTAAGGGCCGCATGGTAAAACCCTTTGAAACGGCTGCATTCGACGCGGAAATCGGCAAGTTGGTCGGACCGGTTGAGACACAGTTCGGGTATCATCTTATTCGTGTCGACCAGCAGCGTCTCGATGAGAGTGGACAGCCCGAGGTGAAGGCACGCCACATCCTGGTCAAAATCGAGCGTAGCCCCGAAACCCTGGATGATATCCGTAACCGTGCGGATGCTTTCCGTGAGGAAGCTGAAGAGCAGGGCTTCCACAAGGCCGCCAGGGTGTTCAATCTCGATGTTGACACGCTCACCCGTGTGAGCCGTAGTGGTTTTATCCCGACCGTAGGCCGCAACACCGCCGCGACGGAGTTCCTCTTCAACCGTCCGAAAGGCCAAGTCAGCCCGGTTTATCCGCACCGCCAGGGATTCGCGGTGATGCGTGTAATCTCCGTGCAGAAGGAATCGGTGAAGCCCTTCGAAGAGGTCCGCGAGACCCTGATGAAGGATCTGCTGAAGAAGCAGCAGATTCAGCGTGCGGGTTTGCGTGCGGACAGCCTCCACCAGGTCATCCTGTCGGGTGTCCCCTTCAAAGAAGCGGCGGCCGGGAGCGGGCTCGATGTCCGGACAACACGTGAGTTCAAGGTTGGTGAGTATATCGCCAACGTAGGCCGTGAAGCACGCTTCTCAGTCGCCACGCTGATGATGGAAGAGGGAGAGATCTCCAGCCCCATCGAGTCAGATCGCGGCTGGTATATCGTCCACCTGGACAGCAAGAGCGTCCCTGACATGGAGCGTTGGGACAGGATCCGCGACGAAGAGATCGGGAAAATGTACCAGCAGCGCCAGAACCAGGTGCTCAACGCCTGGATCGAGATGCAGCGCGAAAACGCAAAAATCGAGGATTTCCGTTACCTCTACTACACCGAATACTGATCCGTTGAACGCTTCTTCAAACCCGGCCGCCTACGCGACCGGGTTTTGTTGTCAGGCTCGGTGCAGTTCGGGTTTGCCGTTTCTCACGCCGCCACATGCTCCACACCCATGCGCTGGCGCTTGTCGAGTAGAGTGTCGATCTGATAGATTATTGCGAACCCATTATCAATAAGGATGCGTGATGAGAAGGTCGGCATTGCTCCTGCCCCTGCTGAGCGGTTTGCTTATCGCAGGGTGTGCGGGTCAGTCGGACAGGAAGGCGGATGACACCTTCCGGGTCGTGACAACCTTCCTCCCCGTGCAGCGACTTGCCGTGGAACTGCTACACGACCTGCAAGGGGTGGAGGTGCTCATGGTCGCTTCGAGCGAAGCGGGGTGTCCTCATCATTACACCCTTTCGCCCGGCGATGCCCACCGTTTGAGTCGCGCAGACCTGCTGGTGCGCCTCGGTTCAGGGATCGATGATTTTATCTCACCGACTCACCTGGCAGAGTTCGCCCCTGATGTCAGGATCATCACCCTTGAATCTGACGAGACAAATCACACAAGGACACAGGATCACCCAGTCGGAGACGAGCCGCACAGTCACAATCACCAACGATCTCCCCAGCATGCCTGGGTGTCGCCTTTGCGTCTGCAGGAGCTGACCAAACGCCTTGCAGACTCCCTGTCGCTCGCCCTGCCCCAGTATGGTGACAGCATCCGGACTCGCAGTAGACAGCTTGCGGATGAGCTGACCCGAATCGGTGCAGAGATGCGTCTTGTGACAGAACAGTCAGGCACCCGGCATATCATTGCGATGCACACCTCCTTTAATCAACTTGCCGAGGATATCGGGCTTGAGGTTGTCACCGTGGTGCAGCCCGATGTTTCGGTGCCACCTGGACCAAGAGTGCATGAGAGCATCCGGCAGAAGGCGCGGCAGACAGAGATCGCCTTTGTGGTGAGCGAGCCCCAGGTCAACCCGGTGCTGGCTGCTGCCGTGGCACGTGAAGCCCAGGCGCCCCTGATCGAGCTGGACTCAGGTGTGACCGGTTCATCAGAGCCTGGAAGTCTGCTCGCCATGCAACATACCAACCTGCGTATCCTGCAGGAGATTTTCCGGGGCAGGCCATGAGCCTGACACTTCGCCTGGACCATCTCCAGGTCCACCTCGGTGGCAAACCCATCCTGGAGGATGTCTCCTGCACGATCGAAGCGGACCGTCTTAATGCGCTGATCGGACCGAATGGCGCAGGGAAAACGACTCTCCTGCACGCCCTGCTCGGATTTGTCCCTCATGAGGGGAAGATTCGCACAGAAGGACTGGACCGTGCGCCGCGCATTGGGTATGTCCCCCAGAGTGTTTCCCTTGAGCGTGGCGCTCCGGTGACCGTCTCTGACTTCCTCGCCTCGGGGCTGGTGCATCGTCCGGTCTGGCTTGGTAAATCGAGGGAAGTTGCCGGACGGATTATGAAGACGATGGAGGATGTTGGTATTCCTGACCTTTGTGCGCGACGTATGGATGAGCTGTCGGGCGGTGAATTCCAGCGTGTCCTGCTCGCCCAGGCGCTACTACGTGAACCGGACCTGCTGATCCTCGATGAACCGAACACGGGTGTGGACATTGTCGGCAACCAGCTTTTCTGCTCCCTTGTCGAGCAGGTGCATGTCACTCGCAGGATGACCACGCTGCTGGTCACCCACGACATCGGGGTCGTTGCTGATCACGCTCACCGGGTGATTGGGTTAAACCAATCGGTGATCTTTGAAGGTGACAGTCGCACTGTGTTGACGAGTGAGAATCTTGTCCTCCTTTTTGGTCCCCACTCCTTCCGCTGGTCAACATCTCGACAGGAACACCACACACACTCCCACCCCACGGAGACAGCATGATCGTGCTGACAGGCTCCCTGCTCGGCTGGACCGGTGAACCCTTCATGATCCGTGCCCTGATTGCCTTGTTGCTGCTCTCACCCGCCTGCGCCGCACTCGGGGTACATGTTGTCTCGTTTCGAATGGCATTCTTCTCTGATGCCATAAGTCACAGCGTATTCACCGGAATTGCGCTGGGAATCCTGCTCGGAATCGACCCCAGCCTGACCAGCTTGCTCTTCGGTCTGCTGCTGGGCTTGGGCCTGATCCATCTTTCCAGGCGGGCTGCACTTTCTCGTGACGCTCTCATTGCGGTCCTGCTTGCGGTGGCAGTCTCCTTCGGTATCGTGCTGGTCAGCATGAAGAAACGGCTGGTTCAGGATTTTCAGAGTGCGCTCTACGGCGATGTCCTTACCGTTTCGCAGGGCGATTTGATCCTCCTGGCGATCGTCCTGATCGGGACGATCCTCTTCGAAGCGATCGCCTTCAATCGGCTGATTCTAATCTCCGTCAGTGAACCGATGGCCCGTAGCCACGGCATCCGGACGCGCCTTTGGGAGACGATCCTCGCGCTTTGGGTGGCGGTCATCACCTTGATCGGGTTGCGTATTGTGGGGTTGCTCATGGTGACCTCGCTGATGGTTGTCCCGGCGGCCGCAGGAAGGAACCTGGCACGGGGTGCATCCGGTGCATTGATCATGTCTGTCCTTGTCGCGCTGGTTGCGGCGGTGACAGGATTATCCATGTCGTGGGTGCTGGACAGCTCGACCGGAGCGACCGTTATCCTCGCTGCCGCGGTGCTGTTCGCCGCGACTTTGCCTCTTTCCAGGCACGGCCGTTCGGCGTGAGATTCCGAGGTTCCCTCTCCCAGACAGTGAAACTGCCTTGGCGTCAGGTTCCCGACCTGCCGTTGCGGCAAGACTTCCGACCAACCACAACGATCTGAGTAAACCACTGACCGCTTGACTTTCCCTCGAGCTGGCCTTTACTTTCACGATTGCGCAACTATGGGAGTAATAGCTGTGGACATTTTACTTCGTTCGGTGCGGGCGATATCCGATCCAGTTCGCGTTCGAGCCCTGGGCCTGGTCGCCTGGTGCAACGAGGTATGCGTCTGCGAAGCGCAGGATGTCCTGTCGCTGAGTCTTTCAACTGCTTCACGGGCATTGAAGCAGCTTGAGGAGGCGGGTTGGGTGGAAAACCGTCGTGAGGGACGATGGGTTTACTACCGTCTTGCAGCTCATCTCGAGGAGTGGCAGAAGCAGATGATCGCTTCGATCTCTCTGCTGGAGGTCATCAACGCTGACCGGGCTCGCTACAACGCCTCCCGGAAGGATGGCAATGCGTGTGCTCGCTGAGAAGCGGGCGATTCTCACACCAACCGCACAGTTCAACCCGACATTGACTGGATACGTCTGCAACTCGAACCGGAGCATCCGATGTCTGATCAGACCGTGAAAAAACATCGACTCGCCTTTCTGGACCGTTATCTGACACTCTGGATTTTCCTCGCCATGGGACTGGGTGTCCTGCTTGGGGCCTTTGCCCCGAAAGTGCCCGCTGCGCTGAACCATATGTCCGTGGGGACGACTTCAATCCCCATCGCAATCGGCTTGATTCTGATGATGTACCCGCCCCTGGCGAAGGTCCGTTACGAGGAGCTGCCACGGGTATTCAGCAATGTCCGTATTCTCGGCATGTCGCTCCTCTTGAACTGGGTGATTGGCCCCATCCTGATGTTCGTGCTGGCCATTGTGTTCCTGAGAGATTACCCTGAATACATGACAGGGCTGATCCTGATCGGTCTGGCGCGCTGCATTGCGATGGTGATTGTCTGGAACGACCTTGCGAAAGGAAGCCGAGAATACGCTGCGGGGTTGGTCGCACTCAATTCCATCTTCCAGGTATTCCTTTACTCCCTTTACGCCTATCTCTTCATCACGATTGTGCCGACCTGGTTCGGCCTGACAGGATACACCGTCCAGATCACCATCGGACAAATCGCGGAAAGTGTGCTCATCTATCTGGGTATCCCCTTCCTCGCTGGATTCCTCACAAGATTCAGCCTGGTCCGTACTAAGGGCGAAGAGTGGTACCGCAAACGGTTTACGCCGATCATCAGCCCGATCACCCTGATCGCCCTGCTCTTCACAATCGTCGTAATGTTCAGCCTGAAGGGGGATACCATCCTGGAATTGCCATTCGATGTGATCCGGATCGCGATGCCCCTGGTCATCTACTTTGTCGTGATGTTCCTCCTTTCCTTCCTCATGTCGAAATGGATGGGAGCAGATTACCCACGATCGGCATCTCTCTCTTTCACAGCCGCCTCCAACAACTTCGAACTGGCAATCGCTGTGGCGGTGGCAGTGTTCGGCATTCAGTCGGGCGAAGCCTTTGCCGCTGTGATTGGGCCGTTGGTTGAGGTGCCGGTCCTGATCGCGCTTGTGGGGGTGTCACTCTGGATCGGAAGAACTTTCTACGGTCACAGAACGGTTGAGGATTGATATTCGGAGGCTCCTCACAAGGATTTGGTACGACTGTCTCCGGCCAATCTGGTTGTCAAGATCGACTGGAGGCCTGCGGCCTCCAGTCGATCTTGACAGCTGGATTCTTGCACAAATTCTCAGGAAGAACCTATTCGGAATGGAGTTGAATTGGATACCTCGAAACTTCGAAAAGTGCTGATCCTCTGTACCGGCAACTCGGCGCGGAGCATCATGGCAGAGTACTTGATTAACCATGATCTTGCCGGGGAGTGGTTTGCCTGGTCGGCTGGAGTCGCCCCCGGCAACCCGAAACCCCAAGCCCTGCAGGCGTTGCGCGAAGTGGGGATCGACCCCGTGGGCGCACGGAGTAAATCGGTCGAGGAGTTTCTCCGGCGGGAGGATCTTGACCTGGTTATCACGGTCTGTGATCACGCAAGGGAGAGTTGCCCGGTTTTTCTCAGGCCGGTTGAACAGATGCATATCGGGGTCGAGGATCCTGCACCCTATTGCGATGGTCCCGAAGAAATCGCCATGCAGAAGTTCCGTGAAGTACGCGACACGCTGCGCAGGGAGGTAGTCGGCTACCTGCGGACGATCTAAGTCTTATTGTAACAGGATCCTCACACGAATTTGTGCGGCGTACTCTGCCCGGTCAGGTTATCAAGATCGCCTGCAGGCCGAAGGTCTGCAGGGATGTCTTGACAACCAAACAGCAAACACCTTGTGGTAAGCCCTTGTTTTATTGAAAACAAATGTTCCGGTACGATTCCAGTGCTGCGGCTGGGCTTTAGCGAAGCGGAGACCTGCCGCACCACTGGAACCTCCCTGATCAGCACCGAGGAAAGATTTCGAGCCCATCACTTTCTTCAAGGCATCTTCGCTCTGGCAGGGCAGGTCGTCCCGCCTCCGGGAATTGCCCTCGTTCGTGGCTATCCGGTCAAGTAGCCATACCTATTGCCCCGCCAACTCATCCTGCAGTTCAGCCCAGGTCCTGATCAGTCGATCGGTTAGTGGGGAAGGGTAGCGGTCTGCCAGAATGCTGACTGTCCGTGAGTAGTACCAGAGGGTCCCCCTGCGTTTGCCGGTGAATCGATTCCACAGCTTTTCACCGACACGTCTGTAATCCAGGAGGATGGAGGTGAGGTTATGCAGCTTGTCCGCCGCGACAATCAGGAGCACAGCAGGTTCGGCGGAGGTCAGTCGATCAAGAAAAGCCTCTTTCCGTCTCCTCCAGGGTGGCCGTGGTTGAGTGTGGCTGTCGCTGCAGGCAAAGACGATCTCCGCAATGCGTTTCCCGAAGCGATGCACGATCTCGTCATACGTTTTCAGGCCGCCACTATCCTCAACCGCGTCATGCAGCAAAGCGGCAATCGCCTCATCCTCACCGCCACCGGCTTCGAGGACCAGCGCAGAAACGGACATCAGGTGGCTGATATAGGGAACCCCCACTCCCTTCCGATGTTGATGACGATGTAGCTCCCAACTGTACTGCAGCGCATCGGCGAAACGATCTGTCAGCACATAACCTCCCTCTCTCTCCTGTCGATTTGTAAGGAGAGTACAACCTGCGCGAAGGAAGCACAACCACATACAGGCTCAGAGGTCCCCGGACTTTTCGGTGAGGATACCGCGTCCGTACAGTTCCTGAAGAATGGTATGGGCAATGAGTCCGGGTGACTGGTCGATCGTCAGAAACTCGAGTTCCGGATGGAGGGGCGCCTCGTAAGGGTCATCCACCCCCGTAAATCCCTTGATTTCACCGTTTAACGCTTTGCGATACAACCCCTTTGGATCACGCTCCATGCATGTGCTGACCGGTGTGCTGACGTGGATTTCCATGAAGGGAAGCCCGGCATCCTCGTGCATACGGCGCGCTCGGTCACGATCCGCGCGGTAGGGCGAGATGAAGCTGGTGAGGCAGACCAGCCCCGCATCGGCAAAAAGCTTGCTCACTTCACCGATCCGTCGGATGTTCTCCTCACGATCTTCGGCAGAGAACCCGAGGTTACGATTGAGTCCGTGTCGAATGTTATCGCCATCCAGGACATACGCCAGATAGCCCAGCCGGATCAGTTCATGCTCAAGGGTGAAGGCAATTGTACTCTTTCCTGAAGAGGGAAGGCCGGTGAACCAGACCGTACACCCCTTCTGTTTCAGCAACTCTTCACGATCGACACGTGCCACATGGCTTTCATGCCAGACAACATTGGTCGCCTTCTTCTCCATCTCGTTCCCCCATACACTCGTACACACCCATGTTCATGTTCCTTTTGTCACAAGTTACATCGCGCAAAGGCTGATCGCATGGGCCGGAGCAGGGAAAAAGGCCATAAAGGGTATTTGTGAATCACTTCACGATTTCCGCTGCGATCATTCTCGAATAGGCATGTGGATTTCTCCGGCACAGGGGCTATCTTAACTTTTGAATATCAAGGACTTGATTGAGAATCTCGATGAAGTTTTCGACCTGGGAGCAAAAGTGAAAACCTGCCTGAGTCCTCCTGGAGCCGGAACTACTGGAAGCAGGGCAATTCAGCGAAGCAGTAGCAGTTTCTGAACCGCCTGTTGGCCGGACTGTTCCATTCTCAGAAAGTAGATCCCACCAGCCAGTCCCTCCGCGTCCAACAGGAAAGTCTGCCTGCCAGTTATCTTTGGCTGATGATGGAATCGGTTCACCTGCCTGCCGAGCAGATCGAACAGGGCGAGAGTGACTGGATCGATGTTGTGCAGCTCCACCTCAACCCGTGTGCTCGAATTGAAAGGATTGGGCGCGATGCTGTCGATGCGGAATGTCGGCAGCCCTGTCCGGTTTCGAGTCGGCTCACCGACATTCAAACTACCTGCGGCGTCAACCGCCAGGTCCGCACGCACACGACCTGCACCATAATCATTATCCTTCCCCGGCGCACCAAGTTCAAGGGCAGTCATCTGCAGAATGGAATCGACCTGCACTGGAAGCAGGTCGGGGTTTCGCGAGAGGATCAACGCGACAGTGCCCGCGACATGGGGCTGCGCCATGGAGGTATTCTGGAAACTGCCGTACCCGTTGTCATCATTGTAAACGGTCGACAACCCATCGGTCGCCGGCGCGCAGAGGTCAGGTTTGATCAGTCCCGGCTCTACATCATTCAGTGGATAATCAAACCAGGGCGCGACATCTCCCCAGCTCACCGGCCCCGGACTCGAGACTGTTGAGATACTGTCCTGAACATCCACGCCCCCCACGGTGATCAGCCCGCCACGTCCACCGACGCCTGATTCATCCGGGTGACGGAACGGCGACGGCACATCCCCAGGCACCGAGATTGCATCCGGCGGGGTACGTTCCTCGCGGCGGTTGCCTGCCGATTTTACGTTCACAATCCCCGCGACATTCAGAATCTCGTAGTTGTTACGCCAGATGGGCCGATCTTGCGCAGCGGGATTCCCCCAACCGAGTGACATGCTGGTGACATCCACACCCTGCTCAAGGGCAAAATCCTGCGCCGCCCAGGTCGCCCCCACAGTTCCGAGGTTCAGGTTGGCGCGGACACGCAGACACATCAATGTCGCGCCCGGCGCCACACCGGTGATGGTCCCGGCGGTCCCATCCCCGGCTACTATCCCTGCGACCGCAGTCCCGTGGCCGCTGGTATCCATCGGGTCGGGATCATTGTCATGGAAATCGTAACCGTGGAATGGATACTCCTCCCCACCATCCCAGAGGTGACCAGCAAGATCGGCGTGACGCCAGTTGACCCCGGTATCGATGATCGCGACCAACACCCCCTCACCTGTCCACCCTTGTTCCCAGGCTTGCGGTGCTCCGATACGTTGCACGCTTTCACCCACCTCATCCAGTTCGGCACTCATCCGGGCGTCAGTGTGAGTTTGCTCTTCGATGTCGAGAGATGTGTCATCCAGTGGTCGCACCGAGTCCTCCATGATGCGCTGCACATCCGGATGCCTGGCAAGGCTTTCCACTACCTCCCGGCTTCCCTCCACAAGCAGAGCGTTCACCAATCGCAGCTGCCGATACCAGGTCACTAAGCCGGTCTTCTGCATCGCCTCAACGACCTCGAGAAGCGCGGCCTGCCGTGGTTCCGTGAATCGACCCAGCTCCTGCCAGACAACCTTGCTTCGCTCCTTCCGGGGGAGCCCGTCGACAAATGGTTCCAGGTCAGCGGAATTGGGTTGATCGTTCAACAGTACAATAACCCTGACCTGAGGTTCACCTTCACCTCCGGCTGATTGTGCACAGGCCGGGTGGGCTGTGAAACCAGCCGTGAGCAGTGGCAGCACGGCGAAGATCGGTATGTGGAAGGCTTTCAAGGCTTGGAGCATGGGTGACAATTCTCTTCCTGCTGTCGCGGGGTTTTTACTAAGGTGTTCAAACTGACAGTGCAGGGAAAAGCCGAAAGCAATCGCTCGAGAGCAACCTCATGACATTCGGGCATTCACAGCGTCCTTCCCTCCAGAATCGCAGGGCAGCAGGCAAACCTGGCGAAACCGAATCAGGGTTTTGTCAGGTCGTATTCCCTGATCTTGCGGTAGACAGTGGGGCGTGAAATCCCGAGCTGGCGTGCGGTCTTCTGGATATTCCAGTCATTCTCGGCCAGCGCTTGAGTGAGGCGACCTGCAGTTAACTTCTCGTGATCCTTCGCCCGACCGATTATGTGTTGGGACTCCGCAGCGGGATGTGTCGTTCTTGGCCGATTCATCCCACCTGTGGGCGCTGCCATCCCGGGTTGTCCGGACAACGAACGTACAAGATCACGCAGGTGCCACGGCTGCAGCTCACTCTCGCGGCACAGCAGCGTGGCACGCTGGATCAGATGCTTCAACTCACGCACATTCCCCGGCCAATCATATCCCAACAGCAGTTCGAGTGCCTCGGGCGTGATCGTAGTAACCGGTGGAGTCGCCTCGCCGCCATAGATCCCGATAAAATGCTCGACCAGCAGGGGGATGTCCTCCATCCGATCGCGCAATGGAGGCAGATGGATTCGAATCACATTCAGACGATAGTACAGGTCTTTGCGAAAAAGCCCCTCCTTCACTCGTTGCTTCAAGTCCTGGTTGGTCGCTGAGATGATCCTCGCATCGGTCGAAAGGGTGAGGGAGTCGCCCACCCGTTCAAATTCACCCGTTTCAAGCACACGCAGCAGTTTGACCTGCATATCGAGGGGCATGTCACCGATTTCATCGAGGAACAGCGTTCCCCCCCGCGCCGCTTCGAACCTTCCCACTCGTTCGCTGACTGCCCCGGTGAACGCCCCCTTGACATGGCCGAAAAGTTCGCTCTCAAGGATCGTTGCAGAGAGGGCCGCGCAGTTGAGCGCGATGAAGGGTCCGCCCGCCCTGGCGCTGCTGTTGTGCAATGCTGCCGCGACCAATTCCTTGCCGGTACCCGATTCGCCTGTGATCAGCACTGTGGCAAGCGTGTTCGACATATCCTCGATCAGGGCATAGATTGCCTGCATCTGCGGGTTGCCGCCGATGATGCTCCGGTAATGTTTTCGATCCTCCACCTCTTTCTGCAAACGATATAAGCGGGTGACATCACTGATCATGATCATGACCACCCTGCCCGCCGTTCCACCGAGATCAAGTGGCTGAGCATTCACTTTCAGCAGGAGTTCCCCGCGTGCGCGGTCGGAAGCTTCCACATGCCAGCCACGCACCTCCTGCCCCTCCCGCACAGCCTCGATGACAGGTTGCAGCGCAAGGATGTCTGTCAACCGTCTCCCCTCGACCTTCCTCCCTTCCAAACCCACCAACTGCGCAAAACCCTGATTTGCCCGGGTGATCACCCCCTGGCTGTCGATCGTGACAATAGCGTCATGCACTCCATGGAAGACAGATTCGAGGTGCGCATGATGCCTTTCGAGTTCCCGCTGCATCGCCTCGCGTCTGTTGATCTCGGTTCGAAGTGTCTCGTTGGTGGTCGAAAGCTCTCTTGTTCGTTGTTGTACCGTACTCTCCAACTTGTCATGATGAGTAGACAGCTCGATCGTCATCTCCCGTACTTCGTGCTTCAATCGAAGTGCATACTTCTGTTGCACAAATAGCCTGAAGACAAGTACTGATGCTCCCAACAACGAACCTGCCACTAAAAACCAGAACCACCAGGTCAACCAGAATGGGGGAAGAATGCGCACAGTTTCCGAGGTTTGTACATCACTCCAAATCCCGTGAGCATTTGCTGCTTGCACGTGGAGGCGGTACTTTCCAGCAGGGAGGTTATGGAATTTGAGGTGATTGGAGGTTATTATCTCAGGTTCAGACCATTCCTTATCTGCTCCTTCAAGAAGGTATCGCAGCAAATTTGCCTTCTCATCTATGAAGGAAAAAAACCGAAAATGATAATCGAACGTGTTCTCCCTCGCAGGGAGGGAGTGTTGTTGAGCAGGATCAAGTTGTTTTTCTCCAACTCGCAAATCGATCAGACGTATTTCAGGCAAAGGAATTTGTGCAGTCAAATCATATGCCCTGCGGTAGCAGGACAGTCCAGAACTCGTGCCGATCCAGACATGCCCCGCCTGATCCGCAAGAAACGCACGCCGATTGGTCTCAAGCCCTACAAGTCCGTGAATCCTGGTGTAGTGAGTGTGAAACTCGCCATCATACACAAATACTCCATTGTCGGTACCAAACCAGAGATTTTCATCCTTATCACGACCAATGAAATATATCGGTCGATCTTGATAGGGATCAGAGTCACTGAAGCGATGTAAACCATTATCATCGAGCGTATATACTCCTGATAGTGTACCGATAAGAACATGATTATCATCAAATGGTGTAATTGAGAATACATGATTTGCATCAAGATGACTCTCGGAACGATACTGCTTCCAGGTCTTGTTCTCTAACACTATCACCCCATCCTCACCGGTACCAAGCAGAATCCTTCCCCGTTTGTCTTGTGTGATTGTCCGAATGTACTCTTGGAATTCAAACAACACCTCTGATTGCTTAAAACTATCCGTAATCGTATCGTAATAGTAAAGTCCCTCGCCACCCGCTACGAAAAGTGTCTGATCCTCCGTAATCAGCAATCCGGACGAAGTTCTCCGATCATTGAAACCTGATTGATACCAGCGATCCTCCCCCTCCAGATCAAGTTTATACATCCCGGCAGCGGTAACAGCAAGCCAGAATTGAGTTTCTGTCGCGCGTACCATGTCGAGTACTCGCGTCACCTGGTTGGGAGGCTGAGGGGGATTCTTAAAATGACGAGCTATGAAGTTTCCTCTATCAAAGATCGAATACCCCGTATTATGACCTATCAGATATCTACCTTCATCTATTTGTAAAATAGATGTTACTTCATCCTCAAGCATTCCATCTTTGTGATCATAATTAATAAATTTGAAACTCGGAATTTTTGTTACACCACGAACTCCTGCCACCCACAAACAATAATCACGATCAATAAAGCAAGAAGTAGTTCCTTTAGATGTGAATACACCCCTCTCACTTAGCAAATATGTATTAAGAAAGATGTCCTGATGATATAATACATTTTCATTACCGTAAATAATACCCCCAACATAATCCGGCTGTGAGCAAAAAACGGAGAAACGCTTCTGTGGTCCCCCGATTGGAACATAACCTTCGCACTGAATAAATCGATCCTCTTCAAATTTCCCCATCCAATCATCACCAAACAGCCATAACCTTTTAACCTCTGGCTTACTCCTCAGGTCCGGCGCGCTCTGGTACTCTATCGCCAGTTTCCTGACGACCTTTCCCGGCAATTGAAGGGATGAAAGAGACGTTTTGGACTCAAACAATTGTGTATCGAACTCAGCAATCCCCGCCATAGTCGCAAGCAATAATCGGCCATTATAAAACACAGCATCGTTGATCGTATCTGAGGGTAATCCAGTCAACCTGGTGAGGTGATACCAGTTGTAGCCTCTGTATACCAGCAACCCATCCCGCTTGGTTGCTGCCGCAAGTATATACTCATCACTTCCTTCCAGTACATCGAACCCAGCCCAATCGCCCGAATGGAGCTTACTCAGTGGAGGTGGCGGAAGTTGGTTCCAAATGCCATCCTGCAGGAAAGCAACATCACCATTCCCTTCCACCACCCAGATCCTGCCACTGTAGTCAGCCTTGATAAAACGGAAATCTCTCCCACTCGGACGATGATCTCTGTCCGGCTGACGCCAAGTCACTCCATCATGCCACGCAATGCCATTTCTTGTAGCCACCCAGATTGCACCTTCCTGGTCCTGTGTGATTGAATGCACATGATTTGCAGGCAATCCATCAAGTTCGGTATAGGTGTGAGTGAGGTAACTCTGTGCCAGCAACGTTGTTGGTAACAGTAGCAGGTATAACAATAAAGGTAGCTTCTGAACGGGTGCAGTGTGGTTCCAACTAGCGATCGTCTGGGCAAATGAAAGCGGTTTTCCTGGTGAGTGACGGATTAAGCAGGTCGCCGGGCAGTCGGTGTCCTCCGATAGTAATACTCTGTGTGACATTACTTCATTCCTCATTTCACCAGCACAACCCGCTGAACAACGTCGACATTGCCCGCAGCCGTGAGCCGAATCAGGTAGACCCCGGCGGCATGACCGCTGAGATCGAAATGGCAGGGGAAATAACCGGCCGAAGAGAGGGAGAGCGAGCGCGACATCACCTCCCGGCCGAGCACATCATGGATGCGCAGCTGAGCTTCGCCCGCCTTCGGAATCGCCACGACGACCGTGACCGAGGGATTGAATGGATTTGGGTAGGCAGACTGGATCGCGTAACGAGTCGGCAGTTCCAGGCTGTGATCATTTACAGAAGCCGCGTCCAGGCTAAAACTGCCTGGCTGCGACCTCCACTCCAGGTTGTCCCTCTCGTGATAGGTCACACGCCACCAGAATTGACCCAGTGCCCAATCGGACAGGTCAAGTGAGAGGAGTGTGTCATCGGTCGTCTCAGACCACACCATCTGGTCAAGGGATGGATGATCGAAGAATTCGACACGCATCTCTTGCAGATCATCACGCCAACCCTGCTGCAGCGCCCAGGAAAACTCTGCCACTTCCTGATTCACGCCTTCCCCCTCTTCCGGACTAAGCAGGTCAGGTACCCAGGGAGGGCGATAGCTGAAATAGCCCGGTTCGCCGATGTGCCAGGTGCTGTCTTCCCCCGAAACCGCGACAACGCGCCAGAGCCACTCCTGACGTTCCCCCACCACTGGTTCAAACTGGTACGAGGTATCGACCAATCCAGATGCCACAATGGACCATTCCGGCGCCGGTTGCTGTGGTGAGCCGGACGCCATCATCAATGTATGCGACACCTCCCCATCCGGGTCTGGATCGATCGAACGGCGCCAGCTCAGCAGGACAGGGTCAAAAGATCGAAAATCCGCACCAATGGCGGGCGCGACAAGGTTAAAGGGGAGCGGTCCTTCCGGCAGCGACACCGTCAGGGTTCTAATTTCGGACGAGCTTGTCCTTAATTCGGCGAGGTCGATTGCATCAACCTTCCAATGGATGGTCAAATCCTGAGGAAGTTCATAGTCGTTCACCGAAATCTCTTCATCCCTTCCCGTCCCGCTTGTCATTCCCGCCTGCTTCCCAGCACTCGGCGTGTTGTCAATACGCACGCCTGATGGAAGAGCATTCCGGCGGACCGTCTGCACGCCATCGGAAAGGCCCATCTCCCCATTCTCGCTCTTGCTGGAACGAACCACTCCCCGCCCGGGCACCGGATGTGTCGTCTTGGGAATGGATTCGAGTTCCTCCTGATGCCTCGTAAAATGCGGCAACAGGGTCTGCAAAAGTACCAATTGATCGAGTTGCAGGCTGGGCTGTGTGCCAGCCTCAAGAGTGTCAAAGCTCGCCCCACCATCGATGCTGACCAGCACCTCATAACGCACGACATCACCGCTGTCAGGATCGCTTGCTGGCTGCCAGGTGAAATGTGGTGAGGGATGATCGAGCTCGGCTCCATCCTCTGGCTGCATCAGCTGAAACGTACTCGGCGGATCCGGATGTTCGTAGAAGGCCGAGCGAACCTCGTTGCTCCACCGTCCGCTCCCATCTTCTCCCACCGCGCGCACTTTCCAGTAAAATCGGCTGCCCTCCTCGAGGGGCAAAGTCATCACTTCATCCAGGACCCGAGGAGAATTGGAAAGCCGGGTCTCCGGAAAGTAACTGCCCTGTTTCCCTCGTGGCGTGACACCCCCGAACTCTGCTCTATCACCGCGCTTCCCGGCACCGGGTGCAGCATCCTCATCTTCGTTCAACAGGATAAACGGATCTTCGAGTCCGCCGATCCACTCCTCATCCGCAAAATCCGAAGTGGTCGCCCAATGGAACCGATACAGAACCGGCGAACCTTCCGGATGCACGGCGGGCTGCCAACTGAGGTTGCTGCCGGTGAAGGCGGGCCGTTCACTGCCGGGTTCCAAAAGCGAGAAGGATGAGGGTCTGTTACCGGGGGGCAGGATATTCATCTCCACGAGCGTTGTGTCGAGAAACTGCCCATCATCCACCACGACCGGCACCTCGACCTGACCGGTCAGGTTGTGGGGAATCGACCAGTGGACAATGCCTCGTGAATAGTCTGCGCTCTGATAAATATCCCACGTTCCCGGCAGCGGTTCACCGTTAACGTCGCCCACTCGCACATCCAGCGGTGGCCGGTCCTCCTCAATGAACAATGCAATCCTGAACACCTCCCCCGCCATCGGTTCATCCACCGGCGGCTGAAGTGTTACAACAGGCGGCAGGTTGCCAACCGTACCACGCATGTGTCGTGGCATTTGCACGACAGTCTGGATACCCGTCCGTGTCGCACGGGGTCGGAAGGGAAGGGATGTTGCGAAACGTGATTCCATCCCCGGCTCCGGACCTTCCCAGACACGCACGGCATAGGTGGCGTTCATCGCCTCGGTGGAGTCGGTGTCGAGAGTGAAGAAAAAGGCGAACCCGCCACGCGGGATGTAACCCTGTGTCGGGGCATGGAAAACGGCCGAAACGAGCACCGAGTCATCCCCGATGTCAAACCGCAGGGGACGAGTGTGGACGAGTACCGGATCGATACCATCACCGTCACGATCCACCAACAACTGCACAAGGTAGTCGCCGCTGAGCAGGCTTCCGGAAGGATCACGAACCAGGTAATCCTGCCCATGAGGATCGAGGTTGGACACCGTCCACGGCACGGGCACTGCAAACGAAGGCAGACTCAGGATCAGCGAAGAGGTCAGCGCACAGACCAGCAGTGTCAATCGTTTCATCATCTCTGTCCCTGTGGCTGACGCCTGTTTCCCGTCCCCATATCGGCTGCCCCCGCCGAGGGCGATCTGGTGAAATCGGGGAGCAGGCGAATCATGTTGGCAATGTCAGGCACCATAAGGGATTGCTCCAGCAGTGGTGCGCGATCCAGTTCACCACCATCCCCCGGCAGCAGCCACTCGAAGGTCTCCGCGCCGGGCGTCTGCCACACCATATAGCCCTTCTCGGGTTCGAGTTGAAAAAGCTGACCAACCCACCCCGATGGCGCTGACGCCCAGGCGACAGAAAAATGGTTCTCGTTCCAGGCATGCACCCTGCCTGCAAGGGGAGCATGTTGGTGCGCTGTCAAGCCGCTTTCGACCAGTCCGCTGGCTGAAAGTGTCGACGAGTATGGTGTGGGGGCTGCAACAAGGTTCATCCCCTCTTCGATTTGGCCGAGTGAATCGGTACCGGCGGCGCGTGTCCTGCCAACGAGGGTTATCACAACAGGATCTCCGACATCCGGCAAGACAAGCCAGTAGGCCTTCTCCCTGCTGAGCTGATGAAGGTTTCCCTGCCAGATACCGTTCGACTGTAGCCAGGCGGAAACATAGTCGTCACCTTCAAGGCTGAAGATTCGTGTCGATTCGTTGAAGTTCTGCCCGCCTGGCAGCTCAGCGCCCAGTGTTGAGGCGACAGTCGCCCCCTCCTGAAGCAGGGGGAAGGAGACCAGGTGGACGCCCGGTTCGACTTCCATCCTCCAGATCCCGGCGAGGTTTGACGGTGGACCAAATTGACCCGCCTGTGCGCCGAATGAGCCGAGCAGGATCAGGATCGCAAGCAATGGCATTGCCAGGCCAAATCCGCTCGAACGATGAACGATACGATGAATCACCAGCCCTCTCCAGAATGTGAGATCCACAATCCTTCGTCCCGTAAGTACTCGTGTAGCAACTTCACAACGAACCTTACTCTGTCCCAACCAGCTATTTCAATAGCAGGATTTTCTGCACAGCACGAAACTCACCAGCTTCAAGCCGCACAAAGTACAGGCCGCTCGCCTGGTTTCGCGCGTCGAATACAGCGTGACGATACCCCGCAGCAACCCTGCCCGATTCGAGGAGGGCCACCCGCTGACCGAGCAGATTGAACACCTCGAGACGGACCTCCGTAGCGCGAGGCAAGTCATATCGAATCGCGACTGTTGAATTGAACGGATTGGGAAAGCCCGGTCTCAGAGCAAAGCGTATTGGTAACCCAGCATCTTCGGCGACATTCATGGCGGGCAGAATGAGGGATCGAGGGCCACCAACATTTTCCACTTCATCCCCCTGCGAGACCGCCGTCACCTCCCAATTCAACACCCGCGGTTCCGGCCCCTCCCAGGCCAGTTCTGCAACATTTACATCAATCAACGTGTCGATCAGCGCATCCTCGAGTACCTCATCCGAATCCGACCAGAGTCGGAACCTGTAGACTGGTTCGATCCTTGGATCGTCATCGCGTGAGCGACTCCAGCGGAATCTCTGGATCGGTTCGTTGAGTTCTGCCATCTCTTCCGGTTCCAGAAGCCTCGGTGATGTGGGAAGATGATGATTGACACTTCGTGATACTTCCAGGTTGTCGACATACCAACCCAGCTCTGCCGGTACATCGCTGGTCGCGTAATTCTGGAAGGCAATGGCATCTCCGGCACCGTACTCAGGCATCAGGTCTACCACCACATATTCCCACCCCTCGGAACTGCCCGAGAAAGCCGGGAAGGAACCAAAAGTCGGGGCACTTGAGATGATTCGATGCGTGTAAAGAGGGATCTGCAAGGGGCCTGCGGGTGCAGCCCCGCCAAGTCTGAACAACCCTCCACCGTGCATCGCGACACCGGGGTAGCTGGCACGTTCCGGATACTGCACCCACTGCCACCAGCTCAGGACCAGGGGACCGTACTCCGGCCGCAGGATATCACCAATAACGGCACGATTGCCTGTCGGACCCACTGTATAGGGACCGTCCAGGTTGGTCGCAAGCACATGTTGGCCCTCAAATGCGCCCCCGGGCGGTGAGGTTGTCGGCACACCCCACGCCCAGTCGCCAAAAAGGTCGATCCCATCGGCATTCTCTTCAAAATCCCAACTCCGGAGGGGGCCATTCCCTTCGATCAGAGTGAATGTGTACCAGTCTGTCGGGTTTGGCAAATAGGCAATCGTTCCCGCCTCGCTGTCGTCAATGGTGAGAATCCGATAATGGATGAAGTCACCAGTCGAAATCTGGCCTGCAACGAAAGGAAGTGGTGCCGCGTAGTTAACCAGACGTGACGCCATCAACTCGAGCCGCATGGTGTCAGGTTCGCCTTCTCCAATCCGGAAGATAACTTCGACAGAAGCGACATCGCCGCCATCCTCAAACTGGGCAGATATCCATGCAGGCCAGGCGCCCAACGGGAAATGGGAGAACGGTTGGTGGCTCGGTTGTTCCACAGTCAGGTCATGGGTTGAGACCGTGTGAACCTCGGAAAGCGCACTGGTCGCCCCGCCGATATTTCTGCTGCGAACAGCAAGCTGAAGGGCTTCCGCCTCGAAAGGAGACGCAAAAGTGAATGAGTTTATTTCTCCGACACTCTTCAATGCCGCCAACTCAAGACCTGAAAGGATGACCGGCGAATCATCATCCAGATCCTCCAAGTCCGCAACCACCTCGACCCAGGCACGGCGGAAGTCGGTATCCCCCTGTTCAAGCGTGATGGTCAGGCGGCCATCATTCCCCTGGGATACCTGAGCCACCTCAACCGGGAGAGGAACGATCTCATCCTGCGCTGTATCAAACCACGCGAACCAGTTTTCAAGCCCTTCAAAGAAAGGAATATAGAACTCCAGCCAGGGCACAAAAGTCTCCCAGGTCGGTGCACCTGTGGGGTAATCGACCAGATCCTCCGGCTCCAATCCGCCGGTATCGAGGTAGTGCGGCCACTCGTCCAGTTCCACATGGATGAACGGTGCAACCGCCTGGTTCGGGTTGCAGGAGGGAACGCTGTGCAGGTGGATCCCCTGAACATTGTTCGGGTCGCCTCGATGGCTTATCGGCCTTCCGATCGTGTACTCTCCACCATCGGGCATGATGATCGAATATCCCCCGACTACATTGATGCCGTAATAGGGGGCGACATGCAAGGCTGGCAGTGGTGTGGTTCCATTCTGGTACTGACCTTCCGGGATTGGAGGGTTCGACGTCAGGTGAATGATGGTCTTCTGCCCGCCCGACATATCCCTGAACGGGAGGAAGGGGTAAGGCCAATCCGCCCCCTCAGAGATGATGACAGGATATACCAGGTTGTTGCTTCGATCGTAGCTGTGCATCTGGATCACCATTGCACTGTGGGGGTACCCGGACGCAAAATGATCCACATAGGCCTCCTGGAAGACCTGGATTGGCGCCCGGCCGTAACGCGAAGGATCCGATAGCGACCTGGAGTTGCTGAACCCGGGGCCGGGCGTATACAGCACTTCACGGCCGGCGCCGTGAATCGCCAGCGCCCCTGCGCCGAGACGGAAGAAGAGGTCGATGGCTGCCTGCACTCCGATAAAATCATCGCACGGGTGGACCACTTGCAGCATCAACCAGGGACGCGGAGCTGAAGAATCGAAAACAAACAACCCCCAGCCATTGCGAAAACCACCGTCAATCGTGTAGGGACCATACCAGGAGTGGTTTGAGTCGACAAAGGAGGAATCCAACATTTCGCGTAACAGCATCACTTCACGGTCACGATCAGTGTCGTAGAACTGCACAACCTCGTAGCGAAACTCCGCTGAATCGGTGAGCATAAAATCAACATTGATCGGGTGATCGAGCAGAAATGAGTCGAAAATCCTGCGCCACTGGTGGAGTGTCTGATCTCCGGCAGGCGTGTCCGGTATGAGTCGGTAGCTGCCGAAACCGTTATTCTGACGATCCAGCCAGTCCGGGCCGTAATCGTTGTAATTCAGTACCGCGATCCCTTCTGAGACATGACTCAGCCAATTGTCATAGGCAGCTGTGGGACAATCTCCTGCGATGAAGCCACGGAGCGAGCCCGCCTCCTGGATCACCGCAGCATGAAGCGGCATGGCGAGCATGAAGCTCAGGAGAGGATACAGGCTGATCTGCCTGAATGGCGTTCTCTCAGCCGGAGTGGCCTCCCGGGTTGATCTCTCCTGCTGATCCACAGAACCATCACAACCACCCCACATCTCGCACCCCCGGTCGATAACCCGTTCATCAAGTGTTAAGGCGGCATCCAAAGAGTGCCCCTTATGAGTATAGGCAGGAACGGAAGTTGGATCAAGGAGCGGGCAAGCCACAGGCATGTTTTCACTTGCGCAGGATAGGTTGATCCGCTACGTTTCCAGAAGCTGCCTCTTATCACGGACGAGGGCTACGAGGATTGACCAGGGATGCCGAAGATGGTGCCAGACCAGCGTGAACCTGCCTGCAGAGAGTGTCCGGAATCGAGGAAATTCACTTCGTTTCCGGCAGCGAGACTGCTTCCGATTGTGCTTCTCCTGCCTTTCATCGGCTATTTGGCTTTTGCACCACTGATTGCTCAGGAGGCTCCGGTTCTCGATATCGTTGTCAGCCAGGAGAGTGTCCTGCTCTCCTGGACCGCGCCGGCCGGTCAGAACCGATGGGCAGTCTTGCGCAGCAGCAACCCCTACATGGTCCCAGCCGACACACTTGCACTGACCAGCCAGACCCATTGGGTCGACACAGATGGGGCCGCCTTTCAGGGAAAACACCGTTTCTACCGTGTCCTTCCATGGATTCCAGGAGCCACACCTCCCGGTCTGGTCCTCGAACCCTTCGAGGTCGCCTTGCCGGAACTGACTTCATACGGCAACTTCGATTACGATCCCGATGTCTCCCTGGTCCCCCGTGAAGAGGGATCCGAGGAGCAGTGTATCCGTCTCTCCGGAGACACCTGGAAAGTGATGAGCATCGACCCACGTCCCGTCAACCGCTCAACAGTCTGGTCAATCGATGGCTATTGTGAAAGTCGTGCGAACTACCAGATGATCGGATTCGGGGACGGCACCGATGACATGTGGTATGTCCTCTGGGGACGGGAAGCCCCGAATACGGACAGCCTTATCACAACCTACCAGGGGTATTTCCCCCTGGAATCCTGGCAGACATTCCACCTGCCGATCGGCGAAGACTGGCATGGCCGTTTCGGCACAGAGCCGGAGATTGACCGTGTATATCTGGTCAACGACCGCTACACGACAGTCGTCCCGGGAATCTGGTACCTCGACAACCTGCTGGACGCTACCGGATCCATGCCCACTCCACCCGAAGCTGCATTCAACTGGCGGATGCGGATCCTGGAGGAAGTTGACAGCCTCGAAGTGCGTTTCACAAATCTGACCCATGATCCGGACAGCGACGAGCTGGAGTTCTTCTGGAGTTTCGGGGATGGAACCCATTCCACCGCTGAGCACCCTCTCCACTTCTACCCTCGTGGTGGCAGTTGGCCGGTCACACTACGAGTCACTGACGGTTCGCTCTACTGGCACTACCACTCCGCAGTGGTCTCGGATTATCCGGTGACAAGGACGCCTCAGCCTTTCACCATCGCCTGTGTCGGCGACATCATCCTCGCACGCAGTGTAGCCAGCGATTATATCGTTCCGCAGGGCGCCGGGTCGGTCTATGACGGCGTCCGTGACCTGCTTACAGCCCCAGCCATCACCATCGCAAACCTGGAATCTCCGCTCACCTATTACAATGAACGTCACCCGACAAAAAGTATCGTGTTCAAAGGATTGCCGCCCTACGCCGATGGCTTGCCCGGTTCGGGCATTGACATGGTCACCCTGGCCAACAACCACATCCTCGACTACTTGGAGTCAGGGATGCTCGAAACCATGGCCACCATGGACGCGTTGAACATTCCCTGGGTAGGCGCGGGGATGAACGACATCCTGGCACGCCGACCCACATTCCTGAACAGTGAAGGCATGGTGATCGCAGTCGCTGGGTATTCCAACCGTGACGGCCACTACAACAACGCTCAGCCCTTCCTCGATGCAGGCAGGGACCGTGCCGGGTTTGCCTATTGGAACCGAGCAGCAATCGAGGCGACTGTTCCGCAGATGGTGGAGCAGTCGGACCTGACCATGCTCCAGGTGCATTGCGGAAGTGAGTATTCCCGTGTTCCGATGGATGGGGACAAGCGTAACCTGAATTATGTCGGGGAACTCGAGCCTGATGATCCCTATGTGATCTTCAGCATGATTCCCGATTCCGGTGAAGTCGCATTACGTCACTATGCCGTGGAACAGGGAGCGGACCTGGTCATCTGCCACCATCCACACATCATTCAGGGATTGGAAGTGTACCAGGGCAAGTTGATCGCCCACAGTCTCGGCAATTTTATTTTCGACCTGACTTACAACGAAACCCTCCCTTCGATGGTGGTGAACATCGATGTTTCGCCCTCTGAAGGCGTTATCGGTGCGGATGTTGTACCGATCTGGATCGAGAACCATCTCCCGGTGGTCGCGCAGGGTGGCCTCGGCAATTCGGTCCTCGATTACCTCTCCCACTACTCACGTTTGCTGAACACCCATTTCGTGCGCTTTCCCGGTGAGTCAGTCGGACGGGTCATGTTCGACACCACCTACGCTCGCGGCATGGAAACCGGCTTGACAACCCTGCCCCTCTATGAAGCAGAGGGGGTCCGCATGACAAGGCCGTTCCGAGTTGAAGGCGATGGACACCTCAGCCGCGTTGCCCTGCCGGATGTCCCCCCGGGGATGATGGTGCGCTACGGCCGGGACATTTTCCATTATGGAAACATGGAGGATGAGGGGACAGACCCCTGGTTCTTCAACACTGACCGAAACAGCTACCAGGATGCACTCGGCAGGAATGGCAGCAGGGGGATCCAGCTTTTCGGCCCCTCGACCGGCGAGCCTTTCGATGGCCAGGTGGATTTGAGACGACGTGTCCAGGTGAACAACAGCTATCCGCACAGTTTCCTCGGTTGGGTCTCCACACAGGGCGACCCAGCAGCGAAAGTGCGTGTGGTCATCTTTTCGGCACGGTCCGGAGGGAATGCCACCAGCTGGGAGACTCCCACTATCAACGGAACCCAGCCCTTCACTCCGATTCATGTCGACATGGAGAGCGTTCCAGCCAACAGGAGCTTTGCGGATGTGCGAGCCGTGGCGAGTTTCAGCGGAAGCCTGACCTCAGCCGCCTGGTTCGATGACTTCGCCCTGATCGAATGGGGAAACTGGCAGGTGGTCAGCCCGACTGGTTACATCGATGTACCCTATCCAAATGGGTACCGTTATCTGCAGGTCCGTATTCCCCCGTGGGTGACGTATCCGGCGGATACGGTGACCGTCCAGGATCAACGTGAGTGGCCGATTTCCATGGCGCCTTGATTGTTTCAGGGGACAGTACAGGTGAAGCAGCGGAGCACCCAGGCCACACGTTAAGACGGGTAAAACAGGTTACGGCAGGTCTTTAGCGTAGCGGAGACCTGCCGCAAAGGGCGCGTCAACCTCAGACTACCACTCCACCCCGCTACTTGAGACCGTCCCCCGCGGGGCCGTTCAAGTTGCCAGACTCGGCAGCTTCCTCCAACTCACGAACGACTCTCTCCTGCAAATCGAAGAACTCCCTGCCGTACGCAAACCGATCCCCTTCATTCAGGGCATGCAACGCTCCCCGGGGGTCCTTCAAACGCAGCAGAATCCTCGCCCGGATGAGCGGAGTCTTGAAGTACTGCGGCGCGAGCCTGTCCAGGGTGTCGCACTCCGCCAACGCCTGGCTCAGCAGGGTTTTCTGGCCGGGAGAGCCATTTGTTTCCAGGCTGACTTTCGCATAAAGATCGGAGAGAAGCAGGCTGCGTGACTCAAGCTCCTCTGGCCAGATATGGATCGCTTCACGCAGTGCTTCCGGATTGCGTACCTCCCAGTACTTCTCCCAGTTACGGCCTTTGTGGTAGGCCATGTCGGCACGAATCCGTCTCCACTCAACAGGCAGGGCACTGATCAATCCCCCGATCAGCACGACAAGCAGGAGGGGGCGAACCGGTATCAGATGTGACCCCCTGATCGAGGCAAAGGCCGCTGCCAGGGCGAGTGCGGCAGGTAGCATGGCCTGCCTTGTCGGTGCAAGCGATATGGCACCCTGCACGAGGAGGGTTGCGAAAGTAACCCAGACAAGGATGCCACGGAAAGCTGTGTTGGATTCGCCGAGCAGCCGCCAGGCCGACAGCCCGGCGACAACCATCAGGAGGATGAGGCCGACCGCTGCCGACAGACCACCTTCAAGTGCAGTGTGGAGTGGTTCAAGATGGACATGATCCAGAGGTTCGATCGCGGTGGATGCCGTGTAATCCAGTTTTTCAGGGGATCGTGCCGCAGGATAGTCGAAGATGAACTGCCCCGGCCCTCGCCCTGTGAAGGGGTTCTGCTGATAGATGGACCACGCGGACGAGATGTGCTCCGCCCGGGCGGAGACGGCCACCTCACCACGGCTGGAAAGCCAGACCACAGTTCCACCGAGAATAAGGGAAGTGATGAACATCATCACCGTCTTAAGCTCGGCGTTGGCGCCCCGCCACCTTCGAAAAGCCGCCACCCCCCACCCGGCTGCGAGTGCCAGGGCTGCTCCGGCGGAGCGTGTGAAGGGCAGGACGGCGAGCGCTCCGAGCAAAGCAAACCAGGCGGCGGCACGCCACCAGGGGTTACGATCCTCGGCGATGACCAGTGCGGCCCAGGGCAGCAGCAGGGCGAGCATCATGGCGAACACGTTGGCATGACCTACAATCCCGGTGACCAACCGTGTTGTGCCGTGACTCAGGAGCTGCTCTCCACCCGCAACGGCGTGCAGAAGCAAGGTCAGCACAGCCCCACGTCCGAGTACACCCCAGCTTTTTTCTTCCTGGCGCAACATCAGGGTCATCAGTAGAATGAGCGCACCGGTTATGATCCGGTGCGAAAGGGACAGGACTGCAGTCAGTGTGTGGCCCGCTTTGAGCAGGCCAAGAGTGAGTCCGAAGGCGATTAACGTGAGCGCGATGTAAGCGGTGTTCGGGAAAAATCGTGCACTTGAACGGGCACCACGCATCAACTCGAGGATGGCAAGGAGAATTGCCCCCACACCAAACAGGGCGATCACGGTGAAGTGGCGATGCGCTGCCTGGATCGGCAGAGGCAAAGCCGTCATCACGAGCAAAGCCGCCACCAGGTGCGGCGACCACAACCCGGGCCATGTGCGGGGAACTACTGCAGAGCCCAACATATCTCCTCTACCATCGAGCGTACCAATTTGGGTCTTCCTGTGAATATCTGCGGCGATTCAGCAGTCAAGCTATGCAGCACAAATTCTTGCGAGAATCCGCCAATAGTAACCGTCCCCTCGCTCTGATTGGACAGATCGGCATTCGTGATCGTATGTTTGCAAAATCGATGTGCCGAAGCTGACGGAATCTGCAATGACTGTTTCCCCGAAAGTAGTGAATCCTATCCTGCACTTTCTCCTGCTTTCGAGTATGGCTCTTTCTTCTGTGCCGGTTTCCCTCAACGCAGCCTTTGAGGAGCGTGCCTCGGTCGCCTCTGCCCTCGGTACAGGTTGCAGCCTCGCCTCCTCGCCCTGGCATCCTGCAGGGAGAGTGGTTAATCCTGCCGCAGGTTCCTGGAACAGCAGGCTTGCGCTATCAGTTTCCTACCTGCGTCCATTCGAGCTTCGCGAACTCGATCGGATGCACTTCGACCTGCTACTACCCGTGGCGGGAATGAGCTTCGGGATTTCCGCCTTCCGCCAGGGACGGGAACTTTACAGCGAACAGCTGCTGATGACAAGTCTCTCCCGTCCCCTGACCCCCTGGCTCGCTCTCGGTCTGGCCGCCGGACGTGCAGAGCTCCACATGGATCGTTACGGCACAGACAGCGCCTGGCTGACGGATGCCGGACTCTTGCTGAACTTCCGCCCGATTCAAGCTGCGCTTACGGTTAACAATCTACTCGTCTCAGGACTGACACGATATGGTGAGCGAGCAGTTCCCGGTCAAGGTGTCGCTGCTCTCTCGGTCCAACCGGACGAGGGCATAAGCATCACCATTGAATGCCGACTTGAGGAGCAGCGACGACCGGAGTGGCATTTCGCCGCCGAATTTGCAGTCCATCGGAACCTGGTTCTCGGCAGCGGGTTTGCTCCTGAATCGGAGAGGCTGTTTGTCGGGATCGGCATTCATCTGCAGCAGATTCTGGCTGGTGGAAGTTATGATCGCCACCCCTGGCTGGGGTGGACACGCGGATTCGCTGTAGCCTGGCGAGGTGGGATGGACGATGCGGAGTAAGTGCCCGGCTCTGGTCGGCCGTTTCAGCGTTCAAGTGGTTCTCGCCCTCCTGCTGGGATCGCCCCTATCGGCGGAAACTGTCGAGAATGACGCTCAGGAGGAATTGGCGGACGAATTTGTTGAGCGAATCGAGATGGAGGTCGAAGAGAGCGAACAGCTTTATGAAGAGCTGATACTTCCAACCGGGAAGGTTGTATTCCGAAGCCGATTTCTCCACTCCGGCAACTACAATCCATCTACACATTACAATTACCTGAAGGTCAGCGGAGGGAACGCCGTATTTACGCTGCTCGAAACCGATCGACTATCGTGGGAACGGCTTGAACAATTTCGTGCTTCCCTGCGAATTCGACAGCCCGGCTACACCCTTGTGCTGGGTCATTTCAAGGTGAACGCCGGTCAGGGGTGGACTGTCAGCTCCTCGCCCGCCAGGTTTCTCCATTCGAGTCGATCCCATTCTTACACTGCCACTGACGAGATCGCCGGATTCACCTCTTCAGAAGCTTACCGTGGCTGGCTTGGGGGTGCGGCTCAGCTGAGATCGACTCGTCAGCCCTTTTATCCCGAGGTCGCATTCTGGGCGGGCGTGCAGAACTTTGACGGCAGGCGGGTAGGAGATAGCGACCAGGTCTATTTGTACTCTTCGTTCATCGATTCCGATACACGTGAAATCCGGGTCCATGAGATCCATCAGGGCATCAGCATGAAACAGCGGCTGAACCTGCATGGGACATCGCTTCAACTGATCCGGACATCCAGTGGATTCAGCGAACAGCTCTCTCCAAATACCTCGGCGAGATTCCGTTTCACCGAACACTCACAGCAGCTTGGCAGCACTGGGCTGCTCGTGAGTCACGAGAGCGACAGGTTCAGTGTCGAGGCAGAAGGGGCACGTCAGGACCAGGAGGGGTATGGCGGCAGTGTCTCGGCATCCTACCGCCGACAATCTATTGGCAAATTTTACGGGTCCGCCTGGCGTGCAACACGTCGATTCGCCACACTTCACGCACGGCCAGAATTGGTCTTCGGTTTCGATCCCGCCGGAACTGCCGGGTACGGTTTGAGCTGGGCAAACCAGCCTGCAAAAAGATGGAGATTTATCCTCAGCCACGCTTACCGTCAGCGCGAGACTGAGCGGTATCTACTGGTTGGAACAAGTGGCACGGATCCATCTCCCAATCCGGTTAATGCCGCCGAATGGTCAAGGGCGACCTGGGTATCCTTTGCATTTCTCCTGCCCGCTGAATTGGAGTTGAACGCAAACGTCACACTTAGTGATTCGAAGCGATTCCAATCCGCCTTGCAAACTTTCAGCACACCGCAGCGTCACTCCCTCCGTCTTGAGTTGCGTCACCGTGCCGAGCACCATCTGCTGGCGATCCGTTCGCAGCATGTCGTCTCGAACTCCGGTCAAGGGCGGCTGTTCAGCCTGGATTGGCGTGCAAATCGTGCTCGTCCTGTAGGATACGGCACCTCCATCACGTACCTTGATACCGATTCCTGGGCGGAAAGGGTGACGCTGGTCGAACCTGTGGGACCGGGGCAATTTCCATTGCTGACTCTCGGCGGAAACCGTATCCGACTGGCAGGCGTGATCACATCATCTCCCCTCTTTGGGTTGAGTTTCTGGGCGAGTAGCTCCATTGATGTAGTTCTGCAGGAAACTGAGATACTCGAGAGCACGAACAGCCGAGCAATGATCAGGTGGGGACTGGGTGCGGAGTGGCACCCGACTCTCTGAGGGATGCCGATGAGTCCGAAAGAAGTCAACCATGCCGACAGGGAGGTTCAGCCATCCATGAGCAATGCCTCGGACCGGATGCGCGAAGGCAGTCGGCATGCCTCGGTCGAACCATCCGAGCCCACATCCCTGCCGATCCGTACGGTGCGCTGCCCCTATTGCCAGCACAGTTTCGAGGAGAATTGCCCGGGACTCGAAGTCGCGACAATATGCCCGGAATGCCAGAACTCGTTCCCCTATGTCGATGGCTACCTCAATTACTACAAGGAGTACATCGAGGTCTTCATCGACGAAATCCACGCTCTGCCCCTCGTGCCGGGATACTCGACTTCCGGACGAGTCATGTCCCTGCCAGACGATCTGCTCATTGTCGATTTTGGAATCCGTTACCGCAAACCGCCCGAAGTCTTTTTTCTGCTGCCCGGAAATCGTTCTGCCCACCAATGGGTGAGCGACAACCAGGTGCTGCTTCCCCTTTCGATCAGCGAAGAAAACTTCATCCTCTTCTCACGGATCCTTGACCGCACCAGCCGAAGCAAACCGACTCCTGTCACCTGGGTGGCCCTCGGCGAAGTGGGCGATTGGGAGAAACCGCTCTGGCTGAACTATCTGCAGAATGCAGCGAGGTTGGTACGTGAGGGTGAGGATGTCGCCGCGATTGTGATGCTGATGATCGCCCTCGACTTCTTTTACGACACGATCCTCCAGAGGATCGGGATCGGGTTCGACACAATTCGCCGCGAGGGAAGACGACCCGGGATGAATGAGAAACGCGCCAAGTTGCGAATGATCGAAGAGCGACTCGGGGATTGGCCGGAAGGCTTTCGCAAGGAGCTGACCGACCTGACCGACTACAGGAATTACATCGTGCATGGAGTGATCAAAAAGGAAACTGTCCGGACCTACACCAGCCGGCGAGCCTTTCAGATTGTCATGCGCTGCTGCATGTTTCTTATCGACATGCTGTACCATCCGCGTCCAGCCGGCACTCCACAGCCAGCAGCCTCCGAAGATTAGTGGACTGATTCATCTACTCTGATGGATTCTGAGCAGCCATCCCTGCCTGGCTCCTCACAAGAATTGTGCTTGAAATCAGCGGTCAAGTTCGCCAAGAGGCGGAACGAAGTGATGTTTCCTGGCGTGACTTGAACGCCACGAGACAGGCATCTTGAAACGAGCCCTGTTTACTGAAAACAAATGTGCTGGATGGTTTTATAGAAGGACTGCCGACAATTCCCCAGAGGCCTTTACTTCTTCGTCTTGGGACATTTGTTTTAAAAAAACAAGGGCTTACCAAAAGGTGTTTGCTGTTGAGTTGTCAAGACACCTCTTGAGACCTGCTGCCTCCAGGCGGTTTTGACAACCTGATTGGCGAGAGAAAGCCGCACAAATTCTTGTGAGGAGCTCCTTGTTTCTGCCAGCGCGCACTTAGGCGGCTCCAGGTGTTCGGATTGTCGTATGCGCGGCACCCCCGCTTTCTCTACCTTCTGATGCGGTGCTGGTACCAAACCGCATTCCCGTGAATCTGTCACACCGGAAATCCCGAGATGACCCATCTTTCCAAACGTTTTGCAGAGGCATTGCTCTGCGCGGCACTTCTGTTGACCCACATCGCTGTGGTCCCTTTGCTGCAAGCCAACGATCTCTCCTCGACTGCACAAAAACTGCACTTCGATCAACTCAAGCTACGGTTGGTGAACGACGGGATATCCTCGGATGCGGTTGACTCCTGGTTCTCGGATGACCGTTTTGAGGTCATTTCCTCCCTGTTGCGGGTGAATGTTCGTCAACCCAGCGCCACAGCCGGGTATTCCCGTTTTCTTGGAGAGGAGTCTGTTCAGCAGGCCAGCGAATTCCTGATCGAGAACCGTGGGCTTCTTGAGGGGGTATTGGCCGGAAGTCCGGTCGACCCTGCGGTGGTTGTGGCCATCCTGCAAGTGGAAAGCAGCCTGGGCAAATACAAGGGGACCTACCCCCTCTTCAATGTTTTCGCCAGCCTGACCCTGCTGGAGGCGGAGGAGCTGTCCGAGGTTTCACCCACCTTCTGGGATGAAGTCTTACGGGACATTCCGGAGGCCGAACATCCGGCCATGCGCAGTCGGGCGAAGGATCGGGCGCGTTCAAAGTCACGTTGGGCCTATCGTGAACTGCGCGCCCTGTTCACCATGGCCGAGAAGGGTCAGCTCGATCCCCTCGAAACCCGAGGCTCCTGGGCCGGCGCCTTCGGCATGTCCCAATTCCTGCCGACCTCGGCACAGGCCTACGCACGCGACGGAGACGGCGATGGGCGGATTGACCTCGATAAATTGCCTGACGCTGCTGCATCCATCGCGAACTATTTGAAGGTTCACCGTTATTCGCGCACGGAGCCTGCGAAACGTCGCAAGGCGGTGTGGCACTATAATCACAGCGATGAGTATGTGGAGTGCATCCTGACCCTTGCGGATAAAATCGAGGAGCGGGTTGCCACGGCACAATGAGCTGCAACTCCTGCAGCCCCTTCCAGCACTGCCTCGTCCCGGGTGCCCGCAGGCTTGACCGGCGAAGCGGCGCAGTTTATCTTGCCGCTCCTGCAGCAGAGTAAGCGGATGTTCGATCCTGCCCGGTTCGTCTAGCGGTTAGGACGCCGGCCTCTCACGCCGGTAACAGGGGTTCGATTCCCCTACCGGGTACCACCTTGAACGGCCAGGTTTGCCTCCTGGCCGTTTCGCTTTACTGATTTCTGCCTCAGTCAAACCGAGATCAATGCCAGGCTGCTTGTCAGATTTTTCGGCCCTTCCTGAGAGATTGTGCGTGAACTCAGCGGTCAGGTTCGCCGAGAGGCAAGCGTAGCGCGGCCTCCAGGCGATCTTGACAGCTTCTTCAACCGGGCAATGCTGCACAAATTCTTGTGAAGACCCCTTTTCTGATCGACATGTGAGGGAAAAGATAAAATCGCCGGTGATGATTCAATTCTTTACGCACCCAAATCCGCACTGGCTTCATGGCATTGACAGCTTTGCTGTTGTACATTGGATGCGACTGCTGACTCATGATCCGGCCTCAATCTCAACCGATCCCGATACCGTGAGTGAAAAGATGCGCCTCCCCCACCTGATCATCCTGTTGCTGCTCTATGCAGGAATGGCCTGTGCGGGTGGCGCCACCTTGACCTCAGAGTTCGGCCTGCCGCTTCACCGCACGTTCACCCCCGAGCAATATCAGGGCGAAAGCCAAACCTTCGATGTTGATGTCTCCTCGGACAATCTTGTCTATGTGGCGAATTCTACGGGGCTTCTTGAATTTGACGGCGAACAGTGGCGGACGATTCGCGGCACTGAAGGCCGTATAGTCATTGCGGTGGATGTCGATTCCAAAGACCGCATCTGGGTCGGGATGGTGCGTGACTTGGGCGTTGTAGTCCCTGACAGCAGTGGGCAGCTTGCCTTTCATTCCCTGTTGCCCCAGATGCCGGAGGAGCTGGAGGTTTCTGCCGGAGTCTGGAGGGTCCGTGCGACGCCCATTGGCATCTTCTATCAAATCCCGCATTTCCTCGTTCGCTGGATTCCCGATCCCTCGGACCCGCTGAAGGGTGAGGCGACTATCTGGTCTGCGAATGGCAGACCCTTCACCATGACCAGTTATGTCAACGAAGCACTCTATGTCCGGCGTCAGCGAACCCCGGTCGAAAAACTGGATGGCGACTCCCTTGTGATTGTCCCCGAATGGGCTTCAGTCGGTCTCCAGACTTTTGTGCACGCTGCCCCCGTCGACAGCAGCCATCTGATCCTCACCGCGTTCACCGGTAGCATCCATCTGGCAGGCCCCGAGGGAGTCACGCTGATGCCTGGGGAGGTAAATGACCTCGCCGAGGGTGCTGTCGCATTCGGCGTAACCCCGCTGACCGGAGATCGTTTCGCCTATTCCTCAAATACCGGAATCACCATATTCAACAAATCCGGGGAAGTACTCGAAACGATCGATCGTCTCGGCACCCTCTCCGTCCGCAACATCATGCGTGAAGCGACCGTCGATTGCACAGGTGGCGCATGGTTCCCGCTCGATTATGGTCTGGTCCGTGTTGAATTCGACCGACCACAGCGATACTTCGACAGCCAGAGCGGGCTGGATGGCACGATCTTCTCGATTATGCGGTTTGAAGGGCATCTATATGTCGCCACATCGAATGGTCTCTACCGTCTTGAGGAGCAGGTCCGACCTGGCGCCCTTGCCACCTTCCACAAGATGGAGGGAATCGATTTTTCCGTACTGCTGATGCGTGCCTGGGGAAATCGTCTCTACCTCGCAACCGTCCGTGGCCTGCACTACCTCGAGAGTGGCATAATCCACTCTATCGAATCCTTCAATGGCAACAGTGTGGGGATGGCGATCTCACCTGATCACCGTTACCTCTACCTTTCGACAGAGTTGCAGGGGATCAGGCTATTCAGAATCGACACGGATCCTGTTGTTGACCTGGGGCATATCGGGACGTCTTTTGACAAGTTCGATCGATCCATATTTGATGCAGAGGGTCGCTTCTGGGTGGTGAACTCCCTGCCTGTAGGGGACAGGCTGCTCAGAAGTGAGTATGACTCTGAGCAACCTGGAAAACTCGACCTCGAGCTTTTCGATGAATCCCACGGTCTGCATGGTGATGTCATCGGCGCCCCATTCGAATGGGAAGACAGCTTGCGTGTGATCACTCGCGATGGGCTCTTCTGTTATGATCGGGAGACGGATCGGTTTCATGCTCATTTTCGCGAAGAATTCTCTCTCTTCTCGGATGCCTACATCCTCGACCTTCCGGCGATCGATGAGGATGGCTGGTTGTACATCAACACCGGCCCTTACCGGACTGTACGCATCAACTTGAAAGAGAGGGGTGGGGTTGCCCCGGGGAACATCCTCGCACGTTCACGTATCCAGCGTGTTCTGGCCATCTACCCGGACCCAGTGACTGGTTTGGTGATATGTGGCGGGGATGACGGAAGGTTGTTGGTTATCCAGCCGACCGATCTGGAGCCTCCCCCTTCCATCCTGCTGCGCGAAGTGCGCATCCAGGATCATTCAGTCCTGCACCTGAACAGCTACAACAGGGAAAGTTTCGCGAGCACTCTCCAGGGTCCAGTATCTTCCGTTCGTTTTGTCTACGCTCTGACCTCGTTCGAGGCGCCGGAATCCAACCTCTACCAGTTTCGTTTGCTGGGACGTGGGACCGAGTGGTCAGAATGGAGCCGGGAGACCTACCGGGACTTCAACGATCTACTTGAGGGCGTCTATCATTTTGAAGTGCGAGGTATGGACTATTCAGGCCAGGTGAGCGAGCCGGCGGTGTTCACTTTGAAGGTTCTGCCGCCCTGGTACCGCACAGCAATTTTCCGTGCGGCAATCATCCTGCTGAGCTTAGGCGTCATCTTCCTGATTATCTGGTTGCGAACAAAACAGCTGCGGCGACAGCAACGCACGCTTGAGGCATTGATTGCTCAGCGGACTGAAGAATTACAGGCGGCACAGGAAGCGGAAATCCGGGAAATGGAAGCGCGGAAAGCGGCGGAATATGAAACACAACGGCTGAAAACCGTTGCCAACCTTGCCACTACGATCGCCCATGAATTAAACAATCCCCTCGCGGTTATCCAGGGCAGAATTGAGGTAACTGAACTCAATCATGAGGTTAGCGACGAGATCAAAAAGGCGCATGAGTCGATCCAGCAACAGGTGGATCGGATGAGTTCGCTTGTTGCGAAGCTCTGCAAAATCGAGTCGATCCGTCTGGTTGATTACGCAGGCGGGGTAAAAATGCTTGATCTCAAATCGAGCATCGAGGATACTTCGGGGGGATCTAAGGTAAATCCCACCAAGGAGTAAGTGATCCAGCAAGCGGGGGCAATCAAACCGCGGATCCCACTCAATCGTCCTCTGTTTCTCCTTCTTCTTCGTCGTCCTCCAGCTCATCCTCCCAGTCGAGAATGCCGAGCGCCTCGTCCACATCCCCCTGGTTGACAAAGAGACGGACCCCCTGGCTCATCTGCAGTTGTGGCTGCATCCCGCCGGCATCGTCCTTGAGGATCCAGGACTGGATACCCACTGATTCGAGCCGTGAACGCGCCATCTCCGCTTCGATCTCGCTGTAGTACTCCGCGATCATCACCGATTTGTCGCTCACCTTTCCTCCGCGCAGGTTTTGCCCCATCCCCCATCTTATCCACAGAGTGTACGAAGGAATGCCACTCCTTGAAAGCTGTCGCGGTTTCACCTTCGGGCAGGTCTCTCGATCTCAGAGTCGGTTCAGCGCAGAAGCTCCATTCAGCCGAATGCCTCAATCAGGCTGGAGGCATGTTGAAAGAGATATCAAGAGAGTCCGAGAAACCGCCACATCATCTTTTCCGTTTGATTTTCGGGCGATGATAAGGCTGGGATCGTCTCCCGTCGACAGCACAGAGCCATTTGCCGTTCGGCAGCAGGATTGCATCCAGATGGTGCATTCCCTCGCCACCGTACCATTCTGTCCCGGGCTGCAGGATTGGATCATCCGAGTACATCTTTTCTCGGAATTCTGTTGGCGACAGATTTTTGATCTCGAAGGCATATAGCTGCCGACCATACTTCGGCTCACAATCCTGGACGAAACGATAGAGTTTGTTTCGAATAGCCAGAATTCGTCCGCCGGGCCGTGCGAAACGGCGATCATGTTCGATGATGGGACTCGCCGGGTGCTCCGACCAGGGACCGAGAAGATCGGGGGAAGTGAACAGCAGGGTCGTATCCCATCGGTTCTGAACATTGTAGCCGCAGAACAGGTACCAGTTGTCCTCATGGAAGAGAATCGATGGGTCGGCCAGACGTTCGTCAATCAGCGTTTTCACAAACTCCCATTTTGTCGGGAAGTCTGTTGCACGGTAGATCCGGACGGTCGAGGTCTGGTTGGTTTCCGGGATCATATAGATCTCACCCTCCCACTCGAATACCTGGGGATAGGAGAGATGGAAAGTCTCATTCAGGATGATTCTCTCATATCTCCAGTTGATTCCATCGCGGCTGATAGCATAGCCGATATCCCCCTGCTCGATTGGCACTGAGTTGATCACCTCAAAGAACATGTAGAACAGTCCATCCTTCTGGAACAGGAAGGGGTCTGCGACCCCCACGGCGACAACATCCTTCACATCACGATAGGTGAGCACGGGATTTCGAGCCGCTGATTCGCGCCCCGGCTTCAGGGGAGTCTCATCCTGGTAGATGCCGATCGACCAGATGAGTTTCCGAGGGAGACGTGACAGGGCGTTTTGCGGAAGCGCCAATTGACCTGCAATCAAGAGCATTGAGTAGATCAGAAGAAATCGCATCCTTCTCATTCTGGGGAAATCCTGTGAGTACTGCATTCTTTTCTCCGTTAACGGAGCGGGGTGTTGTCTGGAATATAATCCTGGTTCGTCCTGAAAAATGAGCGTGGAATCTGCGTCAAGAGCAGCCGGAGGCAAGCGCGACGCGGTTTATCGGTGTGACTTGACAGATACGAAGCCGACAACTTGAAGAGAGGCTTGTTTATTGAAAAGATATTCGTCAGGAGGAGAGTCGGGTCATCGGGAAGCCGAGAACATGTCTTCAGCAGCCCCGGACGCTCGTAAACCTGACAGATTTATTCTCAAGAAACAGGGGCTTACCATAAAAGACTTGTTGTCTGGTTTTCAAGATCGCAGTGAGATTCGAGAGGAGAACTGCGAGGTGTGACCGAATCCCGGGAAAAGCCTGTGACAGCACACGGTGGTCAGGGGTCAAATGAAACGAGCCTCAAGTGCTGAGATGCAGTGCACAGCTTGCGATGCCGAGCCATAGTCAGCGTACCATCGTGAGTCTGCGCGTTGACAATTGATCACCCTCGATTTGAACGATGTACACCCCGCTGGGGATGAAGCTCCCATCCTTCCCGATTCCATCCCACAGCCACCTCTGCATCTGACGGGAAGCTGCCGCACGGGGCAGGGTGGCACGATGCACCTGCTGACCGATGATATTGTAGACCGTGACCGAGGTACGACGGGTCGTGCTCAATGGTATTTCCAATGAGACCCAGCCATTGGTCGGGTTTGGATAGAGCATCCCCAGCCCGGGGTGCTCCGGAGGGTTGGAAGGTCTTTCCTCTGCAGCGGTCGGAAGGGTCGGCCTGTAATAGCGATTTCCGCCCGAGGTGTTTCCGGGCATTGGCCACTCGTATCGATCGATCGGGGATTCAAGCTGAAGATCATAGAGATAGAAGCGGCCGAATGGGGATCCCTGAACAATATGCAACGTGGTCGGTGTCGAGTTGAATGCTGCCGTTAGTGAATGCGCATTTGCTCCTTCCGGTGCCGGAAGAGATACAGGAAAACCTGGCGCCATGGTCGAATTAGCTAAACCATACAGGTTATAGTGAGTAAGACCATTCATCAGGCATGATCCGAAGATATGGGTTTCCCCGGCAACCACAGTTGCCACGGGTGGCTCGCCACCACCATTGTTACCCACGGCAACCGGGTAACCGGGGACACTATTACCCTGTATATCCAGGGCATGGAGTGGATACCCGAAGTTCTTGAACAGCAATTCCGGTGTTCCATCCCCGGTGAGATCAGCGGCGACAAGATCGTACGACTGGCGGAAATAATTCGCGGTTGCAGGATTCAACGCAGGAAAGCCGCTGACCGCTTCACCGTCCATACTGTACATGTAAACATAATTCTCGCTGATCACCCCGGCACGCCACTCTGCAGCAGTGCCAATCAGAGTCACTGGCGAGTAATAGAGATCCTGGCCGTACTGCTGGAAGACAACCGGCCATCCGGGCAATTCCTCCTCCGAGGAGAGGAGTCGGGCGTGCAGCATACTCCTGGTACCCCAGACCAGCACCGGCTCGCCACCCCACTCCTGCCCACAACCGATGGCAACGGTTACAAGGTGCGCCCCATCTCGTTCGCCACGGTCCCAGGGGAAGCCATCGAGTTGGGTACCGTCCCCATGCATCGCATAAAGCATGGAATCGGCCAGGTAGAACATTTCATCACGGCCATCGCCATCCACATCTGCGAGCACCGGAGCCCCCCTGGGGGTCACAAAGTCCGTCGTGTAGTCATGCACTCGTCTCAACTCACTGATTTCTTCGCCGTAGTAATTGTAGGTCCTGTAATGGACGGTTGATTCGGTTGTTACGATCAGCACGACGATCTCCGGCAAACCATCGCCGGTGAGGTCGCCCATCATCGGTCCTTTGATGAGGTACCCGACCTCCTGGGGTGACTCCCAGGTCACTGGCCAGCCTTCCAGAAAGTTGCCGTCCAGGTCGAGCAGTGCGATTGTGTTGATAGAGGAAGCGCCGATGGTTGTCACTCCATTCGGATGTGTCCAGAGGGTGAGGTACTGATGTTTCCAGGCACTCCACTGCGTGCCTATATAAACCGGCCAACCCGGGCGAAGTGTGGGGGAAGAGTGGATCAGTTGAAGTGGTAGAAGCAGGGTGAGGAAGGTAATGGTAAGTATTCTCATAAAACGACCTCCTATTCTTGACATCCGTTAGCATATATATGACATCCGTTAGCATATATATATATATATATATGACTTGACACTTGAAAAATCAAGTCCAGATCGACTCAAAAGGAGGAAACATGTCGCGGTCATTGAAATTGTTCGCAATGGTGTTCACCGTCCTGCTGCTCACCGTCCCGGGGTTTTCCGCGGAGGGAGACCCGGTGGAATTGTTTGATCTCTACATACACTCCTATTTCGGAGAAAGCACGGTTGGGGTCGAAGCACATGGTTTTGCAGCCCTTTCAAGAGCATACGGAACGCCTGAGATTCACATGCTGGAATCAGGTACTTTCTGGGCTATTCTTGATCTGGTGAATGAGAAGCCCTACTACACTTCCTGGCACTCGGAACTGACTCCGAGCGAACCGGGTATCATTCCCTACGGTTCCTGGGAAATGGAGGATTTTCAAACACAGGAGTTGACGACCCCCATTTCAACCAAAACGCACATCTATCATTGGGATCTCGTGCATGAACTCAACAACTAACTGGCTTCATCACTTTCGAGTGTCAACACTTGCAGCGGTACGAGGGATCAGCCTTGTATCGCTGTTTTTCTGCCTGAAAACAAGCCGCCTTTTCACACTCACGCCCGCCAGGATAGTGCGTGCGAGTACCCCTTGGCGGCGCCGGCAGTTCCCTCGAAATGCGTCTGCGACACAGAGAGGTGAAGTAACTGCAAGCGCAGCAGAGGGTTGAGATCTTCACCGCCAAACTTGAGCAACCCGGAGGGACCGTTTTGTTCAAGAAACCGAATTCTCTGTTGTTGAACGGCTGCCAAATACTGCTTCTGTGACAATTACACGCGGTGCTCGAGGCGTACATACTGGGTCATCCTGAGCAGCATCGCCTCTCGCAATTCGGCCAGTTTCATGCCATAGATGTACATCGGATGAAATTGGCCGTTTCGATCCCGGACATGATCCTCCAACATCGCCTCCCGTCGAAACCCGATACTGCGCAGCATCCCAACCCCTTCCTTGTGGAAGTCGGAGAGATGAGCATAAATCTTCGAAATCCCCTGTTCCTGGGCGAGGAGGGCGATCTCATCACAGAGCACCGTGGCGATTCCAAACCTGCGGTAGTCGGGATGGGTGACAACGACCACTTGTGCGGTGTGCTCCACCCAGTGCGAAGTGCCGGGGTATATGACCAGCGACCCCACGATCTCATTCAAGCCATACCAGGCAACGATTCTGCGGACCTTCCCCTCCTCGATCTGTTGCTTGAGGATGAGTGGGTACTCGTCATCGTTCACGTCGCAGGGCAGCTTGGCAATGTCATCCTCATCCAGTGCGTGCAGGAACTCCATATGCTTGCCGATCTGATCGACACGCAATGGACGAACCTCCACCGCGAACTGATTGCGGCATTGGAGCCACTTGGGATAACGGCTTTTGCTTGAAGGCATGAGAACCCCCTTTCTGAGAGGTTGACAGGTCAGCATCCTGCAACCGGTGCCGGGGGGGCGGATCTCTGGAAAGGTATTCCCGTTGATTCAGTTTACTGCCAAAACAGCTGATTCCGAAAGCATTTCAAGTCTCAACCCGCAATCTCTTCCATGGATTGGCTCCGGTCACCGTCTGACGACATCAGCCCCGCGTCACGGAAAAAGGGTTCGCACTCAGTCCATAATCCCACCCAATCCGGCGGGCAATCATGATGAGCGACTCCATCGAGCATCCGCAGGGTGCCCATCCTGGCGGCAGCATGGAGACGAAGGGCATGATCGGGTGGATTCAAACGATCCTCGGTTCCATGCAGGATCATCACCGGGTGTTCATAGCGTCCAATCGCCGTCAGGTTGTCGAATGGATCGTTAACAAAAGCTGGTGGCAACCATCGTTTCCTTGCGTGGTCCCCGATGCTGGTAAACGGACTGATTAACAGCATGGCACAGGAAGGACGTTCCATTGAAAGCGCACAGACTGCCCCACTGCCGAGGGAACGACCGATCAGCAGGATACGCCTGGCATCGATTTCCGGCATCTCGGTGACGGTGTCATACGCCTGGGTCAGAACCCGGATCACCTTCTGCTGAGTGGGTTTGCCCGTGGAACGGCCATATCCTGGATACTCGACCAGCAATACCGCAACCCCCTGGTCACGCAACCCCTGCACCTTCCACACCCAGCGGTCGATGACTTCGCCATTGCCATGCGCGACAATCGCCAACGCTGCAGGGCGCTCCTGCTCAGGGCCGCTATGCGGAAGAAGCCAGGCCTCAACCTGCTCGCCTGGCGCGGCTTCGAACCAGAATACCTCGGCATCGCCGGGTGGATCCGTGAGCACCTCGTCATAGGGAATACGATGACGCGGGAACACCACTCGACGCTGGTTGATGAGAAACCAGCCTGCGTAGGCCAAATAACCGGCCAGGAATGCCATGATGAGAATGAGAAGCAGCTTCACTCGACTCCTCGTGGACTGACCTGACGATTTAAGCGGTGTGAAATGCTTTCATCATCTGCAAGTAGCAATATGAAAATGGAGCTGTCAAGTCTTGCCGGAGACAGCGGCACAAATTCTTGTGAGGATCCTGAAGAGTGGAGTGAAAATGGGATATAAAGTTATCGCCAATCATTATTTCGGATTTGAATTGCACTTTCTAATCCTCTGATTTTGAAGAGTTTTAGCCAAGATTCTTACATTTTCAGAGGCTCGGTTGCCTCATGGCCAATTCGGATTTTTCGTTTTCATGTGCTATCTTTCACATTAGTCGCCTGGTTCTCATCGCCTCCTGCAGAAGGGGTCTTGCCATGTTCATCTCCCTTACAAAAAAAATAGCCGTAGCTGCTTTCCTGACCTTGGCAGTCACACTGACAATCATGATCCTGATTTTGCTTACTGCTGAGAGTCGGCGTGAGAAGCACGGCGCCATCGACCGGGCACATGGCACGACACAGATGATCGTAGAGGCGCTCGTGTTCGCCATGCGAGAAGGTGTGACAGATGTCGCCCCCTTCGAAAAAACTGCAGCGACAATTGGAAACATCCGCCAACTGAGAGTCATCCCCACCGAACTGATTGACCGGAAAAAAGCGTCTACAATGGATGACTTTGAACGCCTCACCTTTGGCGATGCGGAGGAGGTTGACCATCTCGAAGTGTACATGGGGGAGTCTGTCCTGCGATCGGCGAGACTGATTCGCTCGGACAATAGTTGTATCGATTGCCACGGCGGCAAGGTCGGGGACCCGATTGTAGTAATAAGCATCCGTTCCTCCCTCGAGGAGTCGCATGCTGCGATTTCCGCCCAAAGGATGCGCGCGATCATCCTGGGCGGGATCACTCTGATTGTGACCATCCTGCTGCTTTACCAGTTGGTAAACAGAAAGATCGTCGCCGCGATCAGGAGTTGTGTTGAGTACGCAGGCAAACTGGCCAGGGGCGATTTACGTGAACCACTCGCGCTCTCTGCGCATGATGAAACCGGCCAGTTGGCAAACTCCTTCAACACTCTGCGCAATCGTCTGCTCGAAAAGGAGGATGCCGCGATACGTATCGCCGGGGGGGACCTCGAGCAGGACCCGCCTGTCGCTTCTTCTGAGGATTCCCTTGGCTTCGCCCTGCGGAAAAGTGTCAACTCCCTCCGGGCGATGCAGATCGCCCTCGACTCAACTACGGCCCATCTTACGGAGGGACAGCTTGACGCGCGCTGTGATCCCGGCCAGCTGGCAGGCACCTACGCACACCTGGTGCAGGGGTTGAACGATGCCATCGACGCAGTTGTCCAGCCGATGATGATCGCCCTGGAATGTGTGCGTGAGTATTCGGGAGGCAACCTGGAACGTATGATGCCGGACCTGCCTGGCCAGCAGCAGATCATTACAGACGGTCTCAACAGCATTCGAGGCAATCTGCGTAATCTGGTGAAAGAAGCCACCAGGCTCTCTGCCGCGGCACAGGATGGTGAGCTGAACACACGTGGCGATGCCCTCAAATTCGAAGGTGCTTATCGTAATGTGATTGAGGGAATGAATCTCACCCTCGAGAATCTGCTCGCACCGGTACGGGAGACTGTTTCTGTCCTTGAAAAGATGGCCGCCAATGATCTCAGTCAACAGGTCTCCGGCGATTACAAAGGCGATCACACGGTCAGCAAATCGGCGCTCAATCATGTTCTCGCGACTTTGAATGAGCTGTTGACAAACATTCGTGAAGCGGTCGACCAGGTGAGGACCGGCGCGGACCAGGTGGCAAGCACCAGCCAGTCGCTGTCAGAAGGAACGACACGTCAGGCTGCAGCCCTGCAACAGATATCTTCCTCCATGCAGGAGGTGGAGCAGCGTGCCCGGCTGAACGGCGATCACGCCAGCGAAGCGAACCAACTCGCCAACCAGGTACGTCGTAATGCTGAGGAAGGCAACACCCGTATGGTGCGGATGCTGGAGGCAATGGAGAGCATCAGCCAGTCCTCCAACGAGATCTCACGCATCATTAAAACCATTGACGAGATCGCCTTCCAAACCAACCTGCTCGCTTTGAATGCCGCCGTGGAAGCCGCACGTGCCGGAGCTCACGGCAAGGGGTTCGCGGTGGTTGCCGACGAGGTCCGTAACCTCGCTCAACGGAGTGCCAGGGCGGCTTCCGAGACCACACAACTGATCGAAGGCTCCATCGAACGATCACAGAATGGTGGAAAAATTGCATCTGAAACCGCCGAGAGTCTGCGCACGATCATCGACGGTGTCGGCAAGGTGAGTGCAGTCATTGGCGAGATCAGCGGAGCGGTTGGGCAGCAGAGCGACTCAATCCGAATGATTAACCTTGGACTGGGTGATCTGGACCAGATCACTCAGTCCAACAGCGCCATTGCCGAAGAGAGCGCGGCGGCGGCGGAGGAATTGTCCGGGCAAACGGTCACGCTGCAGGCAATGATCCAGGAGTTCAGACTGACAAGCGACAGCAGGACAAACCGGAACTACCTGCCCGTTGATGAGAAACGAAGCGAACGCAGGGAAAAATCGCTGTCGGAGGTGCGTCCGGAGGATGTGATTGACCTGGATGATTTCAGCTCGTTTTAGGAAATCGAAAGCGACAGTGCAGATCACCGCTCCTGCCAGACGGGAACTTTCGGCATTGAGTCAGACACCCACATCTGACGGTCGGAGGCGTTTCTGCGAGGCGCGAAACAGGTTCAGTCAGCTCGGGGGACTTGGCGCTACACCAAAATCAAAACCTGCCCAGATCGGGCAGGTTTTTTATTGTCGTTCACGGTGGTTCAGTGACGTGGGTCGATGATCGGACCATCCTTGTACAGGAAGGCCCGCAGTTCGTCGTTGAATGTGGCGTCACGGCGGCGCAGCCACTCGATCAGCATCGCAGTGTGTTCGAGCTTTTCCTCACGGTTATGAATCAGCAGCGCCTTCAGCGATTCATCCTTGCACAGGTCGATCTGCTGGGTGTAACGATCCACCGCACGCAGGGTAATGGTCAATGAGATCAGCGCGCGGTGCAGGTCACGAGTCTCTTCACTCAGCTCATGTTCCGGCTCGAAGTATTCGTGATCGGCCATCTTGAATCCTCGGTTGGACTGTGGTTTTACGGATGCCGTCCCCGGCAGACAACCTACTGAGAAAAACTGATCTGCTCAAGTGCAGGACTCAGCGAGACGTACGATAGTGCACGCCCGCTGGTGTTACCTGGCAACCCCGATCACACCAACCGCCACTCGTGCCCCTGCGGCGCCGGTCGGCTGGCTGACGAGATCATCCTCATCTTCGTGCACGACAAGCCCACGTCCAAGGATCGAGAGTGGCCCATTCAACAGCAATCCCGGATCTGTCCAATCGTACACAGCGACCCCCTGCTCATCGGCGTCAAGGTTCCCGAGGTCACCCGGGTGGCGTGCGTCGGATTGAGGCCCCCCATGCTCATGCCCCAGCGGATTAAAATGGCCACCCGCCGAGGTGCCATCCGGGGCCGAAAGGTCACCGAACTCATGGATGTGGAAACCATGCTTGCCAGGGGTTAAACCTTCAACACGACCGGTGATACGAACCCCCTCAGCCGTCTGCTCGAAATGAATCACGCCGTGTGTCTGGTTTCCCTCGGTCGGCTGGAGATGGCAAATGGCGCGTGTGACAGGGGCTGGCTTTTCGTGGTGCATCGGCATCTGACCGTGCATCATTCCCTCATGCCCGGGCATGGTGTCGCCACTCTGGCCTTCTCCGGCGATGGCTGTGCCGAACAGTGCCAGGAGCAGAGTGAGTGTTCCGGCAGCTATGTTTCGCATTGTTCCTCCAAGTGGTTCAATCCCGCAGATTATACGAGCGCATTTGTTCAATGATCCAAACTTATCCTCAAGCTCGGGAGCAGAACTGGATGTCCGGACGATCAGCGCTTCCGCCGAACATTAGCAGTGACACTTGAATGAATTGTCCATGAATGAATAGGGGGATCCTCACAAGCATGGTCGTGGAGGTCTGGGAGTCAAGTTCATCGAGCGGCAAGCGTAGCGCGGTCTCGCGGTGCGACTTGACTGCTGAGTTCATTCACTCATTCTCAGGAGGAGCCACTTTCATGAGCTGCAGTCTCTGAGGAACACACAACACGCGCGACTGCTGCGCTGCACTCCCAAATCTACTCCCTGCAATATTTTCGAGAGACGCTGAGACCGAGAGCTGCCCGCGAGTGATCGTCATTCAGAGCGCAATCTCGACCTGCATCACGCGCTTTTCGCCGCGGCGCGATTCGCCTTGCGAGCCTCTTCCTCGCTCAGGAGTCTTTTCCGGAGACGCAACGATTTGGGTGTCACCTCGACCAGTTCATCCTCAGCGATAAATTCGAGCGCCGATTCGAGGGTCAGGGGACGCGGCGGGTGCAGCATGTAGTTGTCATCCGATCCGGCGGCACGCATGTTCGTCAGCTTCTTCTCTTTGGTCGGATTGACCCACATGTCGTCGGTCCGGCTGTTCTCGCCGACAATCCGTCCGGAATACATCTCCTCGCCGGGTCCGATAAACATTTGCCCGCGTTCCTGCAGGTTCTGCAGGGCGTAAGAAGTGGACTTGCCGGTCCTGTCCGCGATGAGTACGCCGTTGATACGGTGCGGAATCTCGCCCGTATGGTCCCGCCAGCCGATCGAATAGTGGTTCAGGATCGCCGTCCCACGGGTTTCGACAATCAGCAGGGAACGCAGCCCGATCAACCCCCGCATCGGCACCTCGAACTCGAGACGTACCCAGCCGGAAGCGTGATTGACCATACGGATCATCTTCCCCTTACGCATCCCCATCGCCTGGGTGACCGTCCCGATGTAGTCCTCAGGCGTATCCACCACCAGCAGCTCGAAGGGTTCCAACAGTGCGCTGGTCGCCGAGTCACGCCGTGTCAGCACGCGCGGCTTCCCGACAGCGACCTCGAAGCCTTCGCGACGCATGGTCTCCAGCAGAATTGCGAACTGCAACTCACCCCGCCCCAGCACACGAAAAGCGTCCGCGGAGGTCGTTTCCTCGACAATCAACGACGGGTTTCCCTGGATCTCCTTGAACAGACGGTCCCGCAACTGGCGGCTGGTGACATACTTCCCCTCCCGCCCGGCGAAGGGTGACGTGTTGACATGGAAAATCATCTCGAGGGAGGGTTCGTCGATGCGCAGGGGCGGAAGCGGTCGCGGGTTCTCGGGGTCAGTCAGGGTGTCGCCCAGTTTGATCCCCTCGATCCCGGCAATCGCGACAATGTCACCGGGTTCGGCGCTTTCGACGGGGATTCGTTTCAATCCCGAGAAACCGAAGAGCTTCGTTACACGCGCACGCTCGCCTGCCGCCCCCTCCTGGCCATTGGTCATCAGGATGCTTTGGCCGACCTGGAGACGACCGTTGCTGACACGGCCAATTCCGATCCGTCCCAGGTAATCGCTGTAGTCCAGGGTTGTGATCTGGAGCTGAAGGGGTGAATCCTCCTCGTAGACTGGCACAGGGACACTCTCGAGGATCAACTCGAAGAGGGGACGCAGATCCTTGCCCGGATTTGCCAGATCGAGGGTGGCGATGCCATCGCGGGCGACCGTGTAGACAATCGGGAAATGGCACTGTTCTTCGCTCGCATCCAGGTCAAGGAAAAGCTCCAGCACTTCATCCACGACCTGGCTGATCCGCGCGTCTGGACGGTCGATTTTGTTGATCACCACAATTGGACTCAGACCGTTCTCGAGAGCGTTTGAAAGCACATAACGTGTCTGTGGGAGCGGCCCTTCCGAAGCGTCAACCAGCAGCAGGCAGCCATCGACCATTTTCAGGATGCGCTGCACCTCGCCGCCAAAATCGGCGTGACCCGGGGTGTCCACAATGTTGATCGTGACATCACCATACGGAATGGCGGTGTTTTTCGCCATGATGGTGATGCCCTTTTCACGCTCCAGATCCATGCTGTCCATCGCACGTTCGGCGATGACCTCATTGTCACGGAAAAGCCCGGATTGACGGAGCATGGCATCGACCAGGGTGGTCTTGCCGTGGTCCACATGGGCGATGATGGCCAGGTTACGGATGGAATTACGAGTTTTCTGCACTGCACATACTCCCGGTGTAATCAGCGACAGTTACCGATCACCCGTGTTCGACAAACTACCTCAGGGACGACCTGTCCCCGAGAGAGACACCCGGTATTCACAACTGCCGCGAAATACCCGGTCGGGATATGATGGTGGGAGCATCAGAGGAACTCCGGTCCAAGAGCGGGGGAAAGATACGTCCCGCCATCTACCGGTGGAAGCACCGTCTCGAGCATGGGGCTCCGGTTGGTGAACTTCCACATGGTGATAAAGGGCGTTCTGTCAGACGCCCACGTCTGACAGACCATCGCGCCTGTGGCGCGATTACAAATACCAGGGGAACTACCTGCCACTCATTTCAGCAGGACTGCCTTCCTTATTACATGCCAATTTTCTGATTCACCTCGAATCATGTAGACACCTGACGCAAGCCCGGAAGGATCCCAGGAGAATGTGTGGTGACCAGGATCCGTTATGGCTGAATGAAGCAAGCCAACTTCTCTGCCGAGCAAATCAATGACTGCGATTCGCAGATAGCCACTGTCGGGAACATCGACTTTCACAGTAAGCAGTGAGTTAAATGGATTCGGATAGGGTGGGTAGAGTTCCCAGTTTTCCGGGATTGTCGCTTGCAAGTCCTCCAGCCGGTATAGTGAGCCGATCTCCCGAGGATCTGAAATTCGGTTCAATCCCAGGGTATCTGCCGCGAGCACACGCCACCAGCTCACTCCCTGCAAGATTGGTGAGTGAACGATATAACTGGTGTCCATAGAGGCGTAATAGGACTCACGCACTTCTATAAACCCAACACTATCAGAGAATTCGAGGACATAAAAGACTTGGTCCCCCTCATTCGGATCGGCAGCCCTCTGCCAGACAAACTGCACTTCTTCTTCGAAGTCAATCGGCTCACCAGGAGCGGGTTCAAGCAATTGAAATGGCCCTGGTGGTTGCCAGGGACTCAATGGAACGGCGGAAAATGTGTTCAGCTCAACCGTAAGATGCAGGAAGGGGTGAAGCGTATCGCCCAATCCTTCACTATTCAAGACCTCTTGATACGGCCCACTCGGGTCCCCCCAGTAGTTCCCATCGATTTCAAGGTCTCCGGGGCGCGGGGGGACAGTCCCTACGGCATATAGTTGGTTATCGTAGAAATCATTATTCCAGGCTCGAATACCCGAACGGGAAGTGGCGGCAATTGTTCCGAGATAAAAATCGGGAATGGTAGGTCGATTGCGAATAAACAGGTTGTCATGCACCTCAGCAACAATCTCCATGTTGTCATGAAAATCATATTGGGTGGCGATGGCTGAACTTGTACCACCTTCATTCTCCACGAACTGATTGTGATGAACACTCCCCTGGCTGAGTAAGTTCAATGCTCCACCCTGCTTAATCGAGTGATTCCTGTAGAAAAGATTGCCAGCAATCACATAGTGTTCAGAATCTCTCTGAATGCTGATAGCGCCCCCCATGGGGAAGGAGAACCAAATTGCTTCGTTTCTGATGAACCTGTTATCCTCTATTCGAATATGAGGATACTCAAAAATATGGATTGCACCCCCGATTTTTGCTTTATTCCCTATAAAATCGTTTCCCCGAACTGACCAACGGTTGGTTACACCATTGACTCTCCAACCTGATAAATAGGTCGATCCGCCTGCGACGCCAAGACACTGATTCTCTATAAATTCATTGTTGAGGATCTCACCCGAACTAAACTCTCCGGCGAATGCACCTGCGACATTGAGCCCAACATTTCCTGTAAAACGGTTGCCCACCAGCAGAACGGCATCACAACTATCAGCGGCAACAGCCCCGCCTCGAAAGGCACGGCACCCCTGGAAGAAACTGTCCATGATAGTCAGACTGTCAACTCGATTGGCGTCAACTGCACCTCCCCAGTTCACATAACGCACCGTATCCTGATAATTCGCGACAAATCGGCAGTTTTCAATCAACAGGTGACGCGAATCCATCATCGTGATCACCCCGCCACGAAATGGTACAGAAGGCGTAAACCAAAGACCGGCAAGAGTTAGACTCCCCTGGAAAATACCGGATGCGGCAATGGCGGAACTTGTGTCGTGACCGCTTACCCAATGCGTCGCTTCGATCCACTCATCGGAGCCATCAAGCAGATAGTGGCTGCCAATTGTCAGCGCCGTGCTGGTTATTTGGATTGATTCCTGGTAAAAACCGGGTGCAAGCAGGAGGGTGTCACCTGAGGATGCTGCCAAAACAGCCGATGCAATTGTTGGAAAAGCCGCAGGGATCTCCAACACATCTGGATATGCAGGGGTTGAAAGGAAAACAAGCAGTAATAGGGCGCAGGGGAGCCGTCGTCGCATTGTATCGCCCCTCCATGTGATCATATAAATGAAGGAAATCCACCTGCCACGATCTTGGTGTGATCTGGCCATTCAGCGAGTGGGCCACCGTCAATCGGCATAACCCCGGGTATGTATCACGCCGAAAAGCAAGTGGATTGCACGATCAGTGAATCTTGCAGTCAGGTGCTGCAAAACATACAGAGATCAACCATGAGGAGGCGTGCACTCCGCTTTCATACCGTCTTGAAGTCGCGGAGACCACAGCCCCCTCAATTGTCAACATGGAGACGTAGTAATCGAATTGCCATGAGAGATAATTGAATACTGCACAATTCTGTTCGGCCAACCGCCCTATCGACTGTCTACCATGGATAATCGATCTGGAAATGAACGTAGCCTCCGTCAGGCCCACCACCACCTGGGATATTAGACTCACTATGCCAAGTGTATCCGTAAGGCAAAACAGAAATATCAGCAATATACGTATCTGATTCGTACTGCATAAGTCTTACCTGCTGAGAAAAATAATTCTCAACGCCATCATGAACACTCTGATACACATCGATTGTCGTGTCTTCATATTGGGCGTAAGATTTCACAGTCCCTCGCATCACATAGGTGTCTTGTGGTCGATTTACTGGTGGATCTAATGGAGCACTTGATGTTGCACCAATATGCTCGAACCTGACCCAGCTGACCCCGAACGATTCGCTCCCCATAGAAAGAACGAGCATCATGATTACGAGTACAACTCTGGTTAATGCCTTCATTTCATCCTCCACTCGTTGATGGTAAAGAATGTTTGAATATCCCCCCCCCCAACAACAAGTCAAGAGCTTGACAACTACTTTACATATTTTCGGCTCTCGAGTGAGTCCAACTGCACCCCCTGTTCTTCACACATGATTCGTGTCATCGCAGATAGGACAACCATGCGCCCGAAGGTGTGGACCTCCGAGCGCATGGTTGTTTTCCCTGACAGACAGCTGAATCTACTTGTTGCGTTTGGCCATCTTCCCATTACCCGGGGGGTTGGTCTGGATCTGGTTGATCAGGGTCAAGTTCCCGGTTGCCCCATCCACATCGACCACATGCCAGTAGGTACCACTGCCTGTCGTCGGCACCGTCACCGACTGGATCAACCCCTCATCGTCGTAAATCTGCACCAGTGCGCCGCACCCGGCGAGTTCCGGCCAACCGGAGTAGTTATGCACGTAATAATTGTAGGTACCGTCGAACAAGGTGTAGATCGTGATGGTCTCGGGGCCGTAGCTGTCGACATCGTCACGGTCCAACGTCGCATAAGGAGCATACAACGAATCCCCATCCATCCAGTAGCAGATGGTATAGGTATTCCCCTCGATTTCCGGGGTTTCGAGGTAGCTGTCCAGATCGGAAGGCGATGCTCCCCAGCTCAGGACGAAACGCAGTTGCCCTTCGGAGCCGGAAAGGGTTGGCGACAGAACGAAATTGAGGTCGCGGGTTTCGTCTTCCGACAGGGTAACCTGCTGGATGTTGTCGTAGTAGCCATACAGGGATGCCGTCAGAACGACTGTTCCGGACGATAGGGTCAAGGAGTAGAACCCCTCATCATCGGAGGTGGTCGACTGGCTGCCGGAGGTTGCTATCAGCACTCCCTCGAGCGGATCACCCGTCTGCGAATGCGTGACATAGCCCTGGACAGTCGCCGATCCGCCACTTCCGCCATCCGGGTAAAGCAGGAAGTCGAGTACTTCGCTCTGTCCGGCCAGCAGGATGGTCTCATGGGTGCCGGGGAGGTACCCGTCGAAAGTCGCTGTCAGGTTGATGGTCCCTGCGGGGACGGTCATGAAGTAGAAGCCGTCCTCGTTGGTGTAGTCAAATTCCCCTGTCGCAGCGGTGACCAATGCGAATTCGAGCGGTTGCGTGGTGTAAAGATCCTTGACTGTCCCGGAGACTGTGGCTGTCTCACTGCTTCCCTCGGAGAGGAAGAAATTCATCGTGGTCGATTGGCCGGCGGCAATCGTCACCGACTGAGCCTGGCTGGTGTACCCGGTAGCGCTGGCGGTGATGGTCCGTGAACCGGGGGTGACGATCAGGGTGTAACGCCCCTCGCTGTTCGTTGTCGTGTTTGCGCCATCATTTGAGACGATCGACGCTCCCACGATGGGATCATTGCTCATGGAAATGTTGACTCGTCCGGTGATAGTCGCCATGTCCGAGGACATCGGTGTCATCCCCGACCCGAAGAAGAGGGTGACATTCTGCAACGCTGAAACGGGCTGTGACCAATCGGCGAATCCGGTCGCACCCGCTGTCAATGTGACCACTCCTGCGGAGAGGTTCTCGAAGCGATAGAAGCCGAATGCATCCGTAGTCGTTGTGATCGGCGAACCGCCCGAAGGGGTCGCTGTGACTGTTAGAGCCGCCATCGGGGCCATCGTTGTCGTGTTGAACAGCACGCCGTTGACTGCATTGTTGCCCGAATGGTTACGGGTGTACACTTCGTGCGATGATTCACCATCCATCGTATAATCGAAGGTCAGCCAGGTGCTGCCCCTGCGTACTGTCAAGTCATTCGAGTCGCCGATATCCTCGGCGTCCTCTGACCACGTCACGACTGTGATCACATGCTCAACGCCGGAACGCACTTCCACTGTCGCCGATCCCGACTGACGCACCGCGTTATTCGCGATGTACTGCCAACTGCCATCCTCGTTGATCACCAGGCGTATCATCCCCGCCTGCGCCATTTCGACACTGTTATCCTCTACCCAGTACTGGAGCGACCAGGCGCCCACCAGCCCGGCTGGAATACCCGTCGTTGAGTCGGGGTCGTCCGTGTCGTCCTCGAGCAGGTCGCACCCCACACCCCACATCAGGACAATCCCAAGCATCAGGATCGCCAGCAATGAAAACAATTTTCGCTTGTCCATCCTCCATCCCCCTGAAATGACTGTCGTCCGAAAAAGCCGATCCATTATGCGGAGCCATAAGAAGGGTCATTCCCCTCGGGAATTACGCCCCTTTTCCGTCAAATGAACCGGCATTGGGAAGTTGAATCGCCTTGATATGCCCCTCCTTGTGGAGGGCACGTCTGTTCGGGGAAAAATAAGGCCGGTAAGGTGCTTTTCAATTGACACCGATCACATAAACACAAAAAACGCTAAGTTTTGCTTCCCTAACTCATTTTATCGCTGGTTTTGATGCTGTTATGATCTGTTTTGCT
>Ga0068714_10000255_pt1 | contig 119914 bp, 106 predicted proteins | sample MTBNYHSulfiMetaG_FD_62988 | JGI IMG/M metagenome (GOLD analysis project Ga0068714, IMG submission 62988) | Enrichment culture microbial communities from rom New York Harbor, USA that are MTBE-degrading - MTBE-NYH (New York Harbor Sulfidogenic)... | ecosystem: Environmental > Aquatic > Marine...
GGAGGAGGCCAGGAAGCTGGTGGAGGCGATGTGGGAGGGGGAACTTAAGGAGATATAAAGGCGGAGGCGGAACAAGCGTACTTTGGCATGATAGACCGCTTTATTCCTGGAGGGAGGCCGGCTAATCCTTTCTCCAGACCCCTACCTTGTTCCTCCTCGCCTCCTCCTCCGCCTCGGCGCACTCCCGGCAATTGGGGGCCCGGTCCTTGTCCCAGCGGGCCAGGCCGGCCTGGAGCAGCTCCAGGTGAAGGGCCCCGCCGTCCGGCATCTCGATCACGGCCGTCTTGCGGCCCTGGCGGTCCTCGCCTTTCATCCTGACCCTGACCTTCTGGCCCTTGGCCCGGCGCAGAAGGAACTCCCTGGCCTCCCGGCCCAGGGGCTGGTCCGTCCCGGGGCACCCGATGCCCCAGAGCCGGACCTGGTACGGGTCCCGGCCGCGCATGATGACCAGGCTGTTGCCGGCCGTGACGGCCAGAACCGTCCCGGTCCAGGGCTGGCCGATCCTGGCCAGCCTCAACCCCAAGGCGATGATGATCAGGCTCAGGGCCGTGACGATGATCTTGCGGGGCACTTGCCTGATGGAAGCGGGCAGGGGCTCTAATATTCCTAATTTTTTGGACGCCCGGCTGATTTTCATGTAGCCCCGGCCTTTTCCCCGTCCCCGGCCGCTTCCCTGCCCGGGAGATTAAAGGTCCCTCTCTCTGTTTTCTTTGGCGGATCAGGCCATTGATGTTCGACTTTAACACTGCCGTCGGTTGCCGGACAAGGCCTCCTTATCTGTACGCCAGCGGATCAGAGCATCATAGTCTGGCCCCGCTGATCGATCCGGGTATCACCGGCTCGGAGAGCCGGAAGGCCAGGCAGGCGGTCGAGCGCTTCCACGGCCTCCTGGCCAAGGTCGGAGTGGAGACCAGCCTCAAGGAACTGGGCGTCAGGGCCGAGTCATTGGACGCCTACGCCGAGGACCTGGTCAAGAAGTACTACCGGGCCAGGAACCCCCGGCCCATGAGCCAGGAGGAGGCCAGGAAGCTGGTGGAGGCGATGTGGGAGAGGGAGCTGAGGGAGATATAAGGGGCTGGCCGCCCTGTGGTTTGCGGTAGTGAAGGTTCCCTTCGATTGGAGCTGGATTTGAAAAATTTCTTAGATATCTCCCCCAATATGTTGTGCTCCGGACTTTCTTTTTTCTTTCCATTGTTTATAAGTTGGTAGATGAGCATAGAAGAGGCGTGCCTGTTGGCGAATACGACTAAACGCTAGCGAGATGAGGATGGAAGACCCTGACCATTGGTAAGTCTCTGGATGGCGTCGAGGATTCACTTGTTTGGGGGATCCATATTTGGACTCCAAAGCAAGTTTCACATACTCGAGGTTGGCGCGCCCGTTAAAGTAAATCACCACAAGACAAAAACGCTTATCACAGAATCCATACTTGAGTGTTTCCAAGAGGGTAGACCCGATCGCCAGCTTATCCCCCTCCCGAGTGAAGTAGTCGATACCACCTTCCTGGTTTTGAAAAACCATGCCAGGCAAGTCAGATAGGCTTGTCCCCCAGCGAATCCCCCTGAAATCATCCGGTTCAGCCCAGGCACTGGCAGGCGGGCTTTTTGTCAGGATAGGAAAAATCAACAAGACTAACGCAATAGAGAGAAAACGTTTCACGCTTCTTGATCCTCCCTGCCAGATAGGCATATCACCGCCTTATTCTGGTGGTTCCATCACTTAGGAACCAAATGAGAAACTGAGTACTTTTTTTAATCTGCTGCTATGTTCCGGCAATTACAAATAAAAATCATATTCTTCCTTTTTGACGAGAATGTTTACCGTAATAGCGCCTTCGGCGCTCATGCCCACCTCCTCGAACCTCGGTAGGCGACTTCCAGGCAGGGAGGGGTCTTACCCTATCATTAAAATAGACCCAAGGCCTTCCTCTTTGTCAAGGTTTGGACAACTACGGAACCATGGGCGGAAATGGACGGCCGGGCCGGCCATTCTGCCTCAAAGCCCTCTTCTGTCCGCCCGCCCTTGACTGGCCGCTATGAGTGATTACCTTCTGCAGCGGAAAGGTTAACAGCGGGGTGACAACGCCCCGAGAGAACGAAAAAAGCTCCTGTGGGGCTGGAGTAATCGGGAAGGGGAAAATATAATGAAAAAGATAATCGGCATCGACCTGGGCACGACCAACTCGGTGGTCGCCGTCATGGAGGGCGGCCAGCCCAAGGTCATCACCAACGAGGAAGGCGGGCGGACCACGCCCTCGGTGGTCGCCTTCAGCGAGAAGGGCGAGCGGCTGGTCGGCCAGGCGGCCAAGCGCCAGGCCGTGACCAACCCCGAGGGCACGGTCTATTCCATCAAGCGGTTCATGGGCCGGCGCAGGGGCGAGGTCGGCGAGGAGTGCGGCCAGGTGCCCTACTGCGTGGTCGAGGACAAGGACCGGGTGGCCGTGGAGATCCGGGGCAAGCGCTCCACTCCGCCCGAGATATCGGCCATGATCCTGACCAAGCTCAAGAACTCGGCCGAGGCCTACCTGGGCGAGAAGGTCAAGCAGGCGGTCATCACCGTGCCGGCCTACTTCAACGACGCCCAGCGCCAGGCCACCAAGGACGCCGGCAAGATCGCCGGCCTGGAAGTCATGCGCATCATCAACGAGCCCACGGCCGCGGCCCTGGCCTACGGCCTGGACAAGAAGAAGAATCAGACCATCGCCGTCTACGACTTCGGCGGCGGCACCTTTGACATCTCCATCCTTGAGGTCGGCGACGGCGTGGTGGAGGTCAAGGCCACCAACGGCGACACCCATCTGGGCGGCGACAACCTGGACCAGCGGATCATCGACTGGCTCGTTGAGGAGTTCAAGAAGGCCCAGGGCCTTGACCTGAGCCGGGACAAGATGGCCCTCCAGCGGCTCAAGGAGGCGGCCGAGAAGGCCAAGATCGAGCTCAGCTCGACCCTGGAGACCGACATCAACCTGCCCTTCATCACCGCCGACGCCTCCGGGCCCAAGCACCTCAACCTCAAGCTGACCCGGGCCAAATTGGAGGGTCTCATCGAGGACCTGGTGGCCAAGACCCTGGAACCCTGCCGGGCCGCCCTCAAGGACGCCCGTCTGGAGCCCAAGGACATCCACGAGGTCGTCCTGGTCGGCGGTTCGACCAGGATTCCCAAGGTCTACGAGACGGTCAAGTCCCTGTTCGGCCGCGAGCCCCACAAGGGGGTCAACCCGGACGAGGTCGTGGCCCTGGGCGCGGCCATCCAGGCCGGGGTCCTGGCCGGCGAGGTCGAGGACGTCCTGCTCCTGGACGTGACCCCTCTCAGCCTGGGCCTCGAGACATTGGGCGGAGTCATGACCAGGCTCATCGAGCGCAACACGACCATCCCGACCAAGAGGAGCCAGGTCTTCACCACGGCCGAGGACGGCCAGTCCGCGGTCGAGGTCCACGTCCTCCAGGGCGAGCGGGAGCTGGCCCGGCACAACCGGACCCTGGGCCGCTTCATGCTCCAGGGCATTCCGCCGGCGGCCAGGGGCGTGCCCCAGATCGAGGTCACCTTTGACATCGACGCCAACGGCATCGTCCACGTCTCGGCCAAGGATCAGGCCAGCGGCCGGGAGCAGTCCATCGAGGTGACCGCCTCCTCGGGCCTGAGCGAGAGCGAGATCCAGAACCTGGTCAGCGAGGCGGCCCAGCACGCAGAGGCCGACAAGGCCGAACGGGTGGTCATCGAGCGCCGCAACCAGCTCGACGGCCTGATTTACACCAGTGAAAAGTTCCTCAAGGAGCAGCGGGCCGGCCTCGAACCGGCCGACGCGGCCGCCCTGGAGCAGGCTCTGGCCGCGGCCAGGGCCGACCTGGCCAGCGGCTCGGCCGAGAAGCTCCAGGCCCACCTGGACGCCCTGACCCAGGCCAACCAGCAGCTGTCGGCCGGGCTCTACCAGCGGGCCCAGGCCGGGGCTCAGGCCCAGGCTCAGGGCTTTGACCCCGGCGCCTACGCCCAGGCTCAGGGCTGCGGCGGCGGCTGCGGCCGGCCGGCCGATGACGAGGACGTAATCGACGCTGAGTTCCGCAACGTTTCAGGTGGTTGAGGCATCTGAGAGCCGATCCGGAGGATCGGTTGATGGAGAGGCCGCCCGCCGCCCGCGGGCGGCCTCTTTTTGTTTAATCAATTACTTCTGGCCGGCCTGGATTGGCCCTTAACTGGATCGAGCAATTGTGCCTTTTTTCTCTTGACAAGCCTGCGCCTCTAGTTTACCAATCAATTCGACGCGGGTCCTGACCCCAGCTTTAGGTCCGGGAAATTTGAGCCAGGCAAGGTTAATTCAAGCGGGTCAAGAGCAAACGGGTCGGAAGCGCGTTTGTTATTGATTGCACAAGCCCTTTGGGCCGCGGTGCCACCTCGATTCGGCTTAAAATCGTATTCCCGAAGGAGGAAATTCCATGTCCAATCTGGTTCCCCCCCACGGTAAGGACCGTGTGCTCAAGCCCCTCTTGCTCCGGGGCGCGGAACTGCAGGCGGCCAAATCCAAGGCGGCCGGGCTGAAGCGGGTGGACATCACCTCGCGAGAGGCCTGCGACCTGTTCATGATGGGCATCGGTGCCTTCACGCCACTGAGTGGCTTCATGGGCAAGGCCGACTGGGAAGGCGTCTGCAAGAACATGCAGCTGAGCGACGGCACTTTCTGGCCCATCCCCATAACCTGCTCGGTCGGCCCCGAGGACCAGGTCGAGGTCGGCCAGGAGATCGCCCTCTACAGCGACGAGTTCGGCGGGCTGGTCGCCCTGATGAAGGTCGAGCAGAAGTACGAGATCGACAAGCCTCTCGAGTGCAAGAGCGTCTTCGCCACCGACGACACCGAGCACCCGGGCGCCCAGAAGGTCATCGCCCAGAAGGCCTTCAACATCGCCGGCCCGGTCAAGGTCCTCTCCGAGGGCGGCTTCCCCGAGGAGTATCCGGGCATCTACGCCACCCCGGCCGAGACCAGGGCCATCTTCGACGAGAAGGGCTGGCGCCGGGTGGCCGCCTTCCAGACCCGCAACCCCCTCCACCGCAGCCACGAGTACCTCTGCAAGATCGCCGTGGAGGTCATGGACGGGGTCATCATCCACCAGATTCTGGGCAAGCTCAAGGCCGGCGACATCCCGGCCGACGTCCGGGTCAAGGCCATCAAGGCCCTGACCGACAACTACTTTGTCAAGGACACCATCATCACCAAGGGCTACCCCATGGAGATGCGCTACGCCGGTCCCAGGGAGGCGCTCCTGCACGCCGTCTTCCGCCAGAACTTCGGCTGCTCCCACCTCATCGTCGGCCGCGACCACGCCGGCGTGGGCGACTACTACGGCCCCTTTGACGCCCAGAAGATCTTCGACCAGATTCCGGCCGGCGCCCTGGAGATCACCAACCTGAACATCGACTGGACCTTCCACTGCTACAAGTGCGAGGGCATGGCCTCCATGAAGACCTGCCCCCACGGCAAGAACGACCGGCTCCTCCTCTCCGGGACCATGGTTCGCAAGACCCTCTCCGAGGGCGGCGAGCTGCCCCGCGAGTTCTCCCGGCCCGAAGTGGTCAAGATCCTCCAGGAGTACTACCAGGGCCTCGAGGAGAAGGTGGAGATCAAGCTCCACGGTTTCGCCACCGGCGATACGAACAAAAAGTAGTCAACCCGGGTCCGGGGTCGTTTCCGGACCCGCCTCATTCTCACAACCAGGCTTTTGACCGCTTGATGGATGGTTCAAGGAGGTTCACGGGACAGGCTGAAGTCAACTCGAGGCGCATGAGGCTTTCGGACCCGTTCATCTGAACGGCCCAACACAACTAGTTGGAGGAAAAGCATGCCAAGTTACGTCATCATGGAGAAATGTGACGGATGCAAGGGTCAGGACAAGACCGCTTGCATGTACATCTGCCCCAATGACCTCATGGTTTTGGACAAGGAGCAGATGAAGGGCTACAACCGCGATCCTTGGATGTGCTGGGAGTGTTACAACTGCGTCAAGATCTGCCCCCAGCAGGCCATTGACGTGCGCGGCTACGCCGACTTCATTCCCCTGGGCGCCAGTTGCGTTCCGCTGAGAGGCTCCGAGGACATCATGTGGACGGTCAAGTTCCGCAACGGCTCGGTCAAGCGGTTCAAGTTCCCCATCCGGACCACCCCCGAAGGTTCGGCCCAGCCGCTGGGCGGCTTCCCCGAGGGCGCTGGCGATCTGGATGCTCCCGAGTTGATGACTGAGCCGGCGTCCACTGGCGCCGCTACGCTCCCCAGGCTGTAAGAAGGAGGCAGTCACATGGCCAATTGGGAAACTGTAGAGGTCACCACTGACGTTCTTATTTGCGGTGGCGGCATGGCGGCCTGCGGCGCTGCCGTCGAGGCGGCTTACTGGGCCAAGAAGAACGGCCTCAAGGTCGCACTGGCTGACAAAGCCGTGCCCACCCGCTCCGGCGCGGTGGCCATGGGCCTTTCGGCCATCAACGAGTACATCGGCTACGGCAAGGGCGACAACACTCTCGAGGACTACGTCCGCTACGTCCGCCAGGACCTGATGGGCGTCTGCCGCGAGGACCTGGTCTTCAACATCGCCCGCCACGTCGACTCCTCGGTCCATCTCTTCGAGAAGTGGGGCCTGCCCATCTGGAAGGACGCCGACGGCAACTACGTTCACGAGGGCCGCTGGCAGGTCATGATCAACGGCGAGTCCTACAAGGTCGTCATCTCCGAGGCGGCCATCAACGCCATGCAGGATGCTGGCGGCGAGATCTACGAGCGCGTCTTCATCGTCGCCCCGCTCATGTCGGGCGGGCGTTGCGTCGGGGCCATCGGCTTCTCCACCCGCGAGCCCAAGATCTACGTCTTCAAGGCCAAGGCCGTCGTGGCGACCATGGGCGGCGCGGTCCACGTCTTCCGGCCCCGGTCGACCGGTGAGGGTCTGGGCCGCTCCTGGTATCCGCCCTTCAACTCCGGCTCCTCGGCCTTCTTCACCATGCGGGCCGGCGCCGAGATGACCTGCCAGGAAGTCCGGTTCATCCCGGTTCGCTTCAAGGACGCCTACGGTCCGGTCGGCGCCTGGTTCCTCCTGTTCAAGTCGCGGGCCGTCTCGGCCGAGGGCGGCGACTACATGGTCGAGCACAAGGCCGAGCTGCAGAACTGGGCCCCCTACGGCCTGGCCAAGCCGATCCCGGCCAACCTGCGCAACTACCTGGGCATGCTCGACACCGACGCCGGCCTGGGGCCGCTGTACATGGAGACCGACGAGGCCATCCAGAAGCTGGCCGATCAGTACAAGGACGATCCCAAGGCCTTCAAGAAGAAGATGAAGGAACTCGAGTCCGAGGCCTGGGAAGACTTCCTGGACATGACCATCTCCCAGGCGATCCTCTGGGCCGCCCAGAACATCGCCCCCGAGGAGAAGCACTCCGAGATCGCCGCGTGCGAGCCCTACTTCATCGGCTCCCACTCCGGCGCTTCGGGCGCCTGGGTCTGCACCCCGCCCGACATGGCCGACAAGGTCCCGGCCCACTACAAGTGGGAGTACAACGGCAAGGTCTACGGCAACATGACCACGGTTCCTGGTCTGTTCGCCGCCGGCGACGCCTCGGGCGCCAGCTCGCACAAGTTCTCCTCCGGCTCCAACGCCGAGGGCCGCTGGGCCGGCAAGCAGGCTGTCCGCTTTGCCGTCAACAACCCGGACATCCCGGCCCCCGAGGGCGTCGACGAGCTCAAGGCCAGGCTGATGAGGCCCCTGGAGCTGTTCGAGCAGTTCTCGGGCTACAGCTACGACTCGAACATCAACCCCAATTACATCAAGCCCTTCCAGTTCATGTTCCGGCTGCAGAAGATCATGGACGAGTACGCCGGCGGCGTCAGCTCGGCCTTCAAGACCTCCAAGGCCCTGCTGGAGCGCGGCCTGGAGCTGCTGGCCTTCCTCAAGGAGGACAGCGAGAAGCTGGCCGCCGAGGACGCCTACGAGCTGGAGCGCTGCTGGGAGAACATCCACCGGATGTGGCAGGCCGAGGCCCACGTCAGGACCATCCTCTTCAGGGAGGAGACTCGCTGGCCGGGCTACTACTTCCGGTCTGACACCCCCAAGATGGACGACGCCAACTGGTTGACCTTCGCCAACATCAAGTGGGATCCCAAGACCGGCGAGTGGGCGACCTTCAAGCGCGAAATCGTCAAGCTGGTCAACTAGACCGAACAGAGACGGGCGCCCGGGGGCCGAGCCCCCGGACGCCAGCCCAGGATTTGCTCTTGAGGCCGGGCTAGAACCCGGCCTCAGGAGTAAACTTGCTTGGTCAACCGGCTTGCGGTAAATCTGGTTCGATTCCGGCTGAGGGCGCCCCAAGGGTCGCCTCTGGCTTCTGTCCATCGACCGGATGGCCGGAGGCGAGCGGCGAAAAGCTCCTTTCCTTGATGTCTTCCAAGGCGTTAATCTGGAGGTAGACAATGGCTGATGAAAGGTCCACCCACCAGAAGATTCTGGTGGTCGGCGGCGGGATGAGCGGCCTGTCCGCGGCCCTGGAGGCGGCCGAGGCGGGTTACGAAGTCGTCATCGTCGAGAAGAATCCCTACCTGGGCGGCCGGGTGGCCCAGCTCAACCAGTACTTCCCCAAGCTCTGCCCGCCCGTCTGCGGCCTGGAGATCAACTTCAGGCGGGTCAAGGCCAACCGCCTCATCCGCTTCTTCACAGGCGCCGAGGTGGACAAGATCGAGGGGCAGGCGGGCCGGTTCAACGTCTCCATCAAGATCAAGCCGCGCTACATCAACGAGAACTGCACCGCCTGCGGCAAGTGCCTGGAAGCGGTTGAGACCGAGGTGGACAACCCCTTTGATCTGGGCCTGGGCAAGACCAAGGCCGTCTACCTGCCCCACCTGATGGCTTACCCCCAGCGCTACGTCATGGATCCGGCCATCGTCGGCACCGCCGAGGGGGCCAAGGTCAAGGAGGTCTGCCCCTCCGGCGCCGTGGATCTGGAGGCCAAGGAGGAGACCCTGGCCCTCGAGGTCGGAGCCGTGGTCTGGGCGGCCGGCTGGGACCCCTACGACGCCACGTCCATGGACTATTACGGCTTCGGGCGCTTCCCCAACGTCATCAGCAACGTCCAGATGGAGCGCCTGGCCGCCTCGGCCGGCCCCACCGGCGGCAAGATCCTGAGGCCCTCCGACGGCCAGCCGCCCAAGACGGTGGCCTTTGTCCAGTGCGCCGGCTCCCGGGACATCAACAACCTGCCCTACTGCTCCGGGATCTGCTGCCTGGCCTCCATGAAGCAGTCGGGCTACGTTCTGGAGCAGTACCCGGACAGCCAGGTCTACATCCTCTTCATCGACATCAGGGCCCAGGATCGGCTGGACTCCTTCTACCAGATGAAGAAGGAGGTCGAGAACCTCTCCTTTGTCAAGGGCAAGGTGGCCAGCATCAGCGAGGACCAGGCCACCAAGGGTCTGGTCGTCGAGTACGAGAACACCACCACCGGCCAAAAACTCAGCCTCAACGCTGACCTGGTCGTTCTGGCCACGGGCATGGTGCCCAACACGGCCGGGCTGCCCCAGGGCGCGGCCCTGGACGAGTACGGCTTCATCCAGACCGACTCGGGCCTGCCCGGCTTGGTCGGCGCCGGCTGCACCCGGCGGCCGTATAACGTGGCCGAGTGCGTCCAGGACGCCACCTCGGCCGCGCTCAAGGCGATCCAGGCCATCGCGAGGAGGTAGGGTCATGGAAAAGAAGAAAGTCTGTTACATCTGCGCCGGTTGCGGCATCTCCGAGGCTCTGGACGTCGAAGCGCTGTCCACCCTGGCCGGCGATGACTTCGGCTACGAGGCCAAGACCCACCAGGCCCTCTGCTCCAAGGAGGGCGTCGAGTTCCTCAAGTCCGAGATCGCGGCCGGGTCCAACTGCCTGGCCATCGCCGCCTGCTCGCCCCGGGCCATGTATGACCTCTTCGACTTCCCGGGCGTGCTCGTGGAGAGGATCAACCTCCGCGAGCAGGTCGTCTGGTGCACCGAGGTTCCCGAGGGGGACGAGGACAAGAAGCAGGACCGCCAGATGCTGGCCGAGGACTACTTCCGCATGGGCCTGTCCAAGCTGGACAAGATGGAGCCGCCCGAGCCCTGGCTGGAAGAGAACATGTCCAAGCGGATCCTGGTCGTGGGCGGCGGCAAGTCGGGCCTGACGGCCAGCCTGGAGGCGGCCAAGGCCGGCTACGAGGTGGTCCTGGTCGAGAAGGAGGCCGAGCTGGGCGGCTTCGTTGCCCGCTGCAAGATGTCCACCCCGGTCAAGGCCCCCTACCGCGACCTGGAGCCGACCGGCATCGAGGAGCTGATCGAGGCGGCCAAGGCCTCGGACAAGATCGAAATCTTCACCGGGGCCAGCATCAGCCAGATAAACGGTGGCCCGGGCGTGTTCGACGTGGCCATCTCGGCCAACGGCTCCTCTGAGGAGCGGCGCTGCGGGGCCGTCATCCAGGCCACCGGCTGGAAGCCCTACGATCCCAAGAAGCTGCCCAAGGAGCTGGGCTACGGCCAGTTCCCCAACGTCATCACCAACGTCGAGTTCGAGGACATGGTCAAGGCCGGCCAGATCAAGCGGCCCTCGGACGGCGGCCAGGTCAAGACGGCCGCCTTCATCCAGTGCGCCGGCTCCCGGGACAAGAAGCACCTGCCCTACTGCTCGGCCATCTGCTGCCAGGTCTCCATGAAGCAGGCCGCCTACCTGAGGGAGTACAACCTGGAGTGCAACATCTACATAGTCTACCGCGACGTGCGCACCCCGGGTCAGTTCGAGGAGTTCTACCGCCGCACCCAGGAGGACGGCACCGTCTTCATCCGGGCCGAGAACAAGCGGGTCGGCGACGGGTTCATCGAGGCCGATGACGAGGTCCTGGGCGAGACGGTCAAGATCGAGAACCTGGACCTGATCGTCCTGGCCACGGGCATGGTCTCGACCACCGAGCCTGTGGTCGAGGAGGCGGCCGAGGAAGCGGCCGAGGAGAAGAAGGAGGAGGCCGAGGAGCCCAAGGTCATCGACCAGTACGGCCCGCCCATCCTCAACCTCAACTATCGCCAGGGCGGCGAGATGCCCCTGCTCAAGGATGGTTTCGTCGACTCCAACTTCATCTGCTTCCCCTACGAGACCCGCCGCACCGGCATCTACGCCTGCGGCCCGGTCCGCCGGCCCATGGGCACCGCCGCCGCGGCCGAGGACGCCACCGGCGCGGCCATGAAGGCCATCCAGGCCGTGGAGGTCGCCTCCGTCGGCCGGGCCCTGCACCCGCGGGCCTGGGACTTCTCCTATCCCGAGTTCGCCATGCAGCGCTGCACCCAGTGCAAGCGCTGCACCGAGGAGTGTCCCTTCGGGGCCATCAACGAGGACGAGAAGGCCAACCCGCTGCCCCAGCGGACCCGCTGCCGGCGCTGCGGCGTGTGCATGGGCGCCTGCCCGGAGCGGATCATCTCCTTCAAGAACTACTCGGTGGGCATGGTCGGCGATATGGTCAAGTCCATCGAGGTTCCCGAGGAAGAGGAGGAGAAACCCAGGGTCATAGCCTTTGTCTGCGAGAACGACGCCTATCCGGCCCTGGACATGGCGGCCATGAAGGGGCACAAGTGGTCGCCCTTCATCCGCTTCGTCCCCCTGCGCTGTCTGGGCTCGCTCAACCTGGTCTGGATCGCCGACACGCTTTCCAAGGGCATGGACGGGGTCCTGCTCATGGGCTGCAAGCACGGCGACGACTACCAGTGCCACATGGTCAAGGGCTCCGAGCTGGCCACGATCAGGATGAGCAAGATCAGCGAGACCCTCCAGCGCCTGGTCCTGGAGCCGGAGCGGATCAGGGTCGAGGAGGTCTCCATCGCCGACTACGACCGCGTGCCTCAGATTCTCGAGGAGTTCATGGAGACCATCGACGAGGTCGGGCCCAACCCCTTCAAGGGCTTCTAGACCCAATTAATTCCAGCCAGTCAACGGAGGCGGCCGCTTCAGAGCGGCCGCCTCTTTTAAAACCGGAACATCAGGAAAATCGGAACCGGCGGAGTCCCTGGCCTCCGCCGGTTTTACGTCTGCGGCGCCTCCGTCTTGAGAAGCGCCTGATTACTCAGGCTTTTTTGATCCTCTTGAACACGGCCAGGAAGGCGGCGTTGGCCTTCTCCCTGACCTCGTCCTCATCCACCGTCAGGACGGTTCTGTCTTCCATGACCACCCGGCCGTCGATGATGGTGGTGGTCACGTCCGGGCCCTGGGCCGTATAGACCAGGTGGGCCTTAATATTGTTGTCCTCGCCCCTGACCACCGGAGAGAACTGCGGCGCCTTCAGGTCGACCAGGATGACGTCGGCTTTCTTGCCCGGGGCCAGAACGCCCGTGTCCTGGTGGAGGGCGAGGCTGCCGTTCACCGTGGCCATCCGCAGGACCGGGTCCACCGGCAGCAGGCTGGCGTCGGCCCTGACGGCCCGGTGGATGAGAGCCGTCCACTTCATCTGCTCGAACATGTCCACATTGTTGTTGCACACGGCCGAGTCGTGACCGATGCCCAGGTTGATGCCGGCCTTCATGTACTCCGGAACCCTGGCGATGCCGTTGCCCAGTTTGGCGTTGGAGGCCGCGTTGTGGGAGATGTGCGTCTTGGTCTTGGCCATCATTTCGATTTCCTCGTCGGACAGCCAGACGCAATGGGCGGCCACGCAGTCCGGGCCGAGCACGCCGGTGTCATAGGCGAGCACGGTCGGCCGCTTGCCGTGCCTCTTGAGGCTCATTTGAACTTCGCCCTGGGATTCGTTCAGGTGGATGTGGATGCCGGTGTGGTATTTGTCAGCCATCTTCCGGGTGTCGCGCATAATCTCGGCCGAGGCGATGGGCACCCACTCCACCCCGAAGAACACCCGGACGCGGCCGTCGGCTAGGCCGTGCTTTTCTTTGTAAACGCGTTCATTGTCAGCCACGGTGTCGATCTTGGCTTCCGCGTCGGCCACGTCATTGGAGACAACGGTTCGAATACCGGCCTTTACCGCGGCGTCCGCCACCGCCTCCATTTGCCGCCACATGTCATTGACCGTGGTCGTGCCTCGCTTGATGGAATCGATGTGACCGCACAGAGCGCCCCAGTAAGCTTCCTCGGGGGTCATGGTCCGGATTTTGGGATACCAGAAGCCCTCGAGGAATTCGAGGAGCGGCAGGTCGCTGTACATTCCCTTGCCCAGGGAGGAATGGTAGTGCAGGTTTACCAGACCGGGCATTACCACCTTCATCTCCGCGTCAATGACCTTGTCGCAGTGGTTCTGCTTCTCGATGTCCTCCGTCTTGCCGACGGCCACTATTTTGTCGCCCTTGATGACCACCGCCCCGTCTTCGATGAGGCTGTTCTTGTCATCCATGGTCAGGACGAAGCCGTTCTTGATGAGGATGCTCTTGTAGGCGCCGCCCTTGGCTTTGGCCGTGGCCGCCTGGGTCGCCTCGGGAGCGGCCATTCCGGTGAAGGCGCAGACGGCCGCGGCGCTCATGCCCAGCAGGGAGGCCTTTCTGAAAAACTGGCGGCGGGAGAGTCGTCCTTGTTGGTAAAGCCCTTTTAATTCCGTTATGTTGCGCTCGATTTCAGCGGGGCTGACAGCCTTGTTGGACGCCATGAGTGCTTCTCCTTCCTGTGAATCATTTGTTTGAACCTTGCCGAACACCATCCCCACAGGGCGCCCGAAGGGGCGTCCTCGATTACTCCGGTTCAACCGGCCGGAATTACACTGTAAAACACTCTCAATCAGCCGACGGGCCGTCTGAGGCCTTCCGCAAACACCAAGTTCTTTACTAATCCATGGTTTCAAATTGAAAGACGTGATTTTTATCATGCCGCGATCCATCTCCGGCCTCTCCAATGTAATACCTCAGCCCCAAATATACAGTCAACCTTTTGATACACTACAGACGTCATATTAATACTGCTTTGTAGCGCCGGAACAGAGGAACTAACCAATAATCTTAACATATAGATGAGGTTGCGGGCTTTGATTCCTCTGAAAAGACGGTCCTGATTGGTCTCTATGCAATGAAAGATTGTTTTATTCAAAGAGAGGAAATATTTACTTTCATTGATCCGATTTTCAACATCACCCCGGCCGTTGCAGGCCTTGACCGCCTTGGCCTCGATCAACCGGGAGTTGGCGATGATGAAACCGACCCAAGAGAAGAGTTCGCCGACTCGCCACTCGATCTCGCGGACCGCCCCGCGAGGTTTGTTCCGGCTCTTGGCCTGGAAACGGAAATCAATTTTTAGGCCACGAAAAAGGGGCGGCCTCAAGGGCCGCCCCTTCGATTGGGCCGCTTCCGAAACCGGGTTAGTGGCCGGCCGCCGCCTGCTCCCTGGCCCACTCCTCCTTGACCAGGGTCAGGTAGAGAACCACCGGCCGGTAGGCCAGGTGGGCCCATTTGGCGAAGGGCACCTCCAGGACCAGCATGGGGATGGCGATCATCAGGTGGATGACGTAGATGACGTAGGTCGTCACGGGCAGCTCCAGCCAGATGGCGAAGTGGATGAAGATGCCGGTCAGGGTGGTCAGCTGGAGGAGGATGAGGAACATCCAGTCAGTGCCGTGGGAGTTCTTGTAGGGCGGCTTGGACTTCTTGAGCCGGCCGATGAGGGCGTAGGTCGAACCGTAGAGGATGGCGAAGGTGGCGTAATAGCCGACCAGGCGGAGGGGGTTCCAGATGGACAGGACCTCGTCCCGCTGGAACCAGCGGATGCCGACCACGACCATCAGGAAGACCGAACTGTAGCCGGTCATGATCAGGAGGTGGACCCACCACTGGGTCCGGTCCTCGCACTTGGAGAACTGCTTCTGGGTCAGGAAGTGGGCGAAGAGATTGTAGATCTGGCTGGCGTAGACCCGGGCCGGGATCTTGGTCAGCATGTCCCCCATGACGAATCTGACGCAGCGATAGACGTTGCTCAGCAGGATGATGCTCAGAACCGCGCCCATGATCAGGTCGGCGATCTCGATGAAGGTGTTGGGGGCGAAGACGTTGAGGGCGATGCGGTCGGTGACGACCGGACCGTGGAAGAGCAGGAAGGCCAGGCCGATCAGGGCGGCGACGATGGACACGGCCACGATCTCGAAGGTCTCGGAGAGGTAGAACCTCCGGGCGAAGCCGGTCCAGTCGTACAGGGAGGTCAGGTAGCGGCGCATGACCATCATGGCCTCGCCCGGATCGGCGCCCCGGGGGCAGCGGTCGGAACAGGTGCCGCAGTAGTAGCAGAGCCAGGGCTCCGGGGCCTGCAGAAGCTTGCCCTTCAAGCCCAGTTGGGCCAGCTTGAGCATCTTGCGGGGGAAGGGATTCCCCTCGGTGGACAGGGGGCAGACGGCGGTACAGGTGCCGCACTGGAAACACTTGAGCGCGTCATTGAGCCCGAAGGCCTTCAGGTCCTTCATAACGTTCGGGTCTACGGTGACACTCATCCCAACGCCTCCTCGCAAATTCCCGAAGCTAGTCTTGTCCGGTATGGCGGGGTCCAGGGCCTGAAATTATCCGCCGGACCAACCACATCCCGGCCGGCTGGAGCGGGGTTCGAGCCGCCGCTCCGGCCGGCCGAAGCCGAGAATATCAGGCCAGCCCCTTTATACAGACTTGTTCAAAATTTATCAAGCGTTTCTGTGCGATAATCGCTCCCCCGGCCGGGCCGGATCGGAGAGGAGTCGAGCCGGGTCCCGGCCCGGGCTGAAGTGCTCAATATCATAAATATTGGTCGCCGGGCCGCCGGCCCGAATCCCCGGGGGGCTGAGCCGCGGAGGCCGAAAAATCTGGCCGCTTCGCTGACAAAAGGCCCGGGAGTGACTAACGTATGATCAGAGACGATTGACCAGGACCGGCCACGGCCGGCTTGACTGGAGGAAGTTCGTGACCAAGGAGAAGGCGCCTGAATGCCCGCACTGCGGCCAGCCCATGAAGCGCTGGGCCCTGCCCGAGGATTCCACCTGGCCCAATGATTATCACTACGTCTGCTTCAACGACTCCTGCGATTACTACGTCAGGGGCTGGGAGCACATGGAGAAGACCCAGGGGTCGAAGTGCTCCTACCGCCACATGTGCGGTCCCCGGGGCGAGCGGACCGGCCCCCTGCCGGTGCCCACGCCCGGAGCGGGCCGGGACAGAATTCTGGACGATCCGCCCCAGGGAGACTGAGACCTATTTCGGGCCGGCCCGGCCTGGGCCGGCCCCTCAAGCCGATTTCCCGCCCGATGCCGATCCGGCGGAAATCTTCCCGGAAAACTGCCCGGTCACGATAATCGAGGCCGCGGTGGATCTGACTTGACCGGGCCGGCCCGACCTGACAAGATCAGATTCTGGCTGAGTGAGCTAGATGACCAAGCACCCGAGATTGATCTGGTTTGCTGCGGCCGTGCTCTCAAGCTGGCTGGTTCTCCTGCCCGGCCTGATCGATCGGTCCTGGCGGCCGCCGGAGCCGGAGCTGGTGATTCTGAAGGAGCCGGTCGGCGAGCAGAACATCGAGCCGCTGCTGGCCAGCCGCAACTTCGGTCTGTCCTTCACCGCCCCGGCCGACGGCCTGGCCGGTCTGGACTGGCGGGTCGTCACCTATCAGCGGCTCAACCCGATCCGCCTGGTTCTGCTCCTCTACGAACTCGGGCCCGGCGAGCAGGTCGGCGAGGATCCGGCCGCTCGGGTGCCGGTCAGGCGGGCGATCATCGATGGCGAGACCGTCGAGGACTGGGGTCTGGCCGAGTTCCGGTTCAAGCCCATTGACAACAGCGGCGGCCGGAGGTACTACGCCGCCGTCTTCAGCCCCAAGGCCGAGGCCAGAAGATGTCTCGGTCTGATTCTGACCCAGCCGGCCGGGCATGATGATCGTCAGGGCTTTCAGAACGGCCAGCCCTACCAGCTGATCCCCTCGGCCCGGCTGCTGGCCGCCAGTGGCGCCGGGGCTTTCTCGGCCGACGGCTGGTGGCTCATGGCCGCGGTGCCAGCGATGGCCGGCGGGCTGGCCGTCTTGAGGCGGCGCGGGGGTAGGGCGGCCTTTAGCCAGGACAAAGGCTAGATTCCAGTGGTTGGGACATCCTCACCGGCCCTCTGACCTGGAAGCCTGGCCGGATGACTGATCGCCTTCTGGCGCGAGGGGGAGAAAATGAAAATCGGAGTGCCCAAGGAGATCAAGCCGGCCGAGCGGCGAGTCGCGGCCACGCCGGCCGGGGTCAAGGCTTTCATTGACAACGGCCACCAGGTTTTCGTCGAATCCGGAGCCGGAACCGGCTCGGGCTTTCCCGACGAGCTCTACAGTCGGGCCGGGGCCAGGGTCCTGGAGCGGGTCGAGGACGTCTGGGCCGAAGGGGAGATGATCCTCAAGGTCAAGGAGCCCATCGGCCCGGAGCTGGATCTGGCCCGGCCGTCCCAGATCCTGTTCACCTACCTGCACCTGGCCGCCGACCGCGAGCTGACCGACCGTCTCCTGGCCAGAAAGATCATCGGCATCGGCTACGAGACGGTCCAGCTGGCCGACGGCAGCCTGCCTCTCCTGGCGCCCATGAGCGAGGTGGCCGGCCGCCTGTCCATTCAGATGGGCGCCTTTTGCCTGGAGGCCAAGAACGGCGGCATCGGCATGCTCCTCTCCGGCGTCTCCGGCGTCAGGCCGGCCCGGGTGACCATCCTCGGCGGCGGCGTGGCCGGCCTGGCCGCGGCCACGGTGGCCGTGGGCGTCGGCGCGGCGGTCTCCCTCCTGGAGGTCAACCCGACCAGGCTGCGCTACATCGAGGACATCATGGGCCGTCAGCTGGTCACGGTCATGTCCAACCCGGCCAACATCGAGGCCGAATGCCTGGCCAGCCACCTGGTCATCGGCGCCGTCCTTATCCCCGGGGCCAAGGCGCCCAAGCTCGTCTCCAGGGACCTGGTCAGGCGCATGATCCCCGGCTCGGCCATCGTGGACATCGCCGTGGACCAGGGCGGCTGCTGCGAGACGACCAGACCGACCACCCACCAGGAGCCGACCTACGTCGAGGAGGGAGTGGTCCATTACTGCGTCACCAACATGCCCGGGGCCGTGCCCCGCACCTCGACCATCGCCCTGACCAACGTCACCCTGACCTACGCCCTGGCCATCGCCAAAAAGGGCCTGGCCAAGGCCTTCCAGGCCGACCCGGGGCTGAGGAAGGGGCTCAACCTCTACCAGGGCCGGCTGACCTGCCAGGCCGTGGCCGACTCCTTTGGCCTGAGCTGCGCCGAGGTTGATTTTTAGGGCTACAGGTTGGGGTTCCATAGCGATCAACCCCTAATAATTGTATTGACACCGGCTGCTAAATGGGCCATCGTGAAGCGACCGGGACAGTGGGCGGGCCGAGTGGATTGGCGGCCGGGTCTGACTGATGGAGAAGGAATTCAAGGACACAATCGAACTGGTGAGCAATGTCCTGGACGCCTTCACGGCCGGGCTGTTCCTGTTCGATGAAGATAAGCAGCGGCTGAAGCTGGTCGCCTGGCACACCCTCTCGCGCCACCTCAACCCCGAGACCGAACTCAAGCCGGGGGACGGGATCATCGGCTGGGTGGCCAAGAGCGGCCAGTCGGTCAACGTGTCCCATTTCGACCGGGACGCCAGGAGCCTCAACCTCTATCGCCAGGCCGAGGAGATCAAGTCGTTTCTGGCCGTGCCCGTGGGCCAGGAAGGGGTTCTCTGCGTCGACTCCAAGCACAGCTACGTCTTCACCGACAAGGATCAGAAGCTCCTGGCCGGTTTTGCCCAGCTCTTTCTCCACGTCATCAGCGCCCGCCGGGTGCGCCAGCTGGAGAAGGGCTACGCCAGGATGCTCCGGCTGTTCTACGAGATCGACCGGGCGGTCCGGGACCTGGACACTCCGGGCCGCTTCATCAGCAGCCTCCTGGAGGAGCTCAAGCGCTTCAGCCGGACCGAGCTGGCCTTTTTCACCACCCCCAACGCCCAGCGGACCCGCTATCGGGTCGACGCCACCGACGGCCTGGCCGAGCCGAACTTCGAGGGCACGTCCTACGCCCTGGACTCAGGCCTGGTGGGTTGGGTTTACCGCAAGAAGCGGCCCTTGGTCCTCAAACGAGTCCAGACCAACGGCCAGAAGTCGTACATCTTTGCGCCGGACGATCCGGTCAAAGGCTTCCAGGCCTTCATCGGCCTGCCCTTGAACCTGTGGGGAGCGACCATCGCCGTCCTGGGACTGGCCGCCTACGGGGTCAGGGAGTGGAACTCGGATGAGGTTCACGTCTTGACCATGACCGGACAGTGGGCCGCCGCGGCCCTGGGGGCTCTGGCGGCCTGAGGAGGAGGCGGATGTTCCTGAGTAGAGTGCTTGGCCTTTTCGCCAAGGACATGGCCATGGACCTGGGCACGGCCAACACCCTCATCTTTGTCAAGGGGCAGGGCGTGGTCCTCAACGAGCCCTCGGTGGTGGCCATCAACCGGGAGACCGGCCGGATGGTGGCCGTGGGCCAGGAGGCCAAGGAGTTCATGGGCCGGACCCCGGAGCGGATCCAGGCCATCAGGCCGCTCAAGGACGGGGTCATCGCCGATTTCGACATGACCCGGACCATGATCCACTACTTCCTGGCCCGGGTCCAGTCCGCCTCCAGGTTTTTCCGTCCCAGGCTGGTGGTCGGCGTGCCCACGGGCATCACCCAGGTGGAGAAGCGGGCGGTGATCGAGTCGGCCGAGCAGGCCGGGGCCAGGGACATCTACCTCATCGAGGAGCCCATGGCCGCGGCCATCGGCGCCGGCCTGGAGATCGAGCAGCCCAGGGCCTGCATGGTCGTTGACATCGGCGGCGGGACCACCGAGACGGCCATCATCTCCCTTTCGGCCACGGCCTACAAGGAGTCCATCCGCGTCGCCGGCGACGAGATGAACGAGGCCATCATCCGCTACGTCCGCTCCGAATACCAGGTCCTGATCGGCGAGAACTCGGCCGAGCAGGTCAAGTGGCGCATCGGCTCGGCCGTGGAGCAGATGTCGGCCATGTCCACGACCACGGCCGGCCGGGACATCGTCAACGGCGTGCCCAAGCAGATCACCCTGACCGACGCCGAGATCCGGGAGGCCATGCGCGAGCCGATCCAGGCCATCGAGGATTCGACCATCCGGGCCCTGGAAAAGGTGCCCCCCGAGATGGCCGCCGACATCGCCGACAGCGGCATCACCCTGGCCGGCGGCGGGGCCCTGCTCCGGGGCCTGGACCAGCTCATCCACCGGCGGACCCAGCTCCCCGTGGTGGTGGCCGCTGACCCCCTCCAGTGCGTCGCCCTGGGCGCGGGCCAGGCCCTCTCCGACATGAGGCGCTACCGCTCGGTGTTCATCAATTGAATCCACCGCATCTCGAGGCCGAACTGGAGACGGCCAGGTCGGCCGCCCGGGCGGCCGGCCGCCTCCTCAAGGACCGTCTGGGGCGGGCCAGCAACGTTGAACACAAGGGCCGGCGCGACCTGGTCACCGAGCTGGACCTGGCCGCCCAGTCCGAGATCATCGGCCGCCTCCAGCGGGCCTTCCCCGGGGACAGGATCTGGGCCGAGGAGGAGGCCTCCCGGCCGGACCTGACCGGCCGGGTCTGGATCGTCGACCCCCTGGACGGCACGACCAATTACGTTCACGGCCTGCCGGCCTACTGCGTCTCCATCGCCCTGAGCCGGGACGGGCAGCTCCAGGCCGGGGCCATCTTCGACCCGGAGCGCGACGAACTCTTCTGGGCCGGCGCGGGCCAGGGCGCCTGGCTGGGCCGGGAGAGGATTTCGGCCTCCGGGGTGGACAGCCTGGAAGAGTCCCTCCTGGTGACCGGCTTCCCCTACAACCTGGAGGACAGCCTGGCCCAGATCACCGCCCGGCTGGAGCGGATGCTCGTCAGGAGCCAGGGGGTCAGGCGCCTGGGCTCGGCGGCCCTGGACCTGGCCTACGTGGCCTGCGGCCGCCTGGACGCCTTCTGGGAGGACGGTCTCAAGCCCTGGGACATGGCCGCCGGGGTGCTCCTGGTCCGGGAGGCCGGCGGCCGGGTCAGCGCCCTGGACGGCGGCCCCTTTGATCTGACCGGGGGCCAGATCCTGGCCTCCAACGGGCTGATCCACCAGGAGATGGTCGAAGACCTGAGACTCTGACCGCCTCGCCTCCCACCCCGCCCGCGGGACAAGACCTGGTTTCGGTCGATTGCCAAAGCCACTTTGGTCTGGTATGATGTAACCTCTTGAGGCCGAGGCACAAGATAGGCTCAATCGGGCCGGCCCCGGCTGACGCGGCCCCAGTTCCTGCCGGTCACGCCGGGGTCGCCCCCAGGGGGCGGTCAATGATTCTCTACCATCACACCTGGACCACAGATCTGGGGCCCCTGCTGGCCATGGCCACCGACAAGGCCCTGGTTTGCCTCTCCCTCAGCGGGCTCGATCCGGTCGAGGCCGGCCGCGAGGTGGCCGGCCGGGCCGGGTTCGAGCTCAGGGAGGAGCTGAACCCGGTTCTCCGGCGGGCGGTCAGCCAGATAGACGAGTACCTGGCCGGCCGGCGCCGGGAGTTCGACCTGCCCCTGGAGGCCAGGGGCACGCCCTTCCAGAGGGACGTCTGGCAGGCCCTCCGGGCCGTGCCCTTCGGCCAGGCCGTGACCTACGGCCGGCTGGCCCGGCTGGCCGGCCGCCCCCAGGCGGCCCGGGCGGTGGGCCAGGCCGTGGGGGCCAACCCCATCCCCATCGTCATCCCCTGCCACCGGGTCGTCTCCAGCACCGGCCTGGGCGGCTTCTCCAGCGGCCTGGCCCGCAAGGTCATCCTCCTCGGCCTGGAGGGCCTGACCGAGGCCAGGCTGGCCGAGGTCCGGCGGAGCTAGGGACCGGTGGAGCCGGTCCTGAGCCCCATCGCCCGGGAGGTCCTCCGGACCCGCTACCTGGTCAAGGACGCCCAGGGCCAGCCCAGGGAGGACCCGGCCGGCATGTTCCGGCGGGTGGCCGACCGGGTCGCCCGGGCCGAGCTGGAATTCGGCTCCCGGAGGACGGCCCGGGCCTGGGCTGAGAGCTTTTACGAGCTCATGGCCTCCCTGGCCTTCCTGCCCAACTCGCCGACCCTGATGAACGCCGGCCGGCGGCTGGGCCAGCTCTCGGCCTGCTTTGTCTTGCCCGTGGCCGACTCGATCCAGTCCATCTTCGGCAGTCTCCGGCAGGCCGCCCTGATCCAGAAATCGGGCGGCGGGACAGGCTTCAACTTCTCCAACATCCGGCCGGCCGGGGACGTGGTCGCCTCTACCCACGGCGTCTCCTCGGGCCCGCTGTCGTTTCTGAGGATCTACGACCTGGCCACCGACACCATCAAGCAGGGCGGGACCAGACGCGGGGCCAACATGGGCCTGCTCAGGGTCAGCCACCCCGACATCCTGGAGTTCATCCGGGCCAAGCTGAAGCCGGGCCTGGGCAACTTCAACCTCTCGGTCATCATTCCCGACGACTTCATGGCCGCCCTGGACAGGGGCGGGGAGGTGGCCCTGATCAACCCCCGCCACGGCCGGGCGGTCGGCCGGCTGGCCGCCCGGGCCATCTTCGACGAGCTGGTCGCCGCGGCCCACGCCTGCGGCGAGCCGGGGGCCGTGTTCATCGACCGCATCAACCAGGGCAACCCCACCCCTCTCCTGGGGGCCATCGAGGCGACCAACCCCTGCGGCGAGCAGCCGCTCCTGGCCTACGAGTCCTGCAACCTGGGCTCGATCAACCTGGCCGCCGCGGCCGAGCCGGACGGGGTCGACTGGACCCGCCTGGGCCGGATCGTGGATGAGGCGGTCCGCTTCCTGGACGACGTCATCAGCGTCAACCGCTACCCCCTGCCGCGCATCCGGCGGATGACCCTGGCCAACCGCAAGATCGGCCTGGGGGTCATGGGCTTCGCCGATCTCCTCATCACCCTCGGCGTGCCCTACACCAGCCAGGCGGCCGTGGAGATGGCCGAGGAGATCATGAGCTTCATCCGGGAGCGGGCTCGGCGGGCCTCGGTCGAGCTGGGCCTGGAGCGGGGCAGTTTTCCCAACTTCAAGGGCTCGGTCTACGAGGGCCGCTGGCCGGCCATGCGCAACGCCACCCAGACGACCATCGCCCCGACCGGGACCCTGAGCCTCATCGCCGGCGTCTCCTCAGGGATTGAGCCCCTCTTCGCCCTGGCCCTCCAGAGACAGGTCCTCGAGGGCCGGTACTCCAGCCAGATCCAGCCCTCCTTCCTGGCCGCCCTCAAAAAGGCCGGGGCCGACGGGCCCGAAGTCGTCCGGGAGGTGGCCCGTCAAGGGCGGGCCGGACGGGTGGCCGGGGTGCCGGAGGAGGTGAGGCGGCTGTTCGTCACCGCCCACGAGGTCGACTGGTCCTGGCACCTCAAGATCCAGGCCGCCTTCCAGAGGCACACCGACAACGCCGTCTCCAAGACCATCAACATGGCCGAGGAGGCCACCTCTGGCGACGTGGCCGAAGCGATCAGGACCGCCTTTGAGCTGGGCCTCAAGGGCCTGACCCTCTACCGCCACCTCAGCCGGCCGGACCAGGTCCTTTCGCCCGGACTGGAGACGTCCGACTGGCCCGGCTGCGCCTGGGACGACGGCTGCGGCTCCTGCTGAGCCTCTCCCGGACGGCTCGTCTGGTTGACATCCGGCGGCCCAGAGACTAATTTGGCCGGTGATGTCGAACGCCGTCAAACACATGGCCCAGGAGGCGGTCAAGAGCCGCGTCAAAGTGGTCTGGGAGTACGCCCGGGCCATCATTCTGGCCGTCATCCTGGCCCTGTTCATCCGCACCTTCGCGGTCCAGGCCTACGAGATCCCCTCGGGCTCGATGCTCAACACCCTTCAGGTCGGCGACCACATCCTGGTCAACAAGTTCGTTTACGGCATCAAGGTCCCCCTGACCGACAAGTACATCGTCCAGGGCAAGGGGCCCAAGCGGGGCGACATCATCGTCTTCGAGTACCCGATAGACCCGTCCAAGGACTTCATCAAGCGGGTCATCGGCGTGGGCGGCGACACCATCCAGATAATCAACAAGCGGATTCTGGTCAACGGCCAGCCCCTGGAGGAGCGCTACTCTCGCTTCACCGACCAGGTCATCCTGCCGGCCAACGTCCAGCCCCGCGACAATCTGGGCCCCCTGGTCGTGCCGCCGGGCAAGCTCTTCGTCATGGGCGACAACCGGGACGAGAGCTACGACTCCCGGTTCTGGGGCTTCGTCGATCAGAGCAAGGTCAAGGGCAAGGCCTTTATCATTTACTGGTCCTGGGACAACCGCGGCCTCGGCGTGCGCTGGTCGAGGCTGCTGAACATGGTTGACTAGGCTTGACCCCTCTTCGAGGAGAGTGGTATAAGGAAACTTGATGCGCGGGACGAGTCCTTGCTGTGGCCGTGGTTGCCCCTTGCTTCAAGGCAAGGGGTTTTTTTTGGACGCCGGGTAGGCCATGGACTTCAGGCGCCGTAACATTCTGGGCCTGGCCGAATTGAGCCCCGAGGAGATCGGTCACATCCTCGACGTGGCCGACTCGCTCCAGGAGATCTCCCAGCGGGAAATCAAGAAGGTCCCGACCCTGCGCGGCAAGAGCGTCATCCTCCTCTTTGTGGAGCCCTCGACCCGGACGCGGGTCTCCTTTGAGATGGCGGCCAAGCGCCTCTCGGCCGACACCTTCGCCGTCTCGCCCTCGACCTCGTCCATGACCAAGGGCGAGAGCCTGATCGACACGGCCCGCAACCTCCAGGCCCTCAAGCCGGACGTGATCGTCATCCGCCACTGGGCCTCGGGCGCGCCCCACCTGATCTCCCGCTACGTCGAGGCCTCGGTCCTCAACGCCGGCGACGGGGCCCACGAGCACCCCAGCCAGGCCTTGTTGGATCTGCTCACGGTCAGGCAGAAGAAGGGCCGCCTCAAGGGGCTCAAGCTGTCCATCATCGGCGACCTGAGCCACTCCCGGGTGGCCCGGTCCAACATCATCGGTTTCTCCCGCCTGGGCGCCGAGGTGACCGTCTTCGGCCCGGCGACCCTGATCCCGCCCCGGATCGAGGCCCTGGGCTGCCGGAGGGCCGGCCGCCTGGAGGAGGCCCTGGAGGGGGCCGACGTGGTCATGGCCCTCAGAGTCCAGCGCGAGCGCCTGGGCGAAGCCGTCCTGCCCAGCGAGCGCGAGTACGCCACCTGCTTCGGCCTCAACCGGGCCCGCCTCAAGCTGGCCCAGCCCGACGTTCTGCTCATGCACCCCGGGCCGGTCAACTGGGGGGTCGAGCTCTCGCCCGAGCTGGCCGAGGCGGTCGAGTCGGTCATCCTGGAGCAGGTCACCAACGGCCTGGCCGTGCGCATGGCCCTGCTCCTGCTGGTCCTGGCCGGGAGCAAGGGGGTGATCCGGTGAGGCGGCTGATCAGGGGCGGCCGGATCATCGATCCCAGTCAGGGACTGGACGCCCAGGGCTCCCTGCTTCTGGACGGCACCCGGGTGGAGGCCATCCTCGAGCCCGGCCAGGCCCCGCCCGGGGAGACCGAGGTCATCGAGGCCGAGGGGCTCTGGGTCGCGCCCGGTCTGATCGACGTCCACGTCCACCTGCGCCAGCCCGGCCACGAGTACAAGGAGGACATCGCCTCGGGCACCCGGGCCGCCGCGGCCGGCGGCTTCACCCAGGTGGCCTGCATGCCCAACACCTCGCCGGTCAACGACAACGCCTCGGTCAGCCGGTTCATCATGGAGACGGCCCAGGCCGAGGGCCTGGTCCGGGTGGCGGTCATCGCCGCGGCGACAAAGAACCTGGAGGGCCGCGAGCTCAACGAGTACGGTGAGCTGGCCCGGCTCAAGGTCGTGGGCGTCAGCGACGACGGCCACCCCATCCGGCCCGTGGGCATGCTCCGCCGGGTCATGGAGTACGCCTCCACGTTCGGGCTGAAGGTCATCGACCACCCCGAGGAGACCTCCCTGACCCACGGCGGCCAGCTCAACGAGGGCGCGGTTTCCACCGGCCTGGGCCTCAGGGGCAGCCCGGCCGCGGCAGAGGAGATCGCCGTCTTCAGGGACATCGCCGTGGCCCGCCTGACCGGCCAGCCCATTCACCTGGCTCACATCTCCACGGCCGGGGCGGTCGAGCTGATCCGCCGGGCCAAGGCCGAGGGCCTGCCCATCACGGCCGAGACCGCGCCTCACTACTTCAGCCTGACCGAGGAGGCGGTCCTGGGCTACCGGACCGAGGCCAAGATGAACCCGCCCCTGCGCACGGCCGAGGACGTGGCCGCCATAAAGGCCGGGCTCAAGGACGGCAGCCTGGACTGCATCGCCACCGACCACGCCCCCCAGTCGGAGCTGGAGAAGGAGACCGAGTTCGAGTCGGCCGCCTGCGGGATCATCGGCCTGGAGACTTCCCTGGCCCTCAGCCTGGAGCTGGTCCGGGAGGGGGTCCTGAGCCCGAGCCGGCTGATCGAAGTCATGTCCTTGAACCCGGCCAGGGTCCTGGGGCTTCAGGGCGGCGGCCTCAAGCCGGGCGCCGTGGCCGACGTGACCCTCATCGACCCCGAGGTCGAGTACGTCATCGACCCCGAGACCTTCCTGTCCAAATCCCGCAACACGCCCTTTGCCGGCCGCCGGGTCCAGGGCCGAGCGGTCATGACCATCGTCAACGGCGAGGTGGTCTGGAAGATCTAGGGCTGGCTAGGCCCCAAGGCCCCGCGTTTACTTCTTGATCAATTCCTCGGCCAGCCCCTGGAGGCGGTCCATCTCGGCCTTTTCCAGGGGCTTGATCCGGCAGAACTCGGGGTCCAGGCAGTTCTGGGGCCGGAAGGCGTTGAGACGCCACACCTGAGCTCCCTTGAGCTCCTGGGCCATGAGCCTCAGCTCGGCCTCGCCCAGGAGGCCGGGGACCACGGTGGTCCGGAACATTACCTCGACGGGCCCGGCCAGGAGCAGGTCCAGGGAGGCCCTGATGGCCCCCAGGTCGGCCTGAACCCCGGTCATCCGGCGGTGCAGGTCCGGCCGGGCCAGAGGGGCCTTGTGGTCCATGGCCGCGGCCTGGATCAGGCCGGCCGAGATGAGTTCCTCGAGGACCCGGGGCCGGGTGCCGTTGGTGTCCAGCTTGACGGCCAGGCCCCTGGCCCTGATTATCCGGCACATCTCGGCCAGATCCTTGTCCAGGGTCGGCTCGCCGCCGCTCACGACCAGGCCGTCCAGCCAGTCGCGGCTGTCCTCCAGGGAGTCCAGGACCGCCTCGATGGTCCGGCCGGGCAGGCGCTGAGGCTCCAGGACCAGCTCCCGGTTGTGGCAGAAGGGGCAGCGCAGGTTGCAGCCGCCCAGGAAGGCGACCGCGGCCACCTGGCCGGGCCAGTCCAGAAAAGATGTCTCGATGAGTCCCTTGACGTTCACCGCCGGCCTCAGCGGGCGGGTTCGGGCCGGTCGGGAAAGGCGGAGGCGAGGCGGAGACTGCTCCTTTGGGGCCGGCTCGGCCTAGGCTGGCAACTGCCGGGCCGGCCCGCAAAGGAGGCTGGAGAAAGGGGGTCTTTCGTGAGAGCCAACACCCACCTACCTGGGCCCCATCAATCCTGCGTCCCCGAGAAGCTTCTCAGGAACTTCTTGATGGGGATGACGCCGGAGAATACCTGCCGCTCGGCAGTGACCAGGATGGGCAGCTCCCGCTCGGCCAGTTCGACGCACTCGTAAAAGGCCAGCTCGGCCAGGGCCTCGGGATTGTCGGGACCTAGGACCTCCTCCCTGACGCCCAAGTGGCCCAGATCGAAAAGGCGCTTGACGTCGTGGCATTTGGAGCACTCGGGCTTGGTGAAGAGCAGCATCTCAATCCCTCCGCGAAATCAGGCCTAAGCCGACATCAGTTCCAGTCCTTCGTGGCTGTCGAAGTAAGGGCGGTTGCGGTAGCGATCCTTCAGCTCGCCCAGCTTGCCCTTGTTCCAGGAGCTCAGCTTGGTGAAGTAGCCGGTGATCCGGGTGATGCCTTCAACCTTTTCCGAGCCGCAGAAGAGGCATTTCTTGTGCAGGCCGCGGACTGTCCGGTTGCAGGTCAGGCATGTGGTGAACTCGGGCGAGAAGGCGATCTGGTCGTTCTTGGAGTTCTTGAAGGTCTTGATGACGAAGTTGGCCAGCGACTCGGCCGAGGGCTGTGACTCGCCCAGCCAGACGTGAGTGATGGAGCCGGCCTCGATGAGCGGGTGGAAGAGGCCCTCGCTCTTGACCCGGAGGATGGGGTTGAGATCCGCGCCGACGTTGAAGAGGGTCGAGTTGGTGTAGTAGATCTCGGCCTGGTCCAGGTCGCCCTTGAGGACCTTGAGGGCCTGGGGATAGGTCTTGGCGTCCAGCTTGGCGAAGCGGTAGGCGGTCGACTCGGCCGGAGTCTGCTCCAGGACCAGCTTGAGCCCGTAGCGCTGCCCGAGCTTGTCGGCCATCAGCTTCATGTGGGCGATGATCCTCAGCCCGAACATGAGGGCCGGCTCGGACTGGTGCAGCTCCTGGCCGGTGTGGTACTCGACCAGCTCGTTGAGGCCGACCATGCCCAGGAGGAAGGAGCAGCGGTTGAGCCTCAGGTAGGGCTCGCCGTCCGGGTCCATGGTCAGGAGGGCCAGGGGGCCGATCTTGCCGTGGTCGAGGAGCTTCTTGAGGAAGTCCCGCTTCTGGACGTGGGCCTTGGCGGCCAGTTCCAGGTAGTGGGCGATGAGCTGGAAGAGCTTGGTGTCGTCGCCGTTGGCCTTGTAGGCCAGGCGGGGCAGGTTCACGGTCACGTTCTGCAGGGCCGAGTAGCGCATCTTCCAGGGCGTCTTGGCGTCGTCCAGGTCGCGCTGCTCCAGCTTGAAGCTGAGGCGGCAGCACTCGGAGATCTTGGCCGTGGAGCCGCGGTCGAAGACGAAGTAGGTGTTGCCCTTCTCCGAGGCCACCCGGCAGATGTGGTTGAGGAACTCCCGGTGGCCCGGCGTCTGGAAGAACTTCTCGGTGATGTGGACCAGGGGCTTGGGGAAGAAGAAGGGCCGGCCCGAGGCGTCGCCCTCCAGGAAGACGTCGAAGAGCTTCCAGACGAACTTCTGGCTCAGCTCGGCGTAGTCGGCGTAGGTCTTGCCCGTGTAGCGGCCGCCGGGCCCGATGGCCGGCACGTTCTCGAAGTGCCGGGGGATCTCCCAGTAGAGGTTGATGTCGGTGAAGATGGCCTGGCCGCCCCGGGCCACGGCCTGCTGGGAGAACTCGAAGATCATCATCTGGGCCAGCTGCTTGATCTGGTAGTCGGTCAGCTCCTCCAGGTAGGGGGCGAAGAAGATGTTGACCGCGTCCCAGCCGATGGCCCCGGCGAAGTTGGACTGGAGGGCCGCGGCGAACTTGACCATGTGGGCCAGGAGGACCTCGGCGTGCTTGGCCGGCTTGGCGATGGCCAGGGCGTTGGGCAGGGACAGGCCGAACTTCTTGATGTACTCCAGGGACTGGCCCGAGCAGTAGGGCCGGTCGATGAAGCCCAGGTCGTGGAGGTGGATGTCGCCGGCCATGTGGGCGTCGGCGATTTCCTGGCTGAAGACGTTGAGGAGGGCGTACTCCTTCTTGATCGACTCGGCCAGGGTCAGGTTGGTCGCCTCGGGGCCGTGGGGCACGTTGGCGTTTTCCTTGTTGGGCACGGTCAGCATCTGCTCGACGTCGTAGAGAGGCACGCCCAGCCGGGTGTGCATCCGGCGGGCCTCCTCCAGGCCCCGCTCGATGAGCTTGGCGTCGACCAGCTCGCGGATCAGCGGCGCGGTGACCACCCTGACGTTGCCCTGGCGGATGATGTCCTCGACCTCCAGGGCGACCTGCTCGGCCGTGTCCTGATCGACGAAGGTCTCGCGGATGAGGGCCTCGACGATGGCCCGGCGGTCCCAGTTGGCCAGAACCTCGCTGGAGGTTCGGACAAAGAGGGCCATGTCCGTGCTTTCGCCGCCAAGGGGGGGTGCTGTCCGATTTCCAACCAGGTGCATGAGGCCTCCAGTGACCGACTCGATAACTAACCCAGGGGGCTAAGGATAAAGGTAGGCCCAATATGTTGGGGTTGTCAAGTGAAAAATGCCCATAAAGTGTGCTTGTTCTGAAAGGTGGTCATCGGCCCACAAAAAGGTTCAGTTTTTCACGTCTTCGCGGAGCGGGCGAGAAATCCCTTGTCGGGCCGCTCCGCCTCTGTCTCTGATCCGGAGGGCGGGCCGCCTTCACGAGACGCGGCCCTCTTTACTGGGCCTTCCTTTCCTCGACCACGCAGTAGAGGCCCTCCCGGGCCCAGACCGGGTCGAAGCACTTGCTGTCCGAGAGGCAGGTGGCCGGGCAGCGGTCGCCCTCCTGCCAGCGCTTGATCAGCTCCGGCTCCCGGATGAAGGGCCGGCACATGGACAGGTAGTCGGCCGTGCCGTCCAGGACCAGGCTTTCGGCCACCTCAAAGGAGCGGATGCCCCCGACCAGGATGAGGGGCAGGTCGAGCCTGGCCCTGAAGGCCCGGGCCTCTTCCCGGAAATAGGCCTCCTTTTCCGGCGAATTTATTCCCAGGCGGCCCGAAGCGAGCCGGCCCGAGGCCCCGGTGCCGCCGCTCAGCTCCAGGGCGTCCAGGCCGGCCTCCAGGAGCCGGGCGGCGATCTGGATGGAGTCCTCCAGGGTCAGACCGCCCTCCAGGAAGTCCTGGCAGCCCAGCTTGATCAGGATCGGGTAGTCCGGTCCGACCCCTTGCCGGATTCGCCGGATGACCTCCAGGCCCAGCCGGGCCCGGTTGTCCACGGCGCCGCCGTAGTCGTCCCGGCGGCGGTTGAAGGCCGGCGAGAAGAACTGGTTGAGCAGGTAGCCGTGGGCGCCGTGGAGCTCCAGGCCGTCGAAGCCGGCCGCCTTGACCCGCTCGGCCGCCCGGCCGAAGGACTCGACGATGCGCTCGATGTCGGCCCGGCCCATCTGCCTGGGGGGGCGGCCTTGGGGCGGCCGGGCGTAGGGCAGCTCGTCCGGGGTCCCGACCGTGGGGGCCAGGGGCTCCAGGCCGGTCAGGGCGGCGTCGGCCCAGAGGCCGGCGTGGCTGATCTGGCAGAGGACCTTGCCTCCGGCCTCGTGGACCGCCCCGGTCAGGCTCTTCAGGCCGGGAATAAGTTCGTCCTTGTAGATGCCCAGCTGACCCGGGTGGGCCTGGCCTTCGGGGCTTACGTAGGTGTGGCCGGTGATGAGCAGGCCGACCCGGCCCCGGGCCAGGCGGGCCATGATCTTGATCTCATTCGCCGTGCAAGAGCCGTCCGGTTCGGCCAGGCCGGCCCAGGTGGCTGAGCGGACGAAGCGGTTGGCCAGTTCGAGACCCTTGAGGGAGCTGGGCTGAAAGAGGATGGACACGGCGCCTCCGTGGAATTTGGTCGGGATTGGGACACAGCCAGGTTTGATCATTCTACGCCAGGGTCGGCCGGATTTAAAGGCCGGGGGCAACAAGAGGGTTGATTCTCCCGGCCGGTTCGGACCGGGGCTCGGTTGAGGCCGCGGGGCGGTAGCGGTTGACCTGAGGCTCCGGGGCCGGGTATGCTCGGGGCTCAACCTTAAAAGGACGGACCGATGCTCAGGAGACGGTTCCCAGTCCAACCGGCTCTGACGGCCTGCCTCCTGGTCCTGCTCTGCTTCTGGGCCGCCGGGCCGGCCAGGGCCGCGGACCCGCCGGAAAGGGACTACTGGCCCACCCAGGGCTGGCGGATATCCACGCCGGAGGCCCAGGGCCTGGACATTGGACGGCTGCTGAAGGTGATCCCCTACATCATCGAGAAAAAGCTGGACATCCGCAGCCTGCTGGTCGTCCGCAACGGCTATCTGGTTTTCGAGAACTACTACGCCCAGGGCATGCCCGACCGGGCGGACACGATTCACTCGGTCACCAAGAGCCTGACCTCGGCCCTGGTGGGCATCGCCCGGGGCCAGGGCTTGCTGCCCGACCTGACAGCCACCCTGCCGCAGTTCTTCCCCGAGTACTTCAAGCCGGGGATCGAGCCCGGCAAGAGGGCCATAAACCTGGAGCACCTGCTGACCATGACCGCCGGGCTGCGGTCCGTCCGGGTCAGGGACGGCCTTCTGTTCAGGCGGTGGTACCTGGCCCCGGATCGGGTCAGGTTCACCCTTGACCTGCCCCTGGTCCACCCTCCGGGCCAGGTCTTCGCCTATTCAAATCCGCTCTCGGACCTGCTGGCGGTGATCCTGGCCCGGCAGACGGGCCGCCGACTCCTGGATCTGGCCACGGAGCACCTGTTCAATCCCCTGGGCCTCAAGGTGGAGCTCTGGGCCCAGGATCTCCAGGGCCATTACAACGGTCACGGCGGCCTCCACCTGACCCCCCGGCAGATGGCCAAGTTCGGGTTCCTCTACCTCAACCAGGGCCTCTGGGAGGGCCGGCGGATCGTTCCCGCCGAGTGGGTCAGGACATCCACTCGGGCCCAGGTCAAGGCCGGCCAGAGTTACGACTACGGCTATCAGTGGTGGGTTCGCCCGGTGGGCGGCTGTCCCTCCTTCAGGGCCTGGGGCCACGGCGGGCAGTTCATCGTGGTCGTCCCGGACCTGGACCTGGTGGTCGTGGTCACCTCCGAGACCAGAGTGCCGGGCCAGCCCTCGGTTCACTACTCGCCCCTCTTCGACCTCGTGGCCGGGGCGGTGGTGGACAAGAATCGGCGGCAGAGTGGACGGGAGGAGGGTCCCCGGGACATGGCGGCCCAACCCAAATCTTCCGGTTTGGCCGGACCCGGCCGTCCTTGAAGCCCCGGCCGGCCGGCTGAAAAGGCCGCCTATGGGAGGGGGGATTTATCGGGGCCGCCGGCTAATTACGGCCCGGCGCCCCCGATGGTTCGTCTGGCTGCTCTGGCGCCATCAGTCCATCCACAGGCCGCCGTTGATGTCCACGATCTCGCCGGTGATGTAGGCCGCCTTGTCCGAGATCAGGTAATGGACCAGGTAGGCGATCTCCTCGGGCCGGCCCTTCCTCTTCAGCGGCACCGATTCGTCCACGTCGGGCGGATAGTCCTTGACCATGGGCGTGTCCACGACCCCCGGGGCGATGCAGTTGACGTTGACCCCGAAGGAGGCCAGCTCCTGGGCCAGCGACTTGGTCAGGCAGATCACCGCCGCCTTTGAAGCCGGGTAGGCCAGGCCCGAGAACTGCCCGCCCGTCTTGGCGGCGATGGAGGAGATATTGACGATCTTGCCGAAGCGGTTGGCCTTCAGCAGCGGCGTGGCCGCCTGGCAGCAGAGGAAGACCCCCTTCAGGTTGACGTCGATCACCCGGTCGAAAAGTTTTTCGTCCACGTTCTCGATGCCGTTGAAGGTGAGGAGTATGCCAGCGCAATTGACCAGGAAATCCAGCTTCCCGAACCGGCCTGTTGTGCGGTTGAACAGCTTCTTGACGTCTGCGGAGCGAGAGACGTCGGTTTTGACGGCCAGGCACTCGGCGCCGAGTCTCCGGCACTCCTCGGCCACCGCCCGGGCGCCCTGGTAATTGGCGTCGGCCACGGCCAGGCCGGCGCCGCTCCCGGCCAGCTCCAGGCAGACGGCCCGGCCGATTCCGGAAGCGCCGCCGGTGACCACGGCCACCCGGCCCTTCAGATCATCGCACATTATCGGATCCTCCACGATCAGGGCGGCGGCCTAGCCGCCGAAAATCAACCTGGGCAGGAACATGACCGTATCCGGCAGGTAGACGATGACGGCCAGGATGACCATCAGGGCCAGGATGAAGGGCGTCATGGCCTTGCAGACATCCTTGAAGCTGGCCTTGGAGATGTCCTGGACGATGTAGAGCGACAGCCCCAGGGGCGGGGTGATGGTGCCTATTTGGAGGTTGACTATCAGAAAGACGCCGAAGTGCACCGGATCGATGCCCAGGTTTTTTATGAGCGGGAAAAGAATGGGGGTGGAAATCACGAATATGGCGAAGGCCTCGATGAAACATCCCAGAAAAAGGAGGATGACGTTGATAATCAGAATCACCAGCCACTTGGAGGCGGCCAGGGTGTTGAGAAAGGCGAACAGGTTGGCGGCCAGCTTTTCAACCGTCACCACCCAGCTGAACATGGTGGCCGCCGAGAGGATGATCATGATCGCCCCGGTGGCCAGAGCTCCTTCCTCCAGCAGGGCGATGAACTTCTTGAAGTTCAGTTCGCGGTAAAAGAAGCCGAGCAGGAGCGAGTAGAGAACCGCCACCACCCCGGCCTCGGTCGGGGTGACGACCCCGCTCAGGATGCCGCCCAGGATTATGACCGGGCTGAGCAGCGGCAGCAGGGCCCGCCGCATCGACTTGAGGACCGCGGCCAGCGGCTGAGTGGTCCTCTTGCGAAAGGTAATCCTGTTGCTGCGGGCCTGAAAGTAGATGATGCCCATCATGGCCCCGGCCATCATCAGGCCGGGGATGAGGCCCCCCGCGAACAGCCGGCCGACGGATTCCTCGACCATGACGCCGTAGATGATCATGATGATGCTGGGGGGAATGATCGGGCCGATGGTGGCCGAGGCCGCGGTCACCGCCGAGGCGTAGGCCGGGTCGTAGTCGTCCTCGACCATGGCCTTTATCTCGACCGCGCCCAGACCGGCCGCGTCGGCGCTGGATGAGCCCGACATCCCGGCGAAGATGACGCTGGCCAGGATGTTGACGTAAGCCAGGCCGCCCCTGATGTGGCCGATCACGGCCAGGCAGAACCCGAACAGCCGCTCGGTGATTCCGGTGCTGTTCATCACCCTGGCCGCCAGGATGAAAAAACCCACCGCCAGGAGCGGAAAGCTGTCCAGGCTGGCCGACAGCCTCTCCGGGATGATCATCAGCGGGATTTGGGGGTGGGAGACGACGTACCAGAGAGAGGCGATGGCCATGGAGAACCCGATGGGGCAGCTGAAGGCCACCAGGAGGAAAAACAGAAAGATCGTCAGGATCATGTCCGCACCCTATCTGCCAGGATCCAGGAGGCCGCGCACGTCCTCGAGGATCAGATGCGCCGCCGTGAGGGTCATCGAGGCCGCGCCGACGGTCAGGGCCAGGGTCAGGTAGCATTTGGGTATTTCCAGGTTGGTCATGGTGGACATGCTGACCTGGTATTTCTGCAGGCCGGTGCCCGAGATGACTATCACTATCAGAAAAGTCATGATTATCGTGTTGAGCAATATTGAAATAATAAGTTGGTGCCTGGCTTGGAAGAGCTTGACCAGGGTGTCGATGGCGATGTGCCCTTTTCTCCGGTACAGTATCGAGGTGGCGATGAAGCTCAGCCAGACCAGCAGAAAGCGGGCCAGCTCTTCGGGCCAGCTCAGGGGATTGTTGAGGACGTATCTGAAGAACACCTGAATCGACACGGCCAGAATTATCATCAGAAACAGGCTGATCATCACGAAACGTTCGAGATTCTCTATCACTTTTAGCATCGACCTGAACCTGTCGCACAAACCTGACAAAAACATGTTTTTACCCGTTTCGAAGCGCCTTTTCATAGCGCGTCTGGACGCGGCCGGACCGGCAAATGGCCGCCGCGAGGCCAGGGGCGCGAGTGGTCAGACCGCCCGCGCCCCCGCTCTCGGGGATCGGTCCTCTCGGGAGGGCCTACTTTGTCGGAGCCTTGGCCCGATCTATCATGGCCTTGATTTCATCCTTGTGGGCCAACTCCCCGTAAATGGGCTCGATCTTGGCCCGGAACGGCTGGGTGCTGGCGTAGATCAGATACCCGTTGTCCGCCAGGAGCTTCTTGGTGAACCGGTCCTTGATGGGCGGCATGACCACCTTGTTGTACCAGTCGCCCGCCTCGTCCACGGCTTCCAGGAGGGCTTTCTTGAGATCGTCTGGCAGGGCTGAGTAGGCCTTGTCGCTCATCAGGAACATCCAGACGGCCCGAACGTGCTCGGTGTAGGTGATGTAAGGCGCCACCTCGTGAAACTTGTGGGGGATGACGATGTCGAAGGCCCCCTCGGCCGCCTCGACCACGCCCTGGCGCAGCCCCATGTAGGTCTCGCCCCACTGGAGGGTCGTGGGGATGGCCCCCAGGCCGGCCATGGTCTTCTGGTAGGCGGGCACCTCCGGGACTCTCATTTTCAGCTTCTTCATGTCGTCCGGCGCGAAGACGGGCTTCTTGGACACGATCACGCGGCCGAGCTTGTCGGCCTTGTGGCTCAACAGGCGGATGGAGTGCTTCTTGAGCAGCAGCTCCTTCAGCTGCTTGTGATCGTCCGAGTCGAGCCATTTGTGGAATTCATCCTGACTGTTGAACAGGAACGGCAGGGACAGAATCAGGTAGTCCTTCTCGATAATCGGCAGCCAGCCGATGTCCCCCCACATGATGTCCAGGGCGCCGATCTTGAGGCTGTCGATCATGCTGGGGGCGCTGCCCAACTGGCCCGCCGGAAAGACGTCTATTACGATGCGGCCGTTGCTCTTGGCCTTGACCAGTTCAATGATCTTGGCCGTGCCCTGCACGCACGGCGAATCGACGGCGCAGAGGGTGCCCAGTCTCAGGTTGACCGTGTCGGCCGAACTGGCCGGTCCCGGCAAGCTGAGCCCGATAAGGAGGATTAAGAACCAACAAGAGATACCCGTTCGAGTGAGCCTAGACATCCAAAAACCTCCCCTTGAAGTTGAGATCCCGTCGTTTGCCCGGGCAAGTTGCCCGCTTCTGTCGCCGTTCTCCTTCCTTGTTCAAGCCTTCAGGTAATCGTGAGCCACAACGCCGTAGCCGAGAACGTAATCGAATACACCGTAGAAGACCCGCTCCTCGCCCTTGGGGGCCAGTCTGTGGAGCGGATCAAAGCCGGGCCGGGCCGGCAGCTCCACTTTGCCTTGGCAGCGCTGGAAGTCCTCCATCTTCATCGATCTCCTGGGCACTGAGATCAGCTGCTTGATTTCCGGCCGGCCGTCCACGATGCTGGGGATGATCTTCAGGCAGAAATTGGTGACTTCCCGGCCCCTGCAGGCGGGCAGCATCTCATCCGGCCGGGCCGGTCCCTGGACTTCCGCCCGGGCCCTGACCAGCTCGACCCCGCGGACCTCCAGGGAGGCCTCGATCAGCGAGTCCGTCTTCTGGAACCTGGTCGTCCCCCACTTCTTGGGAGTGCCCCAGATCTCGCGGCCGGAGGCCAGGGCCAGGTCCGAATCGCAATAGATGTAGGCGATGTACCAGCCCAGAGAGCCCTGAAAGCGAGCCAGGACATTGACTATGGTTTCGCCGTAGTCTCCCAGGGAGCCGGGGAAATGCAGCTCCCGGAGCATGACCATGACTTTTCCCTCCGCCGCCGGCTCGAGCGGCTCCGGGAGGACCTCTCTCAGGCGCCCGATATCCGCGTCGTAGATGAAATAGACGGTTTTGCTGCCCTCACAGGCGTAGGGCGGCGGCGGGTAGAGAGGCGAGTTGACGGGAATGGTGACGGGCGCCGGCGATCTGGTCATCTTGCCCTCCCTTGGGCCGAATCACCGCTGGGTTACTTGCTGGGATAGACCGTGATTTCGGCGCCCTGCTGGACGAGGATCTTCTGGAGCTCGCGAACGTCGACGTCCCGCGGCCGGATCTCCCGCCTCAGGGCCAGCGCCGCGGCCGTCCCGGCCGCCTGGCCCTGCCCGAGGCAGAGCGAGGTCCCCCGGGCCGCGGCCTGGGCCTTGTGCTCGACCGAGAAACAGCGGCCGACCACCAGCAACTGGTCCACCGTCCGGGGCAGCAGGGACCGGTAGGGGATCTCGTAATAGTCGGCCGGGAACTCCGTCCACTCCACCCGGTCGAGCTGATGTTGTTCCACGGGCCAGCAGTAGCGAACCACCGCGTCTTCGAATCTGGCCAGTTTCTGGACGTCTTCGAGGGTCAGAACGTACTCGCCGATGATGTTGCGCCCTTCGCGGATGCCGACCTGGGGCCCGACGTCATTGACGAAGGCGTTTTCAAAGCCGGGGACGTATTTCTTGAGGAATCTCTCGTACTCCCTGACCTGCCGGCGGCCCTCGATCTCGCCCCAGGTCAGGTGCTCGGCGTCAGTGGCGTCAAGAGGCTGTCCGTGGTGGGTGACGGCGGTGATGTTCAGGGTCACCTCGCCGGGTCGGGGCGAGGGGAGAATGTAGCCGTCGTATCTGGGGACATCGACTTCCTTCCGGTCAATGGCGTCCTTGAGAAGCCGCCACATCTCCTGGGTGGGAAAAGAGAGGGCCCTGGCCGTGTCGACGTTGATCATCCTGAACATGGTCGAGGGCAGTTGGACCTTGCCGTTGTCGCCCCTGGTGCAGGGCGCTCCGGCGCGGTAAGCCACGTCGGCGTCGCCCGTGGCGTCGATGAACACCCCGCCCTGGATGGCCGAGCGCCCGGTCTTGTTCTCGATGACCAGGCCAACTATCGCCCCGCCTTCCTTGATTACGTCCGTGACTATGGTGTGATAGAGTATCTTGGCCCCCGCTTCCAGAATCATCTCCTCGGCGACGTTCTTCCAGGCCAAGGGGTCATAGGGGACCAGGTACGTTTTGCCCTCGAAAACGAAGGCCGGCGCGGCCCCTTTTACGGCCAGGAGCCGGTCGATGAACTCTTCCAGAAGGCCCTTGATGACCAGGGTGGGGGACTCTCCCGGTTTGTAGTTGTAGTGCCCGCCGCCGATGGTGCCGACCAGGCCGGCCGTGGCCTGTCCGCCCAGGAAGCCGTACCTTTCTATCAACAGGGTGCTGGCTCCGTTCCTGGCCGCGGCGACACTCGCTCCCAGTCCGGCCGCCCCGCCGCCGACAACAACGACGTCCGCCTTCAGGGATAGCGGCAGTTGGCGCTCTTTCTGGACTACGCAAGAAGGCATGTGAAGCTCTCCCTCGTGATTCAGGTTGTGGAAGCTGACTTCGCGGTCCCGGGCGTCTCAGGCGGAATCATGGGATGTGAGCTACACGCCACCTCTCTTTAAATATTGAGGGATCCGTTCGTGTGTCTCTAGGCTGGCCGATCTGGTTCCTGACTTGGTCTGCCCGAGCCTCAGGGGCAACCCGCCCCGCAGGGCGATCAGTTGATGGAAAATAGTTTCTAAATATGAAACGCTATTTCTTTATTCAGAATATTACCTACAAGACCGGGCCCGGGATGTCAAGACGGTTTTTGGGTCGGAGAGCAGAGGCGCGGTTGTTCAGCGGGGCCGCTGCTTGGCCGAGTCCTTGTTGGAGGGCGTGGGTCTGGTGAGCGGGCTGGTGTAGGAAACCCCGGCGCTCTGCTCCGGGGGAGCGGCCTGGACGCCCAGGTTCTCCTCCTTCAGCTTGGGAGGCGGGGGCGGGGCGGGCTCTGTCTCGCGCCGCTCGACGGCCGGCCGCTCGATCAGGGTCAGCCTGGGCTTGAGGCTGGGCAGGATCAGGCTCTCGGGAACGAAGATCTCTTGGCCTACCCGCAGGGGCCGGTGGGGGTCCAGATCGGGGTTGGCGGCCAGGATCTCGGGCAGGCTCTCGCGGCGGCCGGTGTAGAAGAGGGCGATGATCTCCAGCCGCTCGCCCTGGGCGATCCGGTGGAGGACCCCTCTCTCCTTGGCCGGCGGGAGCCCTTCCTCGGCCTGGCGCTCGACCAGGGGCAGCTGCTGCCTCAGCTTGGGCAGGAGGATCTCCTCCGGGATCCAGACCGCCCGGCCGACCGGCAGCCGGCCGCTGAAGGTCAGGCCCGGGTTGGCCGCCTGGATCTCCCGAGCCGCCTCTTCCCGGCCGGCGTAATAGAGGGCCAGGAAGCTCAAGCTGTCGTCCCCCTTCCAGCGATGGAGGACGAAGAGGGGGCCCTTTGGCCGGGCCTGGGCTTGCGTCCCGGGCGGGCCCACGGCCCTCTTCTGGCAGCCGGACAGGCCCAGGAGGGCCGGGACGGCCAGGAGCAGGATCAGGCAGATGAGGGCTCTCGGTCTCATTCCGGCTCGTTGAGGTAGGAGGAGTCGGCCAGGTCCCGGCGGCCCTGCCGGGCGGCCAGGACCCTGAAGAGCCGCTTCAGGTAGACGATGGCCCAGGGATCCTCGTCCAGGCCGGCCAGAAGCTCTTCGGCCTGCCGGGCCCGGGCCGGATCGGCCGCCTGGCTCAGCTCGGCCCAGACTCGCCGGGCGGCCTGGGCTCTTCCGGCCGGGCTGGCCGGGCCGGTCAGGCCCTGGCTGGCCAGGCGGTCCAACTCGGCCGCGTCGGCCCGCCCGGGCTTGGCCAGGGCGGTCAGGATGCGGGCGTGGGCCTCGGGGCTGCGCTCCAGGAGAAGGAGCTCGTCCCGGGCAAAGGACTCTCTGAAACGACTCAGGTCCACTCCGGCATTCTGCCACACGCCCGCCCCGTGGGCAAGGCCGGTGGGGTTTAGGGGCTGTACCCCAGAAAGGTCCTGGGCAGCCAGAGGACGAAGCCGGGCCAGTAGGTCAGCAGGGCCAGGATGACCAGTTGGATGGCGATGAAGGGCAGGACCGCCCGGGTGACGTAGACGATGTCCCGGTTGGTCATGGCCCCGGTGATGTAGAGGCTGACGCCCATGGGCGGGGTGACGTAGCCGATCCCCAGGTTGATGGTCATGAGCAGGCCGAAGTGGAGGACGTCGATCCCGAACTCGTAGAGGATGGGCAGGAAGATCGGGGTCAGGATCAGGGTGGCCGAGATGATGTCCATGAACATGCCCACGATCAGGAGCAGGACGTTGATGATGACCAGGAAGACCCAGGGCTGGGTCACGTTGGCCACCACGGCCGAGGTGATCTTGGCCGGGATGGCCTCCAAGGTCAAGTACTTGCCGAAGACGGTCGCCCCGGCGACGATGATCAGGAGCGTGGCCGAGGTGATGGCCGAGTTGACGGTGACCCGGAAGACCTCCCGCCAGCCTATGGCGCGGTGGATGAAGATCTCGACGATGAAGGCGTAGACCGAGGCGACCACGGCCGCCTCGTTGGCCGTGAAGGCCCCGGAGAAGATGCCCCCGAAGATGATCACCGGCAGCATCAGGGACCAGAAGCCTTCCTTGAAGGCCTGGAGGAACTCCCTGGAGGTGGGGATCGGGGTGCGGACGTAGTCGGTCCGCTTGCGGAAGTAGAGGAAGGAGTAAACCGAAAAGGCGGTGATGATCAAGATCCCCGGCAGGAAGCCGGTCAGGAAGAGGCCCTCCAGGGAGCAATGGGTGACCATGGAGTAGAGGATCATCGAGATGGACGGCGGAATGACTATCCCCAGGATGGGCGAAGTGGTCATGATGCCGATGGCGAAGCGCTCCTCGTAGCGGTTCTCCATCAGGGCCGGGATCATGAAGCCGCCGATGGCCACCACCGTGGCCACGGTCGAGCCGGCGATGGCCCCGAAGAGTCCGCAGCCCAGCACCCCGGCCATGGCCAGGCCGCCGGGCATCCAGCCCACGGTCACGTTGGCCACCTTGATCAGCCGGTCGACGATGCTGCCCGCGGTCATGATGTTGCCGCAGAGGATGAAGAAGAGGACCACCACCAGGGCGAAGTTGTCCATGGAGCGGAAGAGGGCCTGGGCCTGGATCATCAGGGGAACGTCGGTGAAGAAGGCCACCCCGACCACGCCGGTGAAGAAGAGGGCCATGAAGACCGGCACCGTGGCCCCCAGGCCGCCGATGAGAACGAGGAGAAGGATGAGGTAGTGGGCTTCCACGGTCCTCTAGTCCTGGGCTCTCTTGCCCCTGGCGGCCAGCCAGTCCCCGTACATCACCTGGATGGTCCGGATGAACATCATCGCGCCCATGAGCGGCAGGATGGCGAAGAGGAAGACGAGGGGGATCTGCATGATTATCGTCTTCTGAAAGGTGGTCACCTGCAGGGCGGCCATCTGCCAGCCCAGGTGGAAGATCAGGACCGAGTAAAACAGGGTGACCAGGTGGGAGAAGAAGTCCAGGGGGAGTTTGAGCCGGGGGACCATCTGGACCAGGGCGTCGATCTTGATCATGGAGCGGTTCTTGATCGCCGCCGAGCAGCCGACAAAGGTGGTGTAGATGATGATCTCCCGGATGAGCTCCTCGGACCAGGCCAGGGAATAGTTGAAGCCGTAACGCAGGATGACGTTGACGAAGAGCGCGATCAGACCGGCCATGACGGTCAGGAAGAGGGTCCAGTCCTCCCAGAAGCTCAGGGCCCGGTCGAGTAAATTGAGTATCCTGCCCAGCACTGGCGACCCCGCTGAAGACGAGCGAAGGGGGGCCTCTCAAGCCCCCCGAAAACCCTGACGACTACTTGAAACCGAGGAAGTCCTGGACCTTCTTCAGGTACTCGGCGCCGATCTGGGGCTCCCACTCCTTGTGGACGGCCTTGCCCTGGACGCGCAGAGTCTCCATGTCGGCGTCGGGGAGCTTGATCATCTCCACGCCGTACTTGGTCTTGGCCTCCTCGATGGATTCATTCTGCTGGCCTGCGGTCTCCTTGCGGGCCTTTTCGCACTGGGTGTGGACCACGTCCAGAATGATCTTCTGGATGTCGGCCGGAAGCTTCTGGAACCAGGCTTTGTTGAAGATCCAGATGAACAGGCCCTGGGCGTAATTGAGCTGGGTGAAGTACTTGCAGATCTCAAACTTCCGGGTCAGGTTGCAGACGATGATGGTGTGGTCCAGACCGTCGATGACGCCCTGCTTCAGGGCCGTGGGCACGTCGGGCCAGGGCATGACCACCGGGTTGAGGCCCCAGGAGGCGTAGGTGGAGCGGTTGACCGCCGCCTCGGCGATGCGGAACTTGACCTTCTTGGCGTCCTCGATGGTCTTGACCGGCTTGGTCGTGGCCCAGCCGTACTGGCCGTAGGCGCTGATGTCCACGCCCATGATGCCCTGGTGCTCCATGCCGTCCAGAAAGTGCTGGAAGAGCTCCTTGTTCCCGACGAACTTCTCCAGCTTCTCGTAGTCGTTGACCAGGAAGGGCAGGTTGACGATGCCCATGCGCGGCCCCAGGTTGGTCGAGGCCACCGAGGAGACGTTCATGCCCTGGATGGCCCCGGTCTGGAGCAGGTTGAGGACCTCGACCTCGCCGCCCAGCTGGGAGAAGGGGCGGTAGTCGAAGTAGACCTGGCCGTTGGAAGCCTTCCACAGTTCGTCGCGGACCCAGAAGCCGGCCTGGACGCCGATGATGGCCGGGTGGGAGACATTGGAGAAGACGATCTTGTACTTGGCGCCGGAAGGATCGAACTTCGGCTTCCAGGCCTCCATGGGGTTGGCCGCCAGAGCCGGGCCCGCCGCCAGGGCCAGGGCAATGGTCAAGACCAGGCCCGCCAGTATCCAGCTTCTTGCCCTCATGCCACCTCCTTGAACGCTAGGGTGCACCGCCAATCTCAAAGACGTCCGGCCTTTCCGGCGCCTTTTCCCGAAGGCCGTCACCGGCTCCGGTGCTTGAGCACCAGTACCGGGACGCGGCACTTCCGGGTGACGTAGGAAACCACGCTGCCCTGGAGGAGTTCGCCCAGCTCCGAGAATCCGCTCTCGGTGATGAAGACCAGGTCGAATTTCTCCTCCTCGGCGACTCGACAAATGGTCGGGCCAGGGATGCCGTACTCGATTCTGACCTCGGCTTCGACGCCGGCCCGGCGCATCGGTTCCGCGGCCTCGCCCAGAACCTTGGCGGCGTGATCTCGCTGGCTCTGGACAAGCTTGTCCATCAGGTTCGGGGTGATGCCGCGATCGTGAAGGACCTTCTCGTTGATGACGTTGATCAAGGTGACGCTGAGGGGCAGTCTCTGGTTGAACTCGACGGCGTAATCCTCGGCTGTCTTGGAGTTTCTCGTTCTGTCCACCGGCAGTAAAACTTTTGTTTTCATGGCGGACTCCGAATCGTGTTAACCCTGGCTTCACCACCCGGCCTCCGGGGCCCGGCTGGTGAGAACGATCGACCCGGCTGGCGAAGGACCGAAGCGCTGCTTTCTAAACAGTCATAACCTGCCGATGTGACCGCTGAAACTCAGTCCTGTCATCAGGGATACATCCTGAAAGGCAGGAGTGTCAACATTTTTCGCCCCGCTGCCCCGGCCCCGGCCCGGCCGGGGGCGCCCTCCGGGCGCGTTGACCGGGGGCCGGGGGCGTGATAGCTTTCGCTTGGAAAAGGCCCGCCAGGACGGCCGCGAGCCCTCGGAGCGGCTTGGGGAGGAGTCGTGGACGCCTACGCCAAACTGGCCCGCCAGATGGACACCTACCCCCTGGGCGCGCCCCGGAGCCCGCGCCTGCTGGAGATTCTCCACGAACTCTTCGGCCCGGAGGAGGCCGAGCTGGCCCTGAGCCTGTCCTTCCAGCCCCTGGCCCTCAGCCGCCTGGCCCAGGAGACCGGCCGGGGCGAGGAGGAGATCAGGCCCCTCCTGGAGAGCATGGCCGGCAAGGGCCTCCTCTACGCCCGCCTGACCGCCCGGGAGGCCTACTACTGCCTGCTGCCAGTTTTTCCGGGCATCTTCGAGCTCCAGTTCATGACCGGCCAGCGGGGTCCGGTCAAGACCCGGCTGGCCCGGCTCTTCGAGGACTACTACGTCGAGGGCCTGGGCCAAGCCTTCACCGAGACCGAGACCCGCTTCGCCCGGGTCATCCCGGTGGAGAAGCAGGTCCCGGTGAGCATGGAGATCTTCCCCTTCGAGCGGGCCTCCGAGCTGATCAGCGACGAGGGCGACTTCGCCCTGGCCACCTGCTACTGCCGCCACGAGAAGGACCTCCTCGGCCAGGCCTGCGAGGCCCCCCGGGACGTCTGCCTCCTCTTCGGGCCCTTCGCCCGCTTCGCCGTGGAGCGGGGCTTCGCCGCCCGGGCCGACCTGGCCCGGGTCCGCGACGCCCTGGAGCGCTCCGAGGAGGCCGGCCTGGTCCACGTCTCGGACAACGTCAGTGACCGGATCAACTTCATGTGCAACTGCTGCGGCTGCTGCTGCGGCTTCCTGAGGACCATCACCGAGCTGGGCCAGGCCAACGTGGTGGCCGCCTCCCGCTTCGTCGCCCGCCTGGACGAGAGCCGCTGCACCCTCTGCGGCGCCTGCCTGGAGGTCTGCCAGGTCAAGGCCCTGAGCCTTACCAACGACGAGCTTGAATTCGAGCCGGAGCGCTGCCTGGGCTGCGGCTTGTGCGTCCACCACTGCCCCAGCGGCGCCCTGACCCTGGAGGGCCGCCAGGACTACCTGGCCCCGCACCGGGACCGCCGCGAGCTGGGCGCGGCCATGCTCCGCGAGCGGGGGCTGATCAGGTGATCGTCGACGCCCACGTCCACGCCTTCCCGCCCGAGGTGGTCGCCGACCGGGCCGGGTTCCTGGACGGCGAGCCGGCCTTCCAGCTCCTCTACGCCGACCCCCTGGGCCGGCTGGTCGAGGCGGCCGAGCTGATCGAGTCCCTGGACCGGGACGGCGTGGCCCAGGCCGTGGTCTGCGGCTTTCCCTGGCGCGACCCGGGCCGGGCCAGGCTGCACAACGACTGCCTCCTGGCCGCGGCCCGGGAGTATCCCGGCCGGCTGATCCCCCTGGCCGGGGTGGACCCCCTGGGACCCGGGGCCCTGGCCGAGGCCGAGCGGGCCCTGGCCGCCGGCGCGGCCGGCCTGGGCGAGATCGGGGCCTACCTGACCGACCTGGACGAGCCCGAGGTCCTCAAGGGCCTCATCGCCCTGGCCCGGCTCTCGGCCGAGGCGGGCAGGCCGCTCCTGCTCCACGCCAACGAGCCGGTCGGCCACGACTACCCGGGCAAGAGCCCCATGAGCCTCAGGGGCCTCTACCGGCTCCTCCAGGCCTGCCCGGAGACCCGCTTTCAGCTGGCCCACCTGGGCGGCGGCCTCTTCTTCTTCGAGCTGCTGAAGCGCGAGGTCGGCCAGGTCCTGGCCAACTGCGTCTATGACACCGCGGCCGCGCCGTTCCTCTACAAGCCCGGGCTCTACTCCCTCTTCAGCCGCCTGGCCGGCCCGGAGAGGCTCCTCTACGGCAGCGACTTCCCCCTCCTGGGCCTGAGCCGCTACCTCAAGGACATGGCCGCGGCCGAGCTGGAGGACAGGGACAGGGAGAGGATTCTGGGTCTCAACGCCGCGGCTTTCTGGAACCTGATCTGAGCGACCGGCCGGTCGAACCGGCCTTGTTCCTGTAGCCTTGAGCGATCCGCCGAACCCGCCCCGGGGAGGCGCTCCCCGGACCCAAGCCTGAGGAGGAAGCCATGGCCTTCGAGACCCTGCTCGTCGAAGTCGGCGCCGACGGCGTCGGCCTGATCACCCTCAACCGGCCCGAGCAGCTCAACACCTTCACCACCACCCTGGCCCTGGAGCTGGAGGCGGCCCTCAAGGACATGGAGGCCGACCCTCAGGTCAGGGTGGTCGTGCTCAAGGGCGCGGGCCGGGCCTTCTGCGCCGGCATCGACATCAGCGAGTTCCAGGGCCAGAGCGCCTGCCAGTACCGGGACTGGGTCGGGCGGATGGAGAAGGGCCTCCAGGCCATCATGAGCATGGCCAAGCCGGTCATCTGCCAGGTCCACGGCGTGGCCGCGGCCAACGGGGCCGGGCTGGTGGCCGCCTCGGACCTGACCGTGGCCGCCGAGACGGCCAGGATCGGCTTCACCGCGGTCAACGTGGGTCTCTTCTGCCTGGGGCCGGCCGTGCCCCTGATGCGGGCCGTGGGCCGCAAGCAGGCCCTGGAGCTGCTCCTCTTCGGCGAGCTGATTCCGGCTCCCCGGGCTTACGAACTAGGCCTGTTCAACAAGCTCGTCCCTGTCCAGGACCTGGAGGCCGAGACCAGGGCCTACGCGGCCAAGCTGGCCGCCAGGAGCCCCCTGGCCGTGCAGATGGGCAAGAGGACCTTCCACGTCATCGGCGACATGGAGCTGGGCAAGGCCTTCGAGTACATGAACGAGGCCTTTGCCCGGCTGTGCACCACCGAGGACGCCTCTGAAGGGGTCAACAGCTTTCTGGAGAAGAGGAAGCCGGAGTGGAAGGGGAGGTGAGGGGGGAGGACCAGGCCGCCTTGTGGCGGAGGCTCTTGGCGGCCGGGGAGGCATAGGCCGCCATAGAGACCGAGCCGGCTAGGTTTCCGCTGGTCCTGGGAAGCCGATCTGGGAGTAGGAGGCTTGGTAAGGGCTGGTTGTGATGAACAATTGGGACGAGATACATTTGGCCTTTACATAGTACTAGGAGTGGAGGTTTCTCAGGACCAGGCCGGGCTATCTGTAGCGAGAGCAGCCTAACGGTTAAATGTGAACGCGCGCAGGCGCGTGCCCTTTCAGGTCTCTGTCTTCACGCGACTTGGGCCAGGTATTCCGCGTATGCGTGTTGCGGGTGCGGATACGCTAAAGAGGTCTTGAATCGAAATAATAGTTTCAAGATCGCCGATAGGGCCGTCGGCCTTAATGATTCCTTTTTGGGCCATTACCTGCAACGCATCTATTATCATATGCTGCTGATATCTTTTGTATATGGGCGGATATGAGAGAATCATATTTAATTTAAGCGGGCCATGCGAGCTGAGCAAACGCACCAATGCATTGGAGAGGTCGTGCCGGGAGACCTCTTCTTGTGCTTCGGTCTCAACAGCTCTTGTCTGTTCAATGGCTCTATCAATTAACCGACTGACCTGTTCTTGAACACCTTTTATCTTCTGGTCCGCAATACCAATTTTGGCTATGAAACGGCCTAGTTCATGTGTAATTTCTTCTCTTAGGCTGTCGATTTTTGCGTTCGCGGTCGCCTCTATTTGTGCAGCTATTTCAGCAGTATCATCCTTGGGCGGCCACATATGGCGTCGCATATCCGAGTATGTGTCCTTCATCATGGAAAATGTGTCGTTGTACAAGCGGTCAAAAAGGCCCTCCAACCTAGCTACGCTTGCTGAGATACTCTTTGAAGCTTCGCGGGTGTCTTCGGATACCTTGATGGAAAGCTTGTAAAATGTGACGGCTAACCATATAGCAAAACCACCAATGATCACTGATACTACAGAGGCAACTATAGACAATATCTCCATCTGCAGTACTCCCGCTTCCAAGCAGGACCCCCTTGGGTCCTTTTTAGAGATGCTATTCGTATTCCTGGCAATTATGGCCTGAGCTGCCTTGGCTCGTACAATTGGTTTTCACGCGCTTCCTTGTGGTTACAATTTGACTGCCTGTTCCAACCTACTGCAGATCCTGGGGGATGGTCAAGGGGGCGGCCTGAACAAAGGCCATATGGAGCGGCGATATAGGCCTTGCTGTGAACTAACGGAATACAGAAGCTCATTTGGCCTCTATAAAGGCCGTATTGAGCAGGTGCCCCATCCATTTATGGATGGGAAACACGATTCTTTAAAATTTAGCTGGCTGAAAAAATATTTAACCTGAAGTGTCGTTATAGCGGGCTTGACCTAGGGTGCCTTGTCTATCTTTCCCCAAGTCTTTAGACTTGGGGTGCCGGACCCTGGCCGCCGGGGCGACCCACCTTCTCACCGGCGACAAGGATCATTTTGGGAAGTTCTTTTGGAAGCGAGTGGGCGGCCTGCTCATCTCCCCGCCGGCCGACTATCTCCGCCTCCGCCTGTCCCCGCCGGGCTCGGCCTCCCCTGGGCGGTGAAGCTCATCTCGGTCCCCACGTAGGGCCCCTCGCCGTAGCCGTCGGGCAGGGGCACGAACAGATCCTTCCGGCTCACCTCCAAGCGAAAGTCCTCGGCCCCGGCCTCGGCCAGGCGGGCCTTGAGCCAAACCCTCATCTCCCTCTCGGCCCAGGCGCAGGCCTCCTCCAGGTCCCCGAACTCGCCCACCCCCTCGGGCAGATGAACCCTGATCCTGCCCTCGGGCGCGGCGCTGATGGTCACCTGCCTCTGGACGACCACGCTCCCGACCACGGCCCCTACCGCGCTGGCCACCTCGGCGTGCTCGGGCACGATCAGGCTGGTCTGGAGCCGCTCGGCCGCCCGGGGCAGGTAGGCCCGCACCGGCGCGCCGATGGCCACCAAAGGCCGGTTCACGCTCAGGCGGCAGTCCAGGCCCGAGCCTGAGCCGCCGTTGAGGCTCCGCTCCAACAACCAGGCGGCCAGGGGCTGGCCGGCCCAGTCGGGCTTTAACCCCTCGTCCTCCAGGACCTTGGTCACCAGCTCGGCCGCGGCCCGGCTGGATACGGCCTCGACCACTTGTTGGCAGAACTCCTCGGGGCTCTGGCCCACCCGGTCGGCCAGGACCCGGGCGCCCAGGCGGGCGGCCTCGACCGACCAGACCGCCATCCGATCCAGGACGTGGAGGGCGTCGGTGGGGGTGAAGGCCGAGCGCCAGACCCGGCCCTGGCTGATCAGGCTCTCTATCCGGGAGTCGAACAGGCCGGCCGGGTTGAACTCCTCCTCCAGGCGGGACTCGGAGACCGGCCCCTGGGCCAGGCGGTCCAGCAGCCGGCGGGAGGTCTCGTCCTGGGGCCTGTCCGGCCCGGGCCGGGCCATGAGCCAGCCGGCCTGGCGGCCCAGGCGCTTGAGCCGGCTGAGCTCGGCCTTGAAGTCCGCGGCCAGCTCCGGCCGTTCGGCGGCCAGCTGGCAGAGGGGGATGACCCGCTGGGGGCCCAGGAAGAGGCGGCTCTCCCGGTCCAGCCGGACCTGGCTGTCCCCGCCCAGGCCCACGGTGTGCACGTCCAGGGCCCGGACCATGGTCCGCCAGCCGCCCAGGCTGGCCCCCTGGGGGCTGAGGACCGGCCGGCCCTGGCTCAGGCCGCAGATGTCGGTGGTGGTCCCGCCCATGTCCATGACCCACAGGGAGCCATCGCCGGCCGGCCGGCCGTTGAGCCGGGCCAGGTGCCAGGCCCCGACCAGGCTGGCCGCCGGGCCGGAGAGGATGGTCTCCACCGGCCGGCTGAGGGCCAGCTCGGCCCGGACCAGGGAGCCGTCGCCCTTGACCACCATCAGCTCGCCGGGCAGGCTCCGCTGAGCCAGGACCCGGCGGACCGCCTCGATGAGGCGGCCGAGCAGGGGGGTCAGCCGGGCGTTGAGGGCGGCCGTGGTCGCCCGCTTTATGGAGTCCAGGCGGCTGGTCAGCTCGTGGCCGCAGGTGACGGGCAGGCCGGTCAGGTCCTCCAGGCGGCGCTTGGCCTCCAGTTCGTGGGCCGGGTTGCGGACGCTGAAGTAGGCCGACACGGCCAGGGCCTCGGCCTTGGTCCGCAGGTCCGGCGCGGCCCGCTCCAGGCCGGCCAGGTCCAGGGGCTCGACCTCCTGGCCGTGGTCATCGTGGCCGCCGGCCAGGTAGACCACCTGGTCGGCGGCCAGGTCCCGCTTGAAGCCGTAGGCCTCGATGAGGCTGCGGTCGTAGCCGATCAGGACCAGCCCGACCGGGCAGCCCTGGCCCTCGACCAGGGCGTTGGTGGCCAGGGTGGTCGAGAGGCCGACCAGGCCCATCCGGCCGAACTCCAGCCCGCCCGCCTGGGCCAGGAGCGAGTCCAGGGCCGCGGCGATGCCCAGGGAGAGGTCGTCGCGCGTGGTCAGGGACTTGGCCGCGGCCAGGACCCGGCCGCTGGTCTGGTCGACGACGGCCGCGTCGGTGTAGGTGCCTCCGGTGTCTATGCCTAGGGCCAGGTCCATGCAAGTCCCTTTCAAGCGCCGCGGTCCAGGGTCATCGGCAGGGGGGGCTCAAGGCCGGGGTCACTTGGCTGGCCCGGCCTCGGCCTCCCGCCTGTCCGGGCAGGGGGCGTTCTTCATGACCAGCCGCTTCTTGAGGCGGCAGTAAAGGGCCTGGAAGGTCCGGCAGCTCCCGGCCCCGTCCAGGTGCTCGGCCTCGGGCCAGGCGGCGTGGCGGCACTTGAGGTCGCAGAAGCCGACGGCCAAGTTCCCTCCTCCTCAGTGCCTCGGGCCCCTGGGCCCGGCCCCGGCCGCCAGGACGAGCTGCTCCAGGACCTCGAAGGGCTGGGCCCCGACCACGATCCGGCCGCCGGCCACGAAGGACGGCACCGCCGTGATTCCCGAGGCCCGGCAGCGGGCCCAGTCCCGGTCGACCGCCTCCCGGAAGGCCCGGGCCTCCAGGACGGCCTGGGCCTCGTCAGGATCCAGGCCGGCGGACCGGGCGATCCCGGTCAGGACCGGGATCCGGGCCAGGTTGAGGCCGTCGGCGAAGTAGGCCCGGAAGGCGGCCAGGTGAAACTCGTCGCCCCGGCCCTGTTCCTCGGCCCACTTGCCCAGCTCCTGGGCCAGGCGGGAGTTGAAGGTCATGGTCCGCTTGCCCCAGGCCAGGCCCTCCCGGGCGGCCGTCTGGCTCAGCCGGGCCAGCGCGGCCTCGATGTCCTCCCGGCTGCGGTCGATGAAGAGGTCCTCCAGGCTCCGGCCCTGGGCCGGGGTCTCGGGGTGGAGGGGGAAGGCGATCCACTCGGTCCTGATGTCGTAAGCCTGCTGGAGCCTTTCAATACGCCCGGTACTGAAGTAGCACCAGGGTCAGATGTAGTCCGAGAAGATCTCCAGGACAACGGAAGTGTCCATAATCACTCCAGGAATGGGCTTGAATCGGCCTTCAAGTATACACCCATTTTCCGGGAAAACCACCTCGAAAACGCCGGCCGGAACAAGGGACGCGGGCCATCAAGGCCGGCGCCCTGGAGGACAGGATCAAGGCCCTGGCGGCCCGCCCCCGGGCGGCTTGACTTCGTGACGGAGGGGCCCAGGCGCGAGCAGATCTTCAGGGAGCACCTGGCGCCGGAGGATCTTAAGGCGCTCCTGGCGGCCGGGGAATAGGTCAGGCGGCTCAAGAGCCTGGGCGGTCCCGGTTGAAGCAGGGCCCGGCCGCCTCGGCCTCGGCCCTGGCTCCGAGCCCTAGGGCAAGCTGGGCCAAGCCAGCAGGACAAGGGCCGTTCCCTTAAACGCTGACGGCTAGGCGCCGTGAACTTGCCCGGCTGCGCCAGGCTTCAGGCCGGGATCGAGACTCGCCGGCGCCCCGAAGATTTTCTTGCTTGACAGGGTGCCCGTCCCTGTGACTAGACTTAGAACAGATGTTCCATTGACTCCAATAACTGGAAAGGATGTTCCAGTAAATGAGTCACCCCCCCTTGCTCCAGAGGATTCGCGAGCGTGAAAGGCTGACGGTCAGCGAGGCCAAGATCGCCGACCTTTTTGAGCGGGACTATCCGCTGACCGCCCTCGAGACGGTGACCTCGATCAGCGAGAAGGCGGGCGTGGGCAAGGCCACGGTGGTCAGGTTCATTTCCCGCCTGGGATACAAGAGCTTCGCCGACTTCCAGGAGCAGTTGAGGGAGGAGCTGGTCAGCCGCCTGGAGTCGCCGTTCAGACGCTATTCGGTCAGGAAACTCCAGCAGAACCAGACAGGAATCGATTACCTGGGCCAGTACATCACCCACGCCCAGAAGAACATGAGCGAGGTGCACAGCCGGATCGACCCGGAGCAGATCATGGAGGCGGCTCGCCTCATGGCCCACTGCGAGGGCTCGATCTACGTCCAGGGCCAGTGGGACTCCCACTCCCTGGGCCACCTCTTCTGGGTCCAGGTGATGTACCTGAGGGATCGGGTCTATCTGCTGGAAAATTTGAACTCGGCCCTGCCTCACCAGCTCACGAGCGTCTCGGACAAAGACGTGCTTCTGCTCATCTCCCGTCACCGCTTCACTTACCAGACCCATCAGGTCGCCCGCTGGTTCTCCCGGCAGGGGGCCAAGGTGATCCTCATCACCGACCGCGAGCTGAATCCCAACACCGAGTTGGCCGACATTCAGATCGTCGTCCGCTCGGATGGCCTGTCCCTTTTCAACAGCAACTGCGCCCGGCTGGCCGTGATCGAGTCTTTGATCTGGGCGATGACCCATCTTCTTGAAGACAACATCAACCAGCGCGCGGAGATCTGTGAGGCCCTGTGGGGCGCGTTTTCCACCTTTCTGCCCTGGGTCGACGGCGCTCCGGCCAGGAAAGCCGCCGGGACCCAGGCCGCGGACTTGCTGGAAGGTCTCCCGGGCGGCTCACTGGAAGGCAAGAAGGCTGACTGAATTCCACACCGCGGCCGAGTCATCCACCGCCCCGGAACAGGCTTGAGGGGCGGTCAGGGGCGGGTTTTTCCCTGCCCGGTATAGGCACCAGTCGTTGAATCCGGAAAGGAGAGTGATTCATGACCCCAGAGGAGATTGAATCCGGCCTGCTGAAGATGGAGGAGCTTTACGCCAAGCTCTACTTTCAACTGGCGGCCGAGTACTGTCGGAGTTTCGGAGAGCCGGGCAAGGCCGCTCTCCGCAAGGCGATCCGCGAGTACGGAACGGATCGAGGCCGGGCCAATCGGGCTGAGCACGACCGCCTGGGCTACCCGATTCACCTGAAGACCCTTTTCACGGCGGGCGGTTTCCCGGGCAAGGCCGGTTTTCGCCGGAACAAAATTGATCTCCAGCCGCACCAACGGATATCCGAGACTCTTCAATGCCCGCTCCATGACCACTGGAGGCTGATGGGCGGCCTGGAAGAAGGGCGGGCCTACTGCGAGGTCATCCATGAAGCCATGTGGTCAGCCTATCACCCGGAGATTGAGACCAATCAACCCAAGATAATGACCCGCGGCGATGATCTGTGTCGCTTCGACGTCTTTCTCCCCTCGGCCAAGGGCCAGCCGGAGGCGGAGGCCTACCGGGAGATACCGGCCGAGGAGCATCTCCAGCGGATGATGGATCTCCAGGCCAAGATGTATTATTACCTGGGCCGGGGGCTGGTCAACGAGTTCGGCCTCGAGGGTGAGGCAGCGGTCCGGCGGGCCATTCGCCGGTTCGGCTGGGAGCGCGGCCTGGAGCAGCGCCGGGAGCACCTGGCCAGAGGCCTCAAGATCAACCTCTACAATCTTTTCACCTGTTACGACCTGCCCGGCGACTCTCGCTTCAGGCGCAACAAGATAGAGCTGACCGAAGAGACCCGCTTGAGCGAGACCCTGGAGTGCACCTTCTTCAACGTCTGGAGCAAGTACCCGGACGGCAACCGCATCGGCCGGATCTACTGCGAGGAGGTGCATCACCAGATCTTCGGCGCCTACGACGAGGCGGTTCAGACGAACCTGAGCCAGACCCTGACCCAGGGCGACGACCGCTGCCGCTTCTCGATCTATTTCAGGCCGGCCAACAAGATCGCCGAGCCCGATTGGATCAAGGCCTACAAGAATGAACGGGCCGACTTGTGGGGGAAAGGCCGATGAGCGCCACCAGGGCAATGGCCGAGTACCTTGTGGGACTGGACTACGCCAAGCTGCCGCCGGAAATAGTCTCCAAATGCCAGGAGCTGATCCTCGACTCACTGGCCTGCGGGGTCAGGGGCAGCCAGACGCCCATCGGCCTGGTGACCTCTGACCTGGCCAGGGAGCTGGGTGGCAATCCGGACTCGACCGTGCTGGGGGCCGACTTCAAGACGGCCCGCACCACGGCCGCGTACGTCAACGCTTCCTCGATCAACGCCATGGACTACGACGATACGGGCAAGGGCGGCCACCCCGGGTCGAGCATCATCCCGGCGGTCATGGCCCTGGGAGAGAAGCTGGGCGCGGACGGAAGATCCCTGCTCCTGGCTTGCGTGGCCGGCTATGAGATCGGCACCCGGGTGGCCATGGCCATTGAGCCGACCTGGGAGCGCTACCGGCAGGTTCACGGCGTGGGCACGGCCCAGACCTTCGGCTCCATGGCCGCCTGCGCAAAGCTCCTGGGACTGGACCTGGAGCAGACCCTCAACGCCTTCGGCATCGCCGGGGCTTCCGCGCCCGTGGCCCACGCCGGCAAGTTCGGCTGGACCGAGAAGTCCATAGCCTTTGTCAAAGACAACGTGGCCTGGCCCGCTGAAGCCGGCCTGCGGGCGGCCCTCCTGGCCTGGAAAGGTTACGAGGGCTGCGAGACCATCCTGGACGGAGATCGGGGCTACTGGGTCATGGCCGGCTCCGATCAATGCGACTTCGACCTCTTGACCGACTTCTCCGGATTCCAGATTCTGGGAGTTTCCCTGAAACCTTACCCCTGCTGCCGCTGGATCCACACCACCCTGGATGTGCTGGGGCGGCTGATGAAGGAACACGGGTTCAAGCCGTCTGAAATCCAGAAGCTTGAGGTCTTCACCATCCAGCCCGTGGCCGAGTTCTTTGGCAAGACCCGGCCGCGGACCTTCGTTGACGTCGAATTCAGCATTCCCTGCACAATGGCCCTCAAGCTCCACGGCGTTCCGCACTCGGAATGGTTTGAGCCGGAGAACTGGAACCGGCCGGAGGTGCTTGATCTGGCCGCCAAGTCAACGGTCATCCTCGACGAGGCCTATCAACGGCTCTACCTCGACCTGAACAGGCAATCGGCCCGGATCCCGGCCCGCCTGGAGGTCTCCCTGCCGGGCGGGAAGAAGCTCGCGGGCTACTCGGACGACGCCTGGGGTTCGCCCACCAACCCGATGGATCGCCAGCAGCGTCTGGACAAGGTCAGGGATCTGGTCCGCAGAAGACTGTCGCCCGACAGCGGAGAGGAGTTCATCCGGAACGTGGAGCAGCTGGATCGGCTGAGTGACGTGCGGAGCCTTTTTACAGGCCTGTGAGTCTGGAGCGAGGAGTCCGCGTCCGGATTTAAGCCTCAGGGGGTGATCACGGAAACCATATGGCGAGTTCTAATTTCCTTGAATGAAGGAGGTTGAAATGATGTGGGGAAAAAAGGTTACGTGGCCGGCGGTTCTTGGGCTGCTGCTGGCCGGGCTGATCCTGGCCGGTCCGGCGCTCGCGGCCACGCCCAAGGACGTGCTGATCATGGGGCACGTCTCGGACATCAACACGCTTGACCCGGGTAAGGCCTACGACACCCGCTCCTACAAAATGCTTTACGGCGTTTACGAGACCCTGGTCGGACACAAAAGAACGACTGACGCGGCAGGGAACGTCACCTATTCGGATGAGTTCGCGCCGCGCCTGGCCGAATCCTGGGACAGATCCCCGGACGGCATGATCTGGACCTTCAAGCTGAAAAAGGGCGTGAAATTCCACGACGGCACTCCGTTCAACGCCCAGGCCGTGAAGTTCTCCCTCGATCGGGCCATGATCATGAAGGGCGGGCCGGAATGGTACCTGACCCAGTGCCTCGAACCGGGGAAAAGCATTGAGGTCGTCGACGACTACACGGTCAGGTTCAATCTGACCAAGCCCGTGGCCACCTTCCTGGCCGTTCTGACCCAGACTATTTCAATGATCGTCAGCCCGGCGGCCGTGGAGGCCCACGGGGGCGTGGAGCCGGGTAAGATCAACGAGTGGATGGCCAACAACGCCGTGGGGACCGGGCCATTCAAGCTCAAGAAGCGGACTCCCGGCGAGCAGGTCATTCTGGAGGCGAACCCGGACTACTGGGGCGGCAAACCCCGTCTGAACACGGTCATCTTCAAGGTCATCAAGGAGGCCTCCAACCTGGTCATGCTCCTCAAGACCGGCGAGATAGACATGATCATGAGAGGCCTGACCTACAAGGACTACGCCGACCTGGAAAAGACTTCCGGCGTCAAACTGTACAAGAAAGAGAACTGGGCCGAGGTCCGGTTTTCTCCCTGCTCCTTCCTGATCCCGCCCATGGACAACAAGAAAGTCCGCCAGGCCTTGAACTACTCGGTCAACAAGAAGCTGCTCATCGACAAGGTCTGCTACGGCTACGCCGCGGTCCTGGACAGCCCTGTCCCGCCGGGCATGTGGAGCCATGACGCCTCGCTGTGGTCCTACGACTACAACCCGGAGAAGGCCAAGGCGCTTCTCAAGGAAGCGGGCTTCCCCAACGGCTTCGAGATGGAGATGGGCTACCCCGAGGCGGACGCGGAGCGCCGGGAGGTGGCCATGGTCGTCCAGTCCAATCTCCAGGACATCGGGATCAAGGTCAAGCTGTCCGGCTACAGCTGGCCCACCTATCTGGACAAGTACTGGGCCGGAAAGCTCCCCCTGCTGATGGCCAAGTGGTCTCCGCTGCCTGACCCGGACTTCCTGCTCACGGCCCAGTTCCACTCCAAGAACCACGGCAAGGGCGGCAACGTCTGCTTCTACACCAACACCGAGGTTGACGAACTGCTGGACAAGGCCAAGGTGGAGGTGGATCGGTCCAAGAGGGAGGCGATGTACGTCCAGATCCAGAAGCTTGTCCTCGACGATGCTCCCTGGATCTTTCTCTACAGCCCGATGCGCCTGATCGCCATGCGGGACAACGTCGTGGGTTACGCCATGCCGGCCCTGGAAGTCTATCACTGGGAGACGGTGTTCAAGAAATGATCCACCTGGGGAGCGGAGCCGTGACCGCTCATAATCCAGTCGTCAGGGAGTGACGGGCATCAATGTATTTCCGGACGACTGGCTCGGATGATCCCGGCGGTTGGGGAACCTGCCGCCGGGATCGGACAGATTGAAATCGATGTCCAGGTCAGGACTCCTCTATTTCATCCTGCGCAGGCTGTTGATGTTGATTCCCGTCGTTCTGGGAATCAGCCTGATTGTTTTTGTTCTGGCCAGGGTCATTCCGGGGGACCCGGCCCGGCTGGCCCTGGGGGAGTCGGCCACCCCCCAGTCGATAGAAGCTCTCCGCCACGAAATGGGCCTGGACAAGCCCATCTACGAGCAGTACTGGATCTACCTGAAGGGCCTCCTCCAGGGCGACCTGGGGCGTTCCATCCGGACCAACCGCCCGGTGCTCCAAGACCTGCTGGCCTATTTCCCGGCCACCCTGGAGCTGACCCTGGTGGCCATGGTCATGACCATCCTGATCGCCATCCCCCTGGGGATACTCTCCGCCTTGCGCCGGAACAGCCTGATCGACCATCTGACCCGCCTGGGCGCCCTGGCCGGCGTATCCATGCCCATTTTCTGGCTGGGGCTTATTTTGATTTATATTTTCTTCTACGTCCTGCAATGGGCCCCCCCGCCCATGGGACGGCTTTCGATTCTCTCCAGCCCGCCCAGGAGTTTTACCGGGCTGTTTCTGATCGACAGCCTGCTGGCCGGAGACCTGAGCCTTTTTTTAGAGTCCCTGAAGTTCATCCTCATGCCGGCCTTCTGTCTGGCCACCTGGTCCCTGGCCATTCTCCTGCGGATGACCAGAGCCGGCATGCTGGACGTGCTCGGCGAGGATTACATCCGGACCGCCCGGGCCAAGGGCCTGCCCCAGAGACTGGTGGTTTACAAGCACGCCCTGCGGAACGCCGTCATTCCCCTCCTGACCGTGCTGGGGATCATCTTCGGCATCCTCTTGAACGGGGCCGTGCTCACCGAGACCATCTTCTCCTGGCCCGGGATGGGACGCTACGTGGTGGACTCCATCTCCTGGCTGGACTACACGCCCATTCAGGGCATAGCCATATTCGCCGCGGTCATATACACCCTGGTCAACCTTCTGGTGGATGTCCTCTACGCCGTAGTCGACCCCAGGATCCGCCTCTTCAAGCAGGAGTAGAGCCTCAGGAACAAGAGGGCGAATTGATCCCGTGCTGAACAAGATGAGAAAAAACGCCCTGGTGGTCCTGGGCTCCGTCATAATCGCCGTCCTGCTGGCCATGACCTGTGCCCCGCGGCTTTTCTCGTCCCACGACCCCATCCGGATCGACCTGGCCGAGAAACTGGCCCGGCCCGGCGTCAAGCACCTCTTCGGTACGGATTCTCTCGGCCGGGACATGTTCTGCAGAATCGTTTACGGCGCCCGGGTGTCGGCGGCCATCGCCATAAGCTGCGTCTTCATCAGCTCCCTGTTCGGGGTTTTCCTGGGAGTGACGGCCGGTTACTGGGGCGGGAAGACGGATGACATCATCATGAGGGTCATGGACCTGATCATGTCCTTTCCCTCACTCATCCTGGCCATGGGCATCGCCGCCGCTCTGGGGCCGGGGATCAGGAGCGCCATCTACGCCGTGGGCTTCGTCCAGATCCCCCGCTACGCCCGGATTGCCCGGTCCTCGACCCTGTACGTCAAGGAGCAGACCTTCGTCACCGCCTCCATCTCGCTCGGGGACAAGAGCCATCGGATCATCATGGTCCACATCCTGCCCAACATTCTCTCGCCCCTGGTGGTCCAGGCGACCCTGGGCCTGGGTTCGGCCATCCTGACCGTGGCCGGGCTCAGCTTCCTGGGCCTGGGCGCCCAGCCGCCCATGCCGGAGTGGGGCCAGATGATCGCCGAGGGCCGGTCTCTCATCGTCTCGGGCGAGTGGTGGGTGGCCACCTTCCCCGGTCTGGCGATCATGCTGACGGTCATGAGCTTCAACTTCGTGGGCGACGGGCTCCGGGACATCCTTGACCCCCGGTTGAGGGGCAAATGATGGCCGCCGGGACAAATAACCCCAGCCGCGCCGCCGAGGACCTTCTCCTGGAGATAAAGGGTCTGAAGACCTATTTCTTCGCCGAAGAAGGCGTGGCCCGGGCGGTGGACGACGTCTCGCTGGTTCTGCGGCCAGGCGAGACCCTGGGCGTGGTCGGGGAATCCGGATGCGGCAAGAGCGTCACGGCGCTGTCGGTAATGCGCCTGATCCCCCATCCGCCGGGCAGAATCATGGCCGGGGAGATCAACTTCTCCGGACGCGGGGATCTGACCAGGCTGACCGAGGCCGAGATGCTGAAGATCAGGGGCAACGAGATCTCCATGATCTTCCAGGAGCCCATGACCTCTCTCAACCCGGTCTTCAGGGTCGGCAACCAGATCGCCGAGACCATGCAGGTCCACGAGGGCCTGTCCCGGACTGAGGCCCTGAACCGGTCAGTGGAAATGCTAAAGATGGTCGGGATCCCCTCCCCGGAGAAGAGGATCAAGGACTATCCCCATCAGCTCAGCGGCGGCATGCGCCAGCGGGTCATGATCGCCATGGCCCTTTCCTGCAACCCCAAGCTCCTCCTGGCCGACGAACCCACCACGGCCCTGGACGTGACCATCCAGGCCCAGATCCTGGACCTGATGAACAAGCTGAAGAGCCAGGCCGGGACGGCCATCGTCCTCATCACCCACAATCTGGGCGTGGTCGCGGAGATGGCCCAGTCAGTCTGCGTCATGTACGCCGGGGTCCTGGTCGAGGCGGCCGACGTCTACAGCCTCTTTGCCGAGCCTCTCCACCCCTACACTTCGGGGCTGCTGACCTCGATTCCCCGACTGGACCCGGAGGCCGAGAAGAAGGATCGGCTCAGCACCATCCCCGGACTGGTGCCCAGCCTCCTCGACCTGCCGCCGGGGTGCCGATTCAGCAATCGCTGCCCCCGGGTCCACGAACCCTGCCGCAAGTGGGAACCCCCCCTGGCCCCGGCCTCGGACGGCTCCCCAGGGGATCATCTGGTGCGCTGCTGGCTGTACGCGGAGCCTCCGGAGGAATAACCGGACCAATGGGACAGCCCGTCATGGACCCGGCTGACTTGCTGGTTGAGGTCAGGAACCTCACCAAGCACTTCCCCGTCGTCAAGGGCCTGATCTCCCGCCCCGGCGGCTGGGTCAAGGCCGTGGACGGCGTCGACCTGTCCGTCAACCGGGGAGAGACCCTCGGGCTGGTCGGAGAGAGCGGCTGCGGCAAGACCACCCTCGGACGACTGGTCCTCCGCCTGGACAAACCCACCTCCGGCCAGATCCTGTTCGAAGGCCAGGACATCCTGGACTACGACCCGGAGAGACTCCGCCTCCTCAGGCGGGAAATGCAGATCATTTTCCAGGATCCCTATTCCTCCCTCGACCCCCGCCGCAGCGTGGGCAGCATCATCGGCGAGCCCTTCATCATCCACGGCATCGCCGGGAAGGAGGAACGCAGGGAGCGGGTCCTGAAGCTGATGGAGGTGGTGGGCCTGCGGCCGGAGCACTACCGGCGCTTCCCCCACGAGTTCAGCGGCGGCCAGCGCCAGCGAATCGGCATCGCCCGGGCCCTGGCCCTCAACCCCAAGCTCATCATCTGCGACGAACCGGTCTCGGCCCTGGACGTGTCCATCCAGTCGCAGGTCCTCAACCTCCTCAAGGACCTCCAGGAGCAGTTCAACCTGACCTACCTCTTCATCGCCCACGACCTGAGCGTCGTGGCCCACGTCAGCGACCGGGTGGCCGTGATGTACCTGGGTCGGCTGGTCGAGCTGACCACCAGCCGCGCCCTTCACCGCTCGCCCTACCACCCCTACACCGAAGCCCTGCTCTCCGCCTCCCCAGTGCCTGACCCCAAGGTCGTCAGGAAGCGGATCATCCTCCAGGGGGACGTCCCCAGCCCCATCAACCCGCCGCCCGGCTGCCATTTCAGCACCCGCTGCCCCTACGTCGTCGACAAGTGCCGGCGGGAGCCGGGGCCGGATTGGGCGGAGTGGAGCCCCGGACACTGGGCCCGCTGCTGGCGGGTCGGGGAAATCCGTCAGCTCTGAGCCCCGCTGGCCAGGGAGGCGCCGAAATGAACCGGGAGATCTTGCACTGGCTGGCCGGCCGTGAGGCCGAGATGCTGGCCCTCCTGCGGGAGATGGTCCTGATCCAGAGCGGCAGCCGCAACAAACCGGGGGTGGACCGGGTCGGGCGGCTCATCGCCGCTACCCTCGGGAACCTGGGGCTGGACCTGGTGACGGTGCCCCAGGAGGATCTGGGCGATGTCCTCATCGCCTCCACCCCGGCCGCGGGCGACCGGGACAACCTGCTCCTCATCGGCCACATGGACACGGTTTTCCCGGCCGAGACCGACTTCAACTGGTACCGGGAGGACGAAACCAGGGCCTTCGGGCCCGGGGTGGCCGACATGAAGGGCGGCCTGGTCGCGGGCATCTACGCCCTCAAGGCCCTGGAGGCCCGGGGCGAGCTGGCCGGGCTTCCGCTCAGGTTCATCTTCAACCCCGACGAGGAGATCGGCTCGCCCGTCTCGGGCCCGATAATCGCGGCCGAGGCCCGGAGAAGTATTGCCGCCCTGGTTCTGGAGTGCGGCTCCCTGACCGGGGGCGTGGTCACCGGCCGCAAGGGCCGCCTGGGCTTGGACCTCAGAGCCCGGGGGCTGGCCGGTCACGCGGCCTTCGCCGGCCCGGACAAGGCCAGCGCCATCCTGGAGCTGGCCCACAAGATCATCGGCCTGGAGGCCCTCAACGGCCTGGCCCCGGGTCTGACGGTCAACGTCGGCGTGGTCCAGGGTGGGATCGGCCCCAACACCGTGGCCGAGGCGGCCAGGGCCGCGGTGGACGTCCGCTTCGCCAGACGGGCCGAGGCCGAGCTGTTCAGGGCCGAAATGGAAAGGATCGTGGCCGCCCGGCAGGTTCCGGGGACGGCCGTCGAAGTTGAGGTCGTCTCCCACCGCCCGCCCATGGAGCAGTCAGCCGGCAACCGGGCCCTCTATGAGGTCGTGGCCGATCAGGCCCGGTCTCTGGGCCTGCCCGTCGAGGAGGAGTTCAGGCCGGGCGGCTCCGACGCCAACATCGTGGCCGCCGAGGGCAGGCCGGCCGTCGACGGCCTGGGCCCCCTGGGCGACCAGGACCACAGCGACCGGGAATACATCATCAAGTCGAGCCTGGTCGAGCGGGCCCAGCTCCTGGCCCTTTCCATCAGGGAGTGCTGGCAACGGCACAAAGCCGGTCAGCTGTTCCCCCCGGCTGCTTGAGGGTCATTCCATCGCCTGTTAGTTCCCCGCACGCGCGGGGATGGACCGGTTGTGTCATAGAAAAGAGCCTGCTTTAGCCGGCTGCGCAGGTACCGTCTGGCCGGGACGGACTCGCGGGCTCAGGGATAGGTATCTTTTTAGATACTATGGCACGCAAGAGTTCCTACTTGACTTCATAGCCTATACAATCCCAATAATGTCATAAGTCAGGTCGAAACGGTCCGGGTTCACGCCCTGACCGGTCGGGCCGTTCGCGGGCGGGGTGGATCTGTATTCAGGTCCCGGCTCAAGGATAACTTCAAGAACATCTTGTTGAATAAATTCAAGATAAGGGCAAAGGACGATCGACATGAGCAGCTGGCAGCACATCGGGGAGATGGTCAGAGTCAACGCCGCCCTGGTGCCCGACAAGATGGGCGCCAAGGACCTCCAGCGGAGCCTTACCTTCAGGGAGTGGAACGAGAGGAGCTGCCGCCTGGCCAACGCCCTGCTGGACCTGGGGCTCAAGAAGGGGGATCCCTTCGGGGCCATCGCCTACAACTGCGTCGAGTGGGCCGAGATCTACGTGGCCGCGGCCAAGGCCGGGCTGGTGGCCGTGCCGATCATGTTCCGCCTGGCCCCGCCCGAGATCGAGTACATCCTCAACGACTGCGGGGCCAGGGCCCTGGTGGCGGCCGAGCCCTTTGTCCAGGGCGCCGACTCGATCCGGGCCAATCTGCCCAGGATGGAGCACTACATCTACCTGGGGCCGGGCCGGGCCCCGGCCGGGTACGTCCATTACGAGGATCTGATGGCCCGGGGAGCGGCCGGGGAGCCCCCGGAGGGCGCCCATCACCAGGACGTCTGGACCATCTGCTACACCTCCGGGACCACGGGCAAGCCCAAGGGCGCGGTCAGGACCCACGAGAGCTTCATCGCCCTGTGGCTGATCGACGACGCCGAGGTGGGCTTCCGCCGGGAGGACATCGGCCTGGCGGTCATGCCCATGTGCCACTCCAACTCCATCAACTTCGGCTTCGCCCTGACCTACACCCAGGCCGGCCTGTGCATCTACGACCGGCTCAAGTTCGAACCCGAGCACCTGCTCAGGACCCTGGCCGAGGAGAGGATCACCTTCACCTCCCTGGTCCCGACCCACTACATCATGATGCTGGCCCTGCCCGAGGAGATCAAAAGCAAGTACGACGTCTCCCACGTCCGCAAGCTGATGTGCTCCTCGGCCCCGGCCCGTCGGGACACCAAGCTGGCCATCCTCGAATTCTTCAAGAACTCTGATTTGTTCGAGGGCTACGGGGCCACCGAGACCGGGCTGGTCACCCTGCTCAGGCCCGAGGACCAGCTGAACAAGCTGGGCTCCATCGGCCGCGAGGTCATCGGCACGGACCGGATCAAGCTCCTGGACCAGGAGGGCCACGAGGTGCCGGACGGCCAGGTCGGGGAGCTCTTCTCCCGGGGGCCCTACAACTTCTCGGGCTACCTGAACCGCCCGGCGGAGACCAGGGAGGCCTTCAGGGGCGAGTATTTCTCGGCCGGGGACATGGCCCGCCGCGACGCCGACGGCTACTACTACCTGGTGGACCGCAAGAAGAACATGATCATCACCGGGGGCGAGAACGTCTACCCCTCCGAGGTGGAGGACGTCATCGGCTCCCACGACAAGGTCAAGGACGTGGCCGTGATCGGCGTCCCGGACGACAAGTGGGGCGAGGCGGTCAAGGCGGTGGTCATCCTTCACCAGGGCGTCGAGCCGTCGGAGGAGCTGAAGGCGGAGATCCTGGAGCACTGCCGGGGCAGGATCGCCGGCTTCAAGAGGCCCAAGACCATCGACTTCATCCCGGAGGAGGAGATGCCCCGCACGGCCACCGGCAAGAACCTCCACCGGGAGCTGAGGAAAAAATTCGACAAGTGGTCCGACCGGCTCTAGGCCCTGGCGGCCGGGGCCGGTCCGGTCGAGACCGGATCGGCCCCCATGATGGTCAGTGTCTGATCTAGTCACCCCGGAAGCGGGCCGGCTGCTTGGCCAGGAAGGCCCGGACCCCGGTTTGGAAATCCCTGGTCATGAAAGCGGCCATGATGCCGCGCCTCTCCTCCTCCAGTTGAGCCTCCAGAGAGCTGTCCCAGGTCCTGTTGAGCAGCTCCTTGGCCCGGGCCAGGGCCAGGGTTGGTCCCTCGGCCAGCCTCTGGGCCGCGGCCATGGCCTCCTCGGCCAGGCTCTCCGCCGGGACGACCCGGTTGATCAGCCCCCAGTCCCGGGCCTGTTCGGCCGACAGGGTCGGGTTGGTGAAGATCATCTCCGCGGCCCGGGCCGGGCCGACCAGGCGGGGCAGGAAGAAGGTCGCCCCGCCGTCGGGGACCACGGCGATGCCGGTGTAGGCCAGGGTGAACCGGGCCTCGGCCGAGGCCAGCCTCAGGTCGCAGGCCAGGGCCAGGCTCAGGCCTGCGCCGGCGGCGACGCCGTTGATGGCCCCCAGAACGGGCTTGGGCATCCGCCGCATCTCGACCACCAGGCCGTGCAGGTACTTGGTCAGGCCCTGGATGAAGACCGAGGGCGGCTCCTGGCTCCGGTCCAGGAAATCGCCCATGGCCCGGACGTCGCCGCCCGAGCAGAAGGCCCGGCCCGACCCGGTCAGGATCACGGCCCGGATGCTTGGGTCGCGGCCGCAGTCCTCCATGACCGGGACCAGGGCCTGGCCCATGGGGTAATCAAAGGCGTTGTAGGTCTCCTGGCGATTGAGGGTGATCCTGGCCAGGGACCCGAACTTTTCCAACTCAACTATCTTATCGCTCACGGTTGCTCACTCCCTTGAACTCGATTGGAGACAGCCCCGACTTTATTCGATTCAGAAGGGGCTGGACTGGAGGCCGCCGCTGACCACGATCACCTGCCCGGTGACGAAGTCCGAGAGCGGCGAGGCCAGAAAGAGAATCGGCCCGGCCGCCTCCTCCACGGTCCCGGCCCGGGCCAGAGGCGTGGCCTGGATCATCAGCCGGCGCGCCTCCGGGTCCAGGCCCAGGGTGATCCTGGCCCCCTCCCGTTCGATCTCCCGGCCGCCCTCCCTGTCCCGGCTGAGGCGGGTCTCGATCAGCCCGTAGGCCAGGGCGTTGACCTGGACGTTGTAGCGGCCCCATTCCTTGGCCAGGGTCTTGGTCAGGCCCAGCAGGCCGGCCTTGGCCGAGGCGTAGCCGGCCCCGCCGGCCACGCCCTCGGTGGCGGCGATGGAGGAGACGTTGATGACCTTCCGGGCAATGGACTGACCTTTGCTCCGGAAGCAGGGGGCCGCGGCCCTGAGCAGGCGGAAGGGAGCGGTCAGGTGGACGTCGAGCAGGGCCTGCCAGTGCTGGTCGGTCGTCTTGTGGAGCACGCCCGACCAGGTGTAGCCGGCGTTGTTGACCAGGATGTGCAGGTCGCCCCAGGTCTCCACGGCCCGGGCGACCATCTCGGCCGGGAAGTCCGGCGCGGTGACGTCCCCGGCTGAGACCAGGGCCTGGCCGCCCGAGGCCCGGATCAGGGCCGCGGTCTCCTCGGCCGGCTCCGGGTCCAGGTCGTTGACCACAACCCTGGCTCCTGCCCCGGCCAGGAGCAGGGCCGCCGCCCGGCCGATGCCCCGGCCCGAGCCGGTGATGAGGGCCACCCTGCCTTCGAGCATCCTGTCCACGGCTCGATTCCCCTTCGGGACCCGGCGGCCGCTCAGGCGCGGCGCTCCCGGGCCGCCTCCATGGTCTCCACGAAGGCGCCTATCTGGGTCTTGACCCTCTCCTCGGAGAAGGTGGTCACGTCGACCATGTCGCTCTCCAGGATCAGCTGGGGCAGATCGCAGTACTCCTTGAGGACGTTGAGCAGGTGGATCTGGCCCACGTGCACGGTCCGGCAGGAGAAGGCCCGGTGCATGAAGACGCCGTCGATGCGGTACTTGTCGATCCACTCCAGGAGCAGCTCCACGTCCGGAACCCCGGAGTTGGAGTCGGCCCGGCGAAAGCGGTAGGTCCAGGCCTTGAACATGCGCTGGGCCATCCTCTCCAGGGGGTCGGTCACCCGGGGCGAGATCTCCACCGGGTCCCAGGGCCGGTAGACCACCTCGATGGGAAAGACCGCGCCCAGGCTCTCGAAGTAGTTCATGATGCTCAGGGAGTGCCAGGGCGGCAGCCCCCCGGCCCAGAGGACGCGGTATTTCTCCTCCGGGATGACCCCCTGGCCCTGGTCCACCCGGGCCTTGACCTCGTCGTGGAGCTCGGTGTAGAAGTCCAGGGCCTCCCGGGTGCCCAGGAGGAACCAGCCGGGGACCATGCAGTTGAAGGCGTCCTCGCTGGGCATGGGCGCGGGCACGGCCCGCCTGAGATCGTAGGCCCGCCACCAGATCTTCAGGGTCCGCTCGGCCAGGTCGACCGTCTCGCTGAGGCGGTCCCAGTCCATCTTCCGCCCGGTCTGGCCCTCCAGGAAGTCGATCAACCCCCTGAGTTCCCGGGCCAGGAACCTGGTGTAGTAGCCCTCGGCCTCGTCCAGGTCGCAGGGGTAGGGCGGCCAGAGGAGGTTGTGGGCGTAGAAGGGAACGTCCATGTAGCGCTGGAGGGCCTGGAACCACTTGTACCTGGGATCGCAGACCATCATCCCCGAGCCGAGCATGACCGTGGGCCTGGCCATGCCGCCGTCGGGCGCCTGGGGAGGCATCTGCCCCAGGCGGGCGCGCAGAGCGTCAAAGCCCAGGCCGCAGAGGGCGTAGGTGCAGAGGTCCTTGGGAAAGCCCTCGCCGGTGGCGCTCTGGAGGAAGCGCCCGGCGTCCCGCTTGGCCGCGCAAAGGCCGGCGTAGTTCTCGGTCCAGACCGGGGTTATGTCCATGGCCCGGATGATCTCGTCGGAGAAGCTCATGATGAAGGCGTAGGCCGTGGGCTCGCCTCTCCGGCTGGCTTCGTGAGCGTCCTGATACATCTTCTTGACCAGCCCCCGCACCTTGCGGGAGGTGTTGGTCGTCTTGGTGGCCGTGGTCTTGGTCTGGGCGGCCTGGTTCATCAGCCCTCTCCCCGCCGGCCCGGGTCGATCATCTCCAGAAAGGCCTCTATCCTGGTGCGCAGCCTGGCCTCGGCGCTCAGGTTGTACTCGTCCTCCAGCAGGAGGACCGGCCGGCCGTCCTCCTGGAGGTATCTCTTGAGGTCCGGGGCGTCGAAGCCCAGGATGTCGCAGAACCGGTAGATGTGCAGGATGACCCCGTCGGCCTTCCATTGGCGGGCCAGCTCCCGGATGTGGCCGAAGCGGGCCTCCAGGTCCTCCTGGCGGGTGCCCTGCCGGGGCCTGAGGGTCCGGGGGCAGTAGATCTTGTCCAAATAGCGCTCGGCCAGGGCCCTCAGAGGCGGATCGTCCGGGTCCACGTCGTGCCAGAAGGGCCGCGTGCCGGTGCAGAGGTCATCGATGACCACCTCGGCGCCCAGGGCCTCGACCAGCTCCACGAAGACGGTGTCGTCCTCCTGGGCGCCGTGGATCATTATCCGGGCCCGGCCGGAGGGCGGCCCGGCCGGCCGCTCTTCGACCTCGGCGATGACCTCCCCGAGCAGTTTCGAACTCTCCTCCACGGGCAGGACCTGGGCCGCCTTGAGGACCCTGGTCGTCTCCACCCCGGAGAGCCGCGGCGGGTCGGTCCGGCTGAGCTGGTAGAGCCGGCGGACCAGGCCCCGGTTTTCGTTGTGGAGGGCGACTGCCTCCCGGAGGCCGGCCTCGGAGATCTCCCGGCCGGTGAACTCGGCCAGGCTCTTCCGGAACGACTCGAACTCGCTTTCAAGGAACTCCAGGGCGGCCGGACTGACCACGTGGGGCACGTTGAGGAAGCGGGAATAGGGCGGCTTGAGACTGCGGTGCCAGACGTTGTACAGGGCGACGATGTTGTCGCAGGCGTGGGGCACGATGAAGCCGTCCAGGAAGTCGTAGCCGCCCCTGAGGGCCAGATCAAAGGCGCTCCGGGTGAAGGAGCACATGATCATCTCCAGATGGGCGTCCGAGAGGGTGGGGGTCCGCCTCATCTCGCCGCTTATCCGATAGGGGACCAGTCCGGCGGCGGTGAGAATTTCCGCGGGCACGTAGCAGCACAGGTAGCCCATGATCCGTTGGCCTTGGCCCTTGAGCCGCCGCGCCTCGGCCGCCGGGTCGCGGCAGATTTCCTCGGCTCTGGCCAGACCGGTCTTTTGCCCTTTCACCGTCATCCGCTCTTCTCTCCGTTCCTCCCGAACCAGGCCCCGGAGCGGCCGGTCCCTCAGTCGCGCATGGCCCCCCAGCGCCGCACGTATTCGGCCTTGGCGGCCGGGTTGACCAGGGCCACGGGCCGGGGCCACTGGCCGCTCAGGATCCGGGCCGCCTCCTGGCCGGGCCGCCGCCAGCCCTCCACCTCGGCCTCCTGGGAGTACTGGGCCGTGTGGGGGGTGATGATGACGTTGTCCATCTCCAGGAGGGGGTTGTCCGAGGCCGGCGGCTCGGTCTCCAGGACGTCCAGGCCGGCCCCGGCTATCCGGCCCTGGCGGAGGGCCTCGACCAGGGCCGGCTCGTCGACGAGCGGGCCCCGGGCCGTGTTTATCAGAAAGGCGGTCGGCTTCATCAGGTTAAGCTCCCTGGCCCCGATCATGTGGCGGCTGGCCTCGGACAGGGAGGCGTGCAGGGAGACGTAGTCGGCCTGGGCCAGCAGCCCGTCCAGGTCCACCAGGGTTACGCCCATCTTCCGGGCTTGATCCCCGGTCAGGTAAGGATCGGCGGCCATGACCCGCAGGCCCAGGGCCTGGGCCTTGGGGGTCAGGTTACGGGCGATGTTGCCGAAGCCGATCAGGCCCAGGGTCTGGCCGCGCAGGCGGAACATGGGCGGCAGAACCTTCTGGCGGATATCCAGGGGCATGGGCGCGTCCCAGAGACCCCGCTGGATGGCCCGGTGAAGGGGCAGGAGCTTGCGGGCGCAGGCCAGGAGGAGCATGAGGGCGTGGTCGGCCACCTCGTCCAGGCAGTAATCGGGCACGTTGGTCACCAGCACCCCGCGCTCGGTGGCCGCCCCGACGTCTATCCAGTCGTAGCCGATGCCGGTGACGCAGATGGCCCTGAGCCGGGGCGAGCTCTCGATCACCCGCCGGGTGAAGGGCTGGAGCATGGTCAGGACCGCGTCGGCCTCGGCCACGGCGGCCAGGATCTCCGCCTCGTCGGACTCGGGCCCGGTGCGGCAGAGGGTCCTGACCAGCCGGCCGCCGGCGGCCTCGATCTCCGCCTCCCCCTGGTCCTGGCCCGGGATGAATTTCAGGGAAACCACGTTGAACACTTGAATCCCCTCCAAGGCGCGGCCGCGGGGCCTGCCGGCCGGCTCTCACTCGAAAGCGGCGATGTAGTCCTCCCGCCGGGGGTGGAAGGTCTCCACGACAACGACCCCCTTGTCCCCGGTGGAGGCGCCGTGGGGCACGTTGCTGGGGACGACGAAGGCGTCCCCCTTCTTGCACAGGCGCGTCTCGCCGCCGATGGTAAGCAGAGCCTCGCCTTCCACGACTATCCCGGCCTGCTCGTGGGGGTGGGTGTGGTGAGGGGGGTTGAGGTTGGGGCCGATGGTCGCGTAGCTGAGCATGACGTTTTCACCCCAGACCAGCCTCAGAACCATCCCCGGAGCCAGTTCCTTTTCCTTGAGGTCTTCCGGGTAGCGGTAGAACACGCCGTTTCTCCTTGTCTCCTCCGGGTCAAACCTCGTCAGCGGACGAGGTTTGACCCGGAGGCGTATCGTGACCCGCTTCGGCCACGGCCAGGCCTACTTGATCATGACCCTGGGCAGCCAGAGAGCCACCTGGGGGAAGGCCATGGTTGCGGCCAGGCCTATGATGATCAGTATCAGGAAGGGGATTATGGAGCGAATCAGCTGGGCCATGGTCACTTCGGGGGGACTGACCGCCTTGAGATAGAAGAGGGCTATCCCGTAAGGGGGCGTCAGGAAGGACATCTGGAGGTTGACGGCCACCACGGCGGCGAACCAGATGGGGTCGAAGCCGAGGGTGGTGACTATCGGGCCGAAGATGGGCAGGCAGAGGAGCAGGATGCCGAACCAGTCCAGCAGGGTGCCCAGGACCAGGAGGATGATCATTATCATGATCAGGGCGCCCCAGCGGCCGCCGGGCAGGCTCATGAGCAGGTCGGCGACCTCGTCGCCGCCGCCCAGGCCCAGAAAGACGGCGGTGAAGCAGCTCGCCCCGGCCGCGATCACGGCGATCATGCCGATGGTGGTCGCCGTGGAGAAGACGGCGTCTTTCAAGACCTTCCAGTTGAACTTGCCGTTGGCCGCGGCGATGAAGATGCTCCCCAGGGCGCCCAGGCCGGAGGCCTCGGTCGGGGTGGCGATGCCGAAGAAAATTGTCCCCAGCACGGCCAGGATCAGAAAGATGGGCGGCGCGATGGAGGTGGCCAGCATGACCATCTTCTGCTTGAGGGGCACCCGCCTCTCTTCCTCGGCCAGGGGCGGACCCAGTTCGGGGTTGATCCAGCACCTGATCAGGATGTAGGCCGAATAGAGGCCCGAGAGGAGCAGGCCCGGGAAGACGCAGGCCATGAACAGTTTACCCACCGAGAGCTGGGCCATGGCCCCGTAGATGACCAGCATGATGCTCGGCGGAATGAGGATGCCCAGGGTGGAGGCGGCCATGACCGTGCCGGCGGCCAGGTGGATCTCGTACTTGCGCTTGAGCATCTCGGGCAGGGCCAGAAGGCCCATGGCCGTCACCGAGGCCCCGATTATGCCCGTGGCCGCGGCGAAGACGGTGCAGATGGCCACGGTGGCCAGGGCCAGGCCGCCCCGGGTCGGCCCCATCAGGACGTGCAGGGCGCCGTAGAGCTTCTCGGCCACCCCGGAGCGGCCGAGCATGTTGCCCATGAAGATGAAGAGGGGCAGGGCGACCAGCAGGTAGTTGGCCTGCATGGCGAAGAACATGTTGGCGAAGACGTGAAAGACCTGGGGCCCCCAGCCCAGCAGGCCGAAGAAGGTGGCCACCCCGCCCAGGATGAAGCCCAGGGGATGGCCCAGAAAGACGAGCAGGATTAGCGGGACGAACATCCACAGGGGATTGAGTTCCATGACTCAGACCTCTCTCTTGGCCAACTTTCTGACGTCACGGATGAACTTGGCCGCGCACTGGAGCCAGAGGATAAGGAAGCCGATCGGCAGCAAGGTCTTGAGGGGGTAGAGCGGCGGTGCGAATGGCGTCTGGGTGTGCTCGTTGCGAATCCAGGAATCCAGGGCGAAAACGGTGCCGCCCTTGATCAGGGCGGTGATCCAGAAGAGGCAGAGCACCAGGTAGAGGATCACGTCCAGCCAGAGCTTGAGCCTGGGGGGAAACTTGCGGGAGAAGACGTCGACGCTGAGGTGGCCGCCCACCTGCTCGGTCCAGCCGCAGGTCAGGATGAAGTAGGCCCCCCAGAGCATGTAGGTCAGCTCAAAGCCCCAGAGCGTCGGACTGGCCAGAATCCGCCGCATGATGACGTCGTAGACGATGATGATCATCACCAGGACTACGGCCCAGCTGGCCAGCTTGCCGATCCAGACGCTGATCCGGTCAATCGCCTTGAGGATGCTGTCCAATTTTTTACCCCTGCCCTGGCCTGGGCGCTGACGGGAGGCGGCCGTGCCTCCCGCCGGCACCCGGGCGGTCCTCCGGGGATCAACCCCGGCCGGCGCTACTTCTTCTCATAATCGAGATCGGACAGTTTGCGGTACGGTTTGATCTTATCCAGGAAGGCCTTCTGCGAGTCCCAGACCTCCTTGAAGAAGGGATCCTTGTCGGCCATGCGCTGCAGGACCTTGTTGGTGGCCTCCTCCAGGGCGGCCAGGTCCTCGTTGGAGAGGCGGTTGACCACGCAGCCGTAGTCCAGCATCTTCTTCCAGGCCACCGCGTCGTCATAGACGCCGAAGGTGGCGTAGTTCTGGTACTCGGCCCTGGTGGCGATCTCCAGGATGTACTGAAGGTCCTCGGGCAGCGAATTCCAGGCGTCCTTGTTGATGATGTTGATGATCAGCGAGGAGGGCTCCTGCCAGCCGGGCACCAGGACGTACTTGCCCACCTCGTGCAGGCCGAAGGACCAGTTCACGCTGGGGGTGGAGAACTCCAGGATGTCCACGGTGCCCCTGTCCAGGGCGGTGTAGAGTTCGCCCGGGGGCAGGACGATGGTCTTGATGCCCACCTCTTCCAGAATCTTGGCCGGCAGGCCGGTGTTGCGGAAGACCTTGCCCTTCATCTCGGCCAGGCTGGTGATGGGTTTCTTGCTGATGCCGGCCATCTGGGCGAAGGAGAGCCAGGCCCCGATGACGTGGATGTTGTACTTGTCGTACATCTTCTGGACGTACTCTTTGCCGCCCGCCTCATAGTACCAGACCATGTAGTCGTGTCCGGTGAAGCCGAAAGGCATCACGCCCAGGATGCCGCCCACCGGGTCCTTGCCCATGTCGAAGTAGGGCGTCCAGGTGCCCATCTCGATGGTTCCCTTGGACACGGCACTGGAGATCTCGAAGGTGGGCACCAGCTCGTTGGCCCCGTGGGAGGCGATCTTGAGCCGGCCCTGGCTCAGCTTGTCAACCACCTTGCAGAAGTAGTCCTGGCAGTGAACGGTGGCCGGATGACCCTTGGCGAAAAAGAACTCCATCTTGTAGCGGAACTTCTTGTCCTTTTCCGCGGCCAGGCCCGGGACGGCCACCAGGACCGCCAGGGCGATGACGAAGAGGACGACCAAAAACTTCTTCATCTGGATACCCCTCCTTCGAGTTTAATTGACCTGAACCTCTCTCGGCCAGGGCTGAGCATGCGGCCCCCGCCTGGCCGGCTTACCTGGTCAGAATGGCCACGGCGCTGTGGCCGTCCGCGCCGTAGACGTGGGTGAGGGCCGCCTTGGCGCCTTGGACCTGCCTGGCCCCGGCCTCGCCCCTGAGTTGCAGGATCATCTCATAGACCTGTCTCAGCCCGGAAGCGCCGACCGGCTCGCCGTTGCTGATCAGGCCGCCGCTGGTGTTGACCGGGATCCGCCCGCCGATTTCGGTGGCCCCTTCGTCGACCAGCCGCCCGCCCTCGCCCGGCTTGCAGAAGCCCAGGTGCTCGTACGCCTCCAGCTCGCAGAAGGCGTCGGTGTCCTGAACCTCGGCCACGTCGATGTCCTGGGGGCCGATTCCGGCATACTCGTAGGCGGCCAGGGCGGCGTCGGTGGTGGCGCAGGAGTAGTCACTCACCGGGCTCTGGTGGTAGGCGGCCACGTTGAGCATGGGATAGCGTCCGATCTTGTGTTCGATGGCGGCCAGGGTGATTGACCGGGCGCCGAGCCTCCGGGCCGTCTTCTCGCTGGCCAGGACCATGGCCGCGGCCCCCTCGTTGGGCGCGCAGATCATGTAGAGAGTCATCGGATCGCAGACCGGCTTGGAGTTGAGGATCTCCTCCAGGGTCATCTCCTTGCGGTACATGGCCAGGGGGTTGAGGGCCCCGTACTTGTGGTTCTTGACCGATATCCGGCCGATCTGCTCGATGGTCGTGCCGTACTCGTGCATGTGCCTCCTGGCGGCCAGGGCCCAGTACATCGGATTCTGGCAGAGACCCATCCGGATCTGCCACTCGGCGTAGTTGGGCGGCGGCAGGAAGCCGCTGCCGACCTTCTCCACGCCGAAGACGAGGACAATGTCGTGCCGGCCGGAGAGGATGGCGTCGCAGGCCTGCTTGAGGGCGGCCCCGCTGGAGGCGCAGGCCGCCTCGATGTCGACGATGGGGATGCCGGTCCGGCCGAACTGAGTCAGGACCTTCAGCCCGGTGCACTGAGGCAGGAAGACCCGGCTGCAGAAGGCGGCCTGGATGTCCTTGAACTCCAGACCGGCGTCGTCCAGGGCCAGCTGGACCGCCTCCCGGCCGATGGCGGTGTGGGGTTTGCCCGGAAAGCGGCCGCAGGGATGGCAGCCGGCCCCGATTATCATCACCTTGTCCATGATCCAAGCTCCTGTCGGCCCGCTACCGGATCGGCCTGAAAGCGTAAGACATCACCTCGTTGCCGGCCTCGTCCTCCCAGCCCTTGGCCACGACCAGCTCCACCTCCAGCCCGACCTGGAGCTGGTCGGGCTGGCAGTCCCGGATCGGGGAAATGACGCGCACGCCCTCGGGCAGTTCCACCCAGGCCGCCGGGATGGGCACGTAGGGCTCGGGCGGCTGATAGGGCGGCGGCGAGGCGTAGCGGAGGACGGTGTAGCTCCAGATCTTCCCTCTGGTGGAGAGGGCGATCTCCTCGACCTGGCTGCTGGTGCAGTGCTCGCAGTTCTGGGAGCGGCCAAAGGTGACCACCCCGCAGGAGCGGCACCTGGTCCCGATCAGGCGGGCCTGCTCCGGCCCGGAGGGATCGGTCAGAAACCTCTCGTCAAAGGCCACCTGCTTCCTGTCCACGTCTGACTTCCTCCAAAGTTCTGCCCGGTCGATCCGCGCAAAGAACTCTCACCCCGATCAGGGCAGGGGCCTCCGCCCGACCAGGACCAGCCTCTTTGGCCCGGGCTCAAACTGCCAGCCCGGCCTGGATTCCCTCTCTCATGGCCGAGGCGATGTCTCTCGGCTCAAGGCAGTCGCCGATGGACACGACCTTGAGCGGCCCGCCCGGCAGGGCCTCGGCCAGAGAGGTGTCGGCCTGGGAGCCCACGGCGATGACTATCGTCTCCGCGGCCACGGTCCGCTCCTGGCCCTCCCGGGTGGTGATCACCAGGCCCTCGGCCGTAATCCGCTCCCGGCGCACGCCGGTGAAAACCTCTATGTTCTCGTCAGCCGCCAGCCTGGCCAGGAGATGATCCCTCTGCCTGGGGTTGAGTTTCCTGGCCAGTTGGTCAAGAAGCTCGATGACGGTGACTTTCCGGCCCTCTTTGGCAAGAAATTCGGCCGTCTCGCAGCCGACCAGATCACCGCCGATGACGGCCGCCCTCTCCCCGACCGGCGCCTTGCCGGCCAGGACGTCCGAGGCCAGAACGACCTCGGCCCTCTCCTGACCCGGGATCTCGGGCCGGATCGGCCTGGCCCCGGCGGCCAGGATGAGGCCCTCGGGTCTCTCGGCCGCGATCATCTCCGGGCCGACCGCCTGGCCAAGGATGACCTTGACGCCCAGCTTGTGGAGCTGAGCTTGCTGGTAGTCTGCCAGGTTCCGGATCACGGCCTTGTAGGGCGGCCGGCTGGCCAGCCGGAGCTGGCCGCCCAGGGCTGATGCCCTTTCGAAGAGAGAGACCTCGTGCCCTCTCAGTCTGGCCACCCGGGCCGCCTCCATCCCGGCCGGCCCGCCGCCGACCACGAAGACTTTCCGGGGCCGGTCCGCCGCCTGGACCTGGAACTCCCGCTCCCGGCCCACGGCGCCGTTGACCGCGCAGTAGACGGGCACGTGCCAGGCGGTTATGCAGTCCAGGCAGGTCATGCAGCCCAGGCAGGGCCTTATCTCGTCCAGCCGGCCCGAGGCGGCCTTGTTGGGCAGCTCGGGGTCGGCGATCAGGCGGCGGCCCATGACGATCAGGTCGGCCTGGCCCTTCTCCAGGGCCGCCTCGCCCGAGGCCGGGTCGTGCCGGCCCATGGACATCACCGGGACTTGGACCGCCTTCTTGATGGATTCGGCCAGGAAGATCAGGTTGCCCGGGACCTGGGCCGTGGGCGGGCCGGCCTTGAGGTTCATCTCGAAAGAGGACAGGGAGACGTTGATGGCGCAGGCCCCGGCGGCTTCGGCCATGGCCGCGACCTGGCGGGCCTCGTCCTGGGTCAGGCCGGCCGCGGAGCCGAACTCGGCCCCGTTGAGGCGGATCCAGATGGGATAGTCCGGGCCGACCAGTTCCCTGGTGGCCTGGAGGATCTCGACCATCAGCCGGGCCCTGTTTTCCAGGCCGCCGCCGTAGCGGTCTGTCCGCCGGTTGAAATAGGAGGACAGGAACTCGGAGACCAGATAGCCGTGGGCGCAGTGGATCTCCACCCCGTCAAAGCCGGCCTTCTGGGCCCGCCGGGCCGCCCGGGCAAAGTGGCGGACTGTTTCTTCGATTTCGGCCAGGGTCAGCTCCCGGGGCACGGCTCCGCCGGGCCTGGCCACGGCCGAGGGACCGACCAGGGGTTTGCCGGGCAGGCTGACGTAGGCCGCGGCGCCGGCGTGGACGATCTGGAGGGCGGCCCCGGCTCCGTGGCGCCTGATCGTCTCGGCCAGAGCGCTCAGGCCGGGGATGAACCGGTCGTCGTCGACGTAGACGTGGCGCTTGACCCCGTTGGCCAGGGGGGAATCGATGGTCGAGGCCTCGACGATTATCAGTCCCACGCCGCCGCGGGCCCGGGCCTCGTGATAGTCGATGAGCCGCTGGCTGACCGTGCCGTCCTCATTGGCGAAATTGGTGCACATGGCCGGCATGACCAGGCGGTTTCTGAGCTCCAGATTGCCGAGGCGAGAGGGCCCCAGAAGGCGCGGGAACTGGGCGCTCATCTGGCGCCTCCCAATCCGGCCTTGAGCTCCTTGCCGATGCTCCAGGCCCGGCCCAGGTGCTCTCCGACCGTCCAGTAGTTGTTGTCGTGCATGGAAAAGACGATGGGGTTCATCTTCTTGATGTCGGGCAGGCCGTTGGTCAGGAAGCGATCCTCGGCGTAGGCCTGGATGACCTGCCCCAGGTAGACGTTCTGCATGGCCAGCTCCAGAACCTGGACGACCCGGCATTCCAGGCTGAGGGGACATTCCTCGATCAGGGGCGCGGTCTTGAGAGATCCGTAAAACGTCTTGAAAATATTTGATTTGTCCACCCTGTGCCCGGATACGAGCCCGCAGTAGTCGGTGATCTTGACCATGTCCGCCGAGGGGATGTTGAGGCTGAAGGTGCCGTTCTCCTTGATCCCCCGGTTGGTGTAGTGCTTCTTGTTCAGCCCGACCGAGATGATGGGCGGCTCGTGGTTCACGGCGCCGCAGTAGGCGATGGTCAGGTAATTGGGCCGGCCGTCGACCAGGGCCCCGACCAGGGCCGCGGGCATTGGGTAAATGTATGTTCGGGCCCCGATGGCTGACTTTTCCAACTCGCCACCCCTTTCCTGAGGGACCTTCCGCCCTTGACTGGTTCCGCTCACCCTCCGGCCCGGATCGCCTCCCGGCCGGATGATTCGGGAACCCGCCCGCAACCGGATTGACCGGTTACATACACCACACCCTGGGTTGTATTATTTTTCTTGTCAAGTAGGTACATTTGCGTGCTATAGTATCCTTTAAGATACTAAAGCCGCTGCCTGGAAGGCGCAAAGTATCGGTCAATTAATGACTAGTTATCCTTGCGCCGGCCGGCCGTTCCAGGCCCGAGAGGCGAGGGGCGAAGAGGAGGCGGAGATGATCCAGTGCGGAGACAGGCATTACAACTGCCCGGTGGAAGTGACCCTGGGGGCCATCGGAGGCAAGTGGAAGTCTCTGATCCTGTGGCACCTCCAGGACAACATCAGGCGTTTCGCCGAGCTGCGGCGAATGGTCCCCGGCATCACCCAGAAGATGCTCACCCAGCAACTGCGGGAGCTGGAGGCCGACGGCCTGATCGTGCGCAAGGTCTACGCCCAGGTCCCGCCCAAGGTCGAGTACTCCCTGTCCGACCACGGCGAGACCATCCGGCCTCTCCTGTGGGCCATGTGCAAGTGGGGCTCGGAGCACGCCCGGAGGACCGGGGCCGCCATCGACAACCCGGAGCCGCGCCTGATGCCCAAGCCCGCCGACATGGTCGCCTATCTGCAGGAGCACCGGCTGCCCTAGGCGGCCGAAGCGGCCCGGACCTGAGCCCGAGCTCTCAGCCTCCTCGGAAGCCGGCCGGCGTCTAGGCGGCTATTCTTTTCACCAGTCCCTGGTAGAAGCGGCAGAACCTGTTTACGCCCTCCCTGAGCTCCTCGTCTTCGGCGCAGAAGGAGAGGCGGATGAGGTGGTCCGAGCCGGGGCCGAAGGTCAGGCCCGGGGCCACGGCCACCCCGGTGGCCTGGAGGAGCTGCCGGGCAAAGGCATAGGAGCCCAGCCCGGTCGGGCTGATGTCCGCGATGAGGTAGAAGGCGCCCCGGGGGCGGTTGAAGCGGACCCCGCCGGCCTCCAGAAGGCTCAAGGCCATGTCCCGGCGCCGGACATAGGCGGCCACCATCTCCCTGACGCAGTCCTGCGGGCCCGACAGGGCCGCCTCGGCGGCCTTCTGGGACACGGACGAGGCCGAGGCCACGAACGGCTCCAGGAGCTTGTTCATCTCCGGGGCGATCTGCCGGGGGGCCAGATACCAGCCCAGGCGCCAGCCGGTCATGGCGTAGGTTTTGGAGGCGGCGTAGATGGCGATGACCCGCCCGTCCGGGTCGAGGGCGGCCGGGGAGTGGTGCTCCCCCTCGAGGATGATCCGCTCGTAGACCTCGTCGGAGATGAGGTAGATGTCGTGGCGGACGGCCAGCTCGAGCAGGCTCTCGATCATCTCCCGGGGGAAGACGCTGCCCGTCGGGTTGGAGGGCGAGTTGATGACCAGGGCCCTGGTCCGGGGGGAGATGAGCCGGTCCAGCTCGGCCAGGTCCGGCTGAAAGTCATTCTCGGCGCGAAGCTTGTAGAAGACTGCCTTGAGCCCCAGGATCACTGTCAGCATGTGGTAGTCGGGCCAGAACGGGTCGGGGATCAGGATCTCGTCACCGGCCTCGGCCACGGTCATCAGGGCGCTGGCGCTGGCGAAGATGGCCCCGGGCGTGACCGCGATCTGCTCCAGGCCGGCCTCTATGCCGTTCTCCGCGGCCAGCTTCCTCTGGATGGCCTGCCTCAGGGAGGGCAGGCCGGCGTTGGGCGTGTACTTGGTGTAGCCGTCGCGGATGGCCTGGAAGGCCGCCTCCTGGATGTGGGCCGGGGTGGGGAAGCCCGGCTCGCCCAGCTCCAGATGAAAGGTCTCCTGGCGCTCAGCGGCCAGGTCCATGATCTCCCTGATGCCGGAGATGGGCATGTTTTTCAAGCATTCAGCTACTTTGCGCATGTAATCCTTCCCGGTGGATAGCTCGGCAAGTCATATCAGAGGCCCCCGACAAAGTCAAAGATAGTCTTAGGGGTGGAAGGGGCCTTTCTGGCCTGGGAAATTGAGGTTTTGCTGGCCTCAGCCGGCCGGCCTGAGCCGGACCAGGTAGCGGCTCCGCTCCCGCTGGACCACCACCTTGACCGGCCGGTCCAGGTCGATCTGGCTGACCAGCTCGCCCAGGTCCTCGGGCGAATTGACCTCGCGGTCGGCCAGGGCCAGGAGAACGTCGCCCGGCTTGAACCCGACCTCGGCCGCCGGCGAGCCGGGCCTGACCTGGCTGACCAGGACTCCCTTGCCCGGCGGCAGGCCCCAGCTCCGGGCCTTGCGGGGGTCCATGGGCTCGACCCAGAAGCCCAGGCGGCTGAGGGCCCACTCCTGGGCCTTTTCCCTGGGGAAATCGGCCGGGGCCAGCTTGAGTTCCAGGATCTTGCCCTGGCGCTGGGCGGTCAGGGTCATGGCGCAGCCGGGCGGGTAGTCGGTCGTGGCCTGGTGGAAGCCCTCCCGGCTGGCCACGGGCAGGGAGTCGACCTTGAGGATGACGTCGTCCATCCTGAGTCCGGCGAGCTTGGCCGGCGAGTCGGGCTCGACCCCGGTGACGATGACGCCCCGGCCGCCGGGGACGGGGAAGTGGGCCCTCAGCTCCGGGGTGAGGGTCTGGACCGAGAGGCCCAGCCAGGAGGGGCGGAGCCGGCCGTGGGCGATCAGCTCGTCGGCGACGCGGCGGGCCTTGTTGATGGGGATGGCGAAGCCGATGCCCTGGGCCCGGGCGTAGATGGCCGTGTTGATGGCGATCAGGTTGCCCTGGGCGTCCAGGAGGGCTCCGCCCGAGTTGCCCGGGTTGATGGCCGCGTCGGTCTGGATGAAGCCGAAGTAGAGGTCGTCCTCGACCTTGAAGGTCCGGTTAAGGGCCGAGACCACGCCCGTGGTCACGGTGTGGCTGAGGCCGAAGGGGTTGCCGATGGCGATGACCCGCTGGCCGATCATGAGCTTGTCCGAGTCGCCCCAGGAGATGGTCGGCAGGGCCTCCTGGGCCTCGATCTTGATCACGGCCAGGTCCGAGCCCGGGTCTGAGCCCAGGACTTTGGCCGGGTAGTCCTGCTGGTCGGCCAGGGTGACCGTGACCTCGCTGGCCCGGGCGACGACGTGGTGGTTGGTCAGGATGTGACCGGCCCGGCCGTCGATGATGACCCCCGAGCCCAGGGAGGAGCGCTTCTGGCGGAGGCGCTGGTCAAAGTCGAAGAAGTCCCTGAAGAACTGGTCGAAGAAGGGGTCGCGGAGGGGCGAGCGCCGCTCGACGATCTCCTGGGCCGAGATGTTGACCACGGCCGGGCTGGCCTTCTGGACCGCCTTGACGATGGGGTCGTCGGCCTGGGCCAGGCCCTGGCCCGGTAAAAACAGCAGGGCCGCGGCCAGAAGGGCCGCGGCCGGACCCAGCCGCCGGGCCGGGGCCACTAGGCGCTCGCGCCCTGGCTGAGGAGCCGGCGGATGCGCTCGCCCAGGGGCGGGTGGGTCGAGAAGAGGCCGGCCAGGCTCCGGCCGCTCAGGGGGTTGACGATGAACAGGTGGGCCGTGGCCGGCTGGGCGGCCATGGGCCGGCGCTGGTTGGCCTGGCCCAGCTTTCTCAGGGCGCTGGCCAGACCGGCCGGCGAGCCGGCCAGGCGGGCCCCGGTGGCGTCGGCCTTGTACTCGCGGGAGCGGGAGACGGCCATCTGGATGAGCAGGGCGGCGATGGGGGCCAGGATGGCCGTGGCCAGCAGGCCGATCATGCCGCCGCCGTCATCGTCGTCGCCCCGGGAGCCGACCCCGAAGATGGCCGCCCAGCGGGCCATGTTGGCCAGGACCATGACCGCCCCGGCCAGGGTGGCGGCGATGGAGCCGACGAGCATGTCCCGGTTGCGGACGTGGCCCATCTCGTGGGCCAGGACCCCGGTCAGCTCCTGGCGGTCCATGAGCCGGAGCAGGCCCTGGGTCACGGCCACCACGGCGTGTTGGGGATCGCGGCCGGTGGCGAAGGCGTTGGGCGTCTCCTGGGGGATGAGGGCCACCTTGGGCATGGGCAGACCGGCCCGCTGGGCCAGCTGGCGGACGATGCCGTAGAGCTCGGGCGCGTCGCGCTCCTCGATGGGCTTGGCCCTGTAGAGGGCCAGGACCACCCGGTCCGAGAACCAGTAGGAGCCCAGGTTCATGGCCCCGGCCACGATCAGGGCCAGGATCATGCCGTTCTGGCCGCCGAAGTGGCCGCCGATGAGGATGAGCAAAGCGGTCAGCGCGCCCAGCAGAATCACCGTGCGCACGGAATTGTACATGGTCGATCCTCTCCTTCCGCTCCCAAGGGAGCCAAAGCAGAAGTTAAGGTCGATCGAGGCTCCGGTCAAGGCCGGCCGGGGCCGGCCGGAGAGGCTGTGATATACTCAAACATTCCCTTCGGGGGTTGTTCCATGTCCTTTCGTCTCTCGCCCCTGTGGTGGCCGGTCCTGGCCGCGGCCAGCCCGGTCCTGGTCCCTCTGCTGGCGGCCCGGAACCGCCGCTTCCAGGCCAACCGGGCCCGGGCGGACCGGTTCAACCGGGAGAAACTGGATTCGGCCGGGCCGCTGGACCTGCCCGAGCTCGAGTCCCTGAGCCTGACCGTCCTGGCCGAGGAGGCCGCGGAGGAGGGCTTCCTGGGCGAGTCGGGCGTCTCCTACCTCTTCCGGACCGACCGGGGCGCCCTGCTCTTCGACGTCAGCTACGGCCCGGAGAGCCGCTGCCTGGCCCACAATCTGGGCAGGCTGGGGCTCAGTCTCGGTGATATCGACGCTCTGGCCGTCTCCCACCTCCATCTCGACCACATGGGCGGGCTAAAGGCCAGCCGGGCCAGGGCGGTGCAATTGCCCGAGGGGTTGGGCCTGCCCCAGGGCCGGCCCTGCTTTCTGCCCGACGAGGCCTCGTCCGAGGGCTGCCGGGCCGAGGTGGTCGAGGGACCGCGCCTCCTGGTTGCGGGGATGGGCTCCACCGGCCCCCTGGCCCGGAGCCTGTTTTTCCTGGGTTGGTGCCAGGAGCAGGCCCTGGTCGCCCGGCTCAGGGGCAGGGGCCTGGCCGTGTTCACCGGCTGCGGTCACCCCGGCCTGGAGCTGATTCTGGACATGGTCGGCCGCCTCTCCGGCGAGCCGATCTACGCCGTGGGCGGCGGGCTCCACTTCCCCATCACCCGGGGGAGGGGCAACCGGGCCGGGATCCAGTTCCAGATGATCCTGGGCACGGGCAAGCCGCCCTGGCAGAGGATCACCGACCGGGACCTGGACCGGACCATCGCCGCCCTCAACCGGGTCAAGCCCAAGCGGGTCCTGCTCTCGGCCCACGACACCTGCGACCACGCCCTCGCGCGCCTGGCCGGGGAGGTCGAGGCCGAGACCGAGGTGCTCAGGGCCGGGGCGACCTACCGGCTCTGAGGGTTGCTCGGGGTCAAGCCCGAGCTGTCGAGGAGGGCCAGGCTATGCCTGACATGATCGCATTTTGCGGCCTAAGTTGCACCTCCTGCCCGGCCTATCAGGTCACCCGGCACGACGATTTCGAGAAACGGCGCCTGACGGCCGAGCGCTGGTCCGAGCTGTTCCAGACCGAGATCAAGCCCGAAGGGATTTACTGCGACGGCTGCCAGACCGAGGGCGGCCGGCTCTTCAGCTACTGCCGGACCTGCCGGATCAGGACCTGCGGCCGGGAGAAGGGCCTGGAGAACTGCGCCCATTGCGCCGACTACCCTTGCGACCGGCTGAGCCGGTTCTTCGAGATTGCGCCCCTGGCCCGGGCCGGGCTGGAGAAGATCAGGGCGGGCTTTTGAATCAGCCCGGCAGGGGCAGCCTGATCCAGATGGGCAGGTGGTCGCTCAGGTCGTGCTCGAACCTGGCCAGGAGGTCCTTTTGTTGTGACTTGCCCAGCTCCCGGAAATCCGAGCCGTGGAGGGCCTGGCTGAACAGGTCGACGAAGTTGAAGACGCCGAAGTCGTAGCCGTCCGGCTCGGCCCCGGCGACGCGGTTCTGCTTGTAGTCGGGCAGGCGGGGATCGCGGAAGACGATGGCCGCCTGATCGTAAGTGTCCTTGAGCCGGGCCGCGGTCCGGAAGACCTCCTCCCGGCCGGGGTGGACGTCCAGGAAGGGGAAGTTGAACTCGGCCGGGCTGCGCCGGCCCAGCTCCTTCTCGTTCAGGGACTTGAGGAACTCGGCGATCTTGGGCCGCTCCACCTCCGGCTCCTTGAACTCCAGGTTGCAGTCGCCCATCATCAGGATGTTGGGGTAGTACATCCGTTCCGGGTTCTTGGCCCGCTCGATCAGCCAGGCGATCAGGGCCTCGAACTCCCGCCGCCGCTCGTCCGGGTCGTCGCCGTAGAGCAGGTGGCAGTTGACCGCCAGGAATTGGTAGGGCTCGGCCCCCTCCTGGCCCTTGATCTCGAAGGAGACGCAGAGGGGCTGGCGGATGAAGGTCAGGAAGCGGGGCTGGGGCACGGGCGGGGCGGTCTTCCTTTTCTTGCCCGCCCGTCTTCTGGCCTCGTTCTCGGCCTCGATCCGGGCCAGGTCCTGGGCGTGGTCCTCAAAGGCGGCCCAGAAGTCGTCCCTGAACTGGAAGAGGGTGTTGGCCACCTTGGTCCGGTCGTAGGTGATGTCCGAGGCGACCTCGGTCCGGCTGACCCGGCGCCAGCGAAAGAGGAAGGCCAGCCTCTCGGCCAGGGAGGCCTCTCCCGGGAAGCTGCCCGTGGCGTCGGAGACGACCAGCCCGTAATCCGGGCCGAGGAGAGACTTGAGATGCCTGATCCCGTCCAGGTTGTCCTGGACCTCCTGGACGGCCAGGAGGTCGAAGCGCTGGCAGATCGACTTGAGAAATTGCCAGGCGCCCTCACTTTTATTGGCCGGGTCGCCTAATTTGCGGATGTTGAAGGAGCCCAGGACGACCGACTTTTGCCGCCGCCGGGGCAGGCCGAAAGCCTCGGCCCGGGAGCCGGCCAGGGTGAAGATCTTGTCCCACTCGGCCTCGGAGAATGACTTGGCCATGACTCACCTCCAGGTTGAGCGGCTCTGAGCCGCCTGGCCCGGTCAAGCCGGTTGATCCGGCCTTGAGGAGAGCATAGCACACCCCGCCGGGGGGGCGGGAGGTGCCCAAGTCTTCAGACTAGGGGAAGGATATTCATCCCCATCCATAAAGGGATGGGGCACCCTGGTATCGGGGGGCGATTCACTTGGCCCGTCCGGTCCATCTGGATTGACCGTTGAAGGTGCCCCAAGTCTTCAGACTTGGGGGAGGATATCTCTCCCCATCCATAAATGGATGGGGCACCAAAAGAATAAATCGTTCAGTCCCTCCCCAGCCAGGCCGGCCGGCTGTACCCGCCTCTCTCCCGGGCCAGGTCGGCGGCGTTGAGTCGTTCGTAGAGGTCGATCTGCTCGGCGAAGGAGACCTTGCCCCCGGCTTTTTTCTGGCCCCGGCAGACCCGGCAACGGCTCTCTGAACACATCTGGCACATCTGGCAGTCAGGGCAGGGGTGCTTCTTGGGTCCGGCCTGGCCCGATGCGCAGCATTGACCCTCGTCCCCTGAAGGGCCGGGGGAGCCGCCGGCCGGCTCCCCCGAATTTTCAGGCCGCCTTGGCAAAGGTGAACTCCCCGTCCGGCCCCACGTCCACCTGAATGGTGTCCCCTTCCAGGAACTGCCCCTCCAGGAGCTTGACGGCCAGGTTGTTCTGGAGGAGCCGCTGGATGGCCCGCTTGAGGGGCCGGGCCCCGTAGACCGGGTCGTAGCCCTCCTCGGCCAGGCGCTTCTTGGCCTGGTCGCTCAGGACGATGTCCAGCCGCCGCTCGGCCAGGCGGGCCTTGAGGTAGTTAAGCTGGATGTCGATGATCCGGCCCAGGTGCTCCCTGGTCAGGGAGTGGAAGATGATGATGTCGTCCACCCGGTTGAGGAACTCGGGCTTGAACTGGCCCTTGAGCGCCTCCATGACCAGGTCGACCATCCGGTTCCGGTTGGCCTCGCCGGAGAGGTCCTGGATGTACTGGGAGCCGATGTTGGAGGTCATGATGACGATGGTGTTCTTGAAGTCCACGGTCCGGCCGTGGCCGTCGGTCATGCGGCCGTCGTCGAGCATCTGGAGGAGGATGTTGAAGACCTCGGGGTGGGCCTTCTCGATCTCGTCCAGCAGAATCACGGCGTAGGGCCGCCGCCTGACCGCCTCGGTCAGCTGGCCGCCCTCCTCGTAGCCGACGTAGCCGGGCGGGGCCCCGATCATCCGGGAAACCGAGTGCTTCTCCATGTACTCGGACATGTCCAGGCGGACCATGGCCTGCTCGTCGTCGAACATGAACCAGGCCAGGGCCCGGCAGAGCTCGGTCTTGCCCACGCCGGTGGGGCCCAGGAAGAGGAACGAGCCGATGGGCCGGTTGGGGTCGGACAGGCCCGAGCGCGAGCGCCGGACCGCGTTGGACACGGCCACGATGGCCTCCTCCTGGCCGACCACGCGCCGGCCCAGGCGCTCCTCCATGTGGATGAGCTTCTCCCGCTCGCCCTCTAACATCCTGGAGACTGGGATGCCGGTCCACTTGGCCACGATCTCGGCCACGTCCTCGGGGCTGACCTCCTCGGATAGGAGGGCCGCGCCCGAGTTCTGCTGCAGCTCGCTCAGCTCGGCCTTGCGGGCGGCCAGGTCGCGCTCCAGCCCGGTCAGCCGGCCGTAGCGCAGCTCGGCCGCCCGGCCCAGATCGCCCTCGCGCTCGGCCCGCTCGGCCTCCAGGCGGGTGGCCTCGATCTGCTCGGCCACGCCGGAGACGGCCTTGATCAGCTCCTTCTCCTGACTCCACTGCCCCTTGAGCCGGTCCACCTCGGCGGTCAGCTCCTTGAGCTCGCCCTCGATCTTGGCCCGGCGGGTCTTGGACTCGGCGTCCTTCTCCTTGGTCAGGGCCTGGCGCTCGATCTCCAGCTGGATGCGGCGCCGCTCCTTCTCGTCGATCTCGGCCGGGAGGGAGTCGATCTCGGTCCTGAGCTTGCTGGCCGACTCGTCGATCAGGTCCACGGCCTTGTCGGGCAGGAAGCGGTCGGTGATGTAGCGGTTGGACAGGGTGGCCGCGGCGACGATGGCCGCGTCCTGGATCCTGACCCCGTGGTGGAGCTCGTAGCGCTCCTTGAGGCCCCTTAAGATGGCGATGGTGTCCTCGACGCTGGGCTCGGCCACGAAGACGGGCTGAAAGCGGCGCTCCAGGGCGGCGTCTTTCTCGACGTACTTGCGGTACTCGTTGACCGTGGTCGCGCCGATGCAGCGCAGCTCGCCCCGGGCCAGGGCCGGCTTGAGCATGTTCGAGGCGTCCACCGCGCCCTCGGCCGCGCCGGCCCCGACCAGGGTGTGCATCTCGTCGATGAAGAGGATGACCTGGCCCTGGGCCTCCTCGATCTCCTTGAGCACGGCCTTGAGCCGGTCCTCGAACTCGCCCCGGTACTTGGCCCCGGCGATGAGCGAGCCCATGTCCAGGGCCAACAGGCGCTTGTCCTTGAGGCTCTCGGGCACGTCGCCGGCCACGATCCGCTGGGCCAGGCCCTCGGCGATGGCCGTCTTGCCCACGCCCGGCTCGCCGATGAGGACCGGGTTGTTCTTGGTCCGGCGGGAGAGGACCTGGATGAGCCGCCTGATCTCGTCGTCCCGGCCGATGACCGGGTCGAGCTTGCCCCGGCGGGCCTGGTCGGTCAGGTCGCGGGTGTAGCGCTCCAGGGCCTGGTACTTGTCCTCCGGGTTCTGGTCGGTCACCCGCTGGGCGCCCCGGATGTCCACCAGGGCCTGGAGCAGGGCCTCGGGCGAGGCCCCCTCGGCCCGGAGCAGGTCGGCCGCCGGCGACTTGACCACGGCCAGGGCCATGAGCAGGTGCTCGATGGAGACGTAGTCGTCGTGCATGTCCCCGGCCGTCTTGTCGGCCGTCTCCAGGACGGTCCGCGAATCCGGGGCCAGGCCGGGCTGGAGCCCGCCCGAGACCTGGGGCAGCTTGTCCAGGGCCTTCTTGGTCCGGGCGGTCAGGCCGTCCAGGCTGAGGCCCATCTTCTTGAGGACGGCCTTGGCGATGCCCTCGGGCTGGTCCAGGAGCGCGGCCAGGAGGTGGACCGGCTCGACCTGGGGGTTGGCCTTGCCTTCGGCCAGGTGGACCGCCTCCTGGACGGCCTCCTGGGCCTTGATGGTCAGTTTATCCAAACGCATCGGAGCAATCCTCCGTCAGAAGTCTTGATCAGGGGGGTCTGATGACCCGCGACCTAAAGGTAATCACGGCCGGGGCCCAGTCAACTCGGGCCCGGGCCTCCCGGTCCCGGGCCGGGCCGGTTTTGACATCGGCCGGGAAAAGGGTATCCTGGCCTCGGTGGGGCCGGGAACGGCGCCCAGGCCGGTCCAGGGGCTTGACAAATAAGGGCCGGTCGACTAAATTGCCTCTCTTGGCTCCAGGAGGTGGGGAGAGATGTACGCCGTAGTCGAGACGGGCGGAAAGCAATACCGGGTCCAGGTGGGCCAGCGGCTGAATGTGGAGAGGCTGCCCGGCGAGGTCGGGGCCGAGGTGGTTCTGGATCAGGTCCTCCTGGTCGGCGAGGGCGATCAGGTCCGGGTCGGCCAGCCCAGGCTGGCCGGGGCCAGGGTCGTCGGCCGCATCCTCGAGCAGGGCAAGGCCAAGAAGATCCTTGTCTTCAAGCACAAGCGCCGCAAGAGCAATCGCCTGACCCAGGGCCACCGCCAGCGGCTGACCACCCTCAGGATCGAGGGCATTGTCGAGGAAAGTCAGGCCTAGAGCCTCGGGCTCGGCCTTTGGAGGAGGAGACCATGGCCCACAAGAAGGCCGGGGGCAGCTCCCGCAACGGCCGCGACAGCGGCGGCCAGCGTCTGGGCATCAAGCGCTTTGACGGCGAACTGGTCACACCGGGCCACATCCTGGTCAGGCAGAAGGGGACCAAGATCCATCCCGGCCGGAACGTCGGCCTGGGCAATGACTTCACCCTCTTCGCCCTGATCGAGGGCCGGGTCAAATACTCGCGGCTGGGCCGCCAACGTCGGCAAGTGAGCGTCCTGCCGCTCTGAGGCTGATGGCGCGAGGAGCGGGTCGGCGAGGATGGGGCCTGACCCCATCCTCTTTGTCGTTTGGGCCATGCGCTTCGTCGATCAGGCCAGAATAAAGGTGTCCTCCGGTCACGGCGGCGCGGGCGCGGTCTCCTATCGGCGCGAGAAATTCGTGCCCCGGGGCGGGCCGGACGGCGGGGACGGCGGCCGGGGCGGGGACGCGGTCGTCGAGGCCGACGCCGGCCTGGTCACCCTCTACGATTTCACCCACCGCCGCAATTTCCGGGCCCAGGCCGGCCAGCCGGGCGCCGGCAACCAGCGCTCGGGGCGGGCCGGCCAGGAACTGGTCGTTCGCGTACCCTGCGGCACCCTGATTTACGACGAGGACGACGGCCAGCTCCTGGCCGACCTGGTCAAACCGGGCCAGCGGCTGGTCGCGGCCAGGGGCGGCCGGGGCGGCAAGGGCAACAAGCACTTCGCCACGGCCCACAACCAGACGCCTCGCTTCGCCCAACCGGGCGAGCCCGGCCAGGAGCGGCGCCTCAGGCTGGAGCTGAAGCTCCTGGCTGACGTGGCCCTGGTCGGCCTGCCCAACGCCGGCAAATCGACCCTGATCAGCCGCCTCTCCGCGGCCCGGCCCAAGGTGGCCGCCTACCCCTTCACCACCCTGACGCCCAACCTGGGCGTGGTCGCCCCGGCCGAGCGGCCGCCATTTGTGGTGGCCGACGTGCCCGGTCTGATCGAGGGGGCCAGCCGGGGAGTCGGCCTGGGTCACCAGTTCCTGAGGCACGTGGAGCGGACCAGGCTCCTGGTCTTCCTCCTCGACGCCGCCGAGCGGCCCGGGGAGGCCCTGGCCGTGCTCCAGAGGGAGCTGGCCGCCTTCAACCCCAAGCTGGCCGCCCGGGAGCGCTTCATCGCCCTGAACAAGATGGACCTGCTCCGGGGCCAGGAGCCGGACCTGGACCGACCCGGCCAGGGCGAGAGGATCTTTCGCATCTCGGCCCTCACCGGCCTGGGCCTGGAAGATCTGGTCCTGGCCCTGAGCGAGCGGCTGGAGGATCTGGCCGCACCGGAGGTCGAGCCGTGACCCGCGAGCAGAGGACCAGCCTGCTCAAGGACGTGAGAAGGGTTCTGGTCAAGGTCGGCACCGGGGTCCTGACCGAGGGCCATCATCTGGACCTGAGGGTCATCAGCCGGCTGGCCGACGAAATCTCCCTCCTCCGCGAGCAGGGGCTGGAGCTGGTCATGGTCACCTCCGGGGCCGTGGCCACCGGGACGCACAAGCTCAAGCTGGACGGCAAACCCCCGGACCTGCCCGGTCTCCAGGCCGCGGCCGCGGCCGGCCAGTCGCGGCTGATGCAGGAGTACGAGGCCGCCTTCGGCCGCTACGGCCTCAAGGTGGCCCAGATCCTCCTGACCCTGGAGGACCTGACCCACCGCCGCCGCTACCTGAACGCCCGGAACACCCTCTTCAAGCTGATCGAATGGGGGGTCCTGCCGATCATCAACGAGAACGACACCGTGGCCGTGGAGGAGCTCAAGTTCGGCGACAACGACAACCTCTCGGCCATGATCACCAACATGATCGGGGCCGACTTGTACATCAACCTGACCAGGGTGGAGGGCTTCTTTGAGGGCAACCCGCTCAAGAGCCCGGAGGCCAGGGTCATCCCCTACGTCGAGGAGCTGACCGAGGACCTGGAGGCCCTGGCCGAGTCAGAGGGCGGGGCCTGGGGCATGGGCGGGATGCACTCCAAGGTCCAGGCCGCCTGCAAGGTCGCCCTGTGCGGCATTCCGGCCGTCATCGCCTCGGGCAAGGACGAGAACATTCTCCGCCGCGTCCTGGCCGGCGAGGAGGTGGGCACCTTTTTCGCGCCCCGGCCTAGGCTGGAGAGCCGCAAGCACTGGATCGCCTTCACCCTCAAGTCCCGGGGCGAGCTCCTGGTGGACGAGGGCGCGGCCCGGGCGGTCAGGGAGCGGGGCAAGAGCCTGTTGCCCTCGGGCGTCCTCGAGGTCAAGGGCCGCTTCCAGGCCGGGGACCAGGTCAAGGTCCTGGGCCCGGGGGACGAGGTGGTCGCCGTGGGCCTGAGCAACTACTCCTCGGCCGACCTGAACAAGATCAAGGGGCTCAAGACCCGTGACATCGTCTCCAAGTTGGGCTACAAAGATTACGATGAGGTCGTTCATCGGGACAACATGTTCGTACCCGGCGAACAGGACGGGGCGGTGTGGCACCTGCTGAGCTGAACCTGGCCCGGGAAATGGCCGAGATGGCCCGCCAGGCGGCCCAGGCCGGGCCCCGGATCGCCGCCCTGGACCGCCGGGCCAAGGACGCCCTCCTTCTGAGCCTGGCCGAAAAGATCAAGGCCGAGGCCGCCTTCCTCCAGGCCGAGAACCGCCTGGACGTGGCCGAGGCCCAGGCTCAGGGCCGGCCGGCCGCCTTCATCGACCGGCTGACCCTCTCCCCCAAGGTCATCGAGGGCATGATCCAGGGCCTCAGGGACGTGGCCGCCCTGCCCGACCCGGTGGGCGAGATCGAGTCCATGTGGCTCAGGCCTAGTGGCCTCAGGGTCGGCAAGCTGCGCGTCCCCTTAGGGCTTATCGGCTTCATCTTCGAGTCCAGGCCCAACGTGATCGTCGAGGCGGCCGGCCTCTGTCTCAAGGCCGGCAACGCCCTCATCCTCAAGGGCGGCTCCGAGGCCCTCCGCTCCAACCTGGCCCTGGGCCAGCTGATCAAGGCGGCCCTGAGCCAGGCCGGCCTGCCCCCGGCCGCGGTCCAGGTAGTCGAATCCACCGACCACGCCGCCGTGACCGAGCTCCTGAAGCTCAACCAGTACATCGACCTGCTCATCCCCCGGGGCGGCGAGGGCCTGATCCGGCTGGTGGCCGAGCAGGCCCGCATGCCCGTGCTCAAGCACTACAAGGGCGTCTGCCACCTCTTCGTCGACCTCTCGGCCGACCTGGACATGGCCCTCAGCCTGGCCCTGAACGGCAAGGTCCAGCGGCCGGGCACCTGCAACGCCCTGGAGACCCTGCTGGTCCACCGCTCCGTGGCCGCCGAGTTCCTGCCCCGGGCCGGGGCCGAGCTGATCAGGGCCGGGGTGGAGCTGAGGGGCTGCCCCGAGACCCGCCGCCTCGTGCCCCAGGCCAGGGAGGCCGGGGAGGCCGACTGGTCGACCGAGTACCTGGACCTGATCCTCTCGGTCAAGGTCGTGGCCGGCTTGGACGAGGCCCTGGACCACATCGCCCGTTACGGCACCCGCCACACCGAGGTCATCTGCACTTCCGACTACGGCCGGGCCCAGCTCTTCCTCAACCGGGTCGACGCCTCGGTGGTCATGGTCAACGCCTCGCCCCGCCTCAACGACGGCGGCCAGCTCGGGCTGGGAGCCGAGATCGGCATCTCCACCGACAAGCTCCACGCCTACGGCCCCATGGGCCTCAAGGAGCTGACCACGACCAAGTTCATCGTCTGCGGCCAGGGTCAGGTCAGAGAGTGAGTCGAGTGCGCGTCGGTCTGTTTGGCGGCACCTTCGATCCCATCCACCACGGCCATCTCCGCTCGGCCGAGGAGATCTGGGAAGACTTCGAGCTGGATCAGGTCGTCATCATCCCGGCCTATCTTCCGCCGCACAAGGAAGACATCCCGGTGACGGCCTTCGAGCACCGCTTGAGGATGTGCCAGCTGGCCGCCGAGCACAACCAGAACTTCGTCGTCTCGGACATGGAGTCCAAGCGCCAGGGCAAGTCCTTTTCCATCGACACCCTGCGCGACTTCAAGACCCGGCGGCCCAACGACCGGCTCCACTTCATCCTGGGCATGGACGCCTTCCTGGACATCCTGACCTGGCAGGACTTCCGGGACCTCTTCTCCCTGAGCCACTTCATCGTCATGGCCCGGCCGGGCTATTCCCGGTCCCGGGTGGAGGAGGTCCTGGAGAACGTCTCGCCCGAGTTCCGCCACGACCCGCGCAAGGGCCGCTACCTCCACCCCTCGGGCCAGTACGTCTATTTCTGGGAGACGACCCTGCTGGACATCTCCTCGACCCGGATAAGACACTACGTCAAGGAGAGCAAGTCGATCCGCTACCTGCTGCCTGAAAACGTGGAAGAGTACATCTACAGCCACGGGCTCTATCGGTGAGTCGGCCCTCCGACTCGGCGCGCCTGGCCCTGAAGCTGGGTCGGCTCCTCCTGGAGCGCAAGGCCGAGGACATGCTCCTCCTGGACCTGCGGGGCCTCTGCTCGTTCACGGATTTCATGTTCCTCCTCTCCGGCCGCTCCTCGCGCCAGGTCCAGGCCCTGGCCGACCACCTCCTCAGGGAGGGCAAGGGGCTCAAGCTCAGGCCCCTGGGCCACGAGGGCGCCGAGGGAGGCCGCTGGGTCCTCCTGGACTACGGCGACGTCATCGTCCATATTTTCCTGGACGAGCTGAGACGGTATTATGATCTGGAGGGCCTCTGGTCCGAGGCGCCCCGCTTCTGGTGGTCGGAGGCGGGACAGACGCCGCCGTTTCTCGGGGAGGAGCGATCTTGAGCCCCCGCAGCCTGACCGTGCTGACAATTCTGGACGGCTGGGGCCTGGCCCCGGACGGGCCGGGCAACGCCGTGCGCCTGGCCCGGACGCCCAACATGGACCGCCTCTGGTCCGGCCAGCCCCACACCCGGCTCCTCTGCTCCGGCGAGGCCGTGGGCCTGCCGCCGGGCCAGATGGGCAACTCCGAGGTCGGCCACTTAAACCTGGGCGCCGGCCGGGTGGTCTACCAGGACATCCTGCGCATCGACCGGGCCATCGCCTCGGGCCGGTTTTTCGAGAATCCGGCCCTGGCCGGGCTCATGGACCGGCTCAAGGGCAACGGCGGAGCCCTCCACTTGTTGGGGCTGGTCTCCGACGGCGGGGTCCACTCCTCTTTGGAGCACCTTTACGCCCTGGTGGACATGGCCGGCCGGAGAGGGCTCAAACGGGTCTTCATCCACGCCTTCACCGACGGCCGGGACACGCCGCCCCAGTCGGGGCTGGGCTATCTCAAGGAGGTCATCGGCCGGCTGGAGGGCCTGGGCCTGGGCCGGCTGGCCTCGCTGGGCGGGCGCTACTGGGGCATGGACCGGGACAAGCGCTGGGAGCGGGTGGAGAAGCACTACCAGGTCCTGGTCCTGGGCCAGGGCAAGACCGCCCGGGACCCCATTGAGGCCGTGGCCGCGGCCTACCAGGCCGGCGAGACCGACGAGTTCATCACCCCCCTGGCCCTGGTCGACGGCCAGGGGCGGCCCCTGGCCGCCATCGGCGACGGCGACGGGGTGGTCTTCTTCAACTTCAGGGCCGACCGGGCCAGGGAGATGACCCGGGTCCTGAACCAGCCCGGCTTCAGGGAGTTCGACGTCTCCGGCCGGCCCAAGCTGAGCGGCTACGTGACCATGACCCTCTACGACGAGACCTTCGACCTGCCGGCGGCCTTTCCGCCCGAGCACCTCGAGGGCATCCTGGGCCAGGTCGTCTCCGGGGCCGGGCTCAGGCAGCTGCGCATCGCCGAGACCGAGAAGTACGCCCACGTGACCTATTTCTTCAACGGCGGCGAGGAGGCGCCCTTCGAGGGCGAGGAGCGGATCCTGGTCCCTTCGCCCAAGGAGGTGGCCACCTACGACCTCAAACCGGAGATGTCGGCCCCGGCCGTGACCGAGGCCCTGCTCGAGCGCCTGGACAGGGGCGGCCTGGACTTCGTCGTCCTCAACTTCGCCAACGGCGACATGGTCGGACACACCGGGGTCCTGGAGGCGGCCATCAGGGCCGTGGAGTGCGTGGACGAGTGCCTGGGCCGGGTCGAGGCGGCCGTCCTGGGCCGGGGTGGCACCCTCCTGGTGACCTCGGACCACGGCAACGCCGAGCTCATGCTCGACCAGGACGGCCGGCCCTACACGGCCCACTCGGTGGACAACCCGGTGCCCTTCATCCTGGTCGGCCGCCCCGGCCTCGAACTCGTGCAGGGCGGGGCGCTCTGCGACGTGGCCCCCACGGTCCTGGAGCTGATGGACCTTGAAAGGCCGCCCCAGATGAGCGGCCAATCGCTGGTGCTGCGATGAAAAAACACCGCCTTCTCAGCCTGGTCCTCTGCCTCTGCCTCCTTTTGGCCGGGTTGGACCAGGCCCTGGGCCTGAGCGTCTCGGAAGAGGAGAAGCTGGGCAAGACGGTCATGATCCGCATCCGCCAGCAGCTGCGCTTCGTGGACGACCAGGTCCTGACCAGCTACGTGGAGAACATCGGCCGCAAGCTGGCCGCCGAGTACGCCTTCATGCCCTTCAAGACCGAGTTTTACCTGGTCGCCGACAACCAGATCAACGCCTTCGCCGCGCCGGGCGGGACCATTGTCGTGACCGCCGGACTCCTCGAAATCGCCGATTCGGTGGACGAGCTGGCCGGGGTTCTGGCCCACGAGCTGGCCCACGTCTCCCGCCGCCACCTGGCCCAGCAGTTCGAGCAGGGGACCAAGGTCGGCATCGCCAGCCTGATCGGGGCCCTGGCCGGGATGCTGGCCGCGGCCGCGGTCGGCGCGCCCCAACTGGGCCAGGCCATGATGATGGGCTCCCTGGGCGCCGGCCAGGCGGCCATGCTGGCCTATTCCCGGGAGCACGAGATGGAGGCCGACCAGCTGGGCACAAAAGTCATGGAGAAGATGGGCTACACGCCCCGGGGCCAGCTGACCGTTCTGGAGAAGATCAAGGCGGCCCAGACCCTCCAGGGCGTCCAGCCGCCGGCCTACCTGTCCACCCATCCAGCGGCCAACGAGCGGATATCCTTCCTCAAGACCGTCCGCGGGGACAAGCCGCCCCGGCCGGACAGGCCCGGAGCGGCCGATTTCGACTGGTTCAAGGCCCGGCTGATGGCCAGTCAGAACCAGGAGGCCTGGTTCAAGGACAAGCCCCCGGCCCTGGCCGAATACGGCCTGGGCCTCGTCCGGCTCAACCGGGGCCAGAGCCAGGAGGCGGCGGCCGATCTGGAGAAGGCCTACCGGGCCGATCCCGACGGCCTGGGCGCGGCCGTCAGCTACGCCGAGGTCCTGCGCCAGTCCGGCCGGCCGGACCTGGCGGCCGAGGTCCTCCGGGGCCGCATCCGCCAGCGGCCCGACGACCGGCCGGCCCTGCTCCTCCTGGGCAGCGTTCTCCTGGATCTGAACAGGCCCGGCGAGGCGGTCAAGACCCTGGAGGAGCTCAACACCATCAAGCCCGGCGAGCCCCAGGTGATCCAGACCCTGGGCGTGGCCTACGGCCGCCTGGGCCAATTGGCCAAGGCCCACCAGTTCCTGGCCTGGTCGTACACCCTCCTGGGTGATCGGATCAAGGCCATGCGCAACTTCGACCTGGCCCTGGCCCGGGCGCGAGACCCCCAGGAGAAGGCCAAGATCGAGGCCAAGCGCAAGGAGGCCCTGGAGCAACTGGGGCCCGAGCCGAGCACGTACTAGTCGTCAGGAGAGGAGGCGCCGGTCAGTCAGTGAGTTCGAGCAAGACCCGCAACAACGCCCACCGAGTCAAGCCCTTTGGCATTCGTGACGCCAGCCTGATCAGTGTGGCCACCGGGATCAGCGCCCAGAACCTGAGGGAGTTTCGGGAGGGGCTGATCAGGGTGGAGAAGGGGAGCATCTTCCACCACTTCTGGGGCCGGCTCCTCCAGCCCCGCTTCGACGAGCCCGAGTACAGCAACGACTTCGCCTCCTGGGCCTTTCACGGCCTCCACGCCAAGGCCCTGGCCGAGCGGCTGAGCGTCATCGATCCCTCGGATTACAACGACATAGAGGACCTCCGCCTGGCCGTCCTGGACACGGTCGAGGCCCGCCTGGACGAGAGCGAGATGGTCCCCTGGGCCAAGGCCGACGACCAGTTCCACTTCGTCCGCTCCCAGATCGTCGTCCTGGACACCGGCCAGGCCATCGAGCACCCCCGCCGCCTGGCCCGGGTCGTCTCCGGCCTGTCCGTGGGCAGCATCTTCTATCACTTCATCGACGCCCGCCGGCGAACCCCGGACCGGGAGGACGACTTCTCGGCCTGGCTCAAGGGCTACGGCCCGGAGTTCAGGGACCTGATCGCTCGGCTCGACACCGTTGACCCGTACTTCTCCTCGCTCCGGGAGATCCGCCGCCGTCTGGATGAGCTCTTCAAGGGCTACTTCGGGGAGCAGGCCGGTGACTAAGCTCCTGGAAGAGTACGCCCAGGTGGTCGGGCCGGTGGTCATCGGCCAGCTCAAGCAGTTGGCCCGGCCGCTCCAGGGGCTCAAGGTCGTCCACGTCAACTCCACCCGGGAGGGCGGGGGCGTGGCCGAGATCCTGACCAAGATGGTCCCCCTCAAGAAGGCCCTGGGCCTGGAGGTGAGCTGGGAGGTCATCAACGGCGGGCCGGACTTCTTCGCCACGACCAAGCTCTTCCACAACGCTCTCCAGGGGGCCAGGGAGACGCCCGGCGAGGACATGCTGGCCGTCTACGAGCGGACCGCGGCCGAGAACGCCGATCGATTGCGGCCTGTCCTGGAGCAGGCCGACCTGGTGGTCATCCACGACCCCCAGCCGGCGGCCCTGCTCCACTTCTGCCCCAAACGGCGGGGCAAGTGGGTCTGGCGCTGCCACATCGACGCCTCCCGGCCCAACCGCCACGTCTGGAAGTACCTGCGCAACTGGGTCAACGGCTACGACGCCAGCATCTTCTCCCTGCCCGAGTTCGCCCAGCGCATGCCCCACCCCCAGTACCTCATCCAGCCGAGCATTGACCCGCTCAGCGAGAAGAACATGGAGCTGCCGCCCGATGAGGTCCAGTCGGTCTACTCCAGGTTCGGCCTGGACCTGGCCCGACCGATCGTCCTCCAGGTCTCCCGCTTCGACCGCTTCAAGGACCAATTGGGGGTCATCGAGGCCTACCGGCTCTCCAAGCGCCACACCAACCTCCAGCTCGTCCTGGCCGGCGGCGGGGCCAGCGACGACCCCGAGGGCCAGGCCTACTTCGAGGAGGTCCGGGCCGCGGCCGGCGACGACGAGGATATCCACGTCCTCCTGCTCCCCCCGGACTCCCACCGGACCATCAACGCCCTGCAGCGCACGGCCGACATCGTCCTCCAGAAGTCGCTCAAGGAGGGCTTCGGCCTGACCGTGACCGAGGCCATGTGGAAGGCCCGGCCGGTCATCGGCGGCGACACCGGGGGCATCCGGCTCCAGGTGGTCAACCACTACACCGGCTTCCTGGTCCGCAGCCCCGAGGGCGCGGCCCTGCGCATCCGCTACCTGCTGGCCCACCGCGACGAGCTGGAGGCCATGGGCCGCCGGGCCAGGCGGCTGGTCCGGGAGAACTTCCTCCTGACCCGGCATCTCAGGGAGTACCTGGTCCTGATGATCGGGCTCCTGAGCGGGGCCGGGGAGCGGATCGAGGTCGGCCTTTCGGGCCGCCGGCCTTGACAGGGGCGCGGTCCGGCCCTAGGGTTGAGCATGTCCCCGAGTTTCCAGGAGTGGGAGAACCTCTGTCTGGGCTGCGGCCGCTGCTGCTTCGAGAAGGTCGAACATGACGACGGCAGCGTGGTCGTGACCAACCAGCCCTGCCGCTTCCTGGACGTGGCCACCCGGCGCTGCAAGGTCTACGAGCGGCGCTTCGAGGTCTGCTCCGACTGCCTCCACATCAGCGAGAGCAACCTGGCCGAGTTCGACTGGCTGCCAGAGGACTGCGGCTACGTGCAGTACATCCGCCGGACCAGGGGACCGGAGGCCTGGCGGCCCAGGCCCAACATCTTCTGGCGGGAGGATGAGCCGTGAAGGAAGCCCTGGTTCTGCTGGCCATGGTGGCCGGCTGGTTCGTCCTGAACCGCTGGATCCTGCCCAAGCTGGGCGTGGGCACCTGAATGGTGCCCGACCCCAAGAACCGGTCCGGTTCGAATAAGAAAACCTGCCGCTGAGGGCCGGTCAGGCTCCGGAGTAACCCCCGGCCTCAGACCTCGACGGTCAGCCCGTCCTCGGCCGCGGTCACGTCTATCTCAGCCAGCCGGTCCAGCACGTCCTGGCCCAGGTGGGTCAGGATCAGCCTCTTGACGTTCAGCTCGGCCAGGTGCTCCTGGAGGGTCCGCCAGCTCAAGTGGTACTTGACCTGCTTCTCGAAGAAGTAGGCCTCGGCGATGAGCAGGTCAGCCCCCCGGGCGGCCGGGATGAGGCCCTCGACCCAGGCCGTGTCGCCGCTGTAGGCCAGGGTCTTGCCCTGGCTCTCCAGCCTGAGGGCCAGGGCCGGAGCGCCCGAGGCGTGGTCCACCTCGAAGGCCCGGACCTGGATCTCCTCGAAGACAAAGGGCCGGCTCGGCTCCAGCTCGACTATTTCCAGAGGGAAGCGGAGCGGCGTTTTGGACGAGCCCGGGAACATGACCTCCTGGGCCTCGGCGAGCCGCCCGGGCAGGCCCCGGGGCCCGGCCAGGGTCAGGGGCCTGGTCCGTTTGGCGTTGAGCTGGGCGTCCAGGATGAAGAAGGGCAGGCCGCCGAAGTGATCGCCGTGGAGGTGGGAGATGAGGATCAGGTCCAGGTCGTTGGCGGCCACCTGGAACTTGTTCAGGGAGATCATGGCCGAGGCGCCGCAGTCGAGAAGGAAGCCGGTCCGGCCGGCCCGGACGAGCAGGCAGGCCTGGAGACGGCCGCCGTGGCCGAAGGCGTCGCCGCTGCCCAGAAAGGTGATCTGGATTGACCGCATAACGGACTCCATTCAAGCTCTGTCCCCAAGAGGAACGGGCAGACGGATTCAGCGTCAGGCTTTAGAACCTGTACGTTGAGCGGACATGCGGGGTAAGGCGACCCCACAACTCTCGGCGATTCTCAAGGCCAATCTTTTAAAAACGCCGTAGCAGTCCTGAACCGCTTGAGCGTGGGAGCCAATGGCTCCATCAGCCGACTTGAGGCGGAACATTGGTTTCCTGGCCTCCATGGCCATAACCATCAGACTCCTGAAATGCTTCACCAACGACAGACAATTGGGATCGTCGTCAACCTTGGGGACCGGTTTTCGATGGCTGTCCAGGACAGACTCCCGATAAACCCCCGGTATCCGGTCTATCCATTTTCGATAGGCCTTGACCGGGCGATCCAGGCGCTCTGAGTGTTGAAGCAGGACATAGCCCACCGGCTCCATACTTCCCTCGGGTAATTTCAGATCGTGGGTCTCGAACCTGGCCAACCGGTCGCGCCATTGCGCCCGCCACTCGCGCAGAGTTGGCCCCAGATTCTTGAGTCCCTGGAGCGAGAACAGGTCAGGAGCCAGAGGGATGACAACGTGGCTGCAGGCAATTAGGGCGGCCCGGTTCATGGCGCCCAGGTTGGGTCCAACGTCTATGAGAGCGACATCAGCTTCGCGTGTTTCAAGTGATTGTAGTAAGATTCTATAAAAAGACGAGATAACGCGAAAAGCCGCTTCGTCCCTATCCATGCAACGGGGCCAAGCGTCGGAAAGCTTGTCCTCAAAACGGGAAAGCCCCAGGTCGCCGACCACTAAACCGATGTTTTCGGCGGCGGATTCAATTCGTGGCGAGCCGACATCGCCGGTGCCTTTGATGAATGGCGTAACCGGCCCTAAAATAGTACCCTCGTGTGGCCCTTCGGACCAGAGCTCCTCCAGCCGTTCCTCGTCCAAGAACATGGTGGACAGGTTCGCCTGGGGATCGAGGTCGGCGGCTATTACCTTGGCTCCTAGTTCTGCGAACATCTCCGACAGATGATACACCAGAGACGTTTTTCCGACTCCGCCTTTGTTGTTGAAAAAGGCAATCGTTTGCATCAGCGGCTCCGGATGGTCGCCAGAATAAAAGTATCCTCGACCTCAAATTCTAAGCTCGGATTTCCATTCTTTTTAAGCTCGTGTCGGGCCATTGGGATTCCTATGCCGAATCGCTGGACGAAACCGAGAACCTTGCTAGCCTCAGCCAGTAAAGGATTCCGGTAATCAGTCAAGCCTTCCCGACCGAAGTTGGCTCTGTTAACGCTTCCGTAAGGCCCACCAGGATTCAGTATTTCAATCCGGTCAGAAAACCAATTTATTCTTACAGGCATATTTGTGCCATAATAATTCCTGTGTATGATTGCATTTCGGCAAATTTGTTCAAGGGCAACTATCGGATAATCTGGATATTTTACCTCAGTGGCTTGAGATTTTATATCGCTGGCTATGGAAATATTCGCCTTCAAGACTTCATCCAACTGGCGCATCACCTCTTCGAGCCTGCCGCTGATTTCTTTTTGATTTACAACTGGGTCTGTTAAGTTGGAACCGTCGTATCTGACGAACTGCAGGTACGCTCCCGGCAGCCATTCCCGGGGGTCGCGGCCAAGAACGATCACGGCCCCGTAGTTTGGCTCGTGGCCGGCTCCTAAAAAATGCAGAGAGCGGAGCTGGGCCTCAACTGACCGACTGTTCTCTTCGAGAACGTCCAGGGCAACCGCCTGCGGCAGGTAGTGGCGGGCAAAATAGTCCAGGTCAAGGTCCTCCAGGGTGGCGCCGCTGGTTGGCTGTTGATCGAAGGGGAGCACGGCCGCTTGGCTTCGCTCCACCAAGCGGTGTTCTTCCTCTTCGGTGGCCGTGGCTCTTCTCGGACCGACCCTCACCCAGACCCGGCCTTGATATCGGACGGGTGGGCGGGTCGAAGGCTGAACCTCGACTATGGCCACCTCACATCCCCTGAGGACCGCCTTGCGGACGCTCATGACCGGAGGGGGAAGGATGTTTCCGTCCGCGCGAAATCCGGCAAGCTCTAACAGCAGTTGGTCGGTAATAGCCGCATTGGAGCAGGTGCCGTCATCGTTGACTCCTATGGCAAGTACGCCTGGTTTACCATGGCCAGGCAAGTCATTGGCAAAGGCGCAAATGGCCTGACATATCTTCTTGGTGTCACTGGCGGAAGCCTTCCGCTCGACGCGGTCTGATTCAATGTCTTCCAGAAGCGCTATCAGCTCGCTCTCGTTAAGCATTCCCCTGGACCCCTATTCGTCTCGTCCCGGCCAAGGGCTAGGCTCGTCTGAACCACTGGCGGCCGCTGGCAAACATAGCGCCTGTGATTAACCTCTTGAAAAATACCGTAATCATTCGGGATAGGCAAGCAGTTAACCTTATGTATCTTCTGCCAATCCCTATGGCCACACTCTAGGCCCGAACTTCCTTGATCCGGTACCAGTAGCGATAGGCCTCTCTGAAGCCCAGCCCGGCGTAGAGGCCCAGGCCGGGCCGGTTGGCGGCCGTGACCTGGAGCCAGGCCCCGGCGGCGCCCCTGGACCTGGCCCAGGCCAGGAGCGCCCGGACCAGCCGGCCGGCCAGGCCCTGACGGCGCCTCTCTGGCCGGACGATGATGTCCAGGAGGCCGACCCGGCCGCGCTCCAGGACGCCCAGCCCCCTGGCCAGCGGGCCGGCCCGGTCGTCCAGCCAGGCGAAGCAGGCGGGGTTGGCCAGGCCGGCCAGGATGGCTTGCAGGGTCATCTCGCTGGAGGCCGGCAGCCCGGCCAGGCGGGCCAGGCCCTCGATCCAGCCGGCCGGAAGCTCCTCGGCCAGCCCGATGGCCGTCCCGGGCTCCGGCTCGATCCGGTCCAGGTCCCGGACCAGGACCAGGCTCTCTTCGATCTTCTCGTAGCCGGCCGCGGCCAGGCGCCGGTCCAGGTCCGGCGGCAGGGCGGCCGCGGAGAGCTTGAACACGGCCGGCTGGCCGAAGCCGGCGTAGAAGTCCTGGCAGGCAACGATCTTCCTGTCCGGGTCCAGGCGGCCGGGGTAGAGGGGCAGGACCGAGTTGGCCCGCTTGGTGTAGCCCTGGCTCAGGCCCAGGAGCCAGCCGTCGAAGAGGAGGCGCCTGACCGCCGGCCAGGCGTTGGCGCCCAGTTCCTCGAGAGTCCTGATCTCCTCCGGGTCGGTCACTTCTTCCGGTCGAAGAAGGCCTTGATGGCCGCCTCGAAGTCGGGTTCGTCGGACGAGGCCAGGAGCCCCTGGCGCTCCAGTTCCAGCTGCCCGGCCAGGGACGTTTCGAAGGAGGCGGTCAGGAGGGCCTTGGTCCGGGCCAGGGCCGGGGCCGAGCGGCGGGCCAGGTCAGCGGCCAGGGCCAGGGCCTCGTCCAGGAGCTTGTCCTTGTCGACCAGGCGGCTGACCAGGCCGAACTTGAGGCCCTCCTCGGCGCTGAAGGACTGGCCCAGGAAGAAGAGCTCGGCCGCCCGCCAGGGGCCGACCAGGCGGGGCAGGAAAAAGGTGTTGCCGCCGTCCGGGCTGGCGGCGATGCGGATGTAGGCCGTGTCGAAGCGGGCCTCGGGCGCGGCCAGGACCAGGTCGCTGGCCAGGACCCAGCCCAGGCCCCCGCCGGCGGCCACGCCGTTGACCGCGGCGATGACCGGCTTGGGCGCCTGGCGGATGGCCAGGATGGAGCGGTTGAGGCAGGTGACTATCAGCCGGAATAGGGGCGAGGCCCCCTGGCCGGGGTGGTCGGCCAGGTAGTCGCGCATGGCCCGGACGTTGCCCCCGGCCGAGAAGGCCCGGCCCTGGCCGGTCAGGATGATGGCCCGGACGGCCGGGTCGTGGCCGGCCGCCTCCAGGGCCTGGCAGATCTCCGGGCCGGAGATCTGGTCCAGGGGGTTGAGCGCCTCGGGCCGGGTGAAGGTGATGACCGCCGCCTGGTCCTTTATCTGGTAGCTCAGGGTCTGATACATGTTTGCTCCTTGGGGCGGGGGTGGCCGAGTCGAATCGTTTCGGAATTATAGGCTCGAATCGGACCCCGGTTCAAGCCGGCCGGCCGGGGCCGTAGCTTGACCGCCCGGCCAGGTGGTTTAAACTAGAAGGACCGTGGGTAAGAAGGGTAAAAAAGCCGGCCGGGACAGGGCCAGGGGCGGGGGCAGGGGGCCGTCGCCGAGCCTGGCCCCCTCCGAGGCGCCCCTGGACCTGGAGCGGCTGGACCCCTATCGGGTGCGGCTCAGGCGGGGCGGGGGCATGCGCACCGAGGGCCTGGTCTTCGCCAGCGAGCGGCTCATGGCCGGCGAGGACGCCGGCAGCGCCCTGAGGCAGGTGGCCAACGTGGCCCATCTGCCCGGCATCGTCGGCCCGGCCATGGCCATGCCCGACGTCCACTGGGGCTACGGCTTCCCCATCGGCGGCGTGGCCGCCTTCCGGCTGGACGGCGGGGTGGTCTCGCCGGGCGGAGTCGGCTACGACATCAACTGCGGCTGCCGCCTGCTGGCCAGCGGCCTGCCGGCCCACGAACTGGCCGGCCGCCTGGACGGCCTGATCGAAGCCCTCTTCGCCCGGGTGCCCACCGGCGTGGGCCGGAGCGGCCCGATCAAGCTCTCCAACGCCGCCCTGAAGCAGGTCCTCAAGAACGGGGCCGCCTGGGCGGTGGACCACGGCTTCGGCTCGGCCGAGGACCTGGAGTGCATCGAGGACCGGGGCCGCCTGGAGGGGGCCGACCCGGAAGCCCTCTCGGAGCGGGCCCTGGAGCGGGGCCGGCCCCAGCTGGGCACCCTGGGCTCGGGCAACCACTTCCTGGAACTGGGCGTGGTCGAGGAGATCTTCGACCGGCCCACGGCCGGGGGCTTCGGCCTCTTCCAGGGCCAGCTGGTCGTCCTGATCCACTCCGGCTCCCGGGGCCTGGGCTATCAGGTCTGCGACGACACCCTGAGGCTCCTGACCCACTGGGCCGCCCGGGAGGGGCTGGTCCTGCCCGACCGGCAATTAGTCTACGCCCGCCTGGGCACGCCCCAGGCCGAGCAGTATCTGGGCGGCATGCAGGCCGCGGCCAACTACGCCTATGCCAACCGCCAGATCCTGACCCACCTGACCCGCCAGGTCTTTGAAGAAGAACTGGGCCTCTCGCCCCGGGAGCTGGACCTGCGCCTGGTCATCGACGTCTGTCACAACGTGGCCAAAATGGAGAGCCACCTGGTCGAGGGCCGGAGCGAGACCCTCTGCGTCCACCGCAAGGGGGCCACCCGGGCCTTTCCGGCCGGCCGGCCCGAGCTGCCCGAGATATACCGGAAGACAGGCCAGCCGGTCCTCATCCCCGGCGACATGGGCCGGGCCTCCTACGTCCTGGTCGGCCGGCCGGGGTCGCTGGCCGAGACCTTCGGCTCGACCTGCCACGGCGCCGGCCGGGTCCTGAGCCGGACCGCGGCCAAGAGCCGGGCCCGGGGCCGGCGGATTGACGAGGAGTTGGCCGCCATCGGCATCAGGGTCCGCTCGGCCGGCCGGGCCACCCTGGCCGAGGAGATGCCCGAGGCCTACAAGGACGTCAGCGAGGTGGTCGAGGTCGTCCACGGGGCCGGCCTGTCCAGCAAGGTGGCCCGGCTGAGGCCTCTGGGGGTGATAAAGGGCTAGGCCGGCCTTGCCGTATGGACGTCGTTAACATGCTGGGGTTTCAAGCCTCCGCAAGGCAAGCTCTCGGGCTCTTCTCGCTGAAGAGATCGTTTTTAGCAGATTGTCAGTAAATCTATTTAGTTGCTGGCGTGTAGCTCTCAAAGCTCTGTTCAGGCTTTTTTCTATTTTTGGGATTTGTCCTAAGGTACTTTCAAGATTGGAGTATGTTTCCCTGCCTGTCTCTGCTCCTTCTTCTAATTTATTTAGTGTGTCAATAAATTCTTCCAAGGATATTCGATCGTCGTCACTATTGATTATCCCCAAAGAAACTATTAATTCTAGACTATTTTCCGTCTCTTGTGTTATTTTTTCATATCTTTCATTTGCTTTCTCCAACGATTGGCTATATAGAAGAAGTTCAGTCGCCATTACTCTAGTTATATTACGAAGTTTGGCTGCTGATCCTGGACCTCTATCATCTACCACAGCAGCTACTTCATCGCCTCTTCTTTGAAACTTTTCTGCGGCTTCAGTACTAGCGCTGGTGACCTCTTCTATGACTTGAGTTAGATTTTCAACAGCTCTCTCCATGTCCTCACAATGGTCTAATAGTCCCTTTTCGTCTTCTTCAGGAAGGTTATCAATAATTGTTTCCTCTTGACAGATAGCAGAAGGCGATTGTGCAATAATATCAGTTGATTTGCCGGTAAAATCTGTCACTGGGTTTCCAAAGGCTATGTTGCGCCCTAGAAAACCTTGAGCAATCTGCAAGAGTTTATCTTTGGCTTCATTTATTCTAGCGAAGTGAACATCATATATTATGATTCTATAAGCTTGAAGGTCGAAAGGTACGTCATCCATATTCTGGGTCAACATAACGACTGGTTTTTTTAGTGCATGAGCCAGGCCTAGCTCGTAGAATACGTTCGAGTTTGCCGATGTCAAATCGGCGACGACTAGATCGCAGGTTGTCAGGGAATAAACTATATCGTGTAGGATATTCCTTTGTTGTAGAAGGTCGTCCGATCGGAAAACTTCGAACTCGGCCTCTTCGAGAGTTTTTTTAATAAAAAGATTATAAACATCATTGAATTCTGCATCAAATGGCATTATCACAAATACTGAAGCCCTAGCTTTGGCGTTGGCCACTTAGGCACCTCCTTTTTTAAAACTAACTCGGAAATATAATTTTAGCAAGAAGAAAATATATCCTTCGATAGTTCTTTAGCTACTAATAAAAAGGCAATCTAATGGTGAGATAGGCATGGCTTGAGGGAAAGGCCCTGACCCGGATTATGTAAACAAGTGCGATTATCGACAAGAACACAAGGGAGGTTGAAACGGTACTGGGCGAAGGTTAAAGGCCAGGGCTTCGGCAGCGCAGAGATAACCTATGGGGATGCGGTGGACCCGAAAGTTGTTTCCCGCCCGAAGCCAGCAAGATGGCCCAAGCCATCAGGCTTGGGAATAAAAGATCTCCTCTTGCCGCCTAGGGCGAGCGAGGCAAGGACCGGGGAACTTGTTCGTGGTTCCGGCCCAGGGGTCGGAACAGGGTATCCCTAACCTCTGAACAATATGTCCGACAACCACGATATAATCTCGCCCGAGCCTAGGCCGATCCGGCGGTCTCATCGCTCCTCCTTGAAAACTTCACCCCCTTCTGCTAAGCTCCCGTGGATCATGGATCTGGCCGCGGCTCTCGACGTCGGCTCCAACACCCTGCGCCTCCTCATCGCCCGAGTCCAGAACGGGCGCCTGAGGCCGGTCCTCCTCGACCGGGAGGTGACCCGCCTCAGCCAGAATCTGATTCCGGGCGGCAACCTCGACCCCGCGGCTCAGGAGCGGGCCCTCAGGGTCCTGGCCCGCTTTGCCGGGCGGATCAGGGAGGAGGGGGTCGGCCGGGTCTTCGGCGGGGCCACGGCCTGGGCCAGGCTGGCCGCGGACGGCGGCCAGTTCATGGAGCGGGTCAGGGCCGAGACCGGCCTGGACTTAAGCCTCCTCTCGGGCCGGGAGGAGGCCCGCCTGACCGCCTTGGGCGTGCTCAGCGGCCTTAAAGAGACCCCGGACCGGGCCCTGGTGGTCGATCCGGGCGGCCAGTCCAGCGAGTTCACGCCCCTGGAGGCCGGCCGGCCCGGGGAGGGCCTCTCCCTGAACCTGGGCGTGGTCAGCCTCTGCGAGCGCCACCTGAGGCACGACCCGCCCCTGGCCGGGGAAATGGCCGGGCTCAAGGCCGAGGTGGTCCAAGCATTAAGCCGGGTCAAGGCCGCCTTTGCCCCGGCGCCGGAGCTGGCCCTGGTCGGCACGGCCGGGACCGTGACCACCATCGCGGCCATGGTTCTGGAGCTCAGGGACTACGACCCGGCCAGGGTGACCGGGGCGAGGTTGACCCTGGAGCAGGTGGCCGGCCTGCTGGACCGGCTCCTGGCCATGCCCGCGGCCAGGCGCCTGGAGCTGCCGGGTCTGGAGCGGGGCCGGGAGGACGTCATCGTGCCCGGCCTGGTGCTGGTTCAATCCCTCCTGGAGGAGTATTCTCGGAACGAGATGCTGGTGGTCGACGCCGGCCTCCTGGAGGGTCTTATCCTGGCCGGCCTGCCAGAGGCCGGATCGAATGAGGCAGGTGGAGCATGACCCAACCCCCGATCGGTGAAGGCTTGACCTTTGACGACCTTCTCCTGCTGCCCGGTCTCTCGACCGTGCTGCCCAACGAGGTGGACGTCTCCACCAACCTGACCGTCTCCATCCGGCTCCACATGCCCATTCTCTCGGCGGCCATGGACACGGTCACCGAGTCGGAGACAGCCATCTCCATCGCCCGGCAGGGCGGGGTCGGCTTCATCCACAAGAACCTGACCCCGGCCGCCCAGGCCACCGAAGTGGAACGGGTCAAGAAGTCTGAGTACGGCATGATCGTGGACCCGGTCACGGTCACGCCCGAGACCAGGATCGAGGAGGTCCACCGTCTGGCGGCCAAGTTCCGCATCTCCGGCTTCCCGGTGGTCGAGGGCGAGGATCTGGTCGGCATCGTCACCAACCGCGACCTTCGCTTCGAGAGCGACCTGTCCCGCCGGGTCCGCGAGATGATGACGCCCCGGGAGCGGCTCATCACCGTGCCCGAGGGCATTGGCCTGGCCCACAGCCAGACCCTCCTGCACAAGCACCGCATCGAGAAGCTCCTGGTGGTCGACGACAAGGGCAAGCTCAAGGGCCTGATCACCATCAAGGACATCGAGAAGATCAAGAAGTACCCCCAGGCCTGCAAGGACTCCCTGGGCCGGCTGCGCGTCGGCGCGGCCGTGGGCGTGAGCGACTGGGAGGAGCGGCTGGCCCACCTCGTCCCGGCCGGGGTGGACGTGGTCACCGTTGACTCGGCCCACGGCCACTCCCGCAACGTCATCGAGACGGTCAAGGCCATCCGGAAGCGCTATCCCGACCTGGACATGGTCGCCGGCAACGTGGCCACGGCCGAGGGCTGCCTGGCCCTCATCGAGGCCGGGGCCTCGGCGGTCAAGATCGGGGTCGGGCCGGGCTCGATCTGCACCACCCGCATCGTCGCCGGGGTGGGCGTGCCCCAGATGTCGGCCATCATGAGCTGCCGGCCGGTGGCCCAGGAGCGGGGGGTGCCCCTCATCGCCGACGGCGGCATCAAGTTCTCGGGCGACGTGACCAAGGCCCTGGCCGCCGGGGCCTCGACGGTCATGATCGGCTCTCTCTTCGCCGGCACCGAGGAGTCCCCGGGCGAGACGATTCTCTATCAGGGCCGCAGCTACAAAGTCTACCGGGGCATGGGCTCCATCGAGGCCATGGCCGCCGGCTCGGCCGACCGCTACGGCCAGGGCGGCCTGGCCAAGCTGGTCCCAGAGGGCATCGTCGGCCGGGTGCCCTACCGGGGCCCCCTGGCCGACAACATCTACCAGCTCGTCGGCGGGATCCGCTCGGGCATGGGTTACGTCGGCGCGGCCAGCATCCGGGAGCTCTGGGACAAGGCCCACTTCCTGCGCATAACCGCGGCCGGGCTCAAGGAGAGCCACGTCCACGACGTCATCATCACCAAGGAGGCCCCCAACTACCGCCTGGAGAACTTCTGATGTCCCTGCAGACCGAGAAAATCCTGGTCCTGGATTTCGGCTCCCAGACCACCCAGCTCATCGCCCGGCGGGTCAGGGAGCTAAAGGTTTACTGTGAGATCCACCCCTTCAACTGGCCCCTGGAGGAGATCAGGGCCTTCAGGCCCTCGGGCCTGATCCTCTCCGGCGGGCCGGCCTCGGTCTACTGGGACGGCGCGCCCACGGCCTCGACCGAGATCTTCGAGCTGGGCTGCCCGGTCCTGGGGATCTGCTACGGCATGCAGCTTATGGCCCACCTCCTGGGCGGCCGGGTCCAGAGGCCGGACAAGCGCGAGTACGGCCGGGTCCAGCTCAACCTGCTGTCCCTGGGCGACGGGCCGGCGCCTCTGTTCAGGGGCCTGGCCCCGGGGGAGCCCCACACGGTCTGGATGAGCCACGGCGACCGGATCGAGGCCGCCCCGCCCGGCTTCCTGGCCGCGGCCGAGAGCGACAACGCCCCCCTGGCGGCCATGGCCGATGTGGAGCGGCGCCTCTACGGCGTCCAGTTCCACCCCGAGGTGGCCCACACCCCGGACGGCAAGCTGATCCTGGGCAACTTCCTTTTCCAGATCTGCGGGCTCAAGGGTCTCTGGACCATGGAGAATTTCGTCCAGAGCACCGTCAGCGAACTCAAGGACAGGATCGGCCGCGACCGGGTCATCTGCGGCCTGTCCGGCGGGGTCGACTCGGCCGTGGTGGCCATGCTCCTCCACCGGGCCGTGGGCCAGCAGGCCGTCTCGGTCTTCGTGGACAACGGCCTCCTCCGCCACCAGGAGGCCGAGCAGGTCGTCTCCCTTTTCCGGGACCGCTTCGGCCTGAACCTGGTCTTCGTCCAGGCCGGCGAGGAGTTCCTGGGCCGGCTCAAGGGCGTGGTCGAGCCCGAGCAGAAGCGCAAGATCATCGGCAACCTGTTCATCGAAATCTTCGAGCGGGAGGCCAAGAAACTCGGCCAGGCCAAGTACCTGGCCCAGGGGACCCTCTATCCCGACGTCATCGAGTCGGTCTCCTTCAAGGGCCCCTCGGCCACGATCAAGACCCACCACAACGTCGGCGGCCTGCCCGAGCGGATGAACCTGTCCCTGATCGAACCTCTCCGGGAGCTGTTCAAGGACGAGGGCCGGGCCGTGGGCCGGGAGCTGGGCCTGCCCGAGGAGATCATCAACCGCCAGCCCTTCCCCGGTCCGGGCCTGGCCATCAGGATCCTGGGCGAGGTCACCCCGGAGCGGCTCAAGATCCTGAGGCAGGCCGACCACATCGTCACCGAGGAGATCCGCATGGCCGGGCTCTACGAGCGGGTCTGGCAGTCCTTCGCCGTGCTCCTGCCGGTCAAGACGGTCGGGGTCATGGGTGACGAGCGGACCTACGAGAACGTCGTCGCCCTACGCTCGGTGGACAGCCTGGACGCCATGACCGCCGACTGGACCAGGCTGCCCTACGAGGTCCTGGGCCGGATCTCCAACCGGATCATCAACGAGGTGGGCGGGGTCAACCGGGTCGTCTTCGACATCTCCTCCAAGCCGCCGGCGACCATCGAGTGGGAGTAGGCGGGCCAGTGTCGGCCGGGTTCGTCCATCTCCACGTCCACACCCACTACTCGCTCCTTGACGGGGCGATCAGACTGCCCGACCTCATGGCCAAGGCCAGGGAGTTCGACCTGCCGGCCGTGGTCATGACCGATCACGGCAACCTCCACGGCGCCGTGGACTTCTACACCCAGGCCCTCAAGAACGAGCTCAAGCCCATCATCGGCTGCGAGGTCTACGTCGCCCCGGGCGACCGGCGCGACAAGGAGAACCGGCCCGACCAGCCGCTCAACTACCACCTGGTCCTCCTGGCCGAGAACAACGAGGGCTACCACAACCTGGTCAAGATAGTCACCGACGCCTCCATGAACGGCTTCTACTACAAGCCCCGGACCGACCTGGAGTTCCTGGCCGACCACTCCCGGGGCCTGATCGCCCTCTCGGCCTGCCTCCACGGCCAGGTGGCCGCCTGCCTGTCCCAGGGCCGTCAGGCCGAGGCCAGGGAGGCGGCCGGCCGGTACGCCGACATCTTCGGCCCGCAGAGCTTTTTCATCGAGATCCAGGACGCCGGCCTGCCCGAGCAGCAGGCCATCAACCCGGGCCTGCTCAAGCTGGCCAAGGATCTGGGCCTCAAGGCCGTGGCCACCAACGACTGCCACTACCTGACCCGGGAGGACGCCCGGGCCCACGACGTGCTCCTGGCCATCCAGACCGGCAAGCAGCTCGAGGACGAGAAGAGGCTCCGCTTCTCCACCGATCTCCTCTACTTCCGCCCGCCCGAGGAGATGATCGAGCACTTCCGCTTCCAGCCGGACCTGTGCGCCAACACCCTGCCCGTGGCCGAGCGCTGCCGGGTGGAGCTGGACCTCAAGAGCTACCACTTTCCCAGCTACCCTCTGCCTTCGGACCAGACGGCCGAGGAGCTGATGAGCCAGCGGGCCAGGCAGGGCCTGGAGGACCGGCTCGAGCGCCTGCCCCAGGGCGCGCTGCCGGCCGAGACCTACCGCCGCCGGCTGGAGGATGAGCTGGCCGTCATCGTCCAGATGGGCTTCGCCGGCTACCTGCTGGTGGTGGCCGACTTCATCGGCTGGGCCAAGGCCAGATCCATTCCGGTCGGGCCGGGCCGGGGCTCGGCGGCCGGCTCCCTGGCCGCCTTCGCCCTGGAGATCACCGACATAGACCCCCTCCGCTACGGGCTCCTCTTCGAGCGCTTCCTCAACAGCGAGCGGGTCTCCATGCCCGACATCGACGTGGACTTCTGCTTCGAGCAGCGCGACCAGGTCATCCACTACGTCACCGAGAACTACGGCACCGAGAACGTGGCCCAGATCGCCACCTTCGGCAAGATGCAGGCCCGGGCGGTCATCCGCGACGTGGGCCGGGCCTTAGGGCTGGCCTACGGTGAGGTGGACAAGATCGCCAAGCTGGTGCCCAACGTCCTCAACATCACCCTGGCCCAGGCCCAGGAGCGCGAGCCCAGGCTGAGGCAGCTGCGCCAGAGCGACCCCCGGGTCGATGAGCTGCTGACCGTGGCCGAGCGACTGGAGGGGCTCTACCGCCACGCCTCGACCCACGCCGCCGGCGTGGTCATCGCCGACAAGCCCCTGGTCGAGTACCTGCCCCTCTACCAGGACAACAACGGCAAGCAGGTCACCCAGTTCGACATGAAGTCCGTGGAGAAGGTCGGGCTGATCAAGTTCGACTTCCTGGGCCTGAGGACCCTGACCGTCATCGACACCGCCTCCCGGCTGGTCAGGCAGGGGCCGGACCCGGACTTCGACGTCCGCCGCATCCCCATGGACGACCGGCCGACCTTCGATCTCCTCTCCCGGGGCGACACCACCGGCGTCTTCCAGCTGGAGTCCTCGGGCATGAGGGACCTGCTGGTCAAGTTCAAGCCGACCTTGTTCGAGGACATCATCGCCCTGGTGGCCCTCTACCGGCCCGGCCCCATGGACCTCATCCCGGACTACGTCGAGCGCAAGCACGGCCGGACCGAGGTGACCTACTCCCACCCCGATCTGGCCCCGATCCTGAAGGAGACCTACGGCATCATCGTCTACCAGGAGCAGGTCATGGCCGTGGCCAACGTCCTGGCCGGCTACACCCTGGGCCAGGCCGACATCCTCCGCCGGGCCATGGGCAAGAAGAACTTCGAGGTCATGGAGCGGGAGCGGGTCCGCTTCCTGGCCGGGGCCCAGTCCAAGGGCCACGCCGAGGACTTCGCCGACTCGGTCTTCGATCTCCTGGCCAAGTTCGCCGGCTACGGCTTCAACAAGTCCCACGCCGCGGCCTACGGCCTGATCGCCTACCAGACGGCCTTTCTCAAGGCCCACTACCCGGTCCAGTTCCTGGCCGCCCAGCTGACCTCCTGGGCCGGCAACTCCGACCAGATCATGGTCTTCTTCGCCGAGTGCAAGGACATGGGCCTGGAGGTCCTGCCGCCGGACATCAACGCCTCGGGCAAGAGCTTCGGCGTGGACGGCCAGGCCATCCGCTTCGGCCTGGCCGCGGTCAAGAACGTCGGCTTGGGCGCGGTGGAGGCCATCCTGGAGGCCAGGCAGGAGGGCCGGTTCAGAGGCCTCTTCGACTTCTGCGCCCGGGTCGACCTGCGCCGGGTCAACAAGCGGGTCGTGGAGTCGCTGATCAAGTGCGGCGCCTTTGACACCACGCCGGGGTACCGGGCCCAGCTCATGGCCGCCCTGGACGACGCGGTCGAGAGCGGCCAGCGCCTCCAGCGGGAGCGGGCCGAGGGCCAGTTCAACCTCTTCGAGGGCGAAAGCGAGGCCGCCCCACCCGAGCCGGTCCTGCCCAACGTGCCCGAGTGGTCCGAGTCGGTCCGCCTGGGCTTCGAGAAGGAGTCCCTGGGCTTCTACGTCTCCGGCCACCCCCTGGCCCGCTTCGAGGACGAGCTGAGGCGTTACGCCGAGGTAAGCCTGGCCAACCTGAGCTCCTATCCCGACGGCGGGCGGGTCAGGGTCGGCGGCGTGGTCACGGCCAGGAAGGAGATCAACACCAAGAACGGCGACCGGATGGCCTTCGTCACCCTGGAGGATCTGACCGGCCGGGTCGAGGCGGTCATCCTGCCCAAGATCCTGGCCGAGACCAGGCCCTTGCTGGAGGGCGAGGAGCCGCTCCTGATCGAGGGGGTGGTCAACCAGGCCGAGACCGGAGTCAGCCTCAGGGCCAACGAGATCATTCCCCTGAGCCGGGCGGCCGAGAAGCTGACCTCGGCCCTGAGGCTCAGGCTCGACGCCGATCAGGTCTCGACCGAGGGCCTGCGGCGGCTCAAGGACCTGCTGGCCACGCAGCCCGGCCAGACGCCCCTCTTCCTGCACATCTTCAAGTCGGGCCGCTTCGAGGCGGTCATCGCCGCCGACGAGAGCTTCAACGTCAGGCCCAGCCAGGAGCTGCTGGTCCAGGTGCGCCGGCTCCTGGGGCCCGACTGCCTCATCTGAGCCATGCCCGGCCGCCAGATCCTGGCCGACGTCCCCCTGGCCTGGCTCTTCTACCTCCTGGCCGGTCTGGCCCTCGGAATTTTTGCCTGGGGCATCTTTCTCAGGCTCAGGCCCTGGCGTGGAGCCGCGGCCGACCGCCGGGTGGAGCGGCCGGGACCGGGCCTGGGCCAGGCCCTGGCCGGGGCCCTCTGGGGCCGGCCGATCTTCCGGGGCGACCTCCCGGCCGGGCTGATCCACCTCTGCCTGGCCTGGGGCTTCGGGCTGCTCTTCCTGGGCACCCTGGGCCTGGCCGTGGATACCTACCTGATCGGCTGGCTCAACCGGAGCAGCTACCCGGTCTTTTCGGCCGTCCTGGACGGGGCCGGGCTGCTCCTCCTGGCCGGGGTCCTGCTAAGCCTTGTCCGGCGGGCCTTGGCGCGGCCGGCCCGCCTGGCCAATCGGGCCCAGGACGTCCTGGTCCTCGTCGGCCTGGGCCTTACTGTCCTGACCGGCTTCGGGGTCGAGGCCGGCCGGCTGGCCGGGTCACCCCGGCCCGAGAGCTTCGCCTTCGCCGGCCAGGCCCTGGCCGGGCTGATGCCGGCCGGACCGGGCCTCTACGCCGGCCTGTGGTGGAGCCACGCCCTGATCAGCCTGGCCCTGATCGCCTGGCTGCCCTTCAGCAAGCTGACCCACGTCCTGGCCGGTCCGGTCCAGCTCTTCTACCAGGCCCAGCCCCGACGGGGCCTGAGCGGCGAGGCCGCCCTTAAGCCCGGCCGGGGCGAGGTCCTGGCCGGGGCGGCCTGCACCTACTGCGGCCGCTGCGAGGCGGCCTGCCCCGTCTTCGGGGCCGGCCAGGGCTTCTCGCCCCGGCGCTTCATCGCCTCGGGCGGCCTGGCGGCCGATCTTAACCCCTGGGCCTGCGCCACCTGCCTGGCCTGCCTGGAGACCTGCCCCCTGGGGATCGACCCGCCCCGGAGCCTCCTGCGCCGGCGCGGCCTGATCGTCGAGTCGGGCCAGGGCCTGCCCCAGGGCGGGGTCGAGGCCCTGGAGAGCCTGGCCAGGCACGCCAACCCCTGGGGCGTCTCCCGCCGGCAGCGGAGCGCCTGGAGCCGCGAGTTCAGGGGCCAGGACCGCGTCCCCAGCCTGGCCCGTCTCAGGGAGCCGGTGGAGCTGCTCTACTTCGTCGGCTGCACGGCCGCCATCGAGACCCGGGCCCAGGGCCTGGCCAGGTCCCTGGCCCGGCTCCTAAAGTCGGCCGGGGTCGGCTTCGCCGTCCTGGGCGACCAGGAGCCCTGCTGCGGCGACGCGGCCCGGCAGTGGGGCGAGGTCGGACTCTTCGAGCTCCTCTTCGAGCAGACCTGCGAGGCCCTTAACCAGACGCCGGTCCGGGAGGTGGTCTGCTCCTCGCCCCACTGCCTCAAGACCTTCCGGGACGTCTACCCCCTGACCGCGGCCGCCCTGGGCCGGCCGGCCCCGGACCTGGAATTCAGGCATTACAGCCAGGTCCTGGCCCGGCTCCTGGACCAGGGCCGCCTCAAGCCCCGGCTGGCGCCCTTCGGCCGGGTGACCTTCCACGACCCCTGCTACCTGGGCCGGGGCCTGGGCGAGTTCGAGGCCCCCCGCCGGGTCCTCAAGGCCGTGCCCGGCCTGGAGCTGGTCGAGATGGCCCACCACGGCCGGGAGAGCCTCTGCTGCGGCGGCGGGGGCGGCCGGATGTGGCAGGACTTCTCCTCGCCCCGCCGGCCGGCCGAGATCAGGCTCCAGGAGGCCCTGGACTGCCGGGCCGAGGCCCTGGTCACGGCCTGCCCCTTCTGCCTGATCATGCTCGAGGACGCCCTCAAGACGGCCGGCCTGGACGACCGCCTCCAGGTCATCGATCTGGCCGAGCTGCTCTGGCTGAGTCTGGGGGTCTAACCGGCCAGGAGGCGGCCGATGATCAGCCGCTGGACCTCGGAGGTGCCCTCGACGATCTGGAGGAGCTTGGCCCCGGCGTAGAGGCGGGAGACCGGATACTCGGCCATGTAGCCGTAGCCGCCGTGGATCTCCACGGCCTCGCTGGCCGCCTTCTCGGCCATCTCGGCGGCGAAGAGCTTGGCCGCGGTGGTCTCGAAGGTGTGCCGGCGGCCCCTGTCCTTGAGCCAGGCCGCCTTGAGGTACTGGTTGCGGGCCAGCTCGATGCCCACGGCCATGTCGGCCAGCTTGAACTGGATGGCCTGGTGGTTGAAGATGGGCTGGCCGAACTGGCGCCGCTCGCAGGCGTAGCGCAGGGAGTGGTCCAGGCAGGCCTGGGCCAGGCCGACGCTCATGGCCGCGATGCTGATCCGGCCGGTCTCCAGGACGGCCAGATGCTGGGCGAAGCCGCGGCCGGGGTCGCCCAGGATGTTAGCCCTGGGGATGCGGCAGTCCTCCAGGATGACCTCGTGGGTGGCCGAGGCCTGCCAGGCCATCTTGCGGTAGCGCTGGCCCAGCCTGAAACCGGGGGCGTCCTTGGGCACGATGAAGGTGGAGATGACCTCCCGGTCCCCGGTCCTGACCCTGGCCGCGGCCAGGAGGACCGTGGCGTTGTCCAGGCCGATGTTGGTCACGAACTGCTTGGTCCCGTTGAGGATCCACTCGTCGCCCCGGGCCACGGCCGTGGTTCTGAGGGACCTGGCGTCGGAGCCGGAGTCGGGCTCGGTCAGGCCGAAGGCGCCGATCTCGACGCCCCGGGCCAGGGGGACCAGCCACTTTTTCTTCTGCTCCTCGGTCCCGAAGGCGAAGATCTCCTGGGCGGCCACGGTGGTGGTCACGTCCAGGAGGGCGCCCAGGGTCAGGTCGGCCCGGGCGATCTCCTCGATGCAGATCATGGTCCCGACCCAGTCGCCGCCGCTGCCGCCGTACTCCTCGGGAAAGGGCAGGCCCATCATGCCCAGCTCGGCCATCTGGGCCATGATGTCGTAGGGGTACTCGCCGGTCCGCTCCATCTCCTCGGCCCGGGGGGCGATGACCTCCTGGGCGAAGCCCCGGGCCATGTCCCGGATCATGGCGTGTTCCTGGCTCGGGTCGAAGTTCACGGCCAGGCCTCCGCGACTTCAGTCCAAGAGGTTGAAGGTCAGGACCGCGGCCTGGGCGCCGCCCCTGGTCTGGTCCGGTGGCCGGAGGCGGCCGCCCACCGAGACCTTCCGGCCGATCAGGTCCAGGCCGGCCCGGTCCGGATCCAGGCCCAGGAGGTTGCCCAGGACCCAGGGCCCGTCCTCCAGCTCGACCAGGGCGACGATGTAGGGCGCCTCGAAGCCGGCGGGCGGCACCCGGATGACGGTGAAGGTCCTGATTACGCCCCGGGGAGTGACCTGGCCGACCTCCAGCCTGAAGCGGCCGCAGGCCGAGCAGGTCGCCTGGGGAGGTACGGTCCAGGCGCCGCAGTCCAGGCACTTGAGCCCCAGGAGCCGGCCCTGGGCCAGGCCCTCCTTGAAACGGGCGTGGGTCAGGGGCAAGCCTTCCATCAGGCCCTCCTCAGGACCAGGTTGCAGACCGCGCCCAGGTCGCCGCCCAGGGTGTCGACCAGCCCGATCCTGGCCCCCTCGACCTGCCGGGGGCCGCATTCGCCCCGGAGCTGCTTGACGATCTCGTAGGTCTGGGCCGCGCCGGTGGCCCCGATGGGGTGGCCCTTGGCCTTGAGCCCGCCCGAGGGATTGATGACGACCCGGCCGCCCCGGGTCGTCTCGCCCCGCCGGGCCGCGGCCGCGCCGGTCCCGAAGTCGAAGAAGCCCAGGGCCTCGGTGGCGATGATCTCGGCGATGGTGAAGCAGTCGTGCAGCTCGCAGACGTCCACCTCCGCCGGGCCGATGCCGGCCTGCCGGTAGGCCCGCCTGATGGAGGCCTGCCGGGCCGGACTGAGGGTGATGTCCTTCTGGGCGTAGATGGAGCCGGCCTGGCCCTGGCCCAGGCCGGCCACCAGGATCGGCTGGGCCACCTGGTTCCTGAACCTGGCCGCGTCGGCCAGGACCACGGCCGCGGCCCCGTCGGAGAAGGGGCAGCAGTCGTAGAGCTGGAGAGGGTCGGCGATCATCGGGCTCTCCAAGACGTCCTGGACGGTGATCTCCTTGCGGAACTGGGCCAGGGGGTTATTGAAGCCGTGGCGGTGGTTCTTGACCGCCACCTCGGCCATGCAGCGCTTCAGCTCGGCCAGGCCCAGGCCGTACTTGGCCGCGTAGAGGTGGGCGGCCAGGCCGAAGACGCCGGGAAAGGTGATTCCGGCCGGGCACTCGTACTCGGCGTGGGAGGCCATGGCAAAGGTGGTCGTGGCCAGGCTGGTGCCCATGACCGTGGCCCGCTCGACCCCGCCGCAGAGGACCAGGTCGTGCACCCCGGCCCCGACCATTAGGGCGCCGTGGCGGATGGCCACCGTGGCCGAGGCGCAGGCGCTCTCGAAGCGGCTGGCCGGGGCGTCGTGGGGCAGGCCCAGTTCGGCGCCCAGGAAGGGGGCGATGTTGGCCTGCCCCTCCTCGAAGACGCCCAGGCACTGGCCCACGAAGAGCCCCTCCACGTCCCCGGGCTCGACCCCTGACTCGGCCAGGGCCTGGCCGGCGGCCAGGCTGAAGAGCTCCTTCATGGACAGCTCCGAGGCCCCGAAGCGGGTCATGCCCACGCCCAGGATGACGACCTCCCTCACCCGAGCCTCCCTCCCGGCCGGATTCCTACTTGGCGGCCATGCGCAGGGCCGCGTCCAGGCGAATGGTCTCGCCGTTGAGCATGGGGTTCTCGATGATGTGCTTGACCAGCCGGGCGTACTCGGCCGGCGCGCCCAGGCGCGGGGGGAAGGGGACCATCTTGGGCAGGGCCAGCCGGGCCTTCTCGGGGAGGCCGGCCATCATCGGCGTCTCGAAGATGCCCGGGGCAATGGCCATCACCCGGATGCCGTAAGCGGCGAACTCCCGGGCCAGGGGCAGGGTCAGACCGACCACGGCCGCCTTGGAGGAGGCGTAGGCCGCCTGGCCGATCTGGCCCTCGAAGGCGGCCACCGAGGCGGTGTTGATGATCACGCCCCTTTCGCCGTCCTGGTTGAGGGGCTCGTTGAGGACCATCTTGGCCGCGGCCAGCCGGATGAGGTTGATCGTGCCGATGAGGTTGATCTGGACGACCTTGTTGAAGCCGGCCAGAGACATGGGGCCTTCCTTGGACAGGACCTTGGCCGCGGGGGCGACGCCGGCGCAGTTGAGGACCAGGTGGACGGCCCCGAATCCGGCCGCGGCCGCGTCCACGGCCGCCTGAACGCTGGCCTCGTCGGTGACGTCGGTCTTGAGGAACACGGCCGCCTGGCCCAGCTTCTCGGCCAGGGCCTGGCCCCGCTCCTGGTCCAGATCGAGAATGGCCACCCTGGCCCCGTCCTGGATGAGCTGACGGGCGCTGGCTTCGCCTAATCCGGAGGCGCCGCCGCTGACCAGCGCCCCTATTCCCTTGATTTCCATGTGTACTCCTTACTTGTTTATCCGGGCCGCCGGGCGGCCCGGTGGGGCGGGGCCGAAACCCCGCTCGATGGTTCGCTGATTGATCGGAAAGAACTTCTCCTCGCAGCCTCGGCCCTTCAGGCTGATTCTTCAAGGAGCCGGTTGATGAACTGGGTGGTGGTGAAGACCTGGAACTTGTGTTTTCTGAGCTTGGCGTTGGCCAGGTTGTGGACGCAGGAGTTGCACTCGGTCAAGAGGACCTCGGCCCTGGAGGCTTCCACCTCCTCCAGCCGCCGCCGGGCCATGGCGATGGAGTTGGTCGGGTAGGCCCCCCTGACCCCGCCCCCGGCCCCGCAGCACATCGCCTCGGCCCTGTTGTGATTAAGCTCCACGAAGTTGGGCGCGATCTTGCCTATCGTCCGCCTGGGCTCCTCGTAGATGCCCGAGTGCCGGCCCAGGTCGCAGGGGTCGTGGTAAGTCACCAGTTTATCCGTCCTGACCCCGAAGTCATAGTCCTGCAACAGCTGGGTCAGGTGGATGACCTTCACCCCGGCCTGGGCCAGGGCCTCGTACTCCCGCTTGTTGTTGAACGTCCTGAAGCAGTAGGGGCAGCCGGTCACCACCGTCTTGGCCCCGGTGGCCAGGATCAGCTCGACGTTCTTGTTCACCAGACCCGGGTTGATCTTGTGGCCCACGTCCTCCAGCACCCCCGAGCAGCAGACCTCGTCAATTAGGGTGTAGTCGAGCTTGAGGTGGTCCAGCAAGCTCAGGGTCTCCTCGGTGGAGTCCTCTTCTCTGTAGGCGCCCACGCAGCCGATGAAGTAGACGTAC
>Ga0068714_10000256_pt1 | contig 119611 bp, 78 predicted proteins | sample MTBNYHSulfiMetaG_FD_62988 | JGI IMG/M metagenome (GOLD analysis project Ga0068714, IMG submission 62988) | Enrichment culture microbial communities from rom New York Harbor, USA that are MTBE-degrading - MTBE-NYH (New York Harbor Sulfidogenic)... | ecosystem: Environmental > Aquatic > Marine >...
GGGAGGCACCGGGTTTGGTGAATCCGGGATATTTTGGGGGAGCCCCGGGGTCGGCGACCCCGGGGTACGGCAACCCGGGGTACGGGGAGGCACCGGGTTTGGTGAATCCGGGATATTTTGGGGGAGCCCCGGGGTCGGCGACCCCGGGGTACGAAGAGGTTCCGGGTTCGGCGAACCCGGACTACTTTTGACAGGCGGGGTGAGCCAATGGCGGTACTCCACCTCGCGGTCCCAGGTATCGTAGAGCTTCTCCACGAGCTGGCCGGTGGCATCCTGCTGCCAGCGCAGCGGGCCGTTCAGCGGATACGCATACGTAGTCACGGCCGGCGTGGCCGTATGGGCGCCCAGGGTCACGGCCGTCAGGCGGCCCCGCTCGTCGTACGCGTACTCCGTCCGGCGGCCGGCCGGGCTGGTGGCCGCGACCTGCCGCCCCAGGCCGTCAAAGGTCCAGGTGGTGATCCGCGCCTCGGCGGCACCCCCCTCGGCCACGGGACCGGCGGCGTCGGCGGCGCTGATGCGTTCGTTGCGGCCGTTGTACGTATAGACGGCCACCGGCACGGCCGGACCCAGCCGGCTGTCGGCCTCGCGCACCAGGTTGCCGTTGGCGTCATAGGCATACCACCACGTGGCCGTGGCGGCGGTGGGCACCGGCAGCGGCGTCGCAGCGGACTCATCCAGCCGCAGGCCGGCCGTTTTGGTCACCAGCCGGCCGGCGCCGTCGTATTCGTTGACGACGGTTCGCCCGTCGGCGTCGGCCTCCCAGACCAGGCGGTTGTCCGCGTCGTACTGGCGCAGACTGAGACGGACATCCCGCGGCGTTTCGTCGAAGCCCGCCTCAGCCTCATACAGCGCGGCGGACACGGCCCGGCGGGTCACCTCCACCTCGCGACCCAGGGCGTCATAGCGAATGCTGGTGATGTGCCCCTTGGCGTCTTCCTCCTCTCGGAACAACAGCTGATCGTAGTAGCGGACCCGTGTCGGGCGGGCATCCGGCGCCGTGGCGCCCGTCAGGGCGTTTTCCACGAACGGACGGCTCTCCGTCAGCCGACCCAGGGCGTCGTAACTCGAGCGGCTGACCCAGCCACGACGATCCTGCTCATACACCCGTCGCCCGGCGCCGTCATAGCCGAATACTTCCTGCCGCGGCAATGTGCCGTTCTCGGGCCAGATGACGGACACTTCCCGGCCGTTGGCATCCTCGTGGGTGCGCGTGACGCGCCGGTCGGCGCCCGACTCGTCGCGCCACTCGGCAACCTCGTGCCAGGCGCCCGGCTCACCCGTGGCGCTGAACCCGGCATAGGCATGGGTCCGGTCGGTGACCCAGCCATCGCCGCCGGCCAGGGCCCGCCGGCTTTCCTCTTTCGTCAGGCGGCCGGCGTGGTCGTAGGCATAGCGCTGCTCCACGAACCGGCCGTCCGCCACCTGGAGCCGTTCATGGCGGACGGCGCCATCGGGCAGATAATCCCACTGGCCGAGATAGCCCTCGGGATCCAGGCTCTCCAGGCGCCAGCCCGGGGGAGCGAACAGGGCGGTCCGCTCGTGGCCGGCCGGATCCCGCTCCCACACCAGATGGCCGAAGCCGTCATGGATGAACTCGCGGGTCAGGGCCAGCCCGGCGGCGTCCGTCACCGCACGGCAGGGGCGATCCCAGGCGTCGCGCCATTGCTCGGTGACCACGCCGCTGACCTCGTTCCGCTCGGACACGCGGCTCCCCTGCCCCGGCACGTCGGCATACTGCCACGTCCAGGTGTAGGTCCCGGGCAGGGCGGCGGAGTCGGCGCTGCCCACCGTCTTGCGCACCGGCCGCCCCAGCCAGTCGTAGGTGAAGGTCACCTCCAGGCGGCGCACCAGGTCGTGCTCGGTCAGCAGGTTGCCGGCGGCGTCGTACTCAAAGGTCTTCTCGTGACCCAGGGCATTGATGGCCGCCACCTTGCGGCCCAGGGCGTCGTAGACGCAGGTGGACAGCCCGCCGGCAGGATCCATCTCGGCCGTCAGGCGTCCCTCCGCGTCGTACCAGCCGGCCCACTGGTAATGGCCGGCCTCGCCGTCGGGTGCCCGGCCGTCCACCCGGATGGCGCCGTAATGGGGCGGCGCCGGATCATGAGGGTCGAAAGGTCCGAATATCCGCGACACCAGCTGGCCGTAGCCATCATAGCGCTGCCGCGTCAGGCGGCCGTAGACATCCCGCTCCCAGGCGGTGCGGCCGGCGGCGTCGTAGCCTTTTCGGCCCACGGTCAGGCCGTCCACCTGGTGCCCGGTCTCCAGGTTCAGCTCGTTGTACTCCCAGGCGTGGGTGCGGAAATGATATGCCGGGTCCTCCATCAGGGTATATTCATGACGCTCGCGCAGGTTGCCGTTGGCGTCATAGGCCAGGGTCGTCAGCAGCCGGTTGAAGCTTGCGGGCGCCGGGGCGAAATCGGTGGTGCGGCGAATGACGCGATCCAGGGCGTCCCGTTCAACGGTTTCCTCCTGCCAACATTCGGCGCCGCCCAGCTGCTCGGTCCGCTGCCACTCGGGCTGGCCGCCGGGCCGGTAGCGGAAGCGCTCCTCCACCACCACCCGTGCCGCACCGGTGAGGCCGTTGTCGCGGACGACACGCACCGGCCGGTGGAAGCCGTCGTACTCCGTCTCCCGCACCTCGCCCAGGGGGCCTTCCTCCCGCACCAGCTCGCCCCAGGGATTCCAGGTCCGGCGGGTCTCGCGCCCCGCCGGGTCGCGCATCAGGCCGGGGCGGCCGTGAGCGTCGTGGTTTTCATAGACCCGGCGGGCGGACCGCGGATCCGTCACCTCCACCAGGTTGCCGGCGTCGTCGTAGCGGAGCCGGGTGGTCACGTTCTGGCATTGGGCGGCGTTCTTCAGGTAGCGGCCGCTGGTCAGGCGGTCCACCGCCGCCCGTAGGCCGGCATTCTTCAGGATGGGGGCCGCATCGGGCGCCGCATCCAGCGCCTCTTCCAGCACCCGGCCCGTGGCCGGATCGATGACCCACACGTTGAGGGTGCCGCCGGGGGTGAGCTCGGCCTGTCGCTTGTTGTGGACCTCGTCATAGTCCCAGGCCCATTCACGGGCCTCGGTTTCGTCGGCCGCCACCTCGCGCTGCCCGATGACGTTGCCCCGCCCGTCGTGCTGATAGTGCAGCTGGCGGCCGTCGGGCAGGCGCTCCCAGTTTTTCAGGAGCGCCAGGTCCTGGGTGGTCCAGCATATCTCGGTGACGGCCTCTTCGGACACGGGATTGCCGTCGGGATCGGCCACCGTGACCTGCCGGGTCATCTCCGTGACCGCCCCGAACTCGCTGAAGCCGTAATCCTGGCGGTTCCCGTTGGGATCGGTGACCCGGGTGGCCTCCGCCCGGAGGATGTCCAGGCCCGGCCGGAAATCGTAGTCGAAACGGGTGACGCCCACGGCGCTCCCCTGCCCTTCGACGAGGCGGTCCACCCGGGTCACATCCGGCTGGCCGCCGGGCCCGGCCAGCGTCTCCAGGTAGTGAACGGCCAGCGTATTCCCGTCGGCGGCCCCGGGCGCGCCGTTGGGACCCCACACCCGGTTCAGGCGGTGGATGCGCAGCGGGTCGGTCTCGTCGCCATAGGCATACTCCAGCACCGCCGGCGCCGTGGCCGGACGGTCGGGCGCGCCGCTGATCTCGGCCCGTGTCAACCGGTTGCAATGATCGTAGGTGTAGTCCACCCGCATCCCCGGCCGGCCGTCGGCCGCCACCAGCTCCACCGCGGCGATACGGTCACCGAAGGCCGGCCGCTCGTACTCCAGCACCAGGCGGTTGCCGGAGCTGTGGCGGATCTCCGTCACCTCCTCCGGCCGCGTCTGACTGTAATGCCACTGCAGGTAGTTGCCGTCGGCATCCGTGACCCGGTCCACCGGAAAACGCAGCCCCCAGCCGGTAGTGGCCGGCCGGAAGGTATAGGTCAGGTTGGATTTGGTGCGCAGCTCGAAGGAGCCGTCGGCCAACTGCTCCAGGTGGGCGTGATAGCCGCGCTGGGGCACCAGCCGGCCGCCCAGGTCCCGGAAGCGCAGCCCCGAGCCGTCGCCCCCCTCGACAATGTAATGGCCCAGGCTGTCACGCTGCAGGGCCATATGGCCGCTGTCGTTCCAGCCGAAGCCCAACGGCGGCATGCCGTCCATGGCGCCGCTGGTCCAGGTGCGCTGCCACTCGAGGTCCAGGCCCTTGTCCTCGATGTGCAGGTCGGTCCGGGAATGGACGTACTGCCCCTCGTGGAGGTCGACGCCCTTGACGTACGTCTTGCCCACCGTCAGGGTACGCTGGTTGCGCCAGGCCACCCGCAGCTCGGCCCGGGTGCGTTCCCGCAGGCGCTCGTTCCGGTCGGGCAGCCAGAAATCGAGGGCCTCCACGTCCAGTTCGACGGCATATTGGCCGGCCGTCAGGGTGGGAAAATCCACCCGGCGAGCACCGGCTGGCAATTCCTGGCCGGCCATGGCGTTTACGCACACGGCCGATTCCACGCCGGCCCGGCAGACGAAATCCACAAAATCCTGTTGCAACACGACGATTTCACCGGCGGCATCATCATGCCGGTACAGGGTGAAACCTTTCACGCGCACGTCGAAATGGGGCACGAAGGCGATGAGGGTCGGCGCATGGCTGATGTCCACCCGCCCCGTCTCCGCCGAAAACAGTTCCCCCGGCACCTGTTCCAGCCACGAATGCATCACCGGGCGGGGCCAGCGGATGAGTTCCAGCAGGGCAACGGGCTCCGGCCATGACTGGACCGCCACCGGCGGCGCCATGCCAATGGTGCGGTCGGGCAGCAGCTTCACATTGCCCCAGACCCTTGGTGGATGGACAATGGGCGGGCAGGTGCAGATGGATTCCAGGGACACGAACGGCAGTCGTTCGCTGGGTGTGCTCACGTAACGCAGACTGGTGCTCTGCTCCAGATCGGCCCGGGGCATGGAAATTTCCGCCCCGCCCACCGGCATGAAACGGACTTCTTCATTGATGGCATCGATGGGCGGTATGACTTCATAGTGGAAGTGGATCCCCTCCACCAGACGATAGTCGCTGATCACATTCGTGCCGGGTTCATACATCCGTTCCACGGGCAACCGGCGGACATAGAGCGGCGTGCCGGCCGACGCCTGCTCGGGTTTGAGTTTCAGCCCCACCAGGCGGGCCAGAAGATCCAGCGCGAACACCGCCGCCCGCTCCCCGCCCCGGGCGACGTACAGCAGATTGTCCTCCAGGACGGCATCATACGCCGCCAGGCCATCCATCCCGTATCGCTGCGAGAGACTGAGAGCACCAGGCTCGGGTCCCGTCGCCCGTGGCCAGCGCAGGCGATAATAACCGCCCGTGCCCACCAGGACCGCTTCCGTATCTCCCATGGCCACCCGCAGAAATTCATCGAAATGGCGCTCATAGACCACGGTGGGCAACAGCCGGTTTTCCTTGATGTGAAGCGCCAAAACAGCCAGGCTGAACGGCCTGGACTCCCCGCGACCGACGGCCAGCACCAGGGGGGAGGTGCCATCGGGCTGATGGGGATTGGCCACGGCGCTCACCGGCAACGGCAGCACCCGATCCACGGACAGCCACTGCGACAACACCACCACGCTTTTCAGGTACGCCGGAAGACCCGTCTCCGCCGGCAGCAGGGACGAACTGCCCTTTACATCCGCCAGGGTGACGATGGCGACGTTGGAAGGTGAATTCCGCCGCATGCCGTCGGCCACCACGGCCAGGCCGTCGAGAACCGGAAATTCCTCCCAATAAACACCGGCCAGGCCGTAACACATCCCCGGTGTGGCCAGCACCCGGCCGGCACCGAAACTGAGTCCCCGGTCCGGCATCACCGCCTCCACCACCGGATCCTGGCCGGCCTGGGCCGCCGCCAGCGTCGTCCGCATCAGTTCCGACCGTTCCAGGTGACGAATCCCCCAGCCGGCCTGGGCGATGAACAGCCCGTTCTCCTGACGCAGCAGCCCGGTGGGCACGCCCGTCATGGCCGGCGTGCTCAGGGTGGCCGCGGCCAGCAGGCGGAACTGTCCCCGGGTCAGGATGGAGTTGGCGGAATTATTCCCTGCGGCAGGAAAGGATTGCTCCGGCCAGCCGTAGAGCAGCAGGCTGGAGTTGAAATTCAGTCCGCCGGGGGAGCTGAGCAGGCTGATCTCATACGATCTGGTCGTCCCTGCATCATCCTTGATTTCATGGACATCCAGATCCAGCACACTGAAAGGGACGGCCAGCTCGGTCCGCCGGACGGGGGCCCCGATGGCCGAATGATCCCAAATCTGCAGTACGCTGCCGCGGTATACGGCGTTGGTTGTGGAATCGGACCGGTTCACCACGAGAAACACGAAGGGACCGGCCTTGCGAATCAGCTCGGCACGGGCTGTTCCGGTCAGGTCGTCCAGCACCTGCATCGGCTTGAAGGTCCGGAATTCCAGGCGCGCCGTCCTGGAATCCACCTGGTATTCCAGGGGGATGGTGACAGGTTGACCGTCATCCCGGTCCGTGAGCAGGTTCAACGCCCCAAGGATGAGTTCAAAATCAGTATCCGGCTCCAGGGGTCGGAGAGGACGGATGCGCAAGGCGGCAAACCAGCCGGGAGCGGCCAAATCCGGTTCGAGGGTTTCGACCTCGAACGGAATCGGGGTGAGCACACCCGCGACCTGCATATGGATGGAAACTTCTCCGGCTGCTGTGGCCGCCTGCCGCCACTGATCAAAATGGACCGGTTCGGAAAAACCGATCACCGGCGCCACGTCCAGAGAGACCATGGTGGACTTTTGATCGGGGAATACCCGGTTCAGGAGCGGCGGACCGGCCACCGGCACCACCGTCGACGGATTCTCTCTCTTCACGAAAGCGTAGCTCCTGGCCGCCCGGTTCCCGGCCGTGTCTTTGGCCTCACATTCGAAGGTGTATGTTCCTTCCATGACCAGGGTCACGGCTTTGGAGATTCGGGTAACGGGCTTGCCGGATTCCTCCGGCGGTTGAACCGCCGGTTTTTCCATCTCCAGCGGCGCCCCATTGAGGCTCATGGACAGGCTGTCCGGTTTTTCACTGGCCGTGATGAGGAAGCGCACCGCGCACGATGCCGTGGTGGCCAGCACCCGGTGGCGGTTGAGCAGCGCCGTCAGTTCATCGTTGCGGGTGAAGCCGGCCACGCTGATCTCGCCGGCCTCGGCCACCACCGCCTGCAGGGTGATGGGCCACGGGTCCAGGGCATTTGCGGTCTGATGGAGTTTCACGTAGGCCGACAGATGTCGCAGATGCGGGTAGTTCTGCACCCAATCGACCTCGATATGCGGTGTCACATCACTGGCCGTCAGGCTGCCGCGCTGTCCCGTAGCGGGATGCCAGGCCTGGACCTGGATCTCTTCCGTCGGTTCAGACTGAATGACGATGCCGAAACCGCCGGCGTCATTGGTCTCCGACAACACCACCCCGGCCGGGAAGGAACCATTGGCCGTCACCCAGGCGCCGGCGGCGGGGCTGCCGTCGGCCAGATCCACCCGCCCGCCGATGACGGCGGTCAGCAGGTAGGGATAGCTGACATAGTAGTTGAAGGAATCCTGCAGCACCCGGACGCCCGGAAACGGCAGACAATCGTTGCGAATGCGGCCGTCTTCGCCAATGGAGGCGGTACCCACCAGCCGGTTGGCCATGATCGGCTGCCCGGCCGGATCCACGGCCTGGACCGGCATCAGCACCAGGCACTGGCTGCGGGCGGCGGGAATCCCGGCCGGCGCCGGCAGGCTGACCTCGATTTCCTCACGGGCCGTGCTGGCGAAATCGCTTTCCAGCACCAGCCGCCCGGCGAAGGTCAGGGGTGGCAGGGTGTCGGCCGCCGGCGTCTGGGCCGGCGGCGTCGGCTCGAGGCGGGCCCGCACCTTGACCCGTCCCGGCAGGGCGCCGGACGGGATGGCAAGGACGATATCGTCCGGAAAAACAAGGGTGCCGCCGGCGGCGCCCACATACTGATAGCCCTGGGAATCGGTCACAGGCGGGTTGCGCCAGACGGTCTCCTCGCCGGCGGCGTCGGTCAACACCACCATCACGTCGTCGTAGGGCGAACCGTGAAAGACCACGGCCAGGGTGCCGCCCGGGCAGTCGGTGAAGACGCGCACTTCGCCCGTGGTCATGTTGACCACCGTCAGGCGGCCGCCCGGCGGGATAGGGCAGCCGTCGGCGGAGAGGGTCAGGGTGCCGGCCGCCAGGTCGGCGTCGAGGCGCAGCGCATCCCCGCCGGCGGGCGGGATCCCGCCACTTCCGGCGGTGGTGGTAAAGGCGAACGTGTACTCCGCCGGCAGGGGCCGGCCGTAGGCATTGCAGAGGCTGTTCCAGACGGTTACACCATACGTCGTCCCGGCCAGCAGCGGGCGCTGCGGCACCAGGCGCACGGCGGCGCCGTCATTGGTCAGGAAAAGATCGTAGCGGCCGCCGATGCTCCCATCGGCCGACGAGGTCAGGCAGACGGAAGCCGTGGTCACCGTGGCCGGATCCAGGGCGCCGTCGAAGGTGACGAGGATATCGGCCTGCGCGTCCACGCCCGTGGCCCCGGCGACCGGGCGGGTGGCCGTGACCTGCGGCACCCGCGGCGCCATAACCAGGTGGCGCACCGCCACCAGGGTTGTCCACGTCACCGGCGCCGTGGCGCCATAGCCGTTGGTCCGGTCGTCGGCGGTGACCGCTGCCGTCTCGTCGGCGAAGGTTTGCAGAAAATAGTGTCCGGCGGCGTCCAGGGTTGCCATCACCGGCGCCGTGGTGGACCCGACCAGGATTTCCGCCGGATCGGCGCCGGCCGGTTCCACCGCCCCCGTCACGAACACGGGCGCCTCGTCCAGGCGCATGAGGACGTAATCGCCGCCCTGCGTGAAGCCCGGCGCCGGCGTGCCGTCGGCCAGGGTCGCCCGGCTGACGACCCGCTCGCCCTGCCGCTCCGCCGGACAGGCGTACTGGTACATGTACGCATCGGCCCGCCGAATGAGCCGGTAGAAGGCGAGGATGTCGCCTGCCCCCACCGGCCGGTAGAGGGTGACCGTCAGCCCGGCGGGCAGGGCGTCCCGGCCGCCGACCTCCAGGTGGAAGCCGTCGACGGGGGTCAGGCGATGGTCGCCCGGGTCCACCAGGTCCCCGTCCCCGAGGCGGTGGAAATCCACCCAGGTGCCGGCGGGCAGGGTCAGGTCGCCGAAATCGGCCGTGTCGCCCGCGTCGTCGGCCACCACGGCGGCAGAATCGGCCAGCACCACGCCCCGCTCCGTATCCCGTTCCGGAAAGACGTCTACCTGCACCGTCCCCGAGCGGAAGGCCCAGTCGGCCTGTTCCAGCAACGGCCGGATGGGAAAGCTGGCTCCGAGACGTTCATCATCTTCCTGATTTCGATACAGCACGATGTCCTGGGTATAGCGCCGGCCCGACACCACCGCACCGCCCGGCAGCAGGAATTCCTGGCGAAAGGCGGCCGTGACCACCGTGCCCGACGGCAGGTCGTCGCCGTCGGCGATGGTCAGTTCGGCCACCGCCACCTGGTCGGAACCGGCGGCCAGCGTCGCCGGCGATACCTCACCCTCGGCCGACAAGCGGCGTCCGGGCACCACCAGGTCGGGCGGCGGCAATGTCTCACCCATGTCCGGCGGATCCTCCGGCGCCGTCAGGCCGTCATCGGCCACGGCCAGCACATACTGGCCCAGGGCGGTCACATCGAAGGACAGACCGTCCGTGAACGTCACGGCGCCCGGGTCCACCCGTCGCCAGCGGCACATGCTTTCGTCAAAATGCACCATCATCCACGGCCGGTGGGCCGGCGGCGCGCTCCACCCAGTGGACAGCCGGGCCGCGGCCGACAGGACCGCGCCCGCCGGTTCCACGTGGACCGCCCCCCAGGGGGACCAGCCCGGCGGCAACGGCAGGGCCAGGCTCTGGGCGGGAATGTCCGTCAGGCGGATATCCGCCATGGCGGCCAGCGCCCCGGCCGGCAGGTCCAGCCGCACGGATCCCGCCAACGACACGGCCGTGCCGCCGGCCGGACCGATCTCCGTCACGGCCTCGTCCAGAGGCATGAGACGGGCGTCCAGCGCCGTCACGCCGACGCCGTCGGGCGCCTCCAGCACGCGGAACACCGGCGCGTGGCCGTCCTGCCAGATCTTCAGGGTAACGGGACCGGCGGCCACGGGGAGCACGTACCAGCCCGCCGTGTCGGTGACGGTGCGCCGCTTGAGCCCCGGCAGCCCCACCCGGGCGCCGTCCAGGGGCCGCCCGTCGTCGCCGCGGTACACCTCGCCCGTCACGCACGAACCCACCTCCTGCGGCGCCAGCACCGGCAGCATGGCGGTGGCGACAGCCGTATGGCCGGCGGCATCCGTCACCGTCAGGTGCCAGCGCAGCTCCGCCGCCGTGTCGTCGGCGGTGACCGTCACCGGCCAGCGGGCGAAAAAGCCCGTCGCCGTGGCCGAGGGCGGCAGGGACACCACGGGCGGAACGGCCACGCCGTCCACCGTCAGGGCCACATCCACCACGGCCACGTCATCGGCCACGTCCAGCAGCGCCGTGACCGGCTCGCCCCGCACGGCATGGGCCGGCACCTGCAGGGCGGCCCGCGGCGGGCGGCAATCCACCCGGACCACGACCCTGTCCCGGATGGGCCGATAATCGCCCTGGATCGGATCGAAGCGCCAGCCGACAGCCGTTATTTCCCGCTCGTAGCCTTCGCCCAGGGAAATGTCCCGGCTGAATTGGCCGGCGGCCAGCCCGGCCGGCTGCTCGTTGACGTCCACCCGCCGCACCGAGGCCGAACAGCGGCCGCGGACCGCCGCCGGCAGCGCCGTGATCCAGTCACCGGCCGCGGGACTGTCGATGGCGAACACCGGGTTGGCCTCCCAGGTTACCGTCAGCTCCTGAACGGCCACGGCGCCCCACGGTGTGGCGGCGTCCACGCGGATCAGGGCGGCCTGGTCGGCCGGCAGCGCCAGGGCGTCCAGCACGAAAACGCCATCCGTCACCGTGGCCGGCTGGCCGTTGACGAGGACCTCGCTGGCGTATGGGGAGACCCTGCCCCGCACCGCTACCGGACTTTCCAGCAAAACGGCGCCATCCGGGGGCGAGGAAACCGTCAGATCGGGCGGCGGGTGACAATACACGGTCACGGCATCCTCGGCCGTAGCCCCGCCGGCCGTCTCGGCCCGGGCCACCAGGTGGTTCCCGCCGATGGCCAGGTCCACCTCGGCCGCAAAGATCTCCCCATCCAGGCTGGCCGTCCGGCCGTTCACCGTCACGCCCGTCACCGCGCCGCGGACGGTGCCGCGGACGGTCACCGCCCGCGCGGTCACTTCCGCCCCGTCGGCCGGCTCGGTGATGGTGACGCCGAGGGCGCTGCCCACCACGAAGGGCGCCGGCGGCGACACGCCACCCCCCGGCGGCGGATTTTCCACCCGCAGCCACAGCGTGCCGGCCTCGGCCAGCCTCTCCGCCGGCAACACGGCCGCCAGGTGTGTATCATCGACAAAAGAAGCGACCAGTTCGTTTGAACCGGTCCAGACCCGCGATTGCGGAACGAACCCTTGCCCCAAGACGGCCATGGTCAGATCGGGCGATCCGGCGGCCGCCGTGGCCGGATCGAGGGCCTGAATGACCGGGGCGGGCGTCGGTGGCCCGGCCAGGCCCCAGCGCGGCACGCCGCCGCTCATGGCATGATCGGCATGCCACATCCAGGCCAGCACGGGCGCATCGGCCGTCACCCAGAGCGGCACGGGCGCGGCATGATTCCAGCCGGCCGGGTTGTTCAGATTGACGGTGAAACGCTCCGCGCCATCCAGCGCGTATTCTCTTTCACGCCACAGATCCCCTGCGTCATCCCATTGGGTCACCCGCACCGTCACCGGAACCGGCTGGGGATTTAACAGTTCCAGCTTCTGGCCCGGCCGTGTCTGGACGTGGACCCACTCCCGGGCCGCAACCACCGTCGGCAAGGCGGTGATACAGGGGGACTTTTTCTTTTTGGCACCATAGATCAGGGTGGACAGCACCAGCCGCCGCGGCGGGGTCAGGCAACGGAGCCAGGCATAGCGGCCGCCGTTACACTTGTCGGCGTCGTCTTTTCGCCACAGTTCCTCGTACGGGATCTCTCGGAACTCACCGGCGGCCAGCGTCACCTGATGGCTGGACTGAAGACTCCCGTTGGGCCGGAAGACCCGGATTCCCACCACCTGGTCGTCAGGGGCCGGATTCCCCAGCAGCATGGCGTCGGCGTCATGGTAGCGCGGCGACTGGTCGAATTCGGGCACCAGCCAGGCGCCCTGCACCGCCGGCACCTCTTCGACGGACAGGGGCACCAGCACCCCGTTCGTGCGCCAGTAGGCCGCGGCCACGAATTCACCGGCGGAACGAAGCCGCCACACCCCGGCCACCGGCAGATCGACACCAGCCATGGTCGCCGCATCCAGCGGCCACCAGCGCACCTCGTGCGCCGCCAGTTCCCACGCAAACTCGGCTACCGGTTCCGGCCCGGCGGACTGCAAAGTCAGGGTCACCGTCAGCGGTTCGGCCCGCGGATTGGCCACCTGCAAGACCGTCGAAAACCCGGCCGCCTCGGTCCGGTAGACGCCGGCGGCAGCGGCCGTGGGCCGCCGCGCATAAATGGGCATCAGGTATGGCGTGGTCTGTGGTGGTCGCTTGTCATGATCTGTCTCCTCGGCCCATTCAGCGGATATACCCTGATCACCGGTCTTTTCCGGATCCGGGCAGTTCTGCAGCCGCAGCAGCCAGGCCGAAAGACCGCTGTCGCCATCGTCCAGCACCACGAAACCGCTCTCGCCGGCGGCGGGGGGGGCGGCCAGTCCGGCCAGCAGGCCGGCGATGGATTCCTGCCGGGACGCGTTGGCCGGCACCGCCAGCTGTACGGCTTCCGCCTGCAGGTCGCGACCAGCGAACAGAAACCAGACGGTCACCGTTCTGTCCGTATCCGAGGCATTGACCAGGCACAGTACACCGTCGGCATCATCCCCTCTCAGCGGCGCCAGGGGATACCATTGCTCGGCCGCCCATACAGCGGAGGGAAGCAGGATAATCAGGGCCAGGATCAGCCGGACGAGTGTTCGTTGGGTCTGGTTCATCACTTATCCTCCGCGACAGGCAATTCGTAACCGGGCAATGACGTATTGGGGCGGGAGAGGCCAGGTGCTGAGGCGTCCAGCTGGCCTGAGGGTGACGGTAGAGCGAGACTGACACGGGGTGGCGCCACCATCGCCTGCCGGGCCGGCTGGGCCACGCCCGCAGCGGCCATGGCCCGACCGTCAGGACATGGCGAACACAGGATTGGCGTGGGTGAGCGCTCCGGTGCGGCCATCCTGGCAGTGATTCCCACCGATCCCCGGGAGATGAATGGTCCTGTCCTCAGCCGTGTAGATTGCCTGTGGCGAAGGAAAGTGTTTCCCGGTTGCCCGATTAGAGTGGAAGGTTTCTTGTCCAGCGTCTTGCCTGTTTTGATTGACGGTGATGACATGTCATGGATGACGACCCGTTCCAGCACGCCACCGTCCAGCGGCACCAGCAGCTCCGCATAGGTGACTTCCTCAAAACCCTCGTCGCTCACCTCGACCACGTAGGCGCCGGGGACCAGATTGGCGAATTCCGTCCAGCCGGTCTCGTCGGTGGTGTCCCAGTAATCGAACAGCTGCTTTTGGGCGACGGGCAGGTAGCCGCCGCCACACGCATCATCGAGGGACAGGTGGACATACAGCAGCGGCAACGGATCGCCCTCCGGATTCACCACCCGGACGCGAACAATATTGGTCGGCGGACCGCACGGCGGCAACGTCACGTCCGTCCGCACCAGCTGGCCGGCAGACAGACCGGTCCGAGCGCAATAGACCGCCGGTTCGGGGCCATCATCGGCAAAGGCGATGAAATCATACATCCGCCCGGGCTGGAGTCCGGCCACCCACCACGTGCCGTCGTCTTCCACCAGCAGCTGCTGCCAGGGAATCCGCTGCGGCAGCACATCATCGCCCAGCACCATCAGGTCGCATACGGGCACCGGCACACTGCCGCCGTCCACGGCATAGCCCCTGACCAAAGAAATCGTGGTGGGAAAAGTGACATCCAGCTGGACCTGACCGCTGAAATCGACCGCCAGTTCGTCGCCACCGCTCCCCTGGCTGTCCGGCCAGGGGGTTCGCAGTCGCGCCCGGCCGGTGGGCAGGGGCACATTCCAGAATGCAAACTCACCCGGCCCGCCCGACCAGGAGGCTGTGGTGCGCCGGGCGAACACATATTGGCCGGGCGTGACTTCCCGCCACAGCTCCACCCGATGCCCTGGCACATCCAGCGCCGTCGTGCCATCCGCCGCCACGAGGGTGCCGGTGAGCAGGCAGGTGGTGCACGGGGTCAGCACCACCCCGGTGGTCACATCCTGTCCGGTGGGGATGGCCATGGTCTGACAATAGGCCTGGCCGGCCGGATCCACGGCCACATAATCGCATTCCACGGCCGGTGGCACGCCAATGACGCTGAAGGTGCCGTCGGCGTAAACCTTGACGGCCGGCGGCCAGGACTCAGCCCGGAGAGGGGATACATCCAGGTGATCGATGTCGGCGACAGGCTGGCCACTTCCGTCATGCACATGTCCGTGCACCACCGTCACCCGGGTGACAAAATCCACCTGGGGCTCCACCGTCAGGTCGGCCACGCGTTCATCCTGCCCCTCGCCCTGGGACAAGGGCCACAGCGACAACAACCGGACGCGGCCTGTCGGCAGGTACAGATCAGGCCGTTCGAAAGCGCCCGCCGTATTCGTGTGGACCTGCCCGACGGACTGCCAGTAATCCTCAGCCACTTCCCGGAAACACTCCACCAGATTGTACGGCACGGGGGTGGTGCCATCCGCCGCCAACAAGGTCCCGCTCACGGTGAACCGCACACACGGCGCCACCAGCCAACCCTCATCGGCCAGCACGCCCGTCGCCAGACCACCAGTCGCGCAATGGAATCCGTCATCCAGGTCGACGGCAGTGAAGTTGTAATTCTGGCCTGGTTCAAGTCCAAGAATAGTAAACTGGGCACCGCTCAGCCGGATATGATCCGCCAACGGCGCGATACCTTGGGGTGAACAAGTTTCCACCTCGAAATCAAGGATGTCCGCCCCGGCCGCTCCATACTCATTCACTACTTGACCTTTTAGAATGGATATACCGGTTGTTAAAGTAATTTCAGGTTGATGGACAACATCAACAATCACGTCTTCCACGCCCCCGCCCTGGCTTTCCGGCAAATGGATGATGAGACGGGCCCGGCCGGTGGGAAACACGATATTGGAGAACAGGAACACGCCGTCAGAATCCGTCCACTGCTCTCCGACGGTCAGGTATTCGTCGGGGGAGAGTTCTTTTTCCAGCGCCACCCGAATGTCATTGGCCGGCGTCATCCCGTCGGCGGCGAAGAGAGTCCCGCCGATGTAGTGATCGTCACAGGGAACCAGCTCCACACCCGTCAAGGTCAGCTGCCCGGCGGGAATTTCGGCCACCGCGCAATAGAAGCCGGCGGCGGCATCCCGGGCGGAGAAATCGTAGGCCAGACCGGGCAGCAGGCCGCAGGCGGTGAACATGCCGTTGGCCAGCCGCATCTGGTTTGAGCCGAGTCGTGCCAAATCGGGATCATGGGGGATGACCTGCAGCTGCGTCGCCGCGGATACGGTCTGGCCCATGGCATCCATCACCGTCCCGCTGACCACGGGGATATGACTGGTGAGGGTCAAAACAGTCCCCTGGGTGGCATCCACCGTCAGGCTCTCTTCACCGGCGCCCATGCTGCCGGGCCAGGGCACGACGATCCGCCCGCGACCTGTGGGCAGGAAACCCCGCTCGAACTGGAAGCCGCCGCTGGATTGCACCGTCGTCGTATCCAGATGGGCATATTCATCCGGGGCGATCTCCGCCTGCAGCTGGATGTGCTGGCCACCGAGCGCCGTCGTTCCATCCGCCCCGAACAGATGACCGGTGAGGGTGAAATTCCCGCCTCCATCGGTAAAGAGCAATTGGTTCTCCACTCCGACGGACATGCCGAAATGCAACGGCGGGAAGAGCGCCTGCCCGGGCAACTGCACAAGGCAGGTCAACCCGGCGGCATGCCCGGCCGGCAGCGCCTGAAAGGTCACTTCGCCCGGTATTCCGCCCTCCCCCGTTTCGCCGGCGGCCACCGGCAGCACGTAATCCGCGAATTCCACAGACACCGCCGCGACGTCGATGGGCAGACCGGCCATGGTCTGAGTCCGCACCCGCAGGACACCGGCGGGCTGCAATTCCATGTCATCCAGCCAGAGACTTCCTTCCGGCGGCACACGATGGTATACCGACTCGGCCCAGCGACCGTCCGCATGCAGCGCCACCACGTCCACCCGCTCGTCTACGGGCAAATTGAGAAACACGAAGACACCATTTTCGTCAGTGACGGTTGCGGTCAGCGGTTCAGGGCGGCAGCCATAACAATAGGGGAACACATAGACATCCACCGCGGCCATGGCGGCCCCGGTTTCATTCACGATCCGGCCGGCCAGAAACCGTTCCGTCAACACAATCTCGAGGGATTGCGTCTCCGCTGGGGCAATGGCTACACCCCGGCTCGTCTCACCGAAGACGGAGCTGACATGCAGCTCATAGTCACCCGGCGCCAGCCCAGCCAGTACCGCCGGAACAGCATCGGGATCTCCCGGGGCCACGTCCTCCAGCGCGCACGAACCATCAACGGAAACAAGCGCCACGGTAGCCGGCACATATTCTCCGGTGCTGATGCGGACCTGGACGTCCAACGTACCCGACCCGACAGCCGTCAGCTCCAGATCGCCGGCCACGGGTGATTGGGCGGACAGGGCGACATCCCACGCCGGTGAACCGGAACAGGGGGCCATGATGGCCAGATTGTCGGCCGGCAGACGAATTTGTCCATCCGCAGCGGGATAGAGAAATTCCCCTGCCCCCTGGGTGATCACCGTCCGGTAGCGGGAAAAGACCGCACACTCGCTGGCCAGCCACAACTCTCGCCAGGCCAATGGCTGTGCCTCGGGCGTACCGGCCGAGACGCTCCCGGCCACCCCGCCCGTCAGGGGCGGCAATTCCGGCAGGCTGACGTCCGGCCCGGCCACGAGATCCGCATTGATAAAATCAGGCCATTCCGCCTCGTGGATACCCATAAACATGTCCGCCGGCGGACCGACCAACCGCTCCAGTGCCGCCAGGGCCGCCATCCGGGTGGGCTGGGCCGACAGGGCCGTCAGCCACAGGCATTGGCCCGGTCTGCCATCGACGGCCGCCGGGACGGTCACATCCTGCCAGCGGAGAACGATCCGGTCGGCCAGGGTGAGGATTTCATCGGGTGACGGCCAGACCGCCCCGGGGGCGCCGAACTGCAGGGCCAGGGCCGGCACATTTGCCGTGACGGCATCATCCAGATCCAGTGCATCGTCCACCATCAGCCAGGTATCGGTTATGTCAGCCACGGCATCGCCCGAAGATGATTCCGTCACCTGCCAGGCCCACGTTTCGGGCAGGATGTAGGCCTGCTCCAGGGTGACCACCACCGGTTGAGCCGATGCATTTTCCAGCCGTTCCTGGATACGGACGAAGTAACCGTCCCCGGCCACATATACCCGTTTTTCGTGCCGCAGGTCGGCCGAACCCACGGGTCCGTCCAGCCGGACTTCGCGCTGCCCCAGGGCAACGACGCCCTCCGGGCGCTCGGCCAGCGGATAGGGATTGCCGTCCCGCCAGATGGTTGTGACCGGCAGGGCCGCGCCAGCCGGGTCAGCAGCCAGGGCTTTCCATGATACCCGTCCATCCGGCAACACACGGAAGCGGTAGCCGTTGGCGTCCGCCAGATCCATGGGCAGCGGGGCGGTCCGAACGATGGTGAACACCCGTTCCTGCAGCGCCGTGTTGCCCATGGCGTCAGCGATCTGGACGGTAAGCCCATTGGTCCCCACCTGCAGGTCGGGATCATCCCACGGCAACACCAGGGCAACGATGTCCTGGGCATCCGGCTGAAAATCAGACCGCACGGCACCGTTGAGACGGATCACCAGCGAGGAGCGGTCCAGATCACATTCGTCGGCCAGGCCGATCCGGAATGCCACCTCGTCCCCGAAGATCTCCTGGCCGGGCGCCGGCTGCTCGATGGTCACCGCCGGCGCCTGGGCGTCGACGACCACCGTGGCTTCAGCGATGGTGACATGTCCAGCCGCGTCGGCCACCTGGATCGACAGCGTGTGCGCTCCGGCCGTCAGATCACGGTCCTGCAACCAGTAACCGCCCGCACCGCTCGTCTGGAAGGCAGCCGTCCAATCCTCGCCATCCATCAAGATGGCCCATCCGGCCGAATCCACCCCGGTGCCGGCATCACTGGCGGTGAAGGTGATGGGCGGCCGGGGCGAACATTGCTCGCCCACGGGGACATCGACGGCCAACTGAGGCGGCAGGCCGTCCCAAATGAAGGAGAAATCGAAATCTTCCCTATTACCGGCCGGATCGGAAATTTCGCCCGTTACCGTCACTTGTCCGTCCACTGCCGGCTCGTGCAGCAAAGATATCTCCCAGGCCTCTCCGCCGACGGGCATCAGCACAGCGTCGGGGCGCACTGCACCATCGACCAAGACGGTTGAATCCGCCACGCCCAGCACAGACGTAAACGAGATTGCCAGCGGCACGGGAGCGTTATCCACGACCACACCCGTTGGGGAGACTGCGGTGATCTTGATGGGATCATGGCTATAAGTGAAATCACAGGTGAATTCCGCCCCATTCCCCACCCGGTCCGCCACATGCAGATGGGCGGTGTACACGCCGTCGGGGAGGAGATCCGCCGGTCGCAGATCCGCCTGTCCGGAACCGGCCGGATTGATCGCCACCATCGGCCACAGGTTCTGGCGGTCGGACAACCAGCCCTGAACGGTGGTTTCATCCACCCCGCGCAAGGCGTCGGCGTAGATGAACGTCAACAGCGGCTGGCCGGTGAGATCCACTATGGTCGTGTCACAGAACGCAGCCTGAACTGCCGGTGGCTGCGTATCGCGGGTCTCAAAGGCAAAGGCCAGTTCCGCCATGGCATTGCCGCCGCGGTCCGTCCAGCCGCCGAGCCATACCTCGCAGACGCTGTCCGTGGCCAGGGCCGGCGACAACTCAAAACGCAACAGCGTATCGGCTTCAGACCACGCCAGATTGACGATACTTGCCCCCTGACCGTTCACCATAACCAGAATGGTTCCCGCAGACAACGGATCCATGGTTTCATCGAACCGGACGACGATTCCACCGGCCGTATGGTCCGGATTCACCTCAATGGTGCCGTCCACGGGCGTGGTCTCGACCACCACCGGCGGCGTCAGGTCCACGGTGTCGAAGGGGGTGACGAATCGTTCGTCCACGCCGTTGTCCGGATCGCCCAGGGAATTGCCGTTGCTGTCCGTCACGTCTTCGCCGACCGTAAGCCGATAGCGTCGTGTATGCAGCAGGGTGCCGGGAGCGACAAGAAATTCCACATCATCCGGCTGACTGATCAGGCTGACCGGCACCGGTGTCCATACATCCGGATCATCGCCCATGATTTCCAATGTCACCTGATCCGTGATTGTCGCCACCATCATGGTTTCGCTGAATACGAGGTGGATATTGGCGTCGAGCCCGACGGCCGATTCCGGGTATTGCACCAGACCCGCCGTATAATTGACCTGGGCCACGACCGGCGGTGTCTTGTCCAGCTGGAGCAGTCCCAGGTCCAGTGTTTCACAATCCGTCAGACCGGTGGTGGATACCATCCGGTGCAGGCGTCCTTCTGCCAGGGCGGTGGCATCGATCTGCAGCCGCCCGTCGGCCAGCGGCACCTTCTCCATGTGGAACGAACCGGTGTCGCCGGTGAGCTGGGCACGCTGGAACGCGCGTCCATCCGGGCGGACTCCGTCGTACGTCAGATCGACTGCGATGGCCCCTCCCGCTTCCGTATAGACAAAGCCCGCCAGATCAAAGGACGGTTCCAGGGCGACGATGATATCCGTCCAGGAGTGGCCATGGGACAATTGACCCGCCATGTTCCCCGTCAGCTGATGCACCCGATCCGTTCCCTGCAGCAGAAATTCGCCCGCCGGCACTTCGGGGAAGTTGAAGGAGCCATCGGCGGCAGTGACGGTTTCCACCACGAAATCCGGATCAGCGAGGGGCAAGGTATAGGAGACCACCTGGCCGGCGACCGGTTCCAGCTCATCGTGATACAGGAGTCGCCCTTGTACCGCTCCCAATCCCTTCAACTCTAGCTGAATGGACGCCGGACCACCAACCCATAGCGGGGCGGCCGCGCGGTTCATGCCGGAACCGGTCCAGGCGGCGATGGTGTACTCCCCTTCCAGAACGTCAGAACATTCGAATTGCCCGTCGGTGTTCGTCACGGTCTGGTATATCCGCCCGGCAGCCACCGGACGCAGTTCCACCCGGGCCGCCGCGGCCGGCCGACCGTCAGGCTGAACGACCCGCCCGGTCACCGGATGAACCGGCACCAGTCCGGCCACCAGGCACAAGGTATAGGCATTGTCCGTAGACAGATCCCCGGCGGCAAAGCCTCGCTGGCCGGCAGGAGTGACTACATCCACTTCGATATGACCGGCTGGGATCTGTCCGAAATGGAAGCGCCCGTCGAGTCCGGTCCGGGTTTCCGCCGAAAAAGCGGGATAGGCCGAGCCGGGCTGCGGCTGGATCCGCAACGTCACCGGCACGCCCGCCAGGCCGGGGGATATGGCGGTGGCGCAATCCACCGCCGCCGGATCGCCTGTGACGGCCAAACCATCCACCGAACCGAGCTCTTCCAGGACCAGGTCCACTTGGGTGGGCGCCACCGCCGGGTCGATGGTGATGGCTTGGGCTGTCCGCCGGCCACTGGCAAAATCGTGGGCCTGCAAAACATACTCACCCCGCCCAACGGCCGGCAGCACGAAGCGTCCCATACCAGCGGCATCGTCCCGGGTAACCGCCATGGACATGATTTCGCCCCGGGTGTCGACCAGAGTCACTTCGGCGCCGGGTACGGGCTGCAGGTTCCCGTCGGGTCCATCGGCCGCCAACACCCGGCCCGCCAGATCCACCGTGGGCCTCAGGGTCAGCATCAGCTCAAAAATGCCCTCGTTGCCGGGCAGGGCCATGCCGCCACTGACCGACTGAACGGTCGGACCCTGGATGGACTGCGCCAGCACGGCATATTCGCCTTCGTACAACTCCATGAACACGTAGGCCGGATCATCCCCCTGGCCGGGGTCGCCGGCATAATCCGTTTCCCAGACCGACTCGGCCCGGCGGCTCATGGCCGGCCGGCCCTGTCGGGTGATGGACACCACAGCGTCATCCAGAATGTCGCCCTGCGCGGTCATCACGCTGACCACCAGGGTGTTCCGGCCCAGCATGCGCAGCTCGATGCCGGTGATGTCGCCCGTTTCGGGCAGCTGCAGTTCCTGGCTGGCCCGGTCGTCCCGGTAGTGATCCGTGGCCTCGAGGGTCCACCGGCCGGCCGGGAACGGCCCGCGGAATTCGAACCACCCGTCGCCTTCGGTTATGGCTTCGAACCGATACCCCGCCCCGTTGGTCAGGGTGAGCGGTACACCCGCCGCACAGGTTTGGCCAAAACGGTCGTAGAGCGTTCCCTGCACCCGCCGTTCGCCGGCAGTGGTATCGGTGAGGAGGATTTTGATATCAGACAGGTCCTGACCATCCAGCAGACCGTGCATGCGATACGGCGCGTAAAAATAACCGCCTTCGTAACGAATCTCGAAGTTGCCGTCCAGCACATCGCGGAAGGTGAAATGTCCTTCGGCATCGGACAGTAGTGTGGACAGGGTGTCCCTGTACTCGAGATAACCATACGAGTAAAACTTCAGCCCGCCCAGGCAGAGTTGCACCTGGACCGGCACTTCCTGGCCCTGGGCATTGCACCGGACCACCTGGCCGGTCACGGTGCGCCGGCCGCGCAGACGGATATCCAGCGGATCACCGGCCGCCGTCACGGTCAGCTCGGCCACCTCGGCTTCCATGCCTTCCCAGGCGGTGAAGCGATGTCCACCGGGCGTCAACGACAACTGGAACCGGCCGTCGGCATCGACAGGAACTGCCTCGCCGCCAACACCCACATGCAGGTGGGCGTTGGGACTGCAGGGCGAACCGTCGGCCCGCCACAGCCGGCCCGCCACCAGGACCGGTTCGTCGCCCGTCAGCAGCAGCTGAACAAGACTGACATCCCCCTCGCTGACCCAGGCCCAGGCATGGCCGGTCAGGCCGGAGAAAGGCACCGTGGCGCTGATCTCGTACGTGCCGGCCGGCAGTGGATCCATCACGAACGCCCCCTGGTCGTCGGCCGTCAGATCCAGATCCAGCCGCTCCCAGTTTTCCACCAGCCGGAGATGAACCTGGGCGAAGGCCCGGGGATTGCCGGCGCCATCCACCACCGTGCCGTGTAACGCCCCGCCGCCGCTGAACTGGAGGTCCAGGTCGAGCGGTGTGCCGTCCAGCACGCCCTGCCGGCGCAGGGCCGAGTTCAGCACGGGATGGGTGGCCGTCAGGGTAAACGGCCCCGAGGGCAGGTTGTACAGGGCGAAGCGGCCGTCGCTGTCGGTCCGCTCATCCACGAAATAGCGGTTCTGCGAGCTTTCCAGCACCAGGCGCAACGGACAACCGGCCACGACACCGGCGGCGTCCCTTACCGTCCCGGTGAGGGTTTCCAGCCCGTCCACCACCCGCACCGCGGCCACATCGCCCGGGTATTCCACCGCCGTCCAGGCGCGCAGCACCTTGGCGTTCCAGAGCACCACCTCCACCGCCACGCCGCCCACGGCCACGTCATCGGCCCGAAAGCGGTGGCCATCCAGGACGGCCAGGAGGGTACGGCCATCCCCTTCGCAGATGAGTCGTACGCCGAACACACCCGGCAGCGGCCCGCCGGCAGTGGTCAGCAATTCGCCGGTCACCGACCCGCTCCCCGGCAATACGATGTCCAGCTCCAGTACCTGCCCGTCGGCCTCGATGCGCAGGGGCACCTCCCGTTGGGTCCCATCCATTGCCTTGATTCGCAGGAATGCCCCCAGCGGATTCCGGTACACAAAGGGAAAAACAAACGCGCCATCTTCATCGGCCATGATGCGGCTGACGCACACATCGCAGCGGGTACCGAACATGACGGTCATCCACAGCTCCACCCGGGCGCCGGCGGCCGCCTGGCCGGTCGGGTAGCGGACCCGTCCGTTGACCCGGGCCCCCGTTTCCCAGAGTGAATCGACGAAGGGGTCCGGCAGGTTAACGGTGATGGTCCGGGGTGCCAGGATGGCACCATCCGACGCCGGGAGGGCCGCCACCTGCAAGTCCAGCCGGTTCTCATTCCAGGCCGGGCCGAAATTGCCCACCGGCTTGTTGAGGACCAGGCCAAGGATCCGCCCCGATCCAAGGGGCCGACCCAGCAGGAGCTCGTTCTCCGTGGCGGTGATCCGGTCGGGCGCGTCTGCATCGTTCAATGCCACCGGCCGGTTGAACAGGGCGTACACGTTACGGCCAAAGGTGTCGGCGCCGGTGATGAGGTCGGGATTGACCTTGAGGGCAGCTGTCAGGGTGAAGGGTGACACGCTGAAGGTTTGCTGGACTATGGGTTGTATGGTGGTGACGGAACCGTCCGTCTGATCCACGATGAATATCTGTGCTGTTTCCGAGCCTGCCCCCGCGGGTATCTCCACCACATCCCCCGCCGGCGCGGTAAAGGCATAGCGGTTTTCCTGGTATCGGTCACCATTGAGGGGCACCAGGAGTCGGAGATCCTGGGGGGTGCCGTTGCCGATGAGATGAAAGGCGTCGGTCCGGTCGGCCGCCAGCCAGCCGATCCAGTCCCCGTTCGTGTCCTCCGCGTGCGCCCAGCGGATGGTGTCCGTCTGATCCACCGCCGGGGCGAGGCTCGTGGACAACATGCCCCAGCCGCCGTCCCACAGGCTCTCGGCAGCCAGTTGCCGGGCCAGGGTGACCGTATCACCGGACGGGGCCACCTCTCCGGACAGGACAGCCACGAAATGCCGGCCGGCTTGTGTTTCATTGAGAATATGGGTGATGCCGGCATCCTGCGCAGCCACGCCGGCCACGTCGAAAGCCAGGCGGGCCAGCACTGCCGGGCGCGTCTCGCCGGCCAGGATAGCCAGTCCGGCCTCGGTGATGGCCTGGGCCAGGGCTTCGACGGCGGCGGGCCTCACCGGCCGGTAGCCGGCAGGCAGATCGCCACGGGCCGACAGGGACAGGGTGTGACAGAGGCCAAGGAAGGAGAGGGCGGCCGGGTACGGGTCGCCGTCGGGGGCCAGGCCGTTGGACAGGTACATGGCGGCGGGGGGGAGGCGCAGGGTGTCGGGGTTCATGGGCTGGCCGAAGGCGTCCACGCCGAAGACGAGGCCCACGCCCACGTCCAGGCCGGCGTTGTCGGCGTCGGCCCAGGTGGCGACCACCTGCCCCGCCCGGCGGGCGCGGAGCGTGTAGCGCACCAGCAGGTCCTCGCCCGGGGCCAGCCGGTCCATGGTCACGGCGCCGTCGGCGTCGACGACAGGCGCCGCGGCCGGGTCGTACGTCCCGCCGGCCAGCTCCACGGCCAGCAGATCGGCGCCGGTGATGGAGGCGCCGGCCAGGTCGAGGCGGAAGCCGAGGGCGGCGGTGGGGCCGGTGTTGGCCACGGCGGCGGTGACATGGTACGTGGCGCCCTGGGCCACGCGGTCGGGGTGGAGGAAGGTCAGGCGGAAGCGGGGGTCCTCGCGCACGGCCACGCCGGCGCGGGCCTCGCCGCGGATGGGCAGGCGCACGTCGCCGGCGGCGCTGGCCAGGCAGCCCTCGATGCGGACAGGGAACTCGTGATAGCCCGCGGCGCGGCCGACGAGGATCCAGCCGGCGGCGCCGTTGTGGCCGGGGCCGAGGGTGTCGTCGCCCGTCACGGCGTCCAGCACCGGCTGGCGGGGGGTGTTGCCGCCGCCGGCGGTGGCGGCGAAGTCGAGGGGCGACGGGGCGTCCAGGACCACCTCGGCGGCCAGGTCCGTCAGGCGGTAGCCGGCCTCGGGCGGCAGGGCGTTGCCCAGGATGAGGAGCACCTGGAAGTGCTGGTGCAGGAAGCCGACGTTGCCGGGGATGACCAGCAGGCCGGCGATGCGGGCGTCGCGGTCGGGGAATTCGGGCAGGGGGAAGCCGGACAGGTCGATGACCACCTCGCGGACGGACAGGTTGTCGTCGGCCGGCCGGGTGTGGGGCGCCGGCAGCTCCAGCGCGGGCGCCGGCGCCTGGGCCGGCAGGCCGCCGAGGATGGGGAACGCGTATTCCACGATCTCCCCCGCCAGCTCGAAACCGACGACGAAGCGGTAGTTGCGGTACGAGTCGGCGTCGAACAGGACGCCGGCGGCCGCCATTTCGGCCAGGGTCAGGGGGCGCGATTCCACGTACGCGATGAGCAGGTCGCCGCCCACGTCGATGTATACAGAGGCCGGTTCGGCATACAGAAAGGTCCGGCCGTCGGCCACGGCCACCAGGCGGATGTTGCGCAGGTGCCAGGCGCCGGGCGTGGTGAGAAGATCGGCCGGGATGACGAGGGGTTCGCCCGGCACGGTGGTGAGGACGGCGGGCGCGGCGCCCGTGTCCACGGGGCCGTACAGCTCGGCCTGCACGCGGTAACGGGTGGTGATGTAGTCGCCCAGGCCGGTGTGGGCCAGGCCGGCCAAGTCGAGGCGGGTGGACAGGGCGGCCGGGAAGCCGGCCGGCACCACCTGGCGGGCCGGGGCCACGGCCAGGCCGCAGGCGGCCACGCGCACCTCGTAGTGGTGGATGCTCTCCGGCGCCGCCTGGCCCCGGACCGCGCCGGCGGCCAGGGCCGCCAGCAGGATGAACCCCAGCCCCCGGAAACGGCGTCCCCGGTCCCGTCCAGCGTCCGCTTGTGGCATGCCCTTCTCCCCTGGCGACGAGACAGGGATCCCCCCGGCGACGCGACGGTCGCCCGGCCCGGCCTCGCGCGGTCAGGCAGCTCAGGAATGTTTCTGGTTCGAGATCAGCCTTTTACGAGTTTGCGCCCTTGTGAACCTTCCCTTGCCCCGGATGAATAAGCCCACCCCCATCCCGTTGACGGGGAGCCTTCCAGCCATATCCATCGTCCATTGCCCCGGTGGGGGAAACGGACGCGTTCGGTTTGCCTGCGGAATGGAAAGGCCAGCATAGCAGCGGCTCCGGCCGCGGTCAAGAAATATCTATTCCATCACCCGAAAATAGTTTTCGTTATATTTAAACTTTTGTGATTTCATAGACTTTTACCGTGCGGATGTTGCCGGCTGCCCGGCCTCCGTCAGCGCACCGGGCCGGTGGATGAGGCCATTTCCACCCAGACCACGAAAATGAAAAACCCCGCCCAGGCCAGGCCGATGGACCCGGCCACGAGGCTCAGGATCCGGCCGCCGCGGGCGCGGTTGCGGGTGGTCTGCCAGTCGCGGTCGGTGGTGCCTTCGGTCCGCAGCACGGCAAGGATGCGCCCGGTCTTGACGAAGACGATGAGGGACAGGGCCAGGCAGGTCAGGCCGACGGCCCACATCATGTAGAGCGGGTAGAGGTAGAGAAACGTCGCCTCGATAACGGCCACGGCCATCACGCCGATCCCGATGCGGCGGTTGAAGGGCCGCGGGGCATAGCGGTAGGTGTAGAGGGCCAGGCCCATGAGGATGGCCGGACCGATGCACATCTGCAGCGAGCCGATGAGGGAGACCACCAGCAGGAACAAGCCGGCGGCGAACACGTACTGGGCGTCGCCGTACGCTGCCAGATAGGGGGCCGGGGCTTCGCCGGCCGCGCTCCCCTGAGCAGGGGACGGAAACAGGGTCTGCATGATTCACCTCACGTCCATGGCGTGTGTCACCTGCGGCGGACGCGCCCTGCGTCCGGCCGGCGGTAACAGGGAGAATTCTGGTATGTTCTTTTAATAAGAGGATTACAGGTTCCCCTGCCCTGAAAAAGCCTTCCGTCACATCGACGGCCGGGGGCTCCCCGGCCGGCCCCACCCTGAACCCATGGCCGTCCTGCCCGAATTGTCTGATTGAAACGAAGCGCCAGTCTAGCAACAGCGCCGCGGCGCGGTCAAGAGGATTTTTGAACGTTCAAAAATATTATAATAAGTTCAAATTTTTAATAGTTTGCACTTTACAATCATTCCTGTTTTGATATTCCGCCCTGGCCTGTGTTTGCGGGCTTCTTGGCCGGACAGGTCCGTACACGCGATGGGCGGAATCACTCCAGTCGTGCCCACGCCCGACCAACGGCGGCAACAGGCAGGTGTCATCTGGTTGATCCGCGGACATCTGCGTTGGAAAACAAAGCGCTGTCTGGCCAGCGAACTCCAACGTCGTTTCATTCGTAACGCAGGGAGTCCACCGGCTCGGCCGCGGCCGCCCGGACGAACTGCACGCCTACCGACAGCAGGGCGGCCAGCAGGGCGATGCCCCCGGCCGCCAGGAAAAGGCCGGCGCCCAGGGGAGTGCGGTAGGCGAACTGCTCCAGCCAGCGGTTCATGAGGACGTACCCCACGGGCCAGATGACGAGGCCGGCCACGGCCACCCAGCGGAGGGTGTCCCGCGAGAGCAGCAGCAGCACATGGGACCGGCCGGCGCCGAGAATTTTGCGGATGCCGATCTCCCGGGTGCGCTGCTCCGTCATGTAGGCCGCCAGGCCGAAAATCCCCAGACAGGAGATGAACACGGCCAGGGAGGAAAAGAGGGCCACGATCTGCCCCGTCTGCAGGTCCCGGTTGTAGATTTCATTCAATGTCTCGTCCAGGAATGTATATTGGAAGGGAATGCCACCGGCAAACCGCTGCCATTGTTCCTTCATAACGCCGAGTGTTCGCGTCATGTTCGCCGGCCTGACCCGGCAGAAGACATACCGCTCGCCGTTGGGGAACAGGCTGTCGGGTAGTACCAGGCCCATCCGCTTAACCCGGGTGTACAGCGACTCGTAGTGGATATCCCGGACGACGCCGATGACGGTATATTCCTTATTGTCATACGGTATGTTTACGCGCGCCCCCAGCGGTTGCGGCAGGCCGAAATAGCGGACCGTCTCCTCGTTGATGACCATGGCCGCGGCGTCAGACGGGCCGTCGTGCCGGAAGAAGCGACCCTGGAGCATCTCCAGCTTCAGGGTCGCGGCGAAATCGGGGTCGCAGGCGGTGAGGTCCAGGGTCATGTTTCGATCGGTGGCGTCCACCCCATCGATGCCGATGCCGATGTTGGAGAACGATGTGCCGGGAATGTTCCGCGCCGCCGTCACCGCCACGATGCCCGGGGTCGCGCGCAGCTGAGCCTTGAACAGGGCCAGCTGGTCGGCCAGTTTGTCCGCGTCGTGGACCACCACCACCTGCTGCCGGTCGAAGCCGAGGTTGGTCGAACGGATATAGTCCAGCTGGTGGAAGATGGTGAGGGTGCCGATGATGAGCAGGACAGAGATGCCGAACTGGAACATCACCAGTCCGTGGCGAAAACGGAACGACGTCCGGCGGGTCGGCCGCGGGATGTTCCGCAGCGCGTGGGCCGGCCGGGCCCGGGCCAGGGCCCAGGCGGGGTAGAGGCCGGCGAGCAGCCCCACCAGGACGGCCACGGCCGCCAGCACCGGCAGCAGGCCGGGCTGACCGGCCAGGTTCAGGGAAACGGACTTGCCCGTCAGTTCCCGGTAGACCGGCAGGGCCAGCCAGGTGAGAATCAGCGCCAGGCCCAGCGCCGCCAGGCTGAACAGAACGGATTCGCCCAGGAATTGCTTGACCAGCTGCGCGCGCCGGGCCCCGAGGACCTTCCGCACCCCCACCTCGCGGGTCCGCCGGACCGAGCGGGCGGTGGACAGGTTGACGAAATTGATGCCGGCGATAACCAGGATCAGCAGGGCGATGGCGGCGAAGAGCCGGACCCGGGTGATGTCGCCGTTGGCCGTCCGGCCCGTGGCCAGATCCGAGTGGAGATGGATGTCCAGCAGCGGCTCCGGCGTCCAGGTCCAGGAGTGTTTCTTGCCGGAGAAGGCGTGCGTGGTCAGGATCCCGGCCAGCGCGTCCGCCAGTGCCGGCGGCGCGGCGCCTTCGGACAACAGAACATACGTGATGTGATTGTTCATGAACCAGTCGGTCCGGCGACTCCAGTCGAAGGTGGCCAGCGACACCAGCAGCTGGAAGCGGAAATGGGAGTTTCCGGGGACGTCGGCGGCGATGCCGCTGATTTGACAGGGATACACCTCGTCACCCACCTGAAGGGACAGGGTCTCCCCCAGGGGATCCCGTTCGCCGAAGTATTTCTCGGCCGCGGACCGGGTCAGGACCACCGTACCCGGCTGGTCCAGGGCCGCAGTGGCATCCCCCGCTGCCAGCGGAAAGGAGAAGATCCGGAAAAGGGATGATTCGGCGGCCATGACCTGCTCTTCTTTCATGGTCTGCCCGCCGCCGCGGACCAGGATTTCACCCAGCGGGGTCAGCCGGGTGGCGGCCTCGACGGCGGGACAGGAATCCAGCAGCGTCGGGGCCAGGGGCGCCGGCGTGCCCAGCTGGTGGATGCGGAAGTCGCCGCGGCCGGTGGCGTCCACCTTGACGCGGTAGATCCTTTCGGCCTTTTCATGAAAGGTGTCGTAGCGGAGCTCATCCATCACGTAGAGCATGACCAGCAGGCTGCCGGCGAACCCCACCGCCAGCCCGAGGATATTGATGACGGCAAACATCTTGTGGCGTTTCACGTTCCGCAGCACGATCCGGGCGTAATTCCCGAGCATGGCGACTCTCCAGTTCACGGCGAATACGGCATAGGCCGGCAGGCTGCGCAGGACCTGGCCCCAGTACCACAGCCAGGCCCGGGCGGAGCCCTGGCGGCGGGCGATGGCCTGATGGAATTCGTCGAAATCGCCGGTGGACGAGAAGTTGTCGTCCCAGGCGGACATGAGGGCCAGGAGGCGGCGGGCCAGGCGGGGCGGGCGCGGGTTCATGACCGGTCCCTTTCGGTTTCGGGCATCAGACCCCACAGGGCCAGATGGAGCTCCCGCGTCTCGTGCAGGGCGGACAGGCCTTCTGCCGTCAGGGAATAATAGACCTTGCACTTGCCGCCCCGCTGGGGGGTCGGCTCACCCATGGCGGTGCGGACGTAGCCCTTCTCCTTCAGCTTGGCCAGGGAATTGTAGAGCGTGCCGAACACGATCTGCCTGGGGGAGATGGCCTGCAACTTCTCCATGATGGTCACGCCATAGGCTTCATCCTTCAGGAGATAGATGGCCAGGAGCAGGATCCCTTCGTTCAGTGTCAAAATACTCATAACCAGCCCCTTGTTATTTCTACGACATCGTCGGCAATATATAAATACGAAAAAGTCGGGAAAAGGTTATATTATTTTTTCAGGGAGTCCAGGTCCAACATCCACCCTGCCCGCTGCGGGCACATCCGGGAGGTCCGCTCCCATGGCCGGCGGGACGGAGAGCCTCGTCCCGTAACAGCGGAGCGCGCCCTTGGGGAAAACAGTGTGGGGAAAATCAGAACAAAACCGGTGGTCCGGTGTCTATGGGAATGAAACACACAATCCGGTACAGGGGTGACCCATGGACTCACGAACGATGGTCAGACTCAGCGGGCTCATCATTTTTTTCGGTCTGACGGGCGCGGCCGGGGCCCAAACCGACGACTGGGATGGGCACCGGCGAACCTGGCTGGAAAACATCACCACCAAGCCGCCGCTGGTGACCACGGTTTACACCCGTCACCCGACGCTGATGAACATCCTGCATGAGTTCCGCTGTGCCAGGGTGCCCGAACACAATCCCGAAGCCTTCATGGCCCGGCGGGAGCGGGACATCCTGGCATTGCGTGAACGGTTCTCCTCCCCCGAAGAATTGGGGCATATCTACCGCACCCTGGCCCTGCTGTACAACAGCGGTTCCCGTGATCCCCGCAAGGCCCTGGAGTATGCCCGGCGGGCACTGGAATGTCCCCACATGCCAAAGCTCGCCTGCTGGGTGTATGTCTATCAGGGCAATGCCTACATCAGGCTCCTCCGTGATGATAAAGGCGCACTGCCGGACGGTTTCCGGGAAGAGGCCCTGCGGGCGTTCCTGGCCGGCCTGGATTACCTGGGGCGGATCCTGACCCATCATGAGGAACAGACAGACATCCCGCTGCATTGGACCTACTCCGGGCCGGAGGATTACGAGATGACCCGGCAAGTCCGGGAGGATAATCAGCGCCGTTCAAGAATACACTTCGAGAACAACATGCTCATCTTCCAGACATTCCTTATCAATGATTGCCTGTGGGCCTGCCATAATATCTGCGGCTACGCCGAACTGGCCGCCCTGGCGCGGGAGGTCATCCAGAACCGGGCGATGCGGGACTGGTCGCTGCGCCGGATCCGCCAGGAACTGGAAAACGGGACGACCCCCCTGCTCCGCCCCGGGCCGTAAAGTGAGAGGACGTGTTGACAACCGGAGTACAATCTCTGGTACAGACATTCTCCGGGGGGAGATCCTATGGCACAACGGAAGATCATACCCGTCCTTATCCTTGTCCTGGCACTGCCCTGGGCCACCGCCCGACCGGGCGTGGAGTTCCCGGTCAGCGAACGGCTGCGCCACGAGTACGGCACGACCATCCACGGTGTAAGCCTGCTGCCATCGGCCAACGGTTACCGCACGGGCTCCTACAACCGGCTGAACGGCGACACTTCGAGGGAGTTCACCTTCTCCCGGCTGGCCCGGGTGGAACACGGGACGTTCACATGGGTCATCTACCATGACGCCCGCCTGGAGCCCGCCCTGCGGACCTTTTTCGCCGACGGCTCGCCCGAAACGTTCTGGGGGGACATCCAGCGCCGGCTGCACGACCTCGCCGGGCGGATTATCGGTCCCGAGCACAATTCCATGTTCCTGACCATTTACCTGATTCCGGCCGGCAGCCGGCTGGAGGAATACCGCCGGCGCCACCACCCCACCCGCCTGCCCATGGAATTCTGGTTCGAGCTGCCGGCCACCGGCATCACCGACCAGGATTTCCTGTTCGTCAGGAACATCGCCCACGAGTACGCCCACCTGCGGCTGAAGCTGGCGGGTTTTGATATCCTCAACGTCGTTTCCGAGGAGGTGGTGGTCCGGACATTCGAAATGAGTTTCGTGGCCCTGTTCAGCGATACATGTGCCATCGAGCGGAATGACGGCCGCGGCGGGAAAACGCCCGTGGCGCTGCCCGTGTCCTTCCCGGAGGCGATCCCAACGGACATGGACCAGCAGTACCTTTTCAGCCAGGAGATCATGCTGCTGAACATCGCCCATACACTGGGCAGCAACCGGATTGAAAGCCGCGCTGAAAAAACCGGCCTGCTGGCGCTGGCGCACGCCCTGTTCCGCCATCCCCATGACTTCACCCGCTCCTTTTTTCCCCTGGATCTGGTGGAGCCGCTGGAACTGCCGGTCGACGGGTTTGCGGCGGGCACCGTCGCCGGGGAGAACGACTGACGCTTCTGGTATTTATGAGGTATCGGCTCCCAACCGCCGCCCGGTTCGCGGGCAGCTGCGTTCCAGTCAAAGCGGCACTTCCTCCGTCGCTCCGCCGGGCGGAGCTATGGAGGACAAGCCGTGCCGCACTCCATAAACGCTTTTTAATAAAGGCTTTGCATCCGGCGAGAGTGAGTTGTTTCCTCTTCCTTCATCTTCACCTGATACCTGAATCCTGATACCTTTTCCCAGCCGCGGACATTCGCGTCCAAATCAAAGCGGCACTTCCTCCGTCGCTCCGCCGGGCGGAGCTATGGAGGACAAGCCGTGCCGCACTCCATAAACGTCTTCCTGTCAATGATGTGTCATCATGAGCCGGATAATTTTCCTTCTGCCTTCATCCTTCTGCCTTGCTGCACGATCTGCAGGCCTGTGTGTTCGAAAACAAAGCGGCACTGCGTGCCGCACTCCATAAACGCCTTCCTGTAAATGACATGTCATCATGAGCCGGATAATTTTCCTTCTGCCTTCATCCTTCTGCCTTGCTGCACGATCTGCAGGCCTGTGTGTTCGAAAACAAAGCGGCACTTCCTCCGTCGCTCCGCCGGGCGGAGCTATGGAGGACAAGCCGTGCCGCACTCATCATGTGGGAAATCACACATTATTCGAACTTCATGAAATAGGAATCCGTATACTTCCACGATCTATCGCCGGCCCTCCGGAATGTCATGTTGAGCGATGTTTGTGGTGACATTCGTTGATTCATCCCGTGCCGGCGGAGTACCTCAAAGGAGTGAGTTATGCCCCGTACCTTGAAATTTCACAACAAGGGATCGGAATCAGCCCCACGTCGCCCTCTACGGCCGGCACGTGTACCCAAGCTCTTCTTCGTTGGCCTGATGTTCATCGTGCTCATGTGGTTTGTCGCGGCCCAGGGCCGATCCGGCGAAGGCGTGCTGACGGCGGAAAAGCGGGCGGCGATCGTCGAGCGTATCGCCGAGGTGTTGAATGAGTATTATGTCTATCCCGAGACAGCCGCACAGATGGAGGCGCACCTCCGGCAGGAACTGCGCCAGGGGCACTATGACGGCATCGGGACGGTGCGCCAGTTCACCGACCGGCTGACATCCGATATGCAATCCGTCAGCCATGACCTGCATTTGCGGGTGTATCCTTACCGGCCCCTGCCGGCGGCGGAGCAGGAAGATCCCGCCGTCGCCCGCGAGCGGCGCCTGGCCCGGATGCGCGGGACGAACTTCGCCTTTCGGAAAGTGGAAGTGCTCACCGGCAACATCGGCTACCTGAAGTTCGACGGCTTCGTCGACGCGAGGGAGGGCGCGCCAACGGCCATCGCCGCGCTGAATTTCCTGGCCTGGTGCGACGCCCTCATCATCGACCTGCGGGACAACGGTGGCGGATCACCGTCCATGATCCAGCTGATGAACAGCTACTTTTTCGATGAGGTCAAGCACCTCAACGACTTCTACATCCGCAAAGGCGACATCACCCGCCAGTTCTGGACCCAGGCCTGGGTCCCCGGCCCGCGGCTGGAAGATACGCCGCTTTACGTGCTGACCAGCGAACGGACGTTTTCGGCGGCCGAGGAGTTCACCTACAACCTCAAGAACATGGAACGGGCCACCATCATCGGTGCCACCACGGGCGGCGGCGCGCATCCCGTTAACAACCATGATTTTCCTGAAGAATCCATTACGGTCAACGTGCCGTTCGGCAAAGCCGTGAATCCCATTTCCGGAACCAACTGGGAAGGGGAAGGTGTGGCGCCCCACATCGCCGTTTCGCCGGAGGATGCCCTGGCAATGGCCCACAAGCAGGCGCTGCAGGATCTCCAGGCCAAAACGACGGACGGTGATCGGAAACGGGGGTTGCAGTGGGCTCTCGACGGCCTCGGAATCCTCTATCACCCGCTGACCCTGGACGAGGAGCGCCTGGCCGCCTACGCCGGCACGTACGAGAACGGGGTCAAGGCCTGGGTGGAGGACGGCGTGCTTCGCCTGAAATGGGGCAGTCACCATGTCAGCCTGGCTCCCCTGGGCGAAAACATCTTCCAGGTCAGGGAACAGCCCCAACGCGTCCGCTTCGAGCTGAACGCCTCCGGCACCGTCCGCGCGGTTAGCCTGCTCTTCGAGGACGGCCGAGTGCTCACCCAGGACCGAGTGGCATCCTGACGGTCAGACCTTCCTGGCCATCGCCGGTTTACCGGCTATCCCGGAATACCGGCAACGGCCGTGGCAGGCTTTCTTCATTCCTTGACGCGGCCCACCTCGAACAGGGGCTCGCCGGCCATGACGGGCGGGGTGCCGACGATGTACAGGAGAATGCCGGTGAACGGCGCCCGGAGCTCCCGGATGGTCTGGCCGAAGTAATCCGTGATCCGGCCCACCCGCTCGCCCTCGCGCACGTAATAGCCCATCTCCGTCTCCGGGTGAAACAGGCCGTCCTTGTCCGAGTAGATCACATCGTAGCGGTCGATCCAGACGGTGTTGTCGGCCGGCCGGACCGGACCGGCCATCATGCCCAGCGAGCGCAGGACGTTGTCCACGCCGTCCACATTTCTCTTGATGGAGAGTTCGTCCGTCCCGCCCAGGAAACCGGACTCGGTGGTAATGGCCGGCTTGCCCAGGATGATGGCGGTGTTGGCCAGGTAGCGGGACTCGGCCAGCGCCTGCTGGCGGGTCTCGTCAATGATGATGTGGCGGACGTTGAACGCCAGGGCCATCTGCTTCGAGCGCTCGTCCACGTCGGCGTTGCCGGAGATCATCCAGTAGGTGTAGGGAATCAGGGCCTCGTTGCCGTCGCCGCAGTGCAGATCGATGAGGGCGTCGCAGCGTTTGATGATGTGCTCGGTGAGGGCCCAGGCGATGCGCTGGGTGACGGTGCCGGCGGCGTCGCCCGGGAACACGCGGTTGAGGTTCTTCCAGTCCCACGGGTTGTAGTAGATGATCCGCTTCTGGAAGGCGGGCAGATTGGCGATATGGACCATGATCACCGTCCCCCGCAAGGTGTTGAGATCCAGGAATTCTTTGAGCCGGTAAAGGGCCAGGATGGGCGGGTACTCATAGCCATGAACCCCGGCGATGAGGGCCAGCACCGGCCCTTTTTGCCGGCCGTGCAGGACGGTGACGGGCAGGGCCGTGTCGCCGTCGTCGCCCGGCGGCACCGGCAGCATGAACGAGGCGGACGCGCCCGGTTCGACGGTGTGCCCGGCCAGAGTGAAGGGCCCGGGTTCGTCCGCCCCGCACAGGAGCGCGCCGGCGGCCAGCCAGATGAACAGAATCAGACACAATCGATGGGTCATGGCGTCCTCCGGTAATAATCAGACATGTTGCGTTTGATTGTTTGCGTTCCCATTGTAACGGAATTTGGCGGGGTTTGCGGAAAAGATTCGGAAATGTCCGGATCTGCAGCTGTCGTCGGCAAAGGTATCGAGTCGTGGCGGTTCCATACTCTCTTCGTCTTTCACTCGAAAAACAAAGCGTTGTCCCGTCTTCGTCCCGCAAGGCGGGACTACGCCGGGGCAAGCCAGACAGCGCACACCAAAGGGCGTATTGGTTCACTCGTAGCGGAGGGCATCCAGCGGATTGGCCCGGGCGGCACGCCAGGCGCGGCTGCCGGCGGCCAGGATGGCCAGGAGCATGACGGCCAGACCCGTCACCAGGAACGGCCCCCAGCCGATGGGTTCGAAGTAGAGCAGTCCCATGGCCATCACACGGTCCCAGGCCAGGGCCACCAGGCTCATGGTCAGGCCGCAGGCGATGCCCACCATGATGAGATACTGCCGCACCAGGCGCCAGGTGACCTGGGCCACCGAGGCGCCCATGACCTTGCGGATGCCGATCTCTTTGGTCCGGCGCTCCACCATGTAGGCGGCCAGACCGAACAAGCCCAGCAGCGAAAAGACCACGGCCACCAGCCCCAGGAAGCGAAGCAGATCCACGACATAGACCACCGGCCACATGAGGTCCTGAAAGCGTTCCACTACCGTGTAGGCGGACAGCGGATGATCGGGCAGGAGGCGGTTCCAGTCGGTGGTCAGGCGGGCCTTCAGATCGGCCGGAGTGACCCCTGGCACTGGTCGCAGCAGCAGGCAGCCCTTGCGCGATCCGTCCAGCACCAGCACCGCCGGCGGCATTTCGAAGCCCACGTCGCCCAGCACGAAATTGCGGCTGACCCCGATGACACGCACGGTCCGCTCTCCCAGAACCAGGATACGTCCCAGGGGATTCTGCAGACCCATCCGCTCCACCAGGGCACGGTTGATGATGACGGCGTCGCCGTCCGCCCGGTCCCGTTCAAAGGAGCGTCCATCCGCCAGGGCGATGCCCATGACTTCGGGAAAGCCATAATCCACCGGGTAGATCTCGGCTCGCAGCGCCTGGTCGGCGGCGACCCCTTCGGGACGGATGGGCCCGTAGGCGTCCCATATTACGGGGCTTTGCCCGGCGGCGCTGATGGCGGCGACCTCGGGCAATTGCCCCAGTTCCCGCTGCAGGATCTCCATCCGCTCCGGCGCCACACCGCTGGTATCCACCACCAGCACCCCCGTCCGGTCAAAGCCGAAGTCCGCCTCCAGGAAAATGTCCATCTGGCGATCCACCACCAGAGCGGTGATGATGAACAGGATGGACAGGCTGAACTGGGCCACGACAAGTGTCCGGGCGAGACGGTTCCGGTGGGACAGCCCGTTGCTGCCCCGCAGGATATCGACGGGACGGGCGCGGGTGGCCACCAGGGCCGGGTAAAGACCGGCCGCCAAACCCGTCAGGACTGCCACCACCACCAGATAGCCCAGCATGAACGGGTAATTACCCAGGGAATTGGATACGGCCGTGGGCAGAGTCTTGCCGAAGGCGAACCACGGTTCCACGATTTCATAGGTGATGATGGTCAGCGGCACCGCCAGCAGCGCCAGCAGGGTGGATTCCACCAGGAACTGCCGCACCACCTGGCCGCGGCGGGCGCCCAGGACCTTGCGCAGGCCGATTTCCTGGATCCGCCCCATGTAGCGCGCCACGGACAGGTTGACGAAATTGACGCACACCACCAGCAGCAGCAGGCAACTGACCACGAGGATGATCACGGTGACCACCCGGTTGCCCTGGTGCAGGAAAGACTCCACATGCGGCGCGTCCAGCCGGAAATCGGCATAAAGGCACAGGTACGCCTCGGTGGGCGCGTCGTGCAGCAGATGGCGCTGCATCAGGCCGGCCAGCCGGCTCTTCAACAAGGCGGGATCCCCGCCCTCGGGCAGCCGCACGAAGATCCCCGCGCCGGAGCGGCGCCAGTCGGTATCCGGCGACTTGTCGAGGGCGCGCAGGGTGTTGATGGAGATCAACCCTGTAAAATGCAGGCTGGACGTCCGCGGCAGATCCTTGACGACACCCGCCACCGTCAAGGGTATCCGGTCATCCATCCGCAACACGCGGCCGAGGGGATCCTCATCGCCGAAATACTTGCGGGCCATGGCTTCCGTCAGCAGCAGGCGGTTCGGATCGGTCAGGGCGGTGGCGGGATTGCCCGCCACCAGCCGGAAACTGAAGAGATCGAAAAATTCCGGGTCCACAAACAGCAATCCCCGCTGGAAGAAGTTCATGCCGTCGTCGCGCCGCAGAACGCACTGCTCGTGGGGGAGCACCCGCACCACGGCCTCCAGATCGGGAAACTCCTCCCGCAGGGCCGGTCCCATGGCCGGCGGCACCAGGGTGGTGTGGCGCAAGCTCTTGTCACCGTCGGCCACGACCTGGACCACGCCATACATACGGTGGAGGTCCCGGTGAAACCCGTCGGCGTGCAGTTTCGTGCCGGCGTTGACGGCCAGCAGCAGAAAGCCCGTCATTCCGGCGGTCAGGCCGGCGATGTTGATGATGGAAAACACCTTTTGCCGGAGGATATGCCGGAAAGCGATGCGGGCGTTGCTTCTCAGCAAGGCCATACTCCAGCCCAGGCCCGCCAGAAACAGGCCCGGGAGGGAACGCAGCACCTGGCCCCACAACCAGCGGCGGGCGGCCACCGGGCCGTCCTCGTTCCGGCGCCGGTGATAGCCCGTCTCGAATTCATGGCAGAGGGCCTCCCGGTCATACTCGGGCACGTTCAGGCGCAGCAGACGGCGGGCCAGGCGTGGCAGGCGCGGTTCGTGTGGAGCGTCCGACATGTCACACCTCCTCTTCCCCGACCACGGGGTTGACAAAATCCGCCCACATGGTTGACCGCTGGCGCTCCAGCTCGGCCAGGGCTTCATAGCCCCGCCGGCTGACCCGGTAATAACGCACCGCCTTGCCGCCGGCCGGATCCCGCGCCAGGTCCGATTCAAGGTACCCCCGCAGAAACAGGCGGTTCAGCGGCGCGTACACGGTGCCCGCCGCAAAGTCCGTGCCGGTGTGCTCGTGGATCCAGTCCCGCACCGGCATGAGGCTGGCGTTGTCCTTCAGGGCGTGGACCGCCAGCAGGATCTGCTCTTCCTTGCGCGTCAGTTCCGCCATGTCATTCTCCTGTAGTCGCCTCCGGCTGATGGTCGTCACGTTGTTTCCACACCGGAGTTATTCGAAGATTTCGAATTTCATAACCATCATACGACAAACCAGTTCGAAATGTTCGAACAACTTTTCAGATCATGAATCATGGCCACTTATCATGTTGATTTATAATGGATTTGTTTCTGAAAATTTCCGAATCGGGCCGGCGGCCGTTGATCGATAACGTTCCATCGCCTGATTGCCGGCTGGTTAAAAGCGGCGCTTGCTCCGTCGCGCCGCACTCTATACACGCCTTCCGATGATAAACGCTTTTCCATAAATGACATGTTATCATGTACCGGATAGTTTTCCTTCTACCTTCAGCCTTCCTGCGAGATCGGCGGGCAACTGCGTTCGATAACAAAGCGGCGTCGAGCCGCCGCACTCCATAAACGCTTTCCCGTCAATGATATGTCATCATGCGCCGGATGGTCGTCCTTCTACTTTCAGCCTTTATCCTTCAGCCTTCTGCCTTCCTGCAAGATCCCCCATACCATCACATGGATCTCTTCAAGAGCTGGGCGTTGATGGCGACGATGACGGTGCTAAGGCTCATGAGCACGGCGCCCACGGCGGGGCTGATGAGGATGCCCGCCCCATACAGGACACCCGCCGCCAGCGGGATGGCCACCACGTTGTAGCCGGTGGCCCAGGCGAAATTCTGGATCATCTTGCGGTAGGTGGCCCGGCCGAACATCACCAGGGCAACGATGTCGCGGGGATTGCTGTTCACCAGGACGATGTCGGCCGTCTCGGCGGCCACGTCGGTGCCGGAGCCGACGGCGATGCCCACGTCGGCCGTGGCCAGGGCCGGGGCGTCGTTGATACCGTCGCCCGTCATGGCCACGAATTCGCCGTCCTGCTGGAACTGCTTCACCCGTTCCAGTTTCTCTTCGGGCCGGATGCCGGCGAAATACCCATCCAGCGCCAGCTCCTCGCTCACGCTGCGGGCCACCGCCTCCGTATCGCCCGTGAGCATGAACACCTTCAGGCCACTCGCCTTGAGGGTTTCCACGGCGTCCCGCGACTCGGGCCGGATCTCGTCGGCCAGGGCCACATAGCCCATCAGGTCTTCACCGGCCAGGACGTAGACCACGGTTTCGCGCTCCCCTTCCCGGGCGGTTTCGGGAATGTCCAGCTCATGTTCCCGCAGATACCCCGGACTGACCACCCGGATCATGGTCCCCTCCACCTCGGCCTCGATGCCTTTCCCGGGGATATTGTTGAAATTCTCCGCCTCGGGCAGATCCAGTTCCTCGGCCCGCACTTTCTGCATGACGCCCTGGGCCAGCGGATGCTCCGACCGCGCTTCCACCGCCCCCGCCAGGCGCAGCACCTGCCGGTCGTCGCGGCTGTCGCTGAGGGATCCGTAGCGGATCACACCGAAGTCACCGCTGGTCAGGGTGCCGGTCTTGTCGAAGGCCACCAGGGTGATGTTGCGGGCGTTCTCGAAGGCCGTGCGGTTGCGGATGAGCAGGCCGCGCCGGGCGGCCACGGACGTGGAAATGGCCGCCACCAAAGGCACGGCCAGCCCCAGGGCGTGGGGGCAGGTGATGACCATGACACTGGCCATCCGCTCCAGGGCGAACACGAAGGGCTTGCCCAGCAGCAGCCAGGCGGCCAGGGTGCCGAAGCCCACTGTCAAGGCCACCAGGGTCAGCCAGAACGCCAGGCGATCGGCCAGGTTCTGGGTGCGCGACTTTTCTCCCTGGGCATCGCGGACCATGCGGATGACCTTGCTGAGATAGGCGTCCTCGCCCACCTGCTCCACCCGGACGTTCAGCGAACCGTTGCCGTTGACGGTGCCACCGATGACCTCATCGCCATGGGCCTTGGTGACAGGTTTGGACTCACCCGTGACCATGGCTTCGTTGACGGCGCTCTCGCCCTGGGTGATGACCCCGTCCACCGGGATCTTCTCGCCGGGGCGGACCACCACCACATCGTCGCGGCGGAGCCGGTCCACGGGCACGTCTTCCGTCTCCCCGTCCGTCAGCCGGTGCGCCTCGGACGGCATCATCTCCACCAGCTGCTGCAGGGCGCGGGACGCGCCGACCACCGATTTCATCTCGATCCAGTGGCCCAGGAGCATGATGTCGATGAGGGTGGCCAGCTCCCAGAAGAAGGTGCTCCCCTTCAGCCCGAAGGTGGTGGCGGCGCTGTAGCCCCAGGCCACGGTGACGGCCACGCCGATGAGGGTCATCATGCCGGGCTGCCGCTGCCGGATCTCGTCCACCAGGCCGGTGAGGAACGGCCAGCCGCCATAGAAATAGACGAACGTCGACAGGACGAACAGCAGCCAGGCCTCGCCGGTGAATGTAAACGCGAAGCCCAGCCAGCCCTGGATGGTGGGCGACAGGACCAGGATGGGGACCGTCACCGCCAGGGAGATCCAGAAACGGCGGCGAAAATCGCGGATCATCATGGCGTGGTGGCCATCGTGGTCGGCGGAGTCGTGGTCCCGGTGGCCGGATTCTCCGCGGGTGTGCCCGTCGGTCTTGCGCGGCGGGGACTCCTTGGCTGCGGAATGATCATTTCCAGAATGGTTCATGGCTGGATCCTTTCCTGTTTTGTCCATCTGCAGCAGCAAAGGGGGCAGGACTCCGCTCGAGGATAGTGAAAGAACCTGTCATTCACTGAAACAGAATAAATTCAATTGGTTGATTTGATGATATCCGGGACAGGCCGGTTTCAGGCACCCGGCCTGGTCGACCGGGAAATGACGGTACGGCAGGATCGCCGGTGTGTACTTTTTTTGCTTCCTTTCCCCCCGGATATAGGACCAATGGGTGTGGACGATTCTCCACTGGCCGTCCTGGCGGGCATAGACCGCGGTGCAGTTCCAGGGGGTGCGCCCGGCGACGGTGCCGTCGGGGTTCAGGTCCGTGGAGAAGAACCGGTAGAAGAGGACCGCCGCGTCGCCATGCACCTGGACAACGGGATCGATGAATTCCATGACATCGAAGTGGATGCGGCCGGCCCTGGGCTCATACTCCGCCTTCAGGGCGGCCAGCCCGTCCAGGCGCCGGGGTGTGCCCGAATCGAAACAGGTGACCTCCGGGGCGCTGATCTCGAGGAAACCGTCCGGGTCCCCCTGGCGCCAGCGCTCCATGGCCCCGTTCTCCAGGGCTATAATTTCTCGTGTGACGATGTTTTCAGCCTTCTGTGCCAAAGAATGGTGAAACGTGTACAGACCTGACATCGCCGCCACGACCAGCCGCCAGCCCAGCGGAAACACGCCTCGCACCATCCCCATCCTCCACTCTCCATCGGGCCGGTTCCCGGTCCGGCAGACAGCGCCGGAGAGGAGCGATCCCCCACGCCTCTTTCGCAAGAATTCACCAGACAGATTCCCGGCGAAGGAGTTTCCGCAGTATACGAGCCGAGGTGTCAGCATGCTCAGAAAGGCCTGTTGATGGACCTCTTCTGGCCACACCCCCGAACCGTCAGAATCCCCATTCACTTTCGGCCCCGGCCGGTCATCGCCAGAATTTTACGGTCTTGCCTGCTTCAGCGATTGCGTCCGGCCCAAATAACCGTAAAATAGTCTCCATGTCATTTCGTTCATCTTCTGCCGCTGCGCCGCCGAACGATTCACCCCAAACCTTGTTTCAAGGAGAGACCATGTTTCAGAATGTACGCCCAGGAAGGATGCGTGTCTTCATCCTGCTGATCTTGCTGACCGGTTTGACCTGGGCTGTCCGGGGCGGCTATGCGTTCGTCTACGACATCGTCTTTCTGGACACCTTCGACCGGGCCGGCGGGCGCGCCTACCGCATCAACGACGCCAACCAGATCATCGGCGAGGTGAGCGGCGGCCCCCTGCCGGTGGTGGCGGCCTTCTGGGATCTGAACGGCATTGCCGGCGACGGGGAAACCCATCTCATCGACGACGCCTTCGACGCGCCCATGTCCTGTTCCCTGGTTTACGGCATCAGCGAAAACGGTTGGGTGGTGGGGGCGTACCTGCCCTTCCCCAAAAACAATCACCGGCCCTTTATTTACAATGTCCATTCCCGCACCTGGCAGGATCTCGGCACGCCGGCCGACGACGAGGATGAACTTCCACACCAGGATGACCAGGAGTCGTGGTACACCGGGTACGCCCTGGCGGTCAATTCTGCCGGACATGCTCTGGGCGTCGCCTGGAAAGAGATCATGCCGAGTTTGCCGCTCCGCCTGACCTACTGGAGCGGCGTGGACGCTCCGGTGGAGGCATACACGGAGCCGGTTCAAAAAATCGACTGGTTTTTCGATCTCAATGAACATAACGAAAGCGCCGGTTATTTCAATGACCGCGCGTTTCGGGGGAACGGTGCCGGCATCGCTTTTCTGCCCATGCCCGGCGGATTCAGTGATTACAGCGCGGCTTACGGTATCAACGAAAGCGGCCTGGTGGTGGGCTTCGCCCGCCATCCCGGACTGGACGGTCTCGATCGCCCCGTGCTGTGGACGCCCGGTTATGCGCCGCTCGTGCTGGAAACCTACAATCACCCGGGTACGGCCTACAGTATCAACGATCAGGGTGACATCGTCGGCACCATCGACGGCGGGGCCGTTCTGTGGACCTGGGACGGGGTGCATTATCAGCCCATCGATCTGAGCCGGTATGTCCGCCCGCTGGGGACCACCATCCGGGTGGCCCTGGATATCAACAACCAGGGCTGGATCGTGGGCTGGGCCCGCTATGGCGTGGAGGGGGTGGAGCGACCGGTGGCCCTTGTCCCCAGGATCGATGAAACACCCCCCACGGCCCGCCTGGAAGAGGGCGAGCCGGATACCGGCAGCACGACGTATGAATTTACTGTCATTTACGAAGACAATGGCATCATCGAGGAGAGCACCATCGACGATTCCGACCTGACGGTGAGCGGCCCCAACGGCTACCAGGCGGCGGCCACACGGGTGAGTGTCGGTGATGCCGAATACGCCGCCGCTGAGGACCGGTGGTACTGGCCCGTAACCTATCGCATCCCGGCGCCCGGTGGCTTGTGGGATGATGACGATGTCGGCGATTACACCGTCGCCATGAACAGGGAGGAGGTCGCCGACCGGGCCGATTACCATGTGGCGGAGGGAGAATTCGGCACGTTCCCTTTTACCGCCCGGACGCTGGATGTCTGGATGGAATCGGGCACCCTCTACACGGGGGACGATCCCCTGCCCACGGAATCTTATGGCGTTTCCATCGACACGGCCATCCTGGCGGACCTTTTCCTGCCGGTACAGAACGTCTGGATCCGGACGCCCACCGGTGCCGAATATTTCCTGACGGACATCAACGATGGTTTCTGGTCCCTCAGCGCCACCAGCCAGGCCAGTTTGACCGATTTCAGCGACGGCTGGTACAGCCTGTTCCTGGATTTCGGTTCGCAGCTGGTGGTGGAAAAGGAATTCTGGTTCGGCATCCCGGACACAACCGATCCGTTGCCCCAGCCGCAGGAGAGCCCGGCCTTCATCACGCCGGTACACGGCGCCGATCATGTGCCCGTATCCGCCGGGTTCGCCTGGACCGCCCCGACGGATCCGACGGTCAATTCCGTCCGCCTCGTCGTCGAAGACACCACCACCGGCTTACCCGTGGACAGTATCCGGCTGCCGGACATCCAGACCACTCACTGGCCCTATATTCCGCTACTGGCCAGTCATGCCTACCGGGCCGAACTCACGTTTCGTCACGGCTATTATGACCAGCTGGTCGATGCCTGGGCCTTCAGCGGCTCCAAATATACGGCGCGGATCATCACCTTCGCCACGGCCGATCCCGACCCGGCCACCTATACGCCGGGCGACCTGGACGGCGGGGGAGCTTTCCATGCCACCAGCCTCGTGGTTCTCCAGCAGTACCTCGCCGGTAATATCGTCCACGGGGTGACGCCATTCACCCAGCCGTTGCTGGCGGCGGACCTCAACGGAGACGGGCTGGTGAATTCCACGGATCTCGTGCTTCTGGCCGACGGCATCGCGGAAAACTGACCATCCCGCACCCTGTCCTGCCCTTCTCTCTGCCGGGGCTGTTGCTGTGGGTGTGCCCTGAACCCGTGCCACCCGTAACCATGCCCGGCGGTGTCCATAGAGAAGAAGCAATCACGGTTACAGCTTTTTTCCGACGCCGCCTCCATATCTGAGCGGGTACCTGACATACGCCGGCGACAACCATCACCGACGAGAATGGACCTATTCCTTGAAATGGGATAAACCCATCATTTGGTTGCCCGTGCCGCTCGCCGCCGGCCATGCCGACAGGCTGGCCGGATTGCGCGAATTACGCGGAGGTCTGACGGATTGGCCAGCGGCGGCGTTCCCGCAAGTCGACCGTCACGACCGGCCTTCCCGTCGGCCAATGGACCAGTCTTATCCGCAGCAATACCATTATCGTAGATTATCAGGAAACAACCGTGAAAATATGCCGACAAGCCCAAAAACAAATTTGGCCGGGAGGTGGCGCATGGAAATCGGTCGACTCGGTGGCAGGCTTCCCAGTCCGCCCGATCCCGAATCAAAAGTGGAGCGGCTTTCCACAGAGGCATCAGCGCAGCCGCAACCTCCGCGCGGCGAGCTGACTCCCGACAGCCCACAGCCGCAAGCTGCACCGGCCGGATCCCAGGCGAAGCTCGGCGATACCCTGATCACGACGCAGATGATGAAACTGCATCTGGGATCCCTGGTTGAGGGGGGCAATGCTACGCCGGCGCCCCCCAAAAAGCCGTGGTCGCCCCCGGAAATCTACGCCCTGCCCGATTCCACGACAGGCGTCCGCTTCGTGGACGCGGACGGCAAGCCGGTGTCCGCTCCGCCCGGCACCAAAGTATACCCGGGCGGGGAATTGCCTTATCTGGCCGAGGATCCGTGGGGCAATCCCATCTATTCCCCTTATCCGCCGCCGGGCAAGGCACCGGCCGAGTGGCCGCCCGACTCGGGCAAGCGGTTTCAGCCACCCGAGATGTTCGCCCAGCCCAAGCCGGGGGGAGGTTTCGAGTTTGTGGACAAGGATGGGAATCCCATACCCAACACCCCTCCCGGCACCAAAATCCATGCAGCCGGGGAAGAGTCTTACCCGGCCACCGATCCGTGGGGCAATCCGGTCTATTCCCTCCATCCGCCTCCGGGCCGGGCCCCGTCCGAGTGGCCGCCCGGTTCGGGCAAGGCTTTTCAGCCGCCCGAGATGTTCGCCCAGCCCAAGGCGGGAGGCGGATTCGAGTTTGTGGACAAGGGTGGGAATCCGGTGTCCCCCCCGCCCGGCACCAAAATCCATGCAGCCGGGGAAGAGTCTTACCCGGCCACCGATCCGTGGGGCAACCCCATCTATACGACTTATCCGCCGCCGGGCAAAGCTCCGTCCGAGTGGCCGCCTCTTTCGGGCAACGCCTTTCAGCCGCCCCAGATGTTCGCCCAGCCCAAGTCGGGGGGCGGGTTCGACTTTGTGGACAAGGATGGAAATCCGGTGTCCCCCCCGCCCGGCACCAAAATCCATGCAGCCGGGGAAGAGTCTTACCCGGCCACCGATCCGTGGGGCAACCCGGTCTATTCCCTCCATCCGCCCCCGGGCAAGGCGCCGGCCGAGTGGCCGCCCGGTTCGGGCGTGCGGTATCAACCGCCCGAGATGTTCGCCCAGCCCAAACCGGGGGGCGGATTCGAGTTTGTGGACAAGGATGGGAATCCGGTGCCCCCCCCGCCTGGCACCAAAATCCATATAGCCGGAGAAGAGCCTTATCCGGCCACCGATCCGTGGGGCAACCCGATTTATTCCTTTTTTCCGCCACCGGGCGAGGCACCGGTCGAGTGGCCGCCCGGTTCGGGTGTGCGGTATCAACCGCCCGAGATATTCGCCCAGCCCAAGCCGGGGGGAGGTTTCGAGTTTGTGGACGCGGACGGCAATCCGGTGACCCCGCCGCCCGGCACCAAAAGCCATGGGGCCGGGGAAGAATCCTACCCGGCCACCGATCCGTGGGGCAACCCCATCTATTCCCTCTTTCCGCCACCGGGCAAGGCGCCGGCCGAGTGGCCGCCCGGTTCGGGCAAGACCTTTCAGCCGCCCGAGATGTTCGCCCAGCCCAAGCCGGGGGGAGGTTTCGAATTTGTGGACCGGGATGGGAATCCGGTGCCCACACCGCCCGGCACCCAGGTACACGTGGCCGGGGAAGAATCTTACCCGGCCACCGATCCGTGGGGCAACCCGGTCTATTCCCTCTACCCGCCACCGGGCAGGGCGCCCAAATTCTGGCCGCCCGGATAAGGCGGTCGAAAAGTATAGAGTCTCAGTCTCACCATCAGAAAGAAAAGCAGGAACGAACCGGCCAATCCTTGCATCCACTGTACAACCGGTTGTGCCGCTGGTGCAATCCGGCTCATTGGGCGATCTCTTCTGCGACCGCATGGTTCGCCGTGATCTCGACCCGGCACCGTTTCGGAGGCGTTCCGTGACATGAAACCAGGGGTCATACAACAGCCGGAGATGTCACCGGACGGAAAAATGTACCTCCGCGCACCCCAGGATCGCATAAAACCAGCGGGGGATACCCCTGCCGCGGACGGAATGCTGACCGGTGGCCCGAAGCCGAAACCTTCGTGCAACCTTCACCCCATGCCGCCCGTATATTAAAATTCATGCAACACATGCCGCCATGATATCCATTTTAACCATCTCCGGAGGTTCCCTGTGAAACAGATCCTGTGTCTTTTCATTCTGTTGTCAGCGCCGGGCACATTGCTCGCCGCGGCCGACGCACCCCTGTGGCTGCGCTATCCGGCCATTTCACCCGACGGATCCACCATCGTGTTTTCCTACCAGGACGACATCTACACGGTGCCGGCGACGGGGGGCACGGCCGTCCCCCTGACCATGAATCCCGCCTATGACTTCAGTCCCGTATGGTCCCCCGACGGAAAGCACATCGCCTTCGCCTCGGACCGCTACGGCAATTTCGACATCTTCGTCATGCCGGCCGAGGGGGGCGCCCCCACCCGCCTCACCTTCCACTCGGCGGCCCAGGTCCCCAACAGCTTCACCCCGGACGGCCAATACGTCGTGTTCAGCGCCGCCATGCTCGACGACTACAAAAACGTGCAGTTCCCCTCGGGCATCCTCTCGGAGCTGTACCGGGTGCCCGTCACCGGCGGCCGCGTGGAACAGATCCTCACCACGCCGGCCGAGGAGGCCAAGTACGATCCCGCCGGCACGCGCATCGTCTACCAGGACCGCAAGGGCTACGAGAACGTGTGGCGCAAGCATCACACCTCTGCCGTAACCCGTGACATCTGGGTTTATGACACCGCCACCGGCAAGCACTCCATGTTCACCCGATTCGAAGGCGAGGATCGCTCGCCTTCGTTCAGCCCGGACGGCACGCAGCTCTATTTCCTCAGCGAGCGGGCCGGTTCATTCAACGTGTTCACGGCCCCCCTCGATACCCCGGAGACGGTTCGCCAGCTCACTTCCTTCAAGCATCATCCCGTCCGTTGTCTGACGGTGGCCGGTGACGGCACCCTCTGCTTCGGCTATGACGGCGAAATCTACACCCTGCCGCCCGGCGCCGAACCCGTCAAGGTGAATGTCGCCATCCACGCCGATCTGAAGGAGAACCCCGTGGAGTTCATGCGCCTGTCCAAGGACGCCACGGAAATGGACGTATCGCCCGACGGCAAGGAAGTGGCCTTCATCGTCCGCGGCGAGGTGTTCGTCACCGCCGTGGATTACGCCACCACCAAGCGGATCACCTCCACGCCCCAGCAGGAGCGCTCCGTCAGCTTCAGCCCCGACGGCAAGGCCCTGCTCTACGCCTCGGAACGGAACGGCAGCTGGAACCTGTACCAGACCAGACGGGTGAATGACGATGAACTGACCTTCGCCAACTCCACCCTGCTGCAGGAGGAACCCATTCTGGAAATCCCCGAAGAGACCTTCCAGCCGGCCTGGTCGCCCGACGGCAAGGAGGTGGCCTTCCTGTACGAACGGACCACCCTGAAGGTCATCAACCTGGACTCAAAGGAGATCCGGACCATCCTGCCGGCCAGGTACAATTACTCCTACCGGGACGGCGACCAGTGGTTCGACTGGTCACCCGACGGCAAATGGTTCCTGGTCCATTTCATGAGCGAGGGCCGCTGGTCCTACGAAGCCGGCCTGGTGTCGGCCTCCGGCGACCAGAAGCTTATCAACCTGACCAACAGCGGCTATGAGGATTACCAGCCCCGCTGGATGATGGACGGCCAGATGATGGTGTGGGCCACGGACCGTTACGGCCTGCGCAACCACGGCGGATCCGGGCGGGAAATGGACGTGTTCGGCATGTTCTTCACCCGGGAGGCCTTTGACCGCTTCCGGCTGAGCGAGGAGGAATACGCGCTCCTCAAGGAAAAGGAGAAAAAGGAAAAAGAGGAGAAGGCCAAAAAGGGGAAAGAGGAAACGGCGGACGACAAGGATAACAAGGACGGGAAGAAAGCCGAAGGAAAAGACTCTGACAAGGAAAAGAAAACAATCGAGCCGCTGGAGATCGATCTCCAGAACATCGAGGACCGGAAGGTGCGCCTGACCATCCATTCGTCCGACCTGGCCGCCGCCGTGATGGACAAAGAGGGCGAAAAGCTCTACTACCTGAGCCGCTTCGAGAAAGGGCACGACCTGTGGGTCCACGACCTGCGCAAGAACGAGACCAGGCTGCTGGTCAAGCTGAACGGCCGCGGCGGGAGCCTGGTGATGGCCAAGGATGGCAAGACCCTGTTCGTCTTGTCCGGCGGCCAGATGGCCAAAATCACCGTGGCCGACGGCAAGCGCAAGCCCGTGGCGTACAGCGCCGAGTTCGAGCTGAACAAGGCGGTGGAACGCGCCTACATGTTCGAGCACGTCTGGCGCCAGGTAAAGAAAAAATTCTATGATCCCCAGCTGCACGGCGTGGACTGGGACTTCTACAAGCAGGCATACGTCAGATTTCTGCCGTTCATCAACAACAACTACGATTTCGCCGAAATGCTCAGCGAGATGCTGGGCGAGCTGAACGGCTCCCACACCGGCTCGGGCCACCGCCCCCGCTTCCCCGACGGCGACGAGACGGCCAGCCTCGGCGTCTTTTTCGACGGCGGATACGCCGGTGACGGCCTGAAAGTCGTCGAGATCATGGACAAAAGCCCGCTGATCAGCGCCGACAGCCGGATCGCCCCGGGCGTCGTCATCGAGAAGATCGACGGCGAAGCCATCACCGCCGGCACGAGCCACTTCCCGCTCCTCAACCGCAAGGCGGGCAAGCCCGTGCGGCTGTCCCTGCTCGATCCGGAGAAGGATGAGCGCTGGGAAGAGGTGGTCAAGCCCATCAGCCAGGGGCAGGAAAACCAGCTGCTGTACGAGCGGTGGGTGGAATCCCGGCGCGAGGAGACGGAACGGCTGTCCAAGGGGCGGCTCGGTTACATTCATGTCCGCAGCATGAGCGGCTCCAGCTTCCGTGACACGTTCGAAGAGCTGTTCGGCCGTTACACCACCAGGGAAGCCATCGTGGTGGACACCCGCTTCAACGGCGGCGGCAACCTGGTGGAGGAACTGACCACCCTGCTCAGCGGTAAGCAGTACCTGACCAACATCCCCCGCGGCCAGTTGGTGGGCATCAAGCCCGAGGACCGCTGGACCAAGCCGTCCATCGTCATCATCAGCGAAAGCAACTACTCCGACGCCCACGGCTTCCCCTACGGCTATAAAACCCTCGGTATCGGCGAGCTGGTGGGTATGCCGGTGCCGGGCACCATGACCTCCGTCTGGTGGGAGACCCTGCAGGACGAAACGGTGTACTTCGGGATTCCCCAGGTGGGCAAGTACGACCTGAACGGCCACTATCTGGAAAACCAGCAACTGGAGCCGGACCATCGCGTCCCCAACGACTACGACATGCTGGCCCGGGGCCGGGACCAGCAGCTGGAGAAGGCGGTGGAGATCCTGCTGAATCAGCTCGACGGTCAGTAAGCCCCGGCCTTCGTAAATTCGTCACGGCCGTGTCGCCCGGGATTGCCGGCGCCGCGGCCGTGCTTTTTTCCACGTCTTCCCCCTCGTTTCCCGCAAACTCCGCCTGGCCCCGCCCGTGCCATCCGTATGCGGCGCCCTGCCCCGCCGGCCGGACGATGGCGGCCCGTTGGCCAACGTCTCGCGACCGGCATGGTGTCGGATAAACCCGGGATTCCCTCGTCCTCGGCCCCGGCACGCGACCACGGCTGCTGCGACAAAGGTCAGGCGCAGTGGGGGGGATGACAACACTCGCTACGGATTATTTTTTGCGGGCCAGCAGGTGAACCAGCCGCTCGCGGGTGGCCGTCCATTCGTTGATAGCGTCTGTTTCTTCCAGCCGCAGGATTTCGAAACCTTCGAATGCCCGCCGCAGCCCGGCGGAGTCCAGATGTCCGACACACAGCAGCATATCATCGGCGGATTCCCGGCCGGCATAGGACGTGTAGACCACATATCCTCCCGGGCACAGGGATTCACGCAGCCGCTTCATGTATCGGCCGTTCTCGAGAGGCACCGGCGCGTAGATGAGCACCACCAGATCCCAGCACTCATGGCCGTAGTTGAAATCCGACACGGACTGGCAGGCGGCCGTCATTTTCACCCCCGCCTGGCGGGCGTTGATGCGGGCCAGATGCAGGGCCTTCTCCGAGATGTCGAATCCCGTGACCTCCCAGCCGTTACGGGCCAGATAGACGGCATTCCGCCCCTGTCCCATGGCCACATCCAGCGCCCGTCCCGTGGCCATGGACGGGGCCACCTCCATCAGAAACGCGTTGGGCGCCGTGGGATAATCAGCGGTATCGGCACCGTACAGTCGGTCATACAAAACACGCTGTTTCTGCCGGTTCACCCAGCGCCACGCCTCCGGGCCGTACATCACGGCCAGCAGGCCCATCAGGCCCAGCAGCCCGACAACGGCCGCCTTCCGGCGCCGGTGGCGGGCAGATGGAGGGGGAATGAGCAGATGTATTTCCGTATTGTCTCGCATAGGGACGTATTCTTCCTGTGATGGGGGGAACCCCTGACTTCTGCCTGACTCCGTCCCCTGGTGCGATTTCGTTATCCCATCCTGGCATCGCCTGCGGGACAGCTGGCAATGAATTGTACCAATACGGTTTTTGGACAATAATGTTTCATTGTCCGGGGCTGCAGGATCACACATTTTATGAACAGCGCCACAGGGTGATGGACGGGTGGTATTTCTGCCGGCGACCCGCGAAACCCGACTTCATGGCCGGAACGCGATGCCCGGCCGATTCATGATGAACTTGACAGACCCCTCGGGCTGCCGTATGCTGATGTGTCGGACAGTCGCGTTTTGACGCCTCTAGACGTCATGTGACCATCTCCTGTTTCAGTCCGTTGGGCCTGGCCCGGGGAATCTGATTTTGACGAAAAAACGCACATTACCCAGCCAGAACCGTTCAGAAACGGCAGCCCTCACCGCCGCCATCCTGGAGAGCATCTCCGACGGCGTATTCACCGTCGACGGCGAGTGGCGCATCACCTCTTTCAACCGCGCCGCCGAAGAGATCACCGGCATCCCCCGCCGCGAAGCCATAGGGCGCCGCTGCTCGGAGGTCTTCCGCTCCAGCATGTGCGAGGCGGACTGCGCCTTGCGGGCAACCCTCAGCTCGGGCAAACCCATCATCAACAAACCCTGTTTCATCATCAACGCCGAAGGGCAGCGCATCCCCATCAGCGTGTCCACGGCCGTGCTGCGCGACGAGCACGGCACCGTGGTGGGCGGCGCGGAGACCTTCCGCGACCTGAGTGAAGTGGAAGAACTGCGCAAGGAACTGGCCGGTCGTTTCCAGATCGGCGACCTGGTGAGCCGCAGCCCATCCATGCGCCGGATCTTCGAGGTTCTGCCGGCGGTGGCGGCCAGCGTCAGCAACGTGCTGATCCTGGGCGAAACGGGCACGGGCAAGGAGTTGCTGGCCCGCGCCATCCACAACGAGAGTCTCCGCCGCGAGGGGCCCTTCATCGCCGTCAACTGCGGCGCCCTGCCCGATACCCTGCTCGAATCGGAGCTCTTCGGCTACAAACCCGGGGCCTTCACGGGTGCCGAGCGGGACAAACCGGGGCGCTTCGCCCTGGCCCGCGGCGGCACCCTGTTTCTGGACGAAATCGGCGAGATCAGTCCGGCCCTGCAGGTCCGCCTCCTGCGGGTGCTGCAGGACAAGGTCTTCGAGCCCCTGGGCGCTACCCGCTCCGAATCCACCGACGCGCGGATCATCACCGCCACCAACCAGGATCTGTCCGAACTCGTAAAAAAGGGCTCTTTCCGGGAAGATCTCTTTTACCGCATCCACGTGGTGTCCCTGGAACTGCCGCCTTTGCGGCGCCGCAAGGAGGACATCCCCCTGCTGGTGGAACACTTCATCGCCCGCTTCAACCGCCTGCAGCACAAGACCGTCACCGGGATCACCTCCGAGGTGATGTCCCTGCTTATGGCGCACGACTGGCCGGGCAACATCCGCGAGCTGGAAAACCTGGTGGAGCGCGCTTTCGTGCTCTGTCATGAGGGCGTCATCCGCAGCGGGCATCTGCCGGAGCATTTCTCTCCCCGCCTGTCGGCGCGGGAGAGCCGCGGCAAGATGTACTCGGTGAAGCGGACTCTCGAGGCCCAGGTCATCCGGGACGCCCTGAAACGGCATCAGTACAACCGCGCCGCTGCCGCGCGGGACCTGGGCATTCACAAGAGCACCCTTTTCCGCAAGATCAAGGCCCTGGGCATCGAATTGCCGGAGCGGGACGGACGTCACAAATAGTCGCCTGACCGCTATGGTTCACCCGTCATATATTTGCATTATCGCTACTGTGTTCCCTCCTGACCTACCGGTTGCTTGAACTTGTATCCATTTAATTTACTTTAGTTTAGATTCCCCTGCAGTGGTCTGCTTGCTCATTGGCACTCACTTTGCAATCTGTACGTTCGAGGAGAGACCGATGAACGTCGCCCTGACCGTCTGGAACGAACGAATTTCCCCGGTATTCGATGTGTCGCGCACCGTTTGGCTGGCCCATGTCGACCAGGGGAACGTTCTGGACCGGCAGGAACTGGAATTACCCGGCGGCGACGCCTACGGCAAAATGGATGCGCTGCTCCAGGCGGGCGTGGATCTGCTCATCTGCGGCGCCATCAGCCGGCCGGTGGAAGGCTATGCCCTGTCCCGCGGACTGGGCATCATCCCCTTCACCGCCGGCGAGGCCGGGCGGATCCTGTCGGCCTACCTGGATGGTTCGCTGCAGCAGCCCGACTATCGCATGCCCGGCTGCCGGCGGAGACGCTTCCAGGGCGGCGGCATGTGCCGGGGCCGCGGCCGGGGGCGGCATATCGGTCGCTGAATTCAGCTACAAAAGGAGAAGAAGCATGCCCCAACGAGACGGCACCGGACCACAGGGCCAGGGACCGGGCACCGGTCGCGGACAAGGTCCGTGTGGCCAGAATGACAAAAAGAAGGAAAAACCCGGGCGCGGCACCGGCCGCGGCCAGGGACGGGGTCAGGGCGCCGGACGCGGCCAGGGCAAAGGCACCGGCCGCGGTCGCGGACGCTCTGACAATCAGCCATAACATCCAGGGAGGTGACGACCATGCCATATGGAGACAGAACAGGACCCCGGGGAATGGGGCCCATGACCGGGCGCGGACTCGGTTTTTGTGCCGGTTATGACGTGCCGGGCTACATTCAGGGGGGCTACGGGCCCCGCATGGGCGGCGGATTCGGCTGGGGTCGCGGTTACGGCCGCGGACGAGGCTGGCGTCATGGCTACCATGCCACCGGCCAGCCGGGCTGGATGCGTTACGGGCTGCCCTACGGCGCCCCCTACGCCCCGCCCACCCCTCCGACCCCCGAGGACGAAAAGCAGTTTCTCGAGCAGCAGGCCCGCAACCTGCAATCGGAACTGGACAGCATCAAGCAACGACTGAACACGCTGGAAAAATCCGCACCGGAGAAGAAGTAGCCGGTGAAGCGGGCGCCGGTGCCGGTCACCGGCGCTCCTTCGCCGCCGACGCACACGCCAATGGAGGAAGGATATGAAACTTGCCATCACCGCTGCGGGAGACGATCTGCAGGCCCCGCTGGACCCGCGCTTCGGCCGGGCGGCCCGATTCATCCTGTACGATACGGAGACCAAAGAATTTGACGTGGTGGATAATGCGCAAAACCTGAACGCCCCCCAGGGGGCGGGGGTGCAATCCGCCGAAACCGTTTCCCGCCTCGGCGCGGAATGCCTGCTGACCGGTCACTGCGGCCCCAAGGCCTTCCGCACCCTGACCGCCGCGGGCATCCGCATCTACACCGGCCTGTCCGGATCAGTCGCCGACGCCATTCACCGCTACGAATCCGGCCAGCTGGAGGCGGCGGCCGACGCCGATGTGGAGGGTCACTGGCAATGAAGATCGCCATCGCCTCGGGCAAGGGGGGTACCGGCAAGACCACCGTGGCGGTGAATCTCGCCCTGTCCCTCCCTGGGCCGGTCCAGTTGCTGGATTGTGACGTGGAGGAGCCCAACTGCCACCTCTTTCTCAAACCCGACATTCAGCGCCAGGAGGCCGTGGGGGTTCCGGTGCCGGTGGTGGATCCGGAATTGTGCGATCTCTGCGGCGAGTGCGGGCGGATCTGCCAATTCAACGCCATCGTCGCCCTGAAAACCCGGCCGCTGGTCTTCCCCGAGCTGTGTCACGGTTGCGGCGGCTGCCACCGGATATGCCCCCGGGAAGCCATCCATGAGGAGAACCGGCCCATCGGTGACCTCATTTTCGGGCACCGCGACGGTGTGACGTTCGTGCAGGGCCGCCTGCAAATCGGCCAGGCCATGTCTCCACCGCTCATCCGGGCCGTAAAGAAGGCGGCCGACAGCGACGCGCTCTGCATCATCGACAGCCCGCCGGGGACCACCTGCCCGGTCATCACCGCCATCCGGGACTCGGATTACGTGGTCCTGGTCACCGAGCCCACACCCTTCGGGCTCCACGATCTGCGCCTGGCCGTCGAAACCTGCCGGGCGCTTGGCCTGCCCTGCGGTGTCGTCATCAACCGTTGCGACAGCGGCGACGAACGGGTGACCGCCTATTGCCGTGATGAAGCGATCCCGGTCCTGCTGGAAATTCCCGACGACCGGCGCATCGCCGAAGCCTATTCCCGGGGCACACCGGCCGTGGACGTCCTGCCGGAACTCCGCCGGGAATTTCAGCGCCTCATGAAAAATATCCGTGACCGGATCGCCGGAACGCCAACCCCCACAAGGTGAGGAAGATATGCCCACATATGAGTACGAATGCCAGCAGTGCGGCCATCGGCTGGAAGAGTTTCAGTCCATCACCGCACCGCCCCTGACGGAATGTCCGCAATGCCACGGCCGGCTGACCCGGCTGATCGGCACCGGTTCATGCGTCATGTTCTCCCCGGGGGAGCGCCGGGGCGCCACGGATCGTCCGGCCCCCGGCGGCAGCTGTTCGTATGCGGATACCGGCCGGACCTGCTGCGGCCGGAAAGAACCTTGTCACGACTGAACCGGACGGCCGACAAACGGGCCCCCGCGTGAACCCCGCCGCCGTCTCCGAGCGTTGAGTACAGGAGCCACACGTGCCAGAAAACGATTGTCAGGAAATCGTCATTATCAGCGGCAAGGGCGGCACCGGCAAGACCAGCCTGGTGGCCGCCCTGGCGGTTCACTTCGGATCCGCCATCCTGGTGGATTGCGATGTGGATGCCGCCGACCTCCACCTGCTGTTGTCACCCGAAATCCGGGAGAAACATGAATTCTTCAGCGGGCATGAAGCCGAAATCCACGCCGCCCACTGCACCGGCTGCGGCTCCTGCCACAACCTGTGCCGCTTCGGGGCCATCCGTCCGGAAGTCACCGGACACGGACGGCACATTTTCGCCATCGATCCCCTGGCCTGCGAAGGCTGCCGGGTCTGCGTGGAATTTTGCCCCGTCGGGGCCATCGCTTTCCCGGAACGCCGCTGCGGTGAATGGTACATCTCCACCACCCGCAGCGGTCCCATGGTCCATGCCCGGCTGGACATCGCCGCCGAGAATTCGGGCAAGCTCGTCTCCACCATCCGCCGCGAAGCCCGCCGTTTGGCCCTGGAAAACCGCCAGCGCCTGATCCTGGTGGACGGCCCGCCGGGAATCGGCTGTCCCGTCATCGCCTCCCTGACCGGGGCCAGCCTGGTGATCATCGTCACCGAGCCCACCGTCGCCGGCGAACACGACCTGGAGCGGGTCATGGCCTTGTGTCGGCATTTCTCCATCCCGGCGGCCGTCTGTCTGAACAAATGGGACCTCAACCCGGATATGGCCCAGCGGATGGAACAGGGCGCCAGCCAAAAGGGTGCCGGCCTGCTGGGCCGCATCCGCTACGACCCGGAGGTCACCCGGGCCCAGTTGCGGGCCCTGACCGCCATCGAGCACGGCTGCCCGGCCGGGACCGACATGGCCCGCATCAGTGAAAATCTGGTGCACCTGGGCCGCCACTACGGCATCGCCATCTGAATACCCTGCCCGCCGGAAACATGCCCGGCAGGCGGGTCTGCACTTTATGCATAGGAGGAACCATGCGCATCGCCATTCCCGTCGCCAACGGAAAATTGTGCGCCCATTTCGGACACTGTGAATCGTTCGCCCTGCTCGATGTGGATCTGGAAAACAAATCGTTCACCAACGCCTCGTCCGTCGAAGCCCCACCCCACCAGCCAGGCCTGCTGCCGCCGTGGCTGGCCCAGCGGGGTGTCCACATGGTCATCGCCGGCGGCATGGGCTTCCGGGCCCAGCAGCTGTTCACCGCCCAGGGGATCGAGGTGCTGGTGGGCGCCCCGCCGGAAGCCCCGGCGGCCATCGTTCAGGCCTGGCTCGACGGCCGCCTGCAGCTGGGCGACAACCTGTGTGATCATTGATCCGTCCCGGCGAGGCGGCGGTGGCGGTCCGCCACATGCCGCCGCCCGTCCTGTTGGACGTTCGGCCGGCTCAATTAACCGGGCTGCGGCCGTCTAAACAGTTGATTATCCGCCGAATGACGTGCTATACTCTCGCCAAATACACCACCAGGCTGAGGATAGCCGTATGGATTCAAAATCTTACAGCGACAAGGTCTATGTGATCAAAAAGGCGGGACCTGCCGCCGCCTCCTCCGTCGCGGAGCACATCGCCCGCTGGATCAGTCCGCGCCCCAACGGTCTGCGGATCGATCGCTTCATCGATCTCACCTTCACCAACATCAATTACCTGCATGTGCATGCCGTCGGCGACCAGGAATCGGGGGAACGCGTGCTGTATGTGGGCGCCATCGGCTATCCGGTGCTCATCCAGGCTCCCTTTATCTCTCTGTCCGCCAACGAGTTTCGCTTCCCCAGCAAGAACATCGACCAGAACATCCGCTTCGTGGCCGAGGAAATCATCGACAAGTGCCGCTTCATCGCCCTGAACGAGGAAACCTACGCCTTCATCAACAATCAGAAAATGCCCCTCTATCCCGGCAAGTCGGAAGCTTCACGGCGCATCGCCGCCGATTTCGCTACGGTCAAGGACAAGCTGCCGTTCCGCTGCAATGCCTGCCGCAAGATCCTGTGGGTGAACTACCGGAAGGTGTCCGGCAAGCCTTCGGCCGGACGTTGTCCCGGTTGCCAGAATTACATGTCCATCGCCTATCCCGACGGCTTCGATCCGGATCTGGGCCGTTATCACTCCGGTCCCAAAACGGGGGGCGAATTCGCTGAAGAGCTCCTGCTGGCCGGAACAGGCGAATACCAGCGGGCCGACACGGGCCGGGGGCCCATCGATCAGGGCCGCTCGCCCCTGCCGGCGGCGCCCTCGTCTCCCCCCGCCGGCACGGCCGAGCGGAAATCCGTGGATCTCCAGCTGGGTGATGACTTTTTCGACGGCCTGGTCCCCCAGACCGCGGGACAACTGTCGGAGACGGCGCCCGGCGCAGACAGGCCCGCCGCCCCCACCGCCGATGCCTTCGACGCTGATTTTCCGGCGGAATCATCCCTGCCCCCTGTGGAAGCATACGACGAATCCCTGCCCGCCGATGAGGCCGCCGAGGATCTCGGGCTCGACGACGATTATTTCAAGGACATCATCCCTGAAACCATGACCCCGCTGGAACAGGATATTCCCATTACCACCCGGGAAGAACCCCCGGCCGCCCCGGCCGACGGGGGGGCGGTGATCCATGACGCCGAGCGGGGACCGGCCCCGGGCGAAGGGTTTTCGCCACGCACCTGCCATGTGTGCGGAGCGGTGGTGGGCAGCGAAAAAATATGCCCCAACTGCCTGGCCGAGCAGCTCCCCGATCTGGGCGGAATGAAGGAGATCGATATGCCGGGCGACAGCTCCGGCGTCGAGATCCGCCTCAAGGACGAGGTGACCCAAGAGCGTGCGGCGCAGGATACGGATCCGGAAACCGCCGCCCGGATTGCCCGGGAAAAATCCGGTGAGCTCTCGGCGGATTTGCCCTACTGGGAACAGAAAATATGGCAGGTGAAGGTAGATGGCGAGGTCTTCGACAATCTCGATTTTCAGACCATCGAGCAGTGGATTCTGGACCGCAGTCTGGTGGAAACGGACCTGATCCGCAAGGGGGAGGGGAAATGGGCCGAAGTCGGCAGCGTCCCCTACTTCAAGAACTCCTTTCGCATCGTTCAGGAAACCATCCGCTCCGGCCAGACCGACGCCATGACCAGTTTCCAGCCCGCCTCCCATGGGCAGCGCATCCTGGCGGCCTTCATCGACCTCATCATCGTCTTCTTCCTGTTCTGGATCGGCACCATCATTTACGCCCTGCCCATGATGTTCAGCATGCAGGTCACCATCTGGGACGCCATCATGTTTTTCATCGGCCCCCACTTCATGTTTCCGTTCCTGTATCTCAGCGTCTCCAACGGCATCTGGGGTCGTTCCGTGGGCAAGCTGGTCTTCAAGCTGGCGGTCATTTCGCCGGATCAGAAAACCATCGGTCTCTTCCGCGGCATGGTGCGCACCCTGTTCAGCTGGGGGTTCATGGTGTCTTTCTTTACCGGAAAGCACCAGAGTCTCGGCGACCTCATCGCCGGCAGTTACGTCATCCAGGCAAACTGACGCCTGCCCTGCACCGCCCCAGACACCCGTGCGCCGCCGGGTTTCTCTGCCGGATATTCGGGCGCCCTGGCACCGGCCCGGGGGTGCACCGCGCCTGCCCGCCGTCCGGTAACGGCCTCACTCGGCGCCGATATACTTCATCATGTGGGGCAGGGAGCGCTTGAAGCGGACCAGCTCTTTGAGGTCCGACGCCAGGAATGCATCGAAGGTATCGTGGAAATGGATCTGCCCGTCATGCAGGAAGGCGACCTTGTCGGCCACGAACTGGGCACATTTCAGGTCGTGGGTGACCACCACCGTGGTCACCCCCAGGTCCTTGTTCAGATCGCGGATCAGGCGGCTGATGAGCTTGCCGGTGATGGTATCCACACCGGTGGTCGGTTCGTCATAGAGGATGGCCCGCGGATCGGCGGCGATGGCCCGGGCGATGGCCACCCGCTTCTTCATGCCCGAACTGATCTCGCCGGGCATCAGATCGGCGATTTTTTCCAATCCCAGACGCTGCAGGATGGACATGACCTTCTCTTCCGCGGCTTCGTCGCTGATCTGCCTGTCTTCGGCAAAGGGGAAGGCCACGTTCTCGAAGACCGACAGGGAGTCGAACAGGGCCCCGGACTGAAATACGTAGGAAAATCTGCGCCGCAGGCCGATGAGCTCGTTTTCGGGAAGGGTGGTGATATCCCGCCCGTCGATGAAGACGGCGCCCGAATCGGGCGGCATGAGCCCGGTAACGATAAGCAGGGTGACGCTCTTGCCGATGCCACTGCGGCCGAGGATGATGAGAGACTCCCCTTCCTCGATCTCCAGATTGACGCCCTTGAGCACCTTGTTGCTGCCAAAGCTCTTGTAAACGTCACGCAGTTCGATGAGAGGCATGCCGGACCACTACTGGTTTCTGATTTTCCTGAACTCCTCGGTCAGCAGGGGCACCACCTTGAACAGGTCGCCCACGATACCGTAATCGGCCACCTTGAAGATGGGTGCGTCGGGGTCCTTGTTGATGGCCACGATATACTTGGAGGAGGACATCCCGGCCAGATGCTGGATGGCCCCGGAAATGCCCACCGCGATGTACAGGGTGGGCGAAACCGTCTTGCCCGTCTGGCCGACCTGTTTCTGATGATCCACCCAGCCGGCGTCCACGATGGCGCGGGAGGCGCCGGCGGCTGCGCCGGCGGCGTCGGCCAGCTGCTCGATGAGGGCATAATTCTCGGCTTCCTTGATGCCCCGGCCACCGGAAACGATGATGGTCGCCTCGGTGAGTTCCACCTTGCCGGCCTGGGATTCACGCACCTCGCGGATGCGGGCGCGCACGGCGCCGGGGTCCACCGTTTCCTGCACCGGAACGACCTCGGCGGCGCCGCCGCCGGTCTCGGCGGGGAACACATTGGGGCGCAATGAGACGAAGCCGGGCCGGCCGGCCAGTTTCACCGTCTGGAAGGCCTTGCCGGCGTAAATGGGCCGCTTGATGAGCATGTCTCCGCCGTCGACGGTGATGGCGGTGACATCCTGCACCACCGACCGCCGGAAGCGGGCCGCCACACCGGGCAACAGGTCCTTGCCGGTGGCTGTGGCCGCCGCCAGGACGTACGCCACTTCTTCCCGGCGCACCAGGCCTTCCAGGGTGCCGATCCAGAGCTCGCGGGACATGACATCCTCATCGAAGCTGACGTGGAAGATGCGGCCCGGCCCATACGCCTTCAGCTGTTCCAAGGAATCGACGGCGCCGAAGACCACGGCGTCCACCGTTGTCCCGAGCTTTTCAGCCAGGTGGCGGGCCGTCGTCAGTGTCTCCAGTGAACTTTTCCTGATTTTGCCGTTGCGGCTCTCGATATAAACCAAAAATCCTTGTGCCATGTCGCTATTCCTCCCTCAGATGACCTTGGCCTCACGGTGAAGCAGCTCCACCAGCCGGCGGACCTGCTCCTCGGGCTCCCCTTCCAGGATCTGGCCGGCCTGGCGCGGCGGCGGCAACTCCGCCTTGACCACTTCCCAGGACGGCTCCGCCTGCGGCTCCAGCCCCAGATCGGCCAGTGTCCGGGTATCCAGCGGTTTCTTCTTGGCCTGCATGATCCCCTTCAGGGAAGGATAGCGTGGTTCGTTCAACCCTTTCTGGGCCGAAATCACGGCCGGCAGGCGGCATTCCACCACCTCCTCGCCCCCCTCGATCTCGCGGTGGGCCGTCACGGTGTCGCCGTCCAGCTCCAGCTTGACGGCGATGGCCACCTGCGGCCAGCCGAGAATGTCCGCCACGAGGGCCGGCACCTGGTGATTGTCCTGGCCCACACCGTGCTTGCCGAAGAAGGCCAGATTCACCTGCTCCGCCGCCAGCGCCCCGGCCAGGGCCTCGGCCACGGCAAAGGGTTCATGGGGATCGATGGCCGGATCATGGATGAGCACGGCCCGGTCGGCGCCCATGGCCAATCCGTTGCGGATCACCTTGACGCTGTCCTCATTATCCACGCAGAACAGGATGACTTCGGCGTCTTCGTTCTTTTCCTTGATCCGGATGGCTTCCTCGATGGCATATTCATCGTACGGGCTGATGATGAACGATACATCGCCCCCCAGATCCACGGTTTTGCCGTCGCCGGCAATGCGGACGCGGGTCTCCGTGTCCGCCACCCGTTTCATACAAACTCCAATTTTCATAATCTCTCCTCCCGCAGTTCTGCGAACCCGTCTACACCGTATAGTGCTTGAACAGCAGCACGGCGTTGGTGCCGCCGAAACCGAACGAATTGGACAGCGCATAGCGGATGGTGGCTTTCCTGGCTTCGTTGGGGACGTAATCCAGGTCGCAATCGGGGTCCGGAACTTCGTAATTGATGGTGGGGGGAATCATCTGGTGGCGTACCGCCAGGGCGGTAATGGCACTCTCCAGCCCACCGGCCGCACCCAGCAGATGTCCCGTCATGGACTTGGTGGAACTGACGAGAAGATCGCGGGCATGATCCCCGAACACACGCTTGAGAGCCAGGGTCTCCAGCTTGTCGTTCAACGGCGTGGACGTGCCATGGGCATTGACGTAGTCCACCTGGTCGGGCGTGATGCCCGCATCGCGGATGGCGATCTCCATGGCCCGCTTGGCACCGTCGCCGTCGGGCGGCGGGGCGGTGATGTGATAGGCGTCGGCCGTCATGCCGTAGCCGACGATCTCGCCGAAGATGGTGGCGCCCCGCTGGCGGGCGTGCTCCAGCTCCTCCAGGATCAGGACACCGGAACCCTCGCCGACGACGAAACCATCCCGTTCCTTGTCGAAGGGCCGGCTGGCTCGCTGCGGATCGTCATTGCGGTCCGAAATGGCCTTCATGGCGGCAAACCCACCGATGCCCATGGGGGTGATGGCCGCCTCGGAACCGCCGGCGATCATGACGTCGGCGTCACCGCGCTGGATGATCTTGAACGAATCGCCGATACAATGCGACGACGAGGAACAGGCGGTGACCGCCGCGGAGTTGGGCCCCTTGGCGCCGTAGCGGATGGAGACCAGCCCCGAGGCCATATTGATGATGGTGGCTGGGATGAAAAACGGTGAAATGCGGCGGGGACCATGATTGAGCAGCTTGGTATGTTCCTCCTCGATGGTCCGGAAACCGCCGATGCCCGAGCCGATATAGACACCGACCCGTTCGCGATCCACATGGTCGAAATCCATCCCCGACTGCTCCACGGCGAATGATGTGGCCGCCAGGGCAAAATGGATAAACCGGTCGAATTTGCGGACCTCTTTCTTCTCCATATGCTCTTCGGGATTGAAATCCTTGACTTCGGCGGCAATACGCACCGGGTATTCGCCGGCATCAAACAGCGTGATGGTGGATGTTCCGCTGGTACCGGCCAGCAGGTTTTCCCAGCTTTTGCCGGTGCCCGTGCCCAGTGCCGACACGATTCCGATGCCCGTGACAACAACTCTGCGCTTGTCCAAGGTGCTCTCCTTTTAAAAAAATGGGGGGAAAAGGACAGACGCCTTTTCCCCACGAGTCCCGCAGTACAAACTTATTGCACTTTGCCCTTGATGTAATTGATGGCATCCTGAACGTTGGAGATTTTTTCGGCGTCTTCATCGGGAATTTCGATGTTGAAACCGTCTTCAAACGCCATCACCAACTCCACGGTGTCCAGCGAATCGGCACCCAGATCGTCGATAAAGGAAGCTTCGGCGGTCACGTCCTCTTCATTCACACCGAGACGCTCGACGATGATCTCCTTCACTTTGGCTTCGATGTCAGACATAATATCCTCCATTCTAGAAATTTTTACTACCGGATTGACTCACATATACATTCCGCCGTTGACGTTCAGCACATGCCCCGTGATGTACGAGGCCCCCTCGCCGGCCAGAAACAGGACGGCCTGGGCCACGTCCTCGGGCTGTCCCAGGCGGGGGATAGGCACATTGCGCAGCAGCTCTTCCCGGGCCTTTTCGCCCAGTTTGGCCGTCATGTCCGTTTCGATGAATCCCGGGGCGATGGCGTTGACGGTGATCCCCCGCGACGCCAGTTCCCGGGCCAGGGATTTGGTCAGGCCGATGACGCCGGCCTTGGAGGCACAATAATTGGCCTGGCCGGCGTTCCCCATCTGCCCGACCACCGAGGCGATGTTGATGATCCGTCCCTGCCGTTGCCTGATCATGGGCATGACCACGGCCTGGGCGCAGTAATAGGTGCCGTTGAGGTTCACGTCCAGCACCTGTTGCCACTGTTCCTTCTTCATGCGCATCACCAGACCGTCGCGTGTGATGCCGGCGTTGTTGACCAGGACGTCCACGGCACCGAAGTCGGTGACGATCTGCTTCATCACCTCTTCCACCTGCCCGGCGTCCATGACGTTGAGGACGTAAAACCGGACGTCACCATCGGCGGCGCCCAGGTCGCGCAGGAATTCCTCTCCGGCGGCGGCATCGATATCGCAGACGGCCACCCGGTATCCCGCATCCCGCAGGGCCCGGGCGCAGGCCGCCCCGATTCCCCGGGCGGCGCCGGTGACCACGGCCACTTTTCCGTTCATTGGCTCCCTCCTTGTCGCTAGTTCAGTTCCGCCACCGCCTGGCGGATCTCGGCCGGTTTTTCCACGGCCAGGATGCGGACGTCGCGGCGGATCTTCTTGATCATGCCGCTGAGCACGGTCTTGGGGCCGATCTCCACAAAGGTATCCACGCCTTCGGCCAGCAGCTTCTCCATGGACTGCTGCCAGCGCACCGCGGCCGTCACCTGCCGCACGAGGCTGTCGCGGGCGGCGTCGCCGGCGGTGATGACGTCGGCGTCGGCGTTGTTGACCAGCGGCCGCTGCAGATCCCGGAAAGCGATCTCGCCCAGGCGGCCGGCCAGTTTCTCGCGCGCCGGCACCATCAGCTCGCAATGGAACGGCGCGCTGACGGGCAACAGCACCGTCCGGCGGAAACCCTTCTCCCTGGCCTCTGCGATGGCCCGCTCCACCGCTTCCCGGTGACCGGCGATGACCACCTGACCGGGACAATTGATGTTGGCCGGCTGCAGGACCTGCCCCTGGCGGGCCGCGTCACAAATCTCTTCCACGGCCGGCAGGTCGGCGCCCAGCACGGCGGCCATGGCACCGACGCCCACCGGCACGGCCTCCTGCATGTAGCGCCCGCGCAGTCGGACCACGGCCACGGCATCGGCGAAGGCGATGGCTCCCGCGGCCACCAGGGCCGAATATTCACCGAGGCTGTGACCGGCCACAAAGTCGGGCCGCAGGCCTGCCTGCTCCAGCACGCGCAGCACAGCCACGCTGACCGTGAGGATGGCCGGCTGGGTGTTCTCCGTCAGGGTGAGCTGTTCCTCTGCCCCCGCAAAACACAGGTCGGACAACGGAAAGCCGAGAACGCGGTCCGCCTCCTGAAAGACGGCCTCGGCCACCGGGAATTCCTGCGCGGCCTCAAGGCCCATGCCTGAATACTGGGACGCCTGGCCGGGAAAAACAAATGCCGTTTTGCTCATGTGGCGCGGGTGATCCTTTCGTTACTTTCCGGAAATCAGTTCCTTGATCAGCTCCGACGCGATGACGTTGCGCTGGATCTGATTGGTGCCCTCGTAGATCTGGGTGATCTTGGCGTCGCGGAACATCTTCTCCACGGGGTAATCCTTCATGTAGCCGTAACCGCCCAGGATCTGGATGGCGTCCGTGGTCACTTTCATGGCCACGTCTGAAGCCAGCAGCTTGCACATGGACGAGAGCTTGGAGATGTTCTTGACGTCTCCCCGGTCGATGATCTGGGCCGTGTTGTAGATGAGCGCCCGAACCGACTCGATGGATGTGGCCATGTCGGCCAGCATGTGGGAGACGGCCTGGAACGAGCTCACCGGCTTGCCGAACTGGCGCCGCGTGTGGGCGTAATCCAGGGCATAGTCGAAGGCGCCCTGGGCGATGCCCAGCGCCTGGGCGGCCACGCCCGGCCGGGTGTAATCGAAGGTCTTCATGGTGACGATGAAGCCCATGCCCTCGCGCTTGATGACATTTTCGGCCGGGACCTGGCACTCGTCCATGACCACTTCCCGGGTCTCCGACGCCCGGATCCCCAGCTTGTTTTCCTTCTTGCCGAAGCCCATACCCGGAAAATCCTTTTCCACGATAAAGGCCGTGGCTCCGCGCGGCCCCTTGGTCTTGTCGGTCAGGGCGATGACGGTGTAGATGTCGGCCACCCCGCCGTTGGTGATCCACTGCTTGGTGCCGGTGATGTAATAGTGATCGCCATCGCGGCGGGCGACGGTCCGCATGCTGCCCACGTCGGAACCGGCGCCGCTCTCGGTGACACAGAACGCGGCCAGTTTTTCGCCGCTGGCGATGGCCGGCAGGTATTTTTTCTTCTGCTCCTCGGAACCCATCAGCAGCAGGGGATAGGCGCCCAGTCCGCAGGCGGCGTAGCTCACGGCCACCCCGCCGCAAACCCGGCTCAGCTCCTCGGTGACGATGCACAGGTCCAGGATGCCCCCGCCGTAACCGCCGTATTCTTCCGGAATATAAATACCGAAAAGGCCCGCTTCGGCCAGGACCTTCATGACGTCCCAGGGGAACTCCTCCTTTTCGTCCAGTTCGGCCCGGACGGGGACGATCACTTCCTCGGCGATCTTGCGGGTGAGATCGCGGATCTCCCGCTGTTCCTCGGTAAAAAAGAAATCCTGCATATCACTTACACCTCATGTTCTTGATGTTCGCGCATAAACTTGCCGATCTCCTCCTCGATACGCCGCGGCACCTGGTTGATGTGCAACTCCCGCACGAACAGGATGGCATTCTTGATGGCATGGGCGTTGGATCGCCCGTGGCCGATGATGACCGGATGCGGCACCCCGAGAAGGGGCGCGCCGCCATATTCACTGTAGTCGATCTTGGTTTTGAGACGCTGATAGGCGCTGCGACTGAGCAAAGCGCCCACCTGGGTGACCACGTTCCGCTTCAGCTCCGTCCGGATGAGATGCAGCAGGGCGCCGATGACCCCTTCCGTGATCTTGAGGGCGACATTGCCGGTGAATCCGTCACAGACTACGACGTCCACATCCCCCCCAAACACGTCCTTGCCTTCGACATTGCCGCAGAAATTGAGGGTCGAGGCCTTGAGCGCCTGGTGGACCTCCCTGGTGAGCTCGTTCCCCTTGATCTCCTCCTCACCGATGGAGAGCAAGGCCACCCGGGGCCGTTCCATGCCGAAAATGAGCTTGGAGTAAATGTGTCCCATGATGGCGAACTGTTCCAGATGCAATGGCTTGCAGTCCACATTGGCGCCGACGTCGATGACGATGGTGGGGGCCTTGATGGTGGGAAAGGCGGTGGCCAGTGCCGGCCGGTCGACCCCCTTGCACGTTCCGTACAGGAGCTTGGAGAGAGCCATGCAGGCGCCCGTATTGCCGGCGGTGATAAATCCCTGGGCCCGCCCGTCCTTGACCAGATCCATGGCCACCCGCATGGAGGCTTTCCGCTTTTTGCGGATGGCGTGAACGGGATGCTCCATCATGCCGATGCATTCATCCGTATGGATCACGTCCAGGGGCAGACCGTCGGCCTTGTACGTGGACAGCTCCGGGCGGATGCGCTCTTCGTGACCTACCAGGATCACCCGGGCGTTCGGGTGTTCACGCAAAAACCGGACGGCGCCTTCCACCTCGGGTGCCGGGTGGGAGTCGCTGCCCATGGCATCCACGGCCACTGTAAACAACTGCTCACGGCCCATCGTTTACCTGCGATTCGAATTTATTCTTCTTCTTTGACTTCGACGACCTGCTTGCCCCTGTAAAAGCCGCAATGCGGGCAGACGCGGTGCGGCCGCTTCATTTCACGGCAGTTGGGGCAAACCGAGAGACTCTCCGTCGGAAGGGCGTCATGCGCCCGGCGTTTGCGGGAGCGGGAATGGGAATGACGGTGCTTTGGGTGAGCCATGATATATACTCCTATTCGTTTTTGTTCATCTTCTTTTTCAGCTCGAGCAACATGGACCAGCGCGGATCGCGCTCGCCCGGATCGCATTGGCAGCTGCTTTCGTTCAGGTTGGCCCCGCACTTGTAACAGAGACCGGCACAATCCTCGGCACAGACCATTTTCAGCGGCAGATCCAGAATGATCTGCTCGCGTACGATCTGTTTGAGGTCGATGGACGGCTCCACATAATAATTTTCGTTGAGCTCGTCCTCCTCCAGCTCCAGATCGTGCTCCTGCAGATCCGTCGGCACGGGCAGCATGCAGATGTTGAACGACGTCTGGATGGGGCAATCGAAAGACTTCAGGCAGCGGTCGCAGAAAACCTGCACCGTGCCCCGGATGGTGCCCACAATCTGGATCACGGCCCGGCTGCTCTTGTGAACATCGGCTTCCAGCCGCCAGTCGTCGGCCAGGCTATATTCACGGTAATCAAACTCCAGATCGTCGGCCGAAAAACTCTTGGCGATATGGGTCGTGCCGACTTCGAGTTTGGTAATGTCAATAATCATGCGTTGCCTTGCAAAAAATTGGTGTCAATTATAATGTAGATCCATCATCTGTCAAGCGGATACGATCCGAACGCCCCGCCGCGGACTCAGGAGGACAGATCGACACCGTCGGCCTTGAGCCGGGCTTCGAGCAGGCCGATGCGCGACCGGACCTGCGTTTCCAGCGGACTGGCGAACTGCGGGTTCTCCTGCCGCTTTTTCTCATAGGATTCGCGCAGTTCCTTCATCACTTCATACGCTTCCTTCCGGCGGCCGGCCTCCTCCAGGCAGATGGATTTCTGCATCAGGATCATGTCCTTGGGAAAATTCGTGGCGTCCACCTGCATGGCCTGTTCGTACTGCTGCAGGGCCGCCTCGTATTCCCCCTTCTTGCGCAGGGTTTCGGCCAGGGCCAGCCGGACCACCAGGGCCATATCCGGCTTCGGGTCGCCCGCCAGGGTCGCCGCCAGTGTCTGGGCGGCTTCTTCGGGGTTGCCCGTATCCCGCAGGGTGATGCCCTTGTAATAGTTCACCAGGGTGCCGGTGAAACCCGACGGGCTGTGTTCATCCGCCAGCGCCTGCAGCTCCTGCAGGTTCTTTTTGCGGGTTTTGTTGGGGGCGTTTTCCGGTGTCACGGAGTCCGGATCGGTCTCCGTGCCATCATCGGCGGCATCCTCGGTGGCGAAGGCGGTCTGCCAGTAAAGCTTGCCGGCTTCCTCCACCGCCTGTGACGAGGCCGTGACGGAGTTCTGATAAATCCGCTGGCCCACGATGACCAGCACCAGGACGATCAGGACGCCGGTGATGGTAATGAGCAGGGATCGCCTGTTCTCCACGAAGTACTGCCAGAAACTCTCCAGTGCCTCGGTTACGGGATCCTTGCGTTTGATTTCCTTGCGGGTTAGCCTTCTGCCCAATTTGTCACCACCTTGTTGAGGATTAACGCGCCTGGAGGGACTCGAACCCCCGACACCCGGATTAGGAATCCGGTGCTCTATCCGGCTGAGCTACAGGCGCAAACAATGAAAAAGAACCCAAAAAATAAGATTGGCTTTTAACATCTTTTCGCGGCAATGTCAACTGAAAAGGGGGCGGGAACAACGCAGCAAAACAAGCTGTTTCAATTTGCTAACGCCGGTTGTTGACCATTCCGTCACGGCGGTGGCGCCGCGCCGGCACGGCAGTCGTCGTGCGCCCCGGGCGTTTCCTCCGCGTGACGCGGACATCAGGCCGGATACTGCAGAATGGAAAAAACCGGGAAATCCTTCAGCAACTCCCGTCCACGCAGGAAATCGAGTTCGATGACGAAACCGATTTCCACCACTTCTCCGCCGCATTCCGTGATCAGCTCGGCCACCGCGCGGGCGGTGCCGCCGGTGGCGATGAGATCGTCGATGAGAAGGATCCGTTCGCCCGGCTGAACCGCATCGGCGTGCATCTCGACGGTATCGGAGCCGTATTCGAGGGAGTACGATTTGCGGATGGTCCGGTACGGCAGCTTGCCGGGTTTGCGTACGGGCACGAAGCCCACGCCCAGTTCATGGGCCACCGCGGCGGCGAAGATGAACCCCCGCGCCTCGATGCCCACGACGGCGGAAATATTACTGCCGCGATGACGTTCCACGAAAACGCTGATGGCGTCACGAAAGGCCTGGCCATCCCGCAGCAGGGTGGTGATGTCGTAAAAGAGAATCCCCGGCTTGGGGAAATCGGGGATCTCCCGGATCTTCTTTTTCAGGTCTTCCATTCGTTACACCTCGATGCGAAATTCGGCAAATTCCCGGTCCGTCGCGGCGCTCTCCCGCTCCACCCGGTGCACCTGGGCATAGGCCGGACCGGACTGCAGCAGATCCTCCAACTCCCGCTGCTGTTGGTCCGTGCCGCACGCCACCACGTCCACCGAACCGTCGGCCCGGTTGCGCACCCGGCCGGTGATCCCCATGCGTTGCGCGTGCCGGTAGACAAAATAACGAAAGCCGACACCCTGCACGCGTCCGATGACTGTATAGCGGATAACTTTCATGGGGAAAAAAATGGTCGGGGCGAGAGGATTTGAACCTCCGATCTCACGGTCCCGAACCGTGCGCTCTACCAGACTGAGCCACGCCCCGACGGTCCATTTCAGCGACAGCGCGTATTTAAGCACTTTCTCCGAAACGAGTCAAGATTTTTCTCCCTTGCCTGGCGAAGGAGATGTGAAACGTTACAAAGGTCCAGCCGGCGGCGCATTTGCCCCATTCGTCCCCCACCCCGTACCGGTATTTTCCCGCATCATGCCTGCCGAATCCGGGCGGCCGAATACGCCCCCGGCTTCACCGGCACCGGACCCTCCGCCGCCCGCGTTTCATCTGGCCTATTGACATTTGGCGGCGTCTGTGCCAATAGAGTGAACTCTGTGCATCCGCCCAGGAAAGGAAACAGGCGCGCCATGAAACTGATCCGCGACATCGTCCACGGCATGATTATCGGAGTGGCCAATATCATCCCCGGCGTTTCCGGCGGCACCATGGCCCTGGTGCTGGGCATTTACGAACGCCTGATCCAGGCGGTGCAGAACATCTCCCTGCGCACTGTCAGGGCCGTGATGGGCCTGTGGCGCCTCAACGGTGAGGCCTGGCGGTCCTTCACGGCGGAAATGCGGCGCATCGACGCCGCCTACCTGGCCGTCATCGCCGGCGGCGCCATCCTGGCCATCGTCGGCCTGGCCCGCCTGATGACCTACCTGTTGCAGTCGTGGCACGACCCGACCTACGGCTTCTTTTTCGGCCTGGTCCTGGTATCGGCCTGGGCTCCCTTCCGCCTGATTCGCCGCAAGGGCCTCACCGCCCTGCTCTGCGCCGCGCTGGCCATCGCCGGCGTGGTGGCCATCTCTTCGGCGGTGTCGGGCGACCAGCTGCTGGAGCGCGCCCGCACCAAGGCCGAACTGAATCAGCGCCAGGCGGAGACGTCCGCGGCCGGAGATCCCCTGCCCGGGGCCGCCGGCACCCGGATCCTGCATTTCGGCTGGATCTTCATCATGGGCGCCCTGTCCATTTCGGCCATGATCCTGCCCGGCGTCAGCGGTTCTTTCCTGCTGCTGGTGCTGGGGGGCTATTTCGAGATCCTGCAGGCCATCGCCGAGCGCGACCTGCCCGTGCTGGCCGTGTTCGGCGCGGGATTGTTGCTGGGGGTGCTGGTTTTCACCCGCCTGCTCCACTATCTGCTGCGGCATCACTACGATGCCACAATGAGCTTCCTGCTGGGCCTGGTCCTGGGTTCCCTCTGGCTGATCTGGCCCTTCAAGAAAACGGCCGTCGTCGGCCAGGGCACCCCCTGGGAGGAGACCGTCTACCTGTCCAACCGCTGGCCGGAATCCCTGGGCAGCAACGAACTGCTGACCCTGGCCGCGTTTGTGGCCGGGGCGGTCATCGTCCTGGTCATGTTCGTCATCGAGGCACGCACCCGCCCCGCCCCCCCGACCGACGGCGAGGCGTAACCCGCGGCGCCGTCCCCCAACGGGACTTCCGGCACCTCGCGCCAGGCGCCCGACTGTTCACACCATCACTTGGATTTGCGATGGGCGCGGAAGATGTCCAGCATGCGGCCGCGCGGCCGGCTTTCGGGGAACTGGCCCATGCTGACGAAGCTGATATCCTCCACCGAGTAGAACGCGTTGGGATTGTATTGCTTGACGATATCCACCACCCGCTTCAGATCGTAGCGCTTGACGATGGAAAAGATGACCTTGACCGGTCCGATGGGCCCCTGGGCTTCCACGCTGGTCAGCCCGATATCCTCCTGGCGCAGCCGGTTGAGCAGCTCCACCGCGTCGCGGCGGGTGATGATGCGCACCAGGACCTGCCCCAGGGACAACTTGTCGACGATGGTGATGCCGATATAGTTGCCCATGGCGAAGCCGAGGGCATAGGCGATGTAGCAGAGGGGGTTGTGCAGGTTCTGGAAGATCTGGCCAATGGCCAGCAACCAGATCAGGATCTCCAGGAAGCCGAGCACCGGTGCCACATGCTTGAAGCCCTTGGAGATGAAGATAACGCGGATGGTACTGATACTCACATCGCCGATCCGCGCCAGAAAGATGAGAAGGGGGAGAATGGCCCAGGTGTAGTAGGGGGAAGCGCTGATGGTTGCCCAATCCATGACAGAGGTACTCCTGTTGCGGATGATTTGTCCGGCGCCGGCCCACGGCCCGAACCATCGCCTATTCCGGCGTCCAGCCTTCGTCGCCGATGAGGCGCACGAAAATGCAGCCGCCGTGCTTTTCCTCGGCAAAGGCATCCCCCCGCCGCCGGATCCGGAGCAGCTGCTGGTAGCCCTGGTTGCCGACGGGTATGACCAGACGCCCGCCGTCGGCCAGCTGGTTCTTCAGGCTGTCGGGCACCGCCGGCGCGCCGGCGGTCACGATGATGCCGTCGTACGGCGCGTCGGCGGCCCAGCCGCGCGTGCCGTCCCCCACCACACAGCGGATATTGTCGTAGCCGAGTCGGCGGAAGATTCTTTGGGCCCGTTGGCTCAGCTCGGGCAGACGTTCCACGCTGATGACCGTCCCCACCAGGCGGGAGAGGATGGCCGCCTGGTAGCCGCTGCCGGTCCCGATTTCCAGGACCGTCATGTCGGGCGCCGGCAGGAGGAGTTCCGTCATGACGGCCACCATCAGCGGCTGGGAAATGGTCTGGCCGTCGCCGATGGGCAGGGCACTGTTGACGTAGGCCTGGTTGCGGATTTCGGGGGGCACGAATTCATGGCGCGGCACTTCGAGAAACGCCTGGCTGACGGCGGGCGTGCGGATGGCTTTCTCCATTTCCAGCAGCCATACCAGTTTGCGGCGTTCGACCTCCCGGCCGCCGGCGTCAGTCTCCATAATCGTTTTCCATTCCTTCCAGATGATCGTAACTGGTCTGATCCCGATGCAGCGGCGTCAGGGAGATGAAACCGTGATTCACCGCCCAGTAATCGGTGCCTTCGGCGGCGTCCCAGACGCTGCGGTCAAGGCCGATCCAGTAATATGTCCGGCCGCGCGGATCCTGTTTCTCGTGCACCGTGCTGCGGGCCGTCTTGCGGCTGAGGCGCGTGACGCGCCGTCCGTTCAGCGGACCGGCAGGGAAATTGACGTTGAGAAACGTGCCCGGCCGGGGCGGCCGTTCCAGGCAGCGTCGGCAGATATCCAGCGCCGGGCCGGCACAGGCTTCGTAATCCATGGGGTCGCCCGATTGCAGCGAAAAGGCGATGGCCGGCACCTCGTAGAACGAGCCTTCGCGGGCCGCGGCCACCGTGCCCGAGTACATGACATCGTCGCCGAGGTTGGAACCGGCGTTGATGCCCGACACCACCAGCTGCGGCAATTGGGGCAGAATGCGGTTCATGGCCACCAGGATGCAGTCGGCCGGGGTGCCGTCCAGGGCGAAGACGTCATCCCCCCGCGGGTGCAGGCGCAACGGATCGTGCAGGGTCAGGGCGTGGCTGACGGCGCTCCGCTCCCGGGCCGGAGCCACCACCACGACCCGTCCCAGGGACTGCAGGCTCCGGGCCAGCACACGCAGGCCCGTTGCGTCGACGCCATCGTCGTTGGTCAGGAGTATGGTTGGCAAGATGGTCATGAGTTGGCGGGAATACATTCCAGATGGAAAAAATGGTCGGGACGAGAAGATTTGAACTTCCGACCCCACGCACCCCAAGCGTGTGCGCTACCAGGCTGCGCCACGTCCCGACCGTAAGTCACATTCAAAAGATCAAGGCGCAAAAGACTGATTTTTGTAGCACAGAACATCGCACAGCGTCAAGCAATTTTTTGCCGGGCGGCGGGCGCGGCACCCGGCCGTCAAAAATTCCAGCGGTCCAGGATGTCGAGGATTTCCTCCAGCTGGCGGCGGATCTTCAGGCTCTCCATGGGGCTCAGCACCAGCAGCTTTTGCGTCTCGTCCCGCAGTGGCTCATCCTCCTGACGCTTGCGCAGGAGCTGCTCGATGCGGTCCCGGGCGCCGGCGATGGTGTACCCTTCCTCATACAGCAGTTTCTTGATGACCCGGATCAGCTGGATCTCCTGGCGGCTGTAAACCCGCTGGCCGGCGGAGTTCTTGGAGGGACTGAGGAAAGGGAATTCCGTTTCCCAGTAGCGCAGCACATGGGGCTGGATATCCGTCAACTGGCAGACTTCGCCGATCTTGTAATAGAGCTTGCTCTTCAGCTTCATCTGGATTCCCTGCCCCATTCCTTGGCCGAGACACGGAAGACCACCGATTTGCGCGGCCTGATCCTGACGGATTCGCCGGTGCCGGGGTGCACGCCGGTCTTGCCGCGCCGCTCCACCACCTTCAGGGTGCCGAATCCGTGCAGCTTGACCAGCCCTTCCTGGACCAACGCCTTTTTGACCTCTTCGAGGAAGACGTCCACCACCGTTTCCGCTTCTTTCCAGGTCAACGCCCCGTGCATTTCATAGACGGCGTCCACCAAGTCAGCCTTTTTCATTTAAGTTTTCCTTGTATATAGGATAGTTAGCTTCCGTCTTTTAATGTATTGATTTTAATATGTCATGGGGCGGTTGTCAACCATGATTGTCCATCCGGGTCCTGAAAGAACCATTTTCATCTCTTTTTAGGGACAGGCAGGGGGCCGGGGCGGTCCGGCGCGGGAGGTCCGGGTGTCAGCGTCGGCTGCGCTGGCGCAGAACGAGGGGGTTCGCGTAAAACTCGAACTCCTTGCGCAACTGATTGACGATAAATCTTTTTTCCGAAAAATGGAGCTGCTGGCCGCGGCGGGTGAACAGCAGGAATGTGGGCGGCGCGACGCGGATCTGGGTCAGATATTTCACGCCCAGGTCGCTCTGGGACAGCGCCTCGATGCGCCGCCGGGCCATCAGGCGCTGGAAGAACTGGTTGAGGGCGCCGGTGGGGATGCGCAGGTAGCGGTGCTGGTGGGCCTTCTGCAGCAGGGGAAACAACTTGTGCACCTGCCGGCCCGTCTTGGCCGAAAAGAAGAGCACCGGGGCGTAATCGAGGAATTTCATGCGCCGCCGGATCTGGTCCACCAGCTCGTGGCGCGGTTCTTCGCCCGGGGGGAGCAGGTCCGCCTTGTTGATGGCCAGAACGACGGCCGCGCCGGAGTCCACGGCATAGCCGGCGATGGTGGCGTCCATGTGGGTGATGCCTTCCACCGGATCCAGCAGCAGGATGGCGATGTCCGTGGTCTCGAGATGCTTGCGGGCCATGATGACGCTGATCTTGTCTGATTTCTCCGTGGTTTTCCCCTTGCGGCGGATACCGGCCGTGTCGATGAGGCGATAGGCCACGCCGTCCACCAGCAGTCGCGAATCCACGGCATCGCGGGTGGTGCCCGGGATATCGCTGACGATGACCCGCTCCGTGCCCAGCAGCCGGTTCACCAGGGAGGACTTCCCCACATTGGGCCGGCCGATGACCGCCACACGGATCTCGTCGCCGGGCGCGGCCGTTTCCAGGACCGGGAAATCGGCCGTGACGTCGTCCAGCAGCTCGTTCACGCCCCGGTCGTGTTCGGCCGACACCGGGTAGACGGCTTCGGCCCCCAGCTCGAAGAACTGCATGGCCAGATCCTCGTGCTGCAGAACGTCCACCTTGTTGGCCACCAGGAAACACCGTTTCCCGGCCTGCCGGATGAGGCGGTGGATCTCCTTGTCCAGGGGATGCACCCCCACCCGGGCATCCATCACCAGCAGAACGGCATCGGCCTCGTCGATGGCCAGGCTGGCATGGCGCAGGATTTCGCGCGGGATGATCTCCTTTTCGTCGGGGATCATGCCGCCCGTATCCACCAGGATGAAGGCGCGCCCATCCCAGTCCACCATCTCGTAGAGCCGGTCGCGGGTAATGCCCGGCTCGTCACCGACGATGGCGCGGCGACTGCCCACCAGACGGTTGAAAAGAGTGGATTTGCCCACATTGGGCCGGCCGACGACGGCCACCACCGGCAGATTCATGGCGTTGTCCATGGCAGCGTTTCCGGTTCGTGTAGAATTGGTGCGGCGGCGCCCGGCGGTCGGCGCGGTGGCCGCTCAGACATCCTTCATGGCCTTTTCCGCGGCCCGGGTGCCCGCCACCGCCTTGCGGGTCAGGGCCAGGGCGCGGTCATACTCGGCCTGCAGCTTTTCATCCTCCGGCAGCTGCGGCCCCACCTTCTCCAGAAATTCCAGATAGCTCTCCGAATGCTTGCGCAACGTGTGCACCGCCCCTTTCAGCACCGTGCCCCAGCCCCGCGCATAGGCATCCTCGATGCGCAGCAGCAGGCTGTACATGGCCCGGTGGTAATCGGACAGCAAGCGCTCATCCGTATAGGTATCCACCACCCGGAGGGTATCGTCCTTTTCCAGCTGGCGCATCCATTCCTCCCGGTCCAGGCTGATGTAGCGGTGCTCCAGGGTGTTCAGCCGGCGGGACATGACCGTCAGCAGGGCATCGGTGCTCTGGCGGATGTTCTCGGCATACCGCACCCGCAGGTCCTCGCGCGGCAGCAGGTAATCGTCGGCCGTCTGGGCCGGCAGCGACCCGCCGGCGGCCCACGCCACCAGCGCGGCGGACAGAATCAGGGTTCTCATGGGCGTTCTCCATCCAGCTTGTTGATGAAACGGAACAGCAGCCGGCGGCAGTAGGTCATGCGCTCCAGCACCGCATCGAACGCTCCGGCATGCTCATAGGGCACCGCCCGCTGGGCCCCGCGAATCCGCGACAGGTTTTTGCGGAATTCCACCTCGCACTTGCGGAGCTCCTTCTTGTTGCGGTTGTCCGGATTCTCCATGACCCGCCGCACATCCTCCAGCACATATTCGAGCACCCGGTTCAGCTTGTCGCTCAGCCGCGCCGCCCGGTCGTAGTTGCGCATTTTCACTGCGTTGCTGACATCCTTGGCGTAGTCGGTGGTGACCTCCTGGTAGATTTCGAAGCGGTCCAGCAGCGACGCCCGCCGCAAATCGTTCACTTGACCGAAGGTGAACAGCTCGAAATCATACTCCCGCAGAACGGCCCGTTCCTGGGCCGCCGCCAGCCACGTCAGGAGCAGGATCATCAGCCACACATTCCGGCGCATATCACATTCTTTCCGGGACGGGGATCCCCAGGATCTCCAGCCCCTGTTTAATCTTCTCATAATAGATGACGACAATGGCCAGCAGGAGGTTTCGCCAGGCGCTGTTTTCTTCGCCGATAATCTGGTGCCGGTTGTAGAAATTGGAGAATTTCTGGCTCAGGGCGTACAGGTTGCGGGCGAAGGTGGCGATCTCCTGTCCGGCCAGGGACGACTGGGCCAGGTCGCGGAATTTCAGGAGCAGGCCGAGAAGCTCCCAGACATCCTCGGGCAACTCGGGCACGGAGTCCGGCGTATACGACCGCCAGGCCCCGTCGAGATCCGACCGGCTCATCCCATAGCGGTCCAGGTACTTGCGCAGGATGTTGCCGGCCCGCACCGCCGAGTACTGCAGGTAGGGCCCCGTCTCCCCCTCGAAGCTGAGGGCATCATCGAAATCGAACACGATGAGGGAATTGCGGGTGAACTTCACCATGAAATAGCGCAGGGCGCCCACGGCGATGGCGTGGGCGATGGCCTGCTGCTGCGGCGCCGGCATGTCGGCGTTGCGCGTCCGGACTTCGGCCAGGGCCTTCTCCTCCAGCAGATCCAGCAGGTCATCGGCCTTGACGCCCAGGCCGCGCCGGCCGCTGACCTCCACGTGGCTGCGCTGCCGTTCCTCCTCGCTCAGGGCAAAGCCCATCTCCACGGCGCAGCGGGGCGACAGGGCCACCATCTCGTAGGCGAAATGGATGCTGCGCGCCGCGGCTTCGGCGTAACCCAGCCGGCGCACCCCCTCGTAGACGACGTTCTGGGTATAGGACTGGCGGACATCGATGACGTTGTACACCATGTCGCCGCCGCCGAACCGGGGCGCCGCCTCCCCGCCCGGGTCCGGCCGGGTGGCCGACGTCATCCAGACCACATGACCGTCCGCCAGCCGGTGGAAGGGCTCGTAGTAAAAATCGCGGTCCAGCAGGCCCAGTTTCCACAACTGGTAGGCGATGTCCTTGCCGGTGTAGGTCACCGTGCCGTTGGAGCGGACGATGATCTTCACGTCCTCCTGGCCGTCCCGTTCGTATTTCATGACCCAGCAGCCGGCGTTGGGCCCCTCGTCCTCGAAGGTGATGGCCCCTGTCTCCCTGAGGCGGGCGAAGGCCGCTTCCCAGAACTTCAGGTCCAGGATATCGCTCTCCCGCGGCAGGACGTCGTAGGTGATGTCCAGCCGGGCCATGGTGTCCAGGTGGCATTGCACCATCCGCGTGGACACGTAATGGGCGATGGCCGCCGTTTCCCCGTCTCCCTCCTCGATCTCCTTGAGGGTCTGCTGGCGCAGACGCAGGTTCTCTTCGGCGTCTTCGTAAAACCGGGCCACGCGGGCGTACAGATCCCAGCAGTAGTAGTCGAAGCGGTCGGGGATTTGCCGGATGTCCGCCAGGGAGAGCTTCTCCAGGTAACGAAAACCCACCACCACGTCGGCCACCTGCACGCCCGTGTTGTCGATATAGTTTTGGACCTCCACCATCCGCCCGCTGAAGCGCATGAGGCGTACCAGGCAGTCGCCCAGCACGGCGTTGCGCAGGTGGCCGATATGGGCCGCCTTGTTGGGGTTGATGTTGGTGTGCTCGACGATGACCTTTTCCGGCATGGCGCGGAAGGGGTTCCACAGCCGGTCGTTCACCAGATTGTCCAGCAGGCGCGCCAGGATGCGCGGGCGGTCGAGATGGATGTTCACGTAGCCCCCGCCGGCCACATCCACGCGGGCCACGTAGTCGGGCGGACGGAAGGCCGCGATGAAGGCCGCCGCCGTTTTGGCCGGCGCCTGGCGCAGCACGCGCGCCAGCTCGAAGGGAAAGGTCAGGGAGAAATCGCCGAACTCGGTGCGCGCCGGGTACTGGATCGCCACCCGGTATTGCTCCGGCGTGACGCCGAAGGATTCGGCCAGGCAGGCCTGGACGTTTTCGGTCAGCTCTTCCTTGATCTCGTAGAACATGCTCACCCCTCACTGGGATCTCTCTTCGTCCGCAGACAAAGGCTATTGTATCATGGCCATCCGGGGGACGTTGTCACCGGGCGGGGACAGGCTTCCGTCGCCGCGCCGTGTGGCGGCCGGCGCCGGCGTCACATCCGGCGCGATACGCGCAGCTTCAGCTCGTCGCTGCCGTATTCCGAAGAGGCCTGAATCAGAATGGCGGCCTGGCCGACATTGAATTCAGGGATGATGATATTGAGCGTATAGACGCCGTTTTTGTCCGTCCGGCCGGTATAGACCGCCGGCCGGAACGTCATGCCGATGATCTTGATGATGACCCGGGATCCTTCCAGGGGCTCGTCGGTGGTGGCGTCGCGGGTGTAGATCTTGAGGACGGCCGGCTGGCCCGATACGATTTCCGTGCCGGCCACCACGTCGATTTTCAGCTTTTTCTCCTTGGGTCCCTGCTGCAGATAGCGCTGGATGATGTCGTTGAGGGAGACATCGATCTCCTGGGCGATGGCCTCCACCGATTTCTCGATCTCCGCCTGGACCACATCCTTGTCCATCAGTTCGTCGGCCGTGCGGGACTCGATGTGCGCTTCCTTCTCCAGGGATTCCATCTTCTCCAGTTTCTGCCGCAGCGTCTCCAGCTTGCCTGACTTGATGATCTTGAGGATGGTCTTGTGCTGATCGTTCATCAGGCTCTTGACCCGCTCCTCGTCGAACTTGTCGGCCACCAGGTGCTCGTAGGAGGTCTTCTTGGACATGAGGATGGCGCCGCCCTGGAATACATGGGTGATCATCTTCTTCTGCTCACGCCCCATGTCCTCCGTCTGGACGTGATAGATCACGCCGCCAAAGGGAATCTCCGTGTTATACCCGGTTATCATCAGGCACCTCGCTCTATCATATATACCATGTTCACGGGCCGGCGCAACCGAAAAGGTGCGCCGGCCGCCCGGTTCCGCCGGCGCCGCCCGACATCCGCCCCGGCCGGTAACTTCAGCCAAAATCAATGATATGAAAGGACTGAAAATTTTCCAATGAAATTGTGAAAAACTTTGTTAAGAACATGTTAATAACCGCCATAGCCCGCGCCACAGAAACAAGTTACACACTTTGCACGGCCGTTAAGCAATCTTCCTTATGCCCGGATTTTATTGAACTTAACCAAAATCTGCCGGCCGGGTGGATCACCGGCGGCCGTGAACGGGCCGCACCATACTTATCAACAGGCTGTTCCCACAGCCGACCGGCCCCTACCCGGCCGGCGTCCGCGAGGCGAACGCACCGGGGCGCGGACCGGTGAATTCGCCCGGATCCCCGCGCCGGCTCCGGCTGCCGGGGAATCCGTCACAATATAACCTGTCACTGGAGAAAATTCTCTTGACAGATTTTGTAAAAATCCAGTACCATTGAACATCTTAAGGCTCGTTAAAGTCCCAATAAATCAATCCTGGAAGTACTATGCAAGAGGTCCTCTTTTATATCTTTGCTCTGTTGGCCGTCACCGGAGCATTGAGTGTCATTCTCCAGAAAAAGACCATGTATGCCGCCATTTCGCTGGTCGTCACCTTCATGGCGGTCTCCCTCATCTATTTCCTGCTGGGGGCGCAGTTCATCGGCCTGCTGCAGCTCATCATCTACGCCGGCGCCATCATGGTTCTCTTTCTCATCGTGATCCTGCTGCTGGATCCCTTTTCGGAGATCTTCCTGCGCAACCAGAGCATCGCCTGGGTCGGCCTGGCGGTGCTGTTCGGCGCCGGGCTGTTCGGCATCCTCTACACCGCCTTCGGCCAGACCCCGGCCGAAAGCGTCCCGCCGCCGGCGCCGCCGGGCGAACTGGCCGGCCACACCCAGTCCCTGGCGGAGGTGCTGTTCAAGCAGTACCTGCTGCCGTTCGAGGTGATCTCGATCCTGATTCTGGTGGCCATCCTCGGTGCGGTCATCCTGGCAAAAAAACGAATTTCCTGAAGGGTTGGAAATCATGGCCATTCCTCTGCATCATCTCCTGATCCTCGGCGGCCTGCTGTTCTGCATCGGGCTCGTCGGCGTTCTCATCAAGCGCAACCTCATCGTGATGTTTTTGTGCATCGAGCTGATGCTCAACGCCGCCAACCTGACCTTCATCGCTTTCGCCCGGCACCTGTCCCAGATGGACGGCCAGGTGATCGTCTTTTTCGTCATGGTGCTGGCCGCCGCCGAAGCGGCCGTGGGCCTGGCCCTGGTCATCGCCCTCTACCGCACGCGCCAGACCATGGACGCCGACGATCTGACCCTGATGAAGCTGTGACGTATTCACCGTGCACGTTTAGGAGCGACGTTTCATGAAAGAACTCCTCATCTGGATTCCGGCCTTGCCCTTCATTGGTTTTCTGCTGAACGGCATATTCGGTCGACAGATCCCCAAAAAGCTGGCCCACTGGATCGCCTGCCTGACCACCGGCGTATCTTTCCTGCTGGCGGTCATCGTGTTCTTCCGGTTCATCGGTCAGCCCGTCACCGAGTTCTCCTTCCGGTATTTCACCTGGATCCAGTCGGGGGCGTTCCGGGCCGAATTCGGCTTCCTCCTCGACCCCCTTTCCCTGGTCATGACCCTGGTGGTGTGCGGCGTCGGCTTTCTGATCCATATCTACAGCATCGGCTACATGTGGCATGAAGGCGGCTATTACCGTTTCTTCGCCTACATGAACCTCTTCATGGCCTCCATGCTGATCCTGGTCCTGGCCAACAATTTTCTGCTCATGTTCGTCGGCTGGGAGGGTGTCGGTCTCTGCTCCTACCTCCTCATCGGCTTCTATTTTGAAAAGAAGAGCGCCTCGGATGCCGGCAAAAAGGCCTTCATCGTCAACCGCATCGGCGATTTCGGCTTCGTGCTGGGCATCCTGCTCATTTTCCTGAATTTCAACGCCCTGGGCTTTCCCGAGGTCTTCGCCCAGGTGGCCCAGCTCCCGGTGGAGGCCGGCTACGGCCTGCTCGCCGTCATCGGGCTGCTGCTCTTCGTGGGCGCCACGGGCAAAAGCGCCCAGATCCCCCTCTACGTCTGGCTGCCTGACGCCATGGAGGGCCCGACCCCCGTCAGCGCCCTCATCCACGCCGCCACCATGGTCACCGCCGGCGTCTACATGGTCACCCGTGCCTACCCCATCTACACCCGCGCCCCCGAGGCCCTGTTCTGGGTGGCGCTGGTCGGCTCCGTCACCGCCCTGTTCGCCGCCACCATCGGCATCTTCCAGCGCGACATCAAGCGGGTGCTGGCCTATTCCACCGTCAGCCAGCTGGGCTACATGTTCACCGCCCTGGGCGTCATGGCCTTCTCGGCCGGCATCTTTCACCTCATGACCCACGCCTTCTTCAAGGCCCTGCTCTTTCTCGGCTCGGGCAGCGTCATCCTGGCCCTGCACCACGAGCAGGACATGCAGAACATGGGCGGTCTGCGCAAGTACCTGCCCGTCACCTGTTGGACCATGTGGTTCGGCACCCTGGCCATCGCCGGCGTGCCCCTGTTTTCTGGTTTCTTCTCCAAGGACGACATCCTGTGGCAGGCCTTTGCCGCGCCCGTGGCCCATCACCTGATTTTCTACATCCTGGCCACCGTCGCCGCCGGCATCACCGCCTTTTACATGTTCCGGCTGATGATCCTCACCTTTCACGGCCGGACCCGCTTCCCGGCCGACAAGCTGGACCACGTCCACGAGTCGCCGCGCACCATGACCACGGTGCTCAGCGTTCTGGCCGTCCTCTCCCTGGTGGGCGGTTACGTCGGCCTGCCGGCCTGGCTCGGCCCCAACGTGTTCAAGGATTTTCTGGAACCGGTCTTCAAGTACCTGCCCAGCGAACAGCAGGCCGCCGCCGCGGCCCATCACCATTCGGTCAGCCAGGAGCTCATGGTGACGGGCATCGCCATCGCCGTGGCCCTGCTGGGCATTCTGGTGGCCTGGGTTCTGTACCAGCGCCGCCACGTCACCCCCGAAAACGAGACGTCGCTGGGCTGGCTGCACCGGCTGATCTACAACAAGTACTACGTGGACGAAATCTATGACGCCACCGTCATCCACCCCATCCAGCGGACATCCGAGTCCTTCCTGTGGAAGGTCTTCGACGTGGGGATCATCGACGGCATCGTCAACGGCTACGCCACCCTGAGCCGCGCCCTGGGCATTTTCACCGCCCAGCTGCAGAACGGGCTGCTCCGTTCCTACCTCGGCTGGGTCGTGGTGGGCAGCCTGTTTTTCGTCATCTACATCCTGTTTTTCTGGAGTGCCTAGGCACCGCCCATGTAACTGTCAGAAAGGGAACACCGAACTATGGATGTCATACTCTCGCTTATCATTTTTCTCCCCCTCATCGGGGCCATCATGCTGTTGTTCGTTCCGCGCGAGAGCATCAACACCCACCGCGGCGTGGCCCTGGTCAGCTCACTCATGGCCCTGCTCGCCTCGCTGGTGCTGTGGGGTCATTTCAATCCGGCCACCGACGCCTTCCAGTTCCAGGAGTTCACCGAGTGGTTCCAGATCGGCACCGTCAAGATCAATTACTTCCTGGGCGTGGACGGCATCTCCCTCTTTCTGGTGATCCTGACCACCTTCATCACGCCGGTGGCCATCCTCGGCTCGTGGTCCATCCGCAAGCACGTGCGGGAGTACATGATCTTCATGCTGTTGCTGGAGACGGGCATCCTGGGCGTGTTTCTCTCCCTGGACCTGGTGCTCTTCTACCTCTTCTGGGAGATCATGCTCATCCCCATGTATTTTCTCATCGGCGTCTGGGGCAGCAAAAACCGGGTCTACGCCGCCCTCAAGTTCTTCATCTACACCATGGCCGGCTCCCTGCTCATGCTGGTGGGCATCCTGACCCTGTTCGCCCTCCATGCCGAGCAGACGGGCATCCAGACCTTCTCGTTCCTGCAGCTGCGCGACGCCCTGGCCGCCGGCGAACTGGTCCTGCCCCACCAGACCGAGGTGCTGCTCTTCCTGGCCTTCGGCGTGGCCTTCGCCATCAAGGTGCCGCTCTTCCCGTTCCACACGTGGCTGCCTGACGCCCACGTGGAGGCCCCGACGGCCGGGTCCGTCATCCTGGCCGGGGTGCTGCTGAAAATGGGGACCTACGGCCTGCTCCGCTTCTGTCTGCCCCTGTTCCCCAACGCCTCGGTGGAACTGGCCCCCTGGGTCTGCGGGCTGGCCATCATCGGCATCATCTACGGCGCCCTGGTGGCCATGGTCCAGCCCGACGTCAAGAAGCTGGTGGCCTATTCGTCCGTCAGCCACCTGGGCTACGTGGTGCTGGGCATCTTCGCCTTCAACCTCATCGGCGCCCAGGGCGCCACGTACCAGATGCTCAATCACGGGCTGTCCACCGGCGCCCTCTTCCTGCTGGTGGGGATGATCTACGACCGCCGCCACACCCGGCTCATCGCCGATTTCGGCGGCCTGGCCCACCGCATGCCCGTCTTCGCCACCTTCTTCATGATCATCACCCTGGCCTCCATCGGGCTGCCGGGGCTGAACGGTTTTGTGGGCGAGATCCTGATCCTGCAGGGGGCCTTTCTCGACAACATCCTGTACGGCGTGCTGGCCGCCTCGGGCATGATCCTGTCGGCCGTCTACATGCTCTGGATGTACCAGCGGGTGTTCCTGGGCAAAATCCGTCACGCCGAGAACGAGGCCCTCACCGACCTCAACCTGCGCGAAAAACTGATCCTGACGCCCATCGTCATTCTGGTGGTCTGGATGGGCGTCTATTCCAGCCCCTTCCTGCGGCCCATGGACCGCAGCCTGGACCGGGCCCTGGCCGGCGTGCAGGCCGTCCGCGCCGAGGACACGACCCTGGAGATCCGTGAAGCGCGGCTGCTGCAGCCCCTGCCGGCCCACCGGACGGACGCCGTCCCCCAGAACGACTAAGGAGTGGATTCGTGAGCGACATATCCTTCTCGGCCATCTTACCCGAACTCATCCTCTGCGCCTTCGGCATCCTGGTCATGGTGCTGGGACCGTTCGCCGGCCGCAACTCGCGCTCCTTCGGCGGGACCCTGGCCCTGCTCGGCTTCGCCACCTCCATCGTCGGCGCCCTGCTGGTGCCCGAATCGGCCGGCAAGCTCTTTTTCAACGGCATGGTGACCACCGACGCCTTCAGCATTTTCTTCCGCGTGCTGTTCGCCGCCATCGGCGTCCTCATGACCCTCGGCTCCATGAATTTCCTGCACCGTCTCAAGCTGCCCACCTTCGAATACTTCGCCCTGCTGCTCTTCGCCGCCGCCGGCATGAATTTCATGGTCCTGTCCACCGATCTGCTGCTGACCTTCATCGGCCTGGAGATCCTGTCCATCGCCACGTACGTGCTGGCCGGCATCCGCCGCGACGACGCCGCGTCCAACGAATCGGCTATCAAGTACTTCTTCATGGGCTCCTTCTCCTCGGCCATCCTGCTCTACGGCGTCGCCCTCATCTATGGCACGGCCCAGAGCACCGCCTACCCGGCCATCCTGCGTTTCGCCGAATCGCGGCAGAGCCTGCACGATATCCCCCTGGTCTTCCTGATCGGGTTCGGCCTCATCATCGTCGGCTTCTGCTTCAAGGTGGCCGTGGTGCCGTTCCAGGTCTGGGCGCCCGACGTGTATGAAGGCGCACCCACGCCCATCACCGGTTTCCTGTCCGTGGCCTCCAAGATGGCCGGTTTCGCCGCCCTGATGCGGATCCTGTTCCAGGTGCTCCCCTACGACCTGCCGCAATGGATGCAGCTGCTGGTGGTGTCGTCCATCCTGACCATGTGGATCGGCAACCTCAGCGCCCTGACCCAGACCAACATCAAGCGCATGCTGGCCTATTCGTCCATCGCCCACGCCGGCTACATTCTCATCGGCATCGTGGCCGCCAACCAGACGGGCATTACGGCCATCCTGTACTACGCCGTGGCCTACGCCCTGATGAACCTGGGCGCCTTCACCATCGTGACCATTCTCTCCGGCCGGGACGACCGGCGCGTCACTCTCGACGATTACAAGGGGATCGGCTTCCAGTATCCCCAGCTCAGCTTCCCCCTGACCATCTGCCTCATCTCCCTGGCCGGCATCCCCTCCACCGCCGGGTTTATCGGCAAGTTCTTTCTGTTCAGCGCCGCCGTGGAGGAGAAGTTGTACCTGCTGGCCGTGCTGGCCGTGCTGGCCGCCCTGGTGAGCGTCTACTACTACCTGCGGGTGGTGGTCTACATGTTCATGTTCGAACCGGACGGCAAGCGCGAGGTGCGCATCCACCCGGCCGCCGGCGTGGTGGTGGCCATCTGTTGCCTGCTGATCTTCTGGTTCGGCCTGTTCCCCACCTGGCTGCTGGAAGTGTCCCGCCAGGCCGTCGTCCTCTTCCTCCATCCGTAAGAACGAGATTGCACACGGGGGGTAATGGCACACGGATTGAACGGATGGGACGGATGAAGAATGGCACACGGATCTAACGGATTTAACGGATGAAAACGGATCAGATGGCAAGGCCGGGATTGCCGCATACCGGAAATATGCCGTGACGCGCCGGTCCGTCCCGATTTTATAGTCAGAAAAATAACTTGAAAACCTGATACGGGTGATTTTTCGACGTGTAACGGAACATATTCCGGTAGATTAAGGATATAGACGTAGCATCCCGACTCCATGATGATTCCAGACGCGGAATCCTCCCCTGAACGAGCTCAAAACAGTTTCGGATTTTTGGATTGTTCGATTATGCGACACAGAGCGGCAGCAGAATTTCCCCGGCCACGGACAAAAAAAAACAACTGGAAAACTCGGGATCTGGTTTACAGGATTGGTCTGGTGGAAATGGTGGGGTCAGATCTCTGATCCAATTTCATCCGTCCCATCCGTTCAATCCGTGTCGCAGCCTTCTGTTTCGACTACTTTCGGGCCAGATGTTCATGTCCTGCTTCTGAAACGATAAGAGCGGGGACGGACCGTCGCGTCACGGCATATTTCCGGTGTGCGTCAATTTCGGCCTTGCGGTCTGATCCGCTTTCATCCGGCCCATCCGTCCGATCCATCATCATTCGGATAACATCTCTTCATCTCATCCCTGTGGAACGAAATAGGCACCGTAATCGGGCGAACATCGCTCATGCCCGACTCTGAAATTCCTTTCCGAAAACAATAAATGCAGGGAAGAACTGGCGTGTGATGACAGATTCTTGGTATGCGGCAATCCCGGCCTTGCGGTCTGATCCGTTTTCATCCGTTAAATCCGCTAGATCCGTGTCCCAGACTTCTGTTGCGTACGTCCCCGGGCCGGATGTTCATGTCCTGCTTCTAAAACGATAAGAGCGGGGACGGACCGTCGCGTCACGGCATATTTCCGGTGTGCGTCAATTTCGGCCTTGCCATCTGATCCGTTTTCATCCGTTAAATCCGTTAGATCCGTGTCCCATTCCCCCCCCCGTGTCCCATTCCCCCCCCCCCGTGGCCCGCGCTTCATTCACCGAGGCCATACAGGCGACGAAGGGTCTCGTCCAGCCCGGGCCGCTCGGATCGCACCGTTTCGTACAGCGCCGCGGCGGCGGCGCCGTCGTTCAGCAGGCCGGCGCGGGCCCAGCGCGCCCGGGTCAGCCGCGGGTTGATGGCCAGGGCCCGCTCGGCCGCCGCCAGACCGTCCGCCCGGATCCGGGCCGCCCGGTCCGGGCCGGCCAGCCCCCACGCCAGGTGCAGGAAAGCCGTTTCGGCGCCCAGGGCGTGGGCCGGGGCGTAATCGGCGTTGCGGGCCGTCACGGCGCGGAACGTCCCGGCCGCCGCCGCCAGCTGTTCGGCGCCCCGATCCCCCCGGCAGCGCGCCGCCACCGCCGTCAGCAGCTCCAGCCGGCCGCGGCGGTACAGGAGGTCGGCCGAGGATTCATTGAGCGCCAGGGCGTCGGCATAGGCCCGGAGACCGCGCGCGCAGGCGTCGTCAGCCACGCGGCCGTCGCGCAGCCGCGACTCCGCCTTCAGGCGCGCCACGTCCCCCTGGAACATGCAGCCGTTGAAATAGCGCGGATTCACGGCCCGGGACCGGTCCAGGCTGCGCTCCGCCTCCGCCAGCCAGCCCGACACGTCGGCCCCGGTCTCGCTGTGGTGCTCGGCCAGCTGCAGGAATTCATAGGCCCGGTTGGCGGCGGCCACGTGATCCTGCGGGTTGATGGCCAGCGCCTGTTCATAATGGGCCACCGCCCGGCGGTGCCATTCCGTCGTGTCGCTCCCGCTGAGCAGCGCGTGGCGCACCAGGGCGACGTACACATTGCCCATGTTGTTGAGCAGATGTGGATCCGTGGCGTTGATGGCCAGCGCCCGCTCATAACACTCCCGCGCCGCCGCCAGCTCACCGCCGGCGTCCTGTCCGTGGTTCATGAGATATTCGCTCTGCTGTTGCAGGACGATCCCCTTGCCCCGCAACGCCTCCATCAGGTCCGGCGTAATGGCCAGCGCCTCGTCGAAACAGGCCACCGCCCGGCGGAAGGCTCCGGCCGGATCGCTCCCCTGCCCCTGCAGGTACTCGCCCAGCAAGGCATGGGTATCGCCCAGGCGGGAACGGGTCTTGGGGTCGCCCGGCATGAGACCGGCGGCGTGCGCCAGATCAGCGATGGCCGCCTCCAGGTCGGGGCGCGGATTCTCGCCATGATCCATGGCGTACTGGGCCATGGAGATATAGGCCGTGGCCCGGTTGAGCCAGGTGGAGGCCACCCGCGGGTGATGGGCGATGACTTCACCGTAACTGGCCACCGCCTGGCGGAACAGGGGCCGCGGATCCTCACCGGCGTGCATCCGCACCACGCCGCTCATGACATCGGTGATGGACAGGTTGTGGCGGGCCACGAAATCGTTGGGATTCAGCGCCAGGGAGCGGCGGAACAACCCGGCCGCCTCTTCCAGCCGGGGTCGCGGGTCGCCGCCGTGGCGCATGGTCCAGGCGCCGTGCTGGCGAAGGATCTCGCCCAGGGCATTGCCGGCCTCCACCGATTGCGGTGCCAGCGCCACCGCCGCCCGCGCCCCGGTCTCGGCCGTTTCGAAGAACGACCGCGGATCCTGGCCGCGGCTGGCGGCGTACCCGCCCCAGAACAAGTTGACGGACGCTTCGTTGACCCGGGCGCCCACCGAATCCGGATCGGCCTGCCGGGCCTGGTCGCAGTAAGCCAGCGCCTGGCGCCGGTCCTCCTCCGCCGCCTGCCCCGTCTGCTGCAGGGTCAGCCACATGCGGGACATGCGCAGGCGGCTCAGATCCAGGTACACCCCGGCGTCGCTGCGCATCATGTCCGCCTGGCGGCGGTACTCGGCTTCGGCCCCGTCCAGCAGCGACAGGGCCTCGTCATAGCGGCCCTCGCGCAACGCCTCCTTGGCCCGGACGGCCTGCACCCCGGCCATGATCTCCACCGCCTCGGCGTCCCAGGGCGCCGCCGCCAGCGCCGCCTCTGCCCGAGCCACCGCCGTGTCGAAGTCCTTTTCGTAAAAGGCCAGCCGGGCTTCGGCCAGGGGCTGGCTCTCCGCCCGGGCCTGCCGCAGGTAGTGCACGGCCGGCTGCAGGTACTCCTGGTCCAGGCGCCGCTCCTCGGCCTCACGCAGCCGGGGATCGCGGATCTTCTCCGCTGCCTGCAGCCGGTGCTGGTACAGTTCGCCCAGGGCGCGGCCCAGGGCATAGGCCACTTCCGGCCCCTGGTACCCCGACTGCCAGGCCCGTTCCAGGCCGGCCCGGGCGGCCGCCGGATCATCCAGCAGCAGATAGCCGCAGCCCAGGGCATAGGCCGCCGGCCCCTGCCCCGCTTCGCCCAGCCGCGCCAGCTCGTTGTTGATGCGCAGCAGCTGGCCGGTGATGACCTGCCGTTCGCGGGTCGTGTCGTGCAGGGGCATGGTCCGCGACTGGAGCATGAGCCGCTCCATCTCCTGGACCGTCTGCTGGTACAGGCGCCCCAGCCGGGCCTGCTCGCGGGTCTGCCAGATGGCCCGCAGGCCGAAGACGGTGAGCAGGGCCAGGGTCACCAGGGCCGCCGCGGCCAGGCCCACCAGCGCCCGGTTCTTGCGGATTTTCTTGACCAGCCGATACGTCCAGGAGCCGGGCCGGGCGGTCACGGGCTCGCCGTTGAGAAAGCGGTCCAGATCCTCGGCCACGGCCCGGGCCGAGGCGTAGCGCCGCTGCGGCTCCTTCTCCAGGCATTTCATGGTGATGGTTTCCAGGTCCCGCGGGATGCGGGCGTCCAGCCGGCGGAGCGTCTCCGGTTCGTCCTGCAGCAGGTGGAGCAGCACCTGCACCGGCCCGTCACCGATGAAGGGCGGCCGGCCCGCCAGCAGCTCGTAGAGGGTGGCGCCGATGCTGTAGATATCGGTGCGCCGGTCCAGGGCCGCGGCGTCGCCCCGGGCCTGCTCCGGCGCCATGTATTGCGGCGTGCCCAGCACCTCGCCGGTGACGGTCAGGCCTTCGGCCGCCTGCTCGCGGGCCAGGCCGAAATCCATGACGTAGGGGCGCCATTCCCCCTCGTCGGTGCGCTCCATCATGACGTTGCCCGGCTTGACGTCACGGTGGATGAGCCCCAGCCGGTGGGCGGCGTGCAGGGCCTCGGCCACCTGGCGCATGACCCGCACCTTCTCCTCCAGGGTCATCTGCTCCGCCGCCTGGCGCAACGACTGGCCGCGGATGAACTGCATGGCGATGACCGGCCGGCCGTCCGGCTCGCCGGCCTCGTAGATGCGGCAGACGTGGGGGTGGTCCACCCGCGCCTGGGCCCGCGCCTCCTGCAGGAAGCGGCGGCGCTGCACGGCATCGTCGGCCTTCAGCACCTTGAGGGCCACGTGGCGGTTCAGCTGCGGATCCCAGGCCTGATAGACCTCGCCCATCCCTCCTTCGCCCAGGCGGGACACCAGTTGGTAGCGACCCAGCTGACGGGGCGCATGGACGGGCAGTTCCACCGACACCCGCCGGTGACGGCCCGCCGCCGGGACGACCTGCGGATCGGCGGCCGGTACGGGCGCTTTCGGGGCCAGGGTGGGCGCCGCCTGGCGGTCCACTTCCCGCGCCAGCTCGGCCACCAGCGCCTCGCTGAGCAGGCCGGCCCGGATCAGGGTCTGCAGGCGGATGGAGCGGCCCTGGGCCAATGCCGCCGGATCGGGCGTCGGCGTGTCGTCCGTCACCGCCGATAGGTCCTCCCGGGTGATGAAGCCCCGGGTGACGGCCAGGTTCAGAATGCGCGATTCGTTATCCATCATGACGTCCCCACCCCTCATGTCCGCCCGACAGCAGCCGGTCCACCCCCATTATAGCGCAACTCCCCGTCCCCTTTACAGTGTATCCATGCGGTAATCCAAACGGAAACCTTCATGACGGATAACATGAATCCAGTGGATCCCGGAAAGATCTCCATCCACCGGATTTTATTCAGAGGTCTTTATCCGGTTTCCATGGGTAGACCTCATTTTATGGCAACTGTTGGCAAACTGCCTTCGGATTGTTTCAATCCTGTTTTGAAGCAGTTCTGATAAATCACCCGCCTCAATTCCGGTTTTCGTCCAAAATTTAGCAGTAAGCCCACTTCATAATTCGTGGCCCGAAGATAGTTGACCAGCTGCCAGCGATGCTCTTCGCACAGGTTTTCTTTTGCTTTCAACTCAAGCAGGATCCGTTCGTTCACCGTCATATCGGCCCAGTATTCCCCGACGGATTGCCCCTTGTAATACACGTTGATCCGCATCTGTTGCCGAACTCGCAGGCCATTCAAAGCCAGTTCGACCGCCATCGCATTCTCATACACTTTTTCCAGAAAGCCATAGCCCAGGCTGTTGTACACCTGGAAGAAAGCCTTGATGATATTCCCCGTCAATGCTTCATCCTGCATGGTTCCTCCCGTTGCCGACAATTTGTACCCTCACCCGTTGATCGACGGGTCCTCAAACATATAAACGTTCGCACCGGAAAAATTACGAAAAAACCCCTAAAAAAAGCACGGGCATGTCAAAAAATAGATCTCTTGAGGATGGATTCGTGACCCACCGGGTTATCTGTCTCACCTTTGCAACTTTTGCGCTGAAACAAAACAAACACGTTTTCGTAGACACGGCCAGGATCATCCAAAATACATTGGAGGAATCATGAGGTTCTGTTGGTTGCCTGTACTGGTGCTGGCCATGCTGGTGGGCGGTTGTGGGCCCAGACCGGAGAGGATACAGGAGCAGTCCATGAATGTGGAACAGATCAAACAGCAGCTGATGGATACGGACCGGGCGTTTTCCCGGATGTCCGCCAAGCGGGGGATGCTGGCTGCCTTTCACCATTACATGGCGGAAGACGGCCTGACCTTGCCTAAAATGGGACACCCCCGTCAACGGTCGTTCTACGCCCGGCTCCTGGCCGAGCGCGAATCCCAGAGGGAAGATGCCCGCCCCCTGCCGCGCCTGACCTGGGAACCATTGGCAGCGGATGCGGCTGCCAGTGGCGAACTGGGTTATACCCATGGCCGATTCGTGCTTCGTGCCATGGATGAGTCAGGAAACGAAGAGGTCAATTACGGCTACTATGTCACTATCTGGAAAAAACAGCCGGACGGCAGCTGGTGCTTCGTGTTCGATGCCGGCAACGAAAGTCCGCCACCCGAGACAAATACGGCAACCGACACAGAATAATCAGCTCAGGAAAATATGCCGCACGGATTGGTCGGATCACCAGACGGAAACAGATCAGAAAGCAGGGCCCTGCTTTTCACATCCAGGCTACAATGATTTGCGACGCTTCAGTGGAACCGGAATCCCCGACTCAGACCAACACACTCCAACAGAAATTTTCGGATATCCGTTCTATTTATAGGGGAGCGATAACGATACTCCCTCTCTGATCCATTTTCATCAGATCTTCTTTTTCTTAAACCATAAAAGTGTTGACAGAGTAGCGTGTTATGAAAATTTCCCGGTACCGGCAGATCCTGGTCTTCCCGTCTGATCCGTTCTCATCCGTCCCATCCGTTGAATCCGTGTCCCATTTCTTCTCTTCCATCCGCATCCCAACCAAATTCTGATCTTCTTTTTCTTAAACCATAAAAGCGGTGGAATATGGGCGTGTTATGAAAAATTTCCGGTACCGGCAGATCCTGGACTTCCCGTCTGATCCGTTCTCATCCGTCCCATCCGTTCAATCCGTGTGCCATTCTTCTTCCGTTCCTACCGGTTCAATCCGTGGGCCATTCGGCTACAGTAACGGAAACTCATCCCGCCCGGCCGCTGTCCACCAGTACAGCAGACCGGCCACGATGCGCTCGGCCGTCTGGCCGTCGTAAAACACCGGCACGGCGCCGCGCTTGTACTCGCCGTTGAGGATCAGGGATGCCTGTTCGAGGATGACCGCCGGGTCGGTCCCCACCACCGTATTGGTGCCCACGTCCACCGTCACCGGCCGCTCGGTGCTCTGGCGCAGGGTCAGGCACGGCACCCCCAGCGCCGTGGCCTCTTCCTGCAGCCCGCCCGAATCGGTGAGGATCAGCCGCGCGCCCCGGTTGAGGGCCAGCAGGTCCAGATACGGCATGGGCTCGGCCAGGAAGATGCCCGGCTCGTAGGGCTGTCGTTGGGCCAGGGGCCGGAAATGATGGGCCAGGCCGAACCCGTCCACCTGCTTGCGGGTGCGCGGGTGGATGGGGAACACGATGGGCACGCGCTGGGCGATGCGCTCCAGGGCCGACAGGATGCCGCCCAGCACGGCGGCGTCATCCACGTTGGACGGCCGGTGCAGCGTCAGGGTGGCGTAGTCGCCCGGCTCCAGGTGCCAGCGCGCCAACACGCTGTCGTCGACCCTGGCCAGGTGGCGCCGCAGGGTGTCGATCATGATGTTGCCGGTGAAAAAGATGCGGTCGTCATGCACCCCTTCCCGGCGCAGGTGGTGCAGGCCGCTCTCTTCGGACACGAAAAGCAGCCGGGCCACGGCGTCCGTCACCAGGCGGTTGATCTCCTCGGGCATGGACCGGTCGCGGCTGCGCAGGCCGGCCTCCACGTGGGCCACGGGGATGTGGCGCTTCACCGCCGTCACGGCGCAGGCCATGGTGGAGTTCACGTCGCCCACCACCACCACCAGGTGGGGCTGCACCTTGTCCAGCACCGGCTCGAAGGCCTCCATGAGGCGCGCCGTCTGCACGGCGTGGGAAGCCGAGCCCACCTCCAGGTCCATGTCGGGCCGCGGGATCTCCAGCTCGTCGAAAAAGGCGCCGCTCATCTTCTCGTCGTAGTGCTGCCCCGTGTGGACCAGCACCTGCTCGAAGCGGAGATTGCCGATGAGGCCGCGCAGGGGCTGGCGCACGAACTCCGGCCAGAGGCCGTCGTCCACCGGCGGGGCTTCCACCGGCGGGGCGGCCGGTGCCGGCGCCGGGTCCGCCGCTTCCTCGTCGGGCGGCGGGGCGTAGCCCATGAGCTCCGCCTCCTGGGCCATGAGGCGGCGGATCTGGGCCCGGGCGGCCGTGTCGTCGGGTACGGCCCGGACGGCCGGCGAGGGGCTGGTGGGCGTGTCGGGTCCAGGCGGGGTGCCCGTCCCGTTGGCCTGTCCCGGCCGGCTTCGCCGGGCGTCGTCGAAGATGCCGGCCAGCAAGGCGGCGCCCTCGCGGTTCCAGCGGTCCACGGCCCGCATCAGCGGCGCCATCTTCATGAAGTTGGGTCGCGCGCCCACCACGTGCAGCAAGCGAATGGTATCGTTCATGTTCTATGGCTCTCCATTTCGGTGTGATCCTGAGCCGGTCCGGTGGCCGGCGGCGTCATCCCCGGTGGTCGGGACCGGCGCAGCCTGTCCCGTGACGAAAGGGCTCGTCTTGACGGCGGCACCGCCGCTCCGGCGGATGTTCATGAAAGGATCGGTCCACTCTAATCAGCTCAGCCAATTCATTTTACCACAACCGCTCGCCGTTGCCTATCATTTCGTGGCCCCGTGGCCGTTTTGGGGTCGATCCGCCCGGATCCGCGTGAAACCGCGTGTAAAACAAAGCGGCGTCCAGCCGCCGCACTCCAAAGCGTCGCTTCCTCCATCGCTTCACCGATGGCGGAGCTATGGAGGACAGGCCCGCTGCGCACTCCATAAACGACTTCCATTCATCAAGATACATCGGATGCGGGTGAAAAACGCCCTCTTCCTTCATCCTTCAGCCTGCTTCTCTTCCGCCCGGATCCGCGTGAAACCGCGTGTAAAAAAAGCGGCGTCCAGCCGCCGCACTCCAAAGCGTCGCTTCCTCCGTCGCTTCACCGATGGCGGAACTATGGAGGACGGGCCCGCTGCGCACTCCATAAACGACTTCCATTCATCAAGATACATCGGATGCAGGTGAAAAACACCCTCTTCCTTCATCCTTCTTACTTCTTACTTCTGCCTTCTTCCTTCTGCCTTCTTCCTTCTGCCTTCTTCCTTCTGCCTTCTTCACACTGACACCTGACACCTGACACCTGAAACCTCCCCTCTTCTTCCTTCATCCTTCATCCTTCTGCCTTCTTCACCTGATACCTTCTTCCCCCTTGCTCCGCAAGCCCTTTGGCGCTATGATGATCCTTCGACATCATTACCGAAAGGATCGCCCATGCCCGTCGCCATGATCACCGGCATCACCGGCCAGGACGGCAGCTACCTGGCCGAGCTGCTCCTCGACCAAGGCTACGAGGTCCACGGCATCAAGCGCCGCGCCTCGTCCTTCAACACCGACCGCATCGACCACCTCTACATCGACCCCCTGGAGCGCCACACCCGCTTTTTCCTGCACTACGGCGACCTCACCGACGCCACCAACCTCATCCGCCTCATCCAGGAGATCCAACCCGACGAGATCTACAACCTGGCCGCCCAGAGCCATGTCATGGTCTCCTTCGAGACGGCCGAATACACGGCCAACGCCGACGCCCTGGGCACCCTGCGCCTGCTGGAGGCCCTGCGCATCCTCGGCCTCGAGGAGCGCTGCCGCTTCTACCAGGCCTCCACCAGCGAGCTCTACGGCCAGGTGCAGGAGGTCCCCCAGACGGAGCGCACCCCCTTCTATCCGCGCAGCCCCTACGGCGTGGCCAAGCTCTACGGCTACTGGATCACCGTCAATTACCGCGAGGCCTACGGCCTGTTCGCCAGCAACGGCATCCTCTTCAACCACGAGTCCCCCCGCCGCGGCGAGACCTTCGTCAGCCGCAAGATCACCCGCGCCGCGGCGCGGATCGTGCTGGGCCTGCAGCCGCGCCTCTACCTGGGCAACCTGGCCGCCCGGCGCGACTGGGGCCACGCCCGCGACTACGTGGACGCCATGTGGCGCATCCTGCAGCACCACCGGCCCGACGATTTCGTCATCGCCACGGGCGAGGACCGCTCGGTGCGCCAGTTTACCGAGGCCGCCTTCGCCCGGCTGGGCATCCGCCTGGCCTGGACCGGGCACGCCGCCGCCGAGCAGGGCGTGGTGGACGCCGTGGACGGCAACACCTTCGCCCGCTTTCTGGAGTCCACCCTGGCCGCGGCCCCCGGTCCCGCCACCGCCGCCGCGCCGCGTCTGGCCCCGGGGGACGTGGTGGTGGCCGTCAATCCACGCTATTTCCGGCCGGCCGAGGTGGACCGGCTCCTGGGCGACGCCGCCAAGGCGCGGGAGCTCCTCGGCTGGACCCCGCGCATCTCCTTCGCCGCCCTGGTGGACGAAATGATGCGCCACGACCTGGCCGAGGCGCTGCGCGACGTGCACCTGCTCAACGGCGGGTTCGCCGTCCGCCGCGGCGACGAGTGACGCCGCGCCCCCGGCGTCCGCCGCACACTTCCATCGCGAGGTCCCCATGAACAAGGACAGCAAAATCTATATCGCCGGCGCCCACGGCATGGTGGGCCGCGCCCTGGGCCGCGCCCTGGAGCGGCGCGGCTATACCCGCCTGCTCCGCCCCGGCCTGGCCGACCTGGACCTCACCCGCCAGTCCGCCACCGAGGCCTTCCTGGAAAAGGAGCGCCCCGACGTCATCTTCCTGGCGGCGGCCCGGGTGGGCGGCATCCTGGCCAACAGCACCCGGCCGGCCGAGTTCATCTACGACAACCTGGCCATCGCCCTCCACGTCATCCACGCCGCCTGGCGGACCGGCGTCGGCCGGCTGGTGAATTTCGGCTCGTCGTGCATTTACCCGCGCCAGGCGCCCCAGCCCATGGGCGAGGACGCCCTTCTCACCGGCCCCCTGGAGCCCACCAACGAGGCCTACGCCGTAGCCAAGATCGCCGCCATCAAGCTGTGCCGCCACTACCACACCCAGTACGGCGCCGATTTCATCTCCCTCATGCCCACCAACCTGTACGGACCCGGCGACAACTACGACCTCCTCGGCTCCCATGTCCTGCCGGCCCTCATCCGCAAGTTCCACCTGGCCCGGTGTCTGGCCACCGGCGACACGTCCGCCCTGCAGGCCGACCTGACGGCCCGGCCCGTGCCCGAACGCCGCTCCCCCGGCCCCGCGCCGGCCAGCCCGGCGGCCACCACCCTGTTGTTCATGCCCAACGCCGCCACGGATCCGGCCGAATACGCCGCCGTGCTGGAGCCGTTCGGCATCGCCCCCGCGGCCGTCACCCTGTGGGGCACGGGCGCACCGCGCCGGGAGTTCCTGCACGTGGACGACCTGGCGGCGGCCGCCGTCCACCTGGCGGAACACTGCGCCTATGCGGATATGGGCGAACTGGTGAATGTGGGGTGCGGCCGGGATCTCCCCATCCGGGAGCTGGCCGAGTTGGTCAGGGAAACGGTGGGCTTTGAAGGGGACATTCGGTGGGATTCAACCAAACCGGACGGCATGCCGCGCAAGCTGCTGGACATCGGCCGCATCCGCGCCCTGGGCTGGGCGCCGCGGATCGACCTGTCCGCCGGCCTCGCCGCCACCTACGCCGCCTACCTCGCCACCCTCTGATGGCGCTGTGGAGAACACCTGTGGAGTGCGCTCGCTCGAGAGCGCTTTGTTTTCCACACGAACCGTAGCACGGCTGCACACGGCTTGAAGCGGGTGGACGCGGATAAAGAATGGGACACGCATCGAACGGATGGGACGGATGGGTGTGGATCAGAAAAGAAAGGGCTGCGGATAAAGGCGGGGTTGTGTTGTGAATGAAACGGCCGGGGGTATGGCGGTTCGCCGCCGCAGGCGGATCGGGCAGAATGAGCCATGGCTCTGGCCCGGCTACGGCGTTTCCAGCTCCAGGTCGGCCCGGACCATTTCCCGGACCAGGTCCTCGAACGTGTAGGTCGGCTCCCACTCCAGCACCCGCCGCGCCTTGGCGGCATCGCCCAGCAGGTCGGCCACTTCCGCCGGCCGGTAGAAACGCGGATCCACCGTCACCCACTCCCGCCAGTCCAGGTCGGCCGCGGCGAAGGCGATCTCGCAGAACTCCCGCACCGTGTGATTGATGCCCGTGGCCACCACGTAGTCGTCGGGCTGATCTTGCTGCAGCATGAGCCACATGGCCCGGACATAGTCGGCGGCGTGACCCCAGTCGCGCCGGGCGTCCAGGTTGCCCAGGCGGAGCTCGGTGGCCCGGCCCGCCTTGATCTTGGCGATGGTGCTGGTGATCTTGCGCGTCACGAACTCGTAGCCGCGCCGCGGGCTCTCGTGGTTGAACAGGATGCCGTTGCAGCCGAAGATGCCGTAGGCCTCGCGATAGTTCATGGTCAGGTGATACCCGGCCACCTTGCTGATGCCGTAGGGGCTGCGGGGGTGAAACGGTGTCTTTTCCGACTGGGGCACTTCCCGGACCTTGCCGAACATCTCCGATGAGCCGGCGAAATAGAAGCGGCACTCGGGGCGGGCCTCCTGCAGGGACGACAGCAGATAGTGGGTGCCGTTGATGTTGATGTTCATGGTGGAGAAGCCGTCCACAAAGCTCTCGGCCACGAAGCTCTGGGCGGCCAGGTGGTAGCACTCGTCAAAAGGCACTGCCGCCACCACCTTGTACAGGCTGGCGAAGCTCTCCAAACTGGCGGGGTGAAGGTTCAACTCCGGCAAAATGTGTTGAATGCGCGAGAACCGCCGCGTCGGGTCCTCCAGCGCCACCCGCCGGACGATGCCGTGCACCTCATAGCCCTGGCCCAACAATAATTCCGCCAGGTATGATCCATCCTGTCCGGTGATCCCGGTGATCAACGCTCGCTTCATCGCTTACCTCTCCCGTCAAATCTTCAAAGCCGATGGGCTCGCCGCCGTTCTCAAGCGTATCACAGTTTCAGTCGATACTGAATAACCGGTGAATCCAGCGGTGTCCCGTCTCATGCCTCCGTCGGTGCGGATTCCATGGTTCTCCGGGCCGCCGTCATCCTCTCCGCAGATACCGCCCCACCCCTTCGCCCATGTGCCGCAGGTAGGCCAGCGGCAGCTTCCAGCCGCCCAGCCGCGGGTATTTGCCCCGGATGTGCCCCGCCGGCGGCCACAGCAGGAACAGCCCGAAACGCAGCCGCTCGCCCACGCCCGCCCCGGCGTAGTGCGCCCGGTACCAGCGCCGGATCTGGCGGTGCCAGCGGCCGACGTCGGCCAGGGCCGCCGCCTCGGCATCCTCCGGTGCCGGCCAGCTCTCCGGTTCGGCCGCGTCAAAGGGGGGCGTCCAGCCCGTCCAGTCCCGGGCCAACTCCAGCGCCTGGCGCACCGCCACCGCTCCCGCCCAGACCACGCTCTGCCGCCGCAGGGCGTCCCAGACGGCCTCGCTCCGCAGCTCCCCGGCCAGCAGGGCGATGTCCATCACCCAGTCCAGGCGGAACTCGTCGCCGTGCTTCTCGACGAAGTGGCGGGCGGCGTAGATGAGGGCGTCGGCCGGATGCAGCGTGCGGAACTCACCCCCGTCGTGCGGGGCGGTGACGGCCCGCCCGAAAAGGTCTTCCCGGGGGATGCAGTCGCTCGACTGGGGAAAACCGAACAGGTGCCAGTGCAGCTCCACGCCGCGCCAGCCCCCTCGGCCTGCCGGCGGGAGATAATGCTCCTGGCAGAAATAGCGCTGGCCGCCAGGGGTAAAGAGCGGCGCCGGGCACGTGTAGCCTTGGGCCTGCAGGGCGCGGCGGGCCCCGGGCATCTGGGCCGGCTGCACCAGGAGATCCAGATCCACTCCCGCGCGCAGGGCCGGCTCGGGATAGACCGTATGGGCCACCGCCGCCCCCTTGAGCACCAGAACGGCGGTTCCCTGCGCTGTCAGGGCGTCCAGCAGACCGGTCAGCTGGTTGTCCCGTTGCGCGGCGCGGGCCACGGCCAGCACATAGGATTTCTTGAGGGACTCCCGCACCTCGGCCGGCACGGGCCACCCGGCGGGCGCCGACTGCAGCCCCCGGTAGAGCAGCGGCGCGGCCGCCGCCCCGCCCATGGCGCCGATGAAAGCCGGCCAGTCCACCGCTGCCGGGTCGGGCGCGTCGCCGAATTCGCCGCCCAGCAGCGCCGCCGCCAGCCGGCGGTACATCGCCACCCCGTCGCCCATGGAGTGCACCCGGTCACGATTCATCATATCCTGTAGAATCAACGAAGAAGGGAAAACGTGTATGGAGTGCGCAGCGCCAGCTGCGCCTTATGTTGAACGCCGATACACGCGGATCGGAGCGGATCAAGAATGGCATACGGAGTAAACGGATCGAACGGATGGGAACGGATCAAAGTTAAGTGTGGAAAGCCGATTCACGCGGCATAACATGGTGTAAATCAACGGCAAACGGATACGGCCCATTGAGTGCAACCGGTCACGTTTCATCATATCCTGTGGAATCAACGAAAAAGGGAAATCGTGTATGGAGTGCGCAGCGGACCTGTCCTCCATAGCTCCGCCAACAGCGGAGCGGCGGAGGAAGCTGCGCTGTGGAGTGCGCTCGCTGGCCTGCCCCCCGTAGCTCCGTCATCGACGGAGCGGAGGGGGGAGAGCGCTTTGTTTTCAAGGCATTGCATCTCGTTCTGAAAGTGAAACGGCGAACGTGTGAAACGACGCAGCCTGTGGAGTGCGCCGGCTCGACGGCGCTTTGTTTTCCGTTACGAACCGTAGCATGGCTGCACACGGTTTGAAGCGGGTGGACGCGGATGAAGAATGGCACACCGATTGAACGGATGGAACGGATGGGAACGGATCAGAACAGGTTGCCGGCAGTTTTCGCGACAACAATCCTCTCGTAAAGCTCGCCAGGCATCCAATTTCTTTTAGGGTTTTGGCCAGTCATGTTGCGTTTCGGTGGAATCTCGCGAATCTGCCATACGGTTTCAAAATAGAAAATTACACGGAATTATGAAATTCCCGATGGGTAGAGGCACGTGTTTGCGAATCCTGAATGATTCTGAAGCATACCGGACTGCCTGCATGAATGACTCGGTGCGATCTGTGTCTGGCAACAATTCCCTGGCCGCTTGCATGGAATACCTCCCACAAGATTGACCCGGCATCAGACAAAAGCAATAAATACAAGAAATTGACGCACCCAGAGAAAATGTCACGCCGGCGTTCAGCCCCGGCCCTGCCTCTGATCCGTTCCCATCCGTCCAATCCGTTCAATCCGTGTGCCATTCCTCACGCGTGAGCCCCTGGCGGCCAGCCTCGCTGATCCCCTTCAGGAATGCCCCGGCCATCCGTCAAAAACAACAAAAGAAATGGACCGCCCCGGCTCCCCGAGAAATGTCGCGGCCGGCGTTCAGCCCCGGCCCTGCCTCTGATCCGTTCCCATCCGTCCAATCCGTTCAATCCGTGTGCCATTCTTCCCCTGTGTCCCATTCTTCCCCTGTGTTCATCTCTTCACCCGCGCCCGCAACACCCGCGCCATGAACCGCGGATTGGACACGAAATTTCGCCGCCACAGCCGCCGCGGCTCGCGCACGAGGCGCGGCAGCCACTCCAGCCCCAGCCGCCGGAACAGGGACGACGACCGCCGCACCCGCCCCGTATAGAAGTCGAACACCGCCCCCACGGCGGCGATGAAGGCCACGTCCAGGCGGTCCCGGTTGCGCTGGATCCACTTCTCCTGCTTGGGCGCCGTCAGGCCCACCCACAGCACGTCGGGCCGGGCGGCGTTCACCGCCGCCGTCATGGCCGCGTCGTCGGCGGCGTCGAACTCGGCCTTGAAGGGGGGCGCGTACGTCCCCGCCACCTCGATGCCCGGATAGTCGGCCGCCATCCGCCGCCGGATCTCGGCCAGGTTCTCCGCCGTCGACCCCAGGAAAAAATACCGGTACCTTCGCCCCCCCTGCCCCTTCTCTTCCTCTGCCTCTTCTTCTCTGTTCTCCTCCCACCTGTCACCTGACACCTGACACCTGACACCTTCTATATCCAAAATCCCACTCACCCCCAGAAAGACATCACTCCCCGTGATCCGCCCCCGGATGGCCCCGCCGAGGATCCGCGACGCCAGCACCACGCCCGCGCCGTCGGGCACCCGCACGTCGGCCTGCTGCAGGGCCGCGCGGAAGAGGTCGTCCGTCCGCGCCACCTCCAGCGAATGGGGATTGGCGCAGGCCAGGACGCGCCCCCGCGCGCCGCCGTCCAGCCAGCATTGGACCTGCGTCAGCAGCTCCGCCGCCGTCCCGGCATAGATGTCATAGCCCAGGATATCTTCCGTCGTCATCGCGTTTCTTTAGAGCATCCGGTCGACTTGAAAGGACTAAGGATGAAGGATAAAGGATAAAGGACAAAAGCAAAAGGAATCAGAATCTTTAAATCCATATGATCTTACCTGAAACCTGATACCTGACACCTGTCACCTCTTTCCTTCATCCTTCATCCTTCATCCTTTTTCCTTCCTGTTCCCAATGGCCGCCCCGTAAATCTCCATCAACCGCTCGTAACTCCGCTCGGCCGTGTATTCGGCCTCGAACGTCCGCCGCGCCGCTGCGCCCATGGCCGCCAGGCGCGCCGGATCGGCCCAGGCCGCCGCCACCCGTGCCTGCAGGTCGGCGGCGTCGCCCGGCCTGAACAGGACGCCCGTGACGCCGTCCGTCACGATGTCGGCCACGGCCCCCAGGTCCGACCCGGCCACGGGCACGCCCAGGGCGAAGGCCTCGCGCACCACCAGGGGAAAGCCCTCGTAGCAGCGCGTGGGCAGCACCAGCAGCCGCGCCCCGGCCAGCAGCGCCTGCCCGTCGGAGAAGGGGCGCGGGCCGCGGAAGCGGACCTTCCCCGTAAGCCCGGCCTCGGCCGCCCGGCGCTCCAGGCGGGCCCGCTCGGGACCTTCGCCGGCGATATCCAGCGGCGGTGCGGCCGCGCCCCAGCGCGCCCAGGCGTCGAGGAGGACGTCCACCCCCTTCTCCAGCCCCAGGCGTCCCAGGAAGATGGCGCGGTCGTCCCGTTCGGCCCACGGCCGCGGCGCCGGCGGGTCGGGGTAGAAATTGGGCTTGACGTGGAGTTTGTCGGCCGGGAAGCCGGCGGCGGCCAGCGTGTCGCGCTGGAACGGGGTCAGACAGATGAAGGCGTCCACCTGCCGCCGCCAGGTGCCCAGGCGGCGGTGGAGGGCGATCATGAAGGCCAGGGGGAGGGTCGCCAGGTGGCTGCCGCGGTAACAGCCGTGGCGCAGGGCGGGCCGCACGCTGGATCGCTCCAGGCAGAGGGTGCACGGCTCGCCGTCGCGCAGCAGGATGGCCGCCGCGCACACGGTGCGGTAGTTGTGGACGGTGAGGACCGTGGCCGTCGCCGTCCCCCGTGCAGCGTAAAACACCGCCGGTGACAGGAGGGGGTAGAAATTGTGGACGTGGAGGATATCGGGCTGAAACTCCTTGATAGACCGGGCCACGCGCCGCTGCATGAAGGGGTTCCACGCCACGGCCAGCGCCCCCCGCGCCGCGCCCAACTTGCCGGCATACCCCGCCCGGCGGATCTCGTCGCTGTGCCGCTCCACCGTGCGCACCTCGTGCCGCCCCGCCAGCAGGGCCCGCTCGTTGCGAAACACCTCGTTCTCCCCGCTGGGCGCCGCCGAGCCGTAATGATTATGGGCCAGGAGTATCTTCAAGGCAGCGGCTCATCCCTGGGAACAAACACTGTCGGACCGATATAGTCATCCGAGGTGAATTCAGTGTATTCACGGAAATACATGTCGAAGCATCTATACCCATGCTGCTTCAGAAAATCCATGAAATCCTCCCCGGTATATCCAAACTCCTTCCACGCATAGGGATGCAACTCGCAAAAAATCCTGCCCGGGCGCATGATTTCCCACGGAAACCCTCTCAACACGTTCAGCTCCGCCCCTTCCACATCGATCATGAGAAAGTCCACCCTCGAAATAGCATGCTCAGACAAGGACTCTTTAAGCGTTGTCGATTCCACGCTGATTCCGTCATCTCCATGGCTGATCCTGCTCTGCGAACTGCCCGGGATAAAACGGACAAAGCCTGCTTGGTCCATTACAGCACGATTCTCCACGATAATAGTTTCGGCCAGATTATTCATTCTGACATTACTTCTCAGAATACCAAACGAATCCGGATCCGGCTCAAAAGCAATCACTTTTCCACCAAATGGCTGAACAATCTTTCCCAATAAGATGGCGTAGGCTCCGTGATGCGCCCCCACATCTACTACAACTATCTCTTCCTTAAAGCATGACAGATAATCCACTACAGAGTGAAATTGCACATAATCACAATATTTCACAATTTTTGATCGTGTATCTTTTTGAGGTAAAGGGAGATTCCAATAGGAAGGGAATACAGAATCATGGGTCATAAAAAGTACATGATCGAATACCCTGATTGATTGTTCTCCCAACATTTTCCAGTATGTTTGTATAAAAAATCTATAAGAGCTATACAGTTTAGATTTCAATGTTTCCATAATGATCTCTGCTTGATACTGCGGTTCTATATGGAGGCACTTGCACAATCATAGGTGCTATGTTGCTTTGTATTGGTAAGCACTACTGTCCGGTTAAAAGTCGAATAATTTCAGTTGGTTGCATGGAGTATAACCGTTATCATTGTAATCAACTTTCGTAAGTGCTTGATATAAGGGCATATGCTCGAAAAGAGTGACACTCAGAATCTGTAGAATTGTGTAGAGACTGAGGTCAAGATTCAGCTGTTTTTTGACAATGGCCACCAGGACATAGACGGAAATGGCGATCCAGATCTGGGTTTTGACGGCGTTGGGCGATGTCCCGTAGAACTTCTTGATGCGCAGGTGCTGCTTGATCCATTTGAAGAACAACTCCACCTGCCAGCGACACTTGTAGAGATGGGCGATGGTCTCCGGCGGCAGGAGGAAGTGATTGGTCAACAGGGTGATCGGTTTGCCGTCGGCGACGAGGCGGATCCGGCGCAGTTTTTCGGGAAAGGCATCGTACGAATGGGTCAGGACAATGGTCTGATCGCAGATGAGACCATCTCGACGGTCCACCGGTCGGGAGTACAGTCGCCGAAAGCGCAGATTGCGTTTGGCCCGGATGATGAAGTAGGCGGCCTGCCGATGCCAGAGGTACAGTCGATGAAAGTCCAGATATCCGCGGTCCATGATATAGATGGAGCCGGGTTCCGGACAGAGCCGGTCCATCATCCGGAGATCGTGCGTTTTGGCGGGCGTGACTCTGACCCAGAGGGGGATATTGCCCCGCAAGTCCAACAGAGTGTGCATCTTGATGGCACTCTTGGTGGTGCGTAAATCGGCCCAGGGAAACAGGGACAGGCACAGGTCGATGGTGGTGGAGTCGAGGGCGTAGGCTGTCTCTGCCAGTTCGATACCCAGACTGCTGCCGGCATACAGCTGCCGGGCCCGCCGGATGAGATGGGCGGCGAACTCGGCGAAGATCCGCCAGTCGCGGCTCTCGTTGGCGTCGGCCAGGGTGGAGCGGGAGACGTTGCCCCGGATCCCCATGTGGTAGAGTTTGGGCTTCATGGCCCGCAGGCTCAACTCGATGTAGCGCAGGCTCTCCCGCCACGTCAGCTGGGCGAAGGCCATGCACAGGTACTGGTCCCAGCAGGTGAACGAGCGGGTACGCTGATCGCCGGCGTAGCGAGCGACACACCGCCGGAAATGTCGCTTGGGAAGATAGTCGATGAGTTGGGAAAAGATCGTGTGTCCTTGATTCATGGGTTGTCCTTTGCCAGTGAAATGAAGACAGTTCCCATGATAACGTCAGATTCAAATCGCGGACACGCATTTTTGCTCTCAACTTATTGTAACTTAATATGTTCTGGACATTTTACGCAAAGTTAACCGGACAGTAGTGATTGGTAAGACTTATTTAGGATACAGCGGCTCCGCCAACACCGCCCGAATACCGTCACAAAAATTCTGTGCCATTTTCTCTATGGTATATTTTTTGGAGTCTTCCAGACAAGCTGCAACCAGCCGTTGCCGCCGCTCCTCATCCCGAAGAAGTGAAATCACTTCTTCAGCGTAGGTTGTTACATTTTCTTTGGTCATCACCCCATTGTGGCCCGGCTCCAGATAGGCAATCTCCGGCGAATGAATTCCGCAGTCGGTGGTAACCAACGGCAAGCCCAGGGCGAAGCTGTCCAGGATCACCAGCCCCACCATCCCCGGATTCAAAATGAGTTGCCCCAAGAGGGCATAGCGCACCTTGTCCCGCCCGAATTGCGCCTCGACCCAGTGCACCCATGGTCTTACCCTGGCAAAGGTCTTGACACTGCTTCGCAAGGGTCCATCGCCGATGATCACAAGTTCAAAATCATGATTCCCTGTTCTGATGAGATCGGCCGCCTTGAACAAAAAGTCCAGGCGCTTGTCCTCATGCAGGCCCCCCAAAAAAATCCCGACGGCTTTGTTATCCAGTCCCTTTTCTCTTGTCCACTCAATCAACTCTGTTTCCGAAATGGAATCTGCATGTGCTTGCAATGTACTCTGATCAATGGCGTTGTACACGCAGGAAATATTTTTTACTGGAATCCCCCAGGAGGAAATTCGCTCTACCGAAAGGGGTGTGTACGCGAACATCCAATCCGCACGATGTGCACACCAGCGCCGCAGCCGTTCCTCCCACCCGTCAGAGCGCCTGGACTGCAGATTGCCGCCGTGAGCGAAATAGCTGATTCGGGTTTTGAGCCGCCTTTTATTCAGCGCGATCCACAAATTGCTAAGCATCGTGTTTTCATGAGGCATGATGACCAGGTCATGGTCACGAGCGGCCTTCGCCGCACCACCTTGCCACACAAGCTGTCGCGCTCCAACGCTCATATATCGATTTTCCAACAGGATGCCGCCTGACCAGTCACCTCCATCCTGCCGCAGTTCCTCCTGGTTGGTTGGCAGGCCATACGCCACGTTGAATTCGATCCCCTGACCGGCCAGTACCTGTTGCAGGCGCAGAAAAAACGGTACCCGGTAATTGGTCAGTCGACGCTGGATGAAAAGCACTTTCATAAGTAATCGATCAGACATACTTCATTGAAATTATGGATGCGCAAATAAATCACAGTCCATCGCCACCAGGTTTCCCGACAATCAGCTATTCCAGGGTGACTATTGGCAAGCCAGGCCGGGATGGTTTGTCCAACATGAGTGCCAGTGCACCTGACCGTTCCAGTCCACGCAGATTTCTGTACACCGGAAATGTCCACTGCCGCTGGGTTTTGAGGAAACCCTGAGCGAGTTCTTGACGATGGAAAGTAAGTTCATCTCCGGACAAAATTTTTTCGAGGACAGCCAGGCATAAATCCGTGCCCTTCTGGGTCAGCTGCATGTTGATGGTGTGCACGGTATCGTCCGGCGAGAGGGTGGCCCGCGCCTGGACCACGATGGAACCCCCATCGATTTTTCGCGACAGGCGGTGGATGGTCACCCCGATATTGGCCGGGTCCCAGTTCAGCAGGGCCCACTCGGTACAATGGGTGCCACGGTAATAGGGCGACAACCCCCAATGCAGATTCAGGGCCAGGCTGGAAGTTCTTAAAATATCATTTTTGACGATGGATGTGCCATGATCCAGGATCAGATCCGGCTTCAGCCTCTGCAACCGTTCGTTGACGGGCGCTGCATTGATATCTTCAGTGAACATGACCGGAATCTGCGGATCCAGAGTCCGCCAGCTTTCCTGAAAAAATCGTGAATGGTTTCGATCAGACACTTTTTTATTTATCAACGCATCCAGCATAAGCAGAAAGGCCCAACAGGCCCCATGTTTCCCAATGAATGACCGAAACCATGACAAATCCCGCGACGGCTTCTCGACGATTGCCAGTGCCAACGGAAAGGACTGGTGAATACGATTGGCGAAATAAATCAGGTGGGGCTCCCACCGGATCATGCTAACAATTTTCATAGCGCCTGCGGTTTCGTATTTCTCGAATGCTTTCATACAGATGAACGTTGGCCCGGAAGTAACGGCACTGACCGGGAATATCTCTTCCGCCCCATAAGATGAAACGGTTCAGACATAAGGCATCCGTACTGGCCAGATCGAGGGGCAGGAAGTTCTTCTTGCCTATGGTGGTGATGCCCAGCCGAAATCCAGCTCGTCTGGCACAGCGAATAACGGCTGAATTGTAACGACCGCTGGGATAGGCGATAACGTCCGGGGTCACCCCAAATAAACGCTGCAGATCCTCCTGGGCGGTCATCATCTCCCCGTAGATCCCGTCTTCATCATAGTTGGTCAGGATGGCATGGTGGCGTGTATGGTTCCCAATGCTCACCAGGGGATGCCGGGCGAAATGCTGCAGCTCGGCCGCCGTAAACGGTCGGTCCAGATCCCCTTGGGGCACGATGGCGGATGTCCCGAATTCAGATTCAAGATACGCCTCTATTTCTGAATGGATCTTTCCCGACAACCACTCACATTCTCTGGAGATGAGTTCGGGAGATATGCCGGATCGTTTTCGTTCCCGATAAACCACGTCCCACCAGAAACATTTGTGCTCCAGGACATGGCGTGTGGAGATGAAGAACAGCGCCGGAACATACATCTTCTCAAGGAATGGGAGTATGCGTGAATTGTTGAAATATCCGTCATCGAACGTGATGAGCAGATAATTCTTATCCGGATATAGCCCCGTGAGAATGTCGTCCGGCGAAACGAAAGTGAAATGATTACTCTGAAAATAATGAACAAATTCCTGAAAATCATTTACAGTGACAGACTGTTGTGGATCTATTTGCCCCGAAGCTAATTCATCGCCATGAATAAATATCGAGTGAAGGAGAACGATAATAAGTGAATTTCTTTCAGGGACGAACTTTCCCCAAAAAGCAGACAAACATCTATCAATACTGAGTAAAAGATTCAATGTACCTCAGATCATAACATATTCTTTAGATAAACATGATGGTAAATCAAAGAAACCAATGACAAGGAAAGATAATTGTGATCGAAAAAAAATACTCATTTTACCCGGAACCTACATCCCCAATATGCGCATTTCAGTGCATGTCTCAGGAGCATAATGTGTTTTTTAAGAAAATATTTGTTAATTTTATGGACATTTTCACATCTTCGATGCCAAGGTTGCAGAATACTTGAATCGAATATATCCTGCCTTTGGGTCTTGTGTTGTTGTCTCTTTGTATAAAGTAGTTTTTCCATATTCTTTAACCACACGGGAGGCGCTAATTTATTATAAAATAGTGAGATTGCATTCATGCTAATCTCTTTCCGGGCAACACAAGAATCTGACAGTTTCTCAATAATTGATGTCGAAATCTTCGCATCTCCTACAGGCACAACGAATCCGGATACATTATTATGGATAATCTCTCTCATGGCTGAAGGGCAGTCGCTAACGATAGGTATTACGCCTTTTTGTAGCGCTTCTAAAAGAATCATTGGACAGCCTTCCCCTCTAGAAGGAATTAAAATGAAATCAGAAATGTTCAAATATTCATTGACATGCTTATGATCTACTGGACCAATCAGTTTTACTTGGTGCCGATACTTTTCAGGAAGAAACGTTTGGATAATCTTTGTATTTCCAAGCCAGAATAAATTCCATTTCAGATCAAGTTGTTTTAATCTATGGCAAAGCTTTAAGATTGTGTCGCTCCCCTTCCTTTCACTTCCCCCACCTGTATAAAGTATATTTATTGGTTCCCCTCTGTTTAGACAACTTTGTGAAGTACAAGATTCGTATTTGGTTGCCAATATTGTATTGTAAATTACTTTTATAGAGGATGGATCCATTGTTTGATATCGTCTTAATATTGAATCACGAGCGTAATGCGAAAGAACCACAATCCAATCAACATGTGGAAAGTTTGTTAAAGCGGCTTTCTCAATATGTTGGTCTGACTCGTGAAGAGAGGCATGTACAACAGAGATTTTGATTCGATGATCTGAAAAACAAGGGAAAAGAGAATTTACCCATATGTGATCACTGCTAATTATGACGTCAGGATTAAAAGAAGAAATTTCTTCAAACATTGCTTTGGCAATTACTTTTTCCGCGGCAGTTGTATCAGGTACATAGTATTGAGAATAAATGTAATTTGTCTGTTCTTGAATGCTTTTCCTATCTGTACTGATAACTAGAAGATCGTGGCCCTGAGAAGTGAGGATCTCTGCCACCGCTCGATTATAAGCAGCAATCCCTCCACCTGATGAATAGTAAGCGGATCCTATGAGAGCAATTTTTAAAGTCATTTAAGTTTATTAATAGGAAGACTTACTTTCTTTGCAATCATGAAAAAACCAAAAGGAAAAGAAACTTTAGTTCTATCAGACAAATATTTACCTAGATTAGTATGTATAAAAACCCAAACAAAATATTGGAGCATTATTGCCAAGTGTTTCCCAACCAATGGGATAAACTGCAGATGCTTTGCAAAAAAATCACCAACAATTTCTGGAGTACCGCCAGTTGCCTCAATTAAAAGAACTTTAAAACCTGAATTTTCGGCAAAATTTGCAAGTGAATATTGTGTATACCTATAGAAATCGTAAGGAGCCTCATGTATCCAGTAAAAAAAAGGAACATTCGCTATTACCAATCCTTCTTTAACTAATATACGGTTAAATTCACACCATAAATTTTCAGGGTTTGCTATATGCTCTAAAACATCAGAGATAAGTATGGTATTGAAAATCTCAGAACGTAAAGGTAGTCCACGACACAAATCGGCATAAATATCAATATAGTTTTGATGGTGTACTGTATTTGGCCAATCAATACATATATGAGAAGAAACATAATCTTTGCATGCTTCATATAAAGGCGCCAGCCCGCATCCTAAGTCAACCAATTCTCCCGAGGCATATTCCTGCAAATATTTTTGGTAATGTTTACCAATGATATCAACAGAAAGCCTAGATCCAACACCAACAAAATTTTTGCATCGAGATCCTCTGAGCTTACCTCTTCTAAATACAAATTTGGTGGGTTGCCAAAATTCTTTATTTTTCATTATTGTCTTCTCAAAGATTTTTGTATTTAAACTTGGCTTTGAGTATTTTGTCTGAGATAAATATTGGCAATATTGTTAAGAAAAGGAAAACAAAAAATTTTCTTGGAGAAGGATAATATTTGCAACTCTTTATGATTTCACTCCGCGCTTTGGCCCTATCGCCAAGTTGCAGATATATAGATGTTCGCATTTTATACCAATGTGCAATATATTTCTTAAGTGCGACTCCACCATATTGATTGTATAATCTAATAAATTCTTTTCCCACATAATCGTCGGGATCTGGAAAACGCCTTCTATCAGGTGAGCCGTGATGCCCTCTTCTAAAAAGAGCACAACACTCCGTTGAATAGGCTGCTTTGTATTCTAAAATCAGCTTTGCCCATGTCAGAAGATCCTCTCCTACTCTAACTCCTTCAGGAAATCCTCCAATACTCAATATTGCAGAACGACTTACTGCTGTTGCAGAAGTCCAAATAATTGGATCAGACACAATGGATTGTTCAAAATAGTCAGTTAAAACAAAATCTGTTTCATGATCGCACCGTAATTTTATGGTTGGCTGAGCCACACTGCCATCGTTATACAAATAATTATAGTTTGTAGAAAAAAGCTGACATTCCGGATATTTGGCAATTAGCACGAGAATAGTATCCAAAAAATGTGGTTCCCAGAAATCATCAGAATCTAGAAACGCTATATATTCTGATCGTGATAGGTTGATGCCAAAATTTCTAGCACTAGATACTCCCTGATTTATCTGATCTACTACTTGAATTCGATTGTCACAGATAGAGCGTGCAATATCCGGGCCCCTATCTGATGATCCATCATTAATTACTAAAACTTCGAAAGATTGTAATGTCTGATGAAGTACTGATTGGATGGCTTCGTAGATATATTTTTCATTATTAAATAAAGGAACAACAACCGTAAATTTTGGAAAATTATTCATATTTATAAAGCCTATGAGCGCAAAATAAACGCATCCTATTAAACAAATTGAGCTATTTTATGTTTTTACACACAACCTGCCTGTATAGTCTATTCTACTAAGAAGTAGATTTAAGTCATTTTGCGCTAAATACTCATCCACTGCTCGCCTAGCTCCCTGCCAATGACCATAATCATCTATCAAGAGAACGCCATGCTTCGATAACAACGGATACAGATATTGCATTTCCGTTAAAGTAGATTCGTACCAATCGGTATCCAGCCTAAGTAATGATATTTTGGTTGGCTGACTATTCTTTAAAGTTTCCTCAACTCTTCCCTTAACCAACATAATCTTATCTTTGGGATAACCTGTAGAGAGTAAATTTTCTTGCACCTCTTCTAGATTAGCGTGACACCACAAGGAAGTACCATCAGGATTTAATAATAAATCATATTGATCCGATGCCAACTTACCATCCAATGTCTTATCAAATTTTGTGGGTAAACTCATACCCGAAAAAGTGTCATAAAGATAGAAATCACGGTCTATTACACCATTTTCTATTAATGTAAGCATCATAGCCATAGCCGACCCACCTCTCCAAACACCACACTCAACAAATGTACCTTCTATATTTGATCTCACAATGTAATCTACTGAATTGATCAAGGCGAATATTCTCTCTGGTGATGTAAGCGTGTAATCGGAAACTCTTTCAATTATTCGTATATGTCTATTAGTGAAATCAGGAGGATATTTCTTTGATAGATCTTTAACCGATATAATTTCATAGCCAAATTTGTTGAATATTTTCTGTATCATTTTTTTCTGTCTCATTGCTTTCTCCTAAAAAAGTGACTAGTTGTCCCAAAATGTCTCCCGAATAATACTCACACTGAAGAATTTATCACCTATTTAAACGTAATATTTTGGATTCTTCACGCCAGGCAGACATCATAATGCCCGTGAAAAGAAACGGATATTGGGTTACAGGAACAATATAATCCAACATGTTATCAAATCCCATACAAACCATTAAAGCAGGAAAAGATGTAAGTACAATCAATGCGTAAATCCGCGCAAGGTATGACGTTTTACTTCGATATATTTTGTAGGCAACGATCATGCAAAGAAGCATTGTGGAAACATATAGTATGAATCCAATCAGTCCGACATCACATAATAACCGAACGTAGCTGCTGTGAATAACCCGCAAGCCCATATAGGTTTCTGTATAGCCATAAATTTGCGTTGCACCAATCCCACTCCCCCAAATTGGCTGGGGGTAAAAAAACCGATCCAGGGCGAATTCCCAGTGATAGAATCTGCCAGAGCTGTCAATTGTTTTCGTATCCACACTCGTTGGATTGAAGAATACTTGCTGAACATTAATATTATCAGGATCCCGGAATGTTTTTTCACGAAGATTCGGAAAAAATACAAACATACCAATTGCAAAAAGATAAAATAGAAAAATAAACGGAAAAGATTTTTTCCCTAAATAATAGATTATAAAGAATGAGACGCCCACCAGCAAAGCAAGAATGCCCGTTCGCACGCCATAGATCGTAGAAGAGGCGAACCATACTACTAACAGCAATAGATACCAATTATTCCTGAATACTCTCCAGGCAACAAGAACGGGTCCGGCAATGACCCCTCCAAAATCGCTGACAATTGCCCAGAATGTATTTAGAACGTAGCCAGCGGTTGTATATACCATATTTGCGATAGTCCAGGTGACTCCGCCACTGAAAATAACATATACTGCTGACATTTTCAGCCAGATCCTGAACGGACGAACATGCATTTCCTTGTACCGAAACAAGGATCTTCCAAGCCAGAAAGCCAATAAAGGAAAAGCAAACTTTACAAATACTCGAGTGGCGAACCAAATATTATCAGAAAAAAGTAGTAGTATTCCGCACCAGATCACGAAAAATACGAAGCACTTTTCATAAATAGGCATATTTTTCGTAAAATCGCCGGAACGAAGCAAAGCCAGCATTGACAATGCAATATATATCAGGAGCCAGATAGATGACGTTTGTAATGCGCCAACTTCTTGGCCGCCAAATGACAGAGGTCCTGTGATAATCGCGAAGTAAAGAAAATGTGCGGGACGGAAAAGGGCAATTCCGACTCCAATGGCCGCCAATATTATGATGAAAAGAAAAGCCACTCGATTTAATCTCTTAATTACAATGAGCTCTGAAATCGCATATAAACTCAATGATGCCAGATCATGCGATCTCTTACACAGGCCGATCAAATCACGAATGCTAATACGGACATCTGGTCACAAGTCGATTCCCTAATGAATCCATTCTCTCGAGCTCATACCTGAAGCTCTGGGGATTAAAAAGTTGGGAATGTTGCCGATGACAAGCAGAAAAGCAATATATATCTCTCTCAAATATAACCGTCAACAATGGCCTTATAGATAATGGTATCTTATATCAATATCAATTCAAAGAATACCTATAATATTTCTTCAGCATAAGTATCTGTTTTTCAAAAAAATACCAACTGATCAATGAAATTATCATTGAACAGCCTATGCTAAGAACAAAGTAAAGAATTATTCCCAGGAAAGGTGATCCTGTGCCATCAATCAATACCTCTCTGGGAAAAAGATGCACAAACAGGGGGCGTAATATACCGTGATATACGTAAAGACCATAACTGATCTTCCCAAATAGTCTCAAAACCTGATTGGAGAAAAGACGATCCAAGAAATCAGAATTCAAAGTCCGGACAAGAAGAGACGCAAAGAAGAATGAACATATTGGAATTGTAAGAGAGTATATTATTTCGCCATGAAAACTTCTTGGGACAAAGCTAATCAGTAAGAAAAAAAATCCGAAAATATATATACCGATATTTGAAAGATACGACAACTTTAACCATTCACGATCTGACATACACATGACTGCACATAAAGCGCCTAAAGCTATAGCACCACTATGAGTTACAGTGCTCCAGGACAAGATAGCAGGCGTATCGGCCCAACCAATTTCTCCCAGGATAAGACAAGAGAAACTCGTCACAACCCATCCGATACAGATATTTTTTAACACATTCCTGCTGACCATGAAAACAACTATTGGCCAAAACAAATAAAAGTGTTCTTCCACTGCAAGAGACCAAAAATGCCCTAATTTAAAGAGGCTCGAAGCATCAAAGCTAATATCCGATGGGATATTTGACAGATAACTCCAAAGCAACCATTGATTTTTCTGGATTAAGGTTGCCCCTCGATCGAATTCAACCAAATATGGCAGTCCAAATAGAACTGCTGCCAGGGAAAAATAGTATAGTGGAAAGATACGGAAAAAACGACGGAAATAAAAATTCTTAAAATAGCCATTCGCCTCTTTGGTACTTAATAAGATCCGCGTGATTAAAAATCCTGAAAGTACAAAAAACAGCTCCACCCCCTTTAAACCCATAAGTATGATTTTGTTTATGATTGGTCCCACAAAAGGTGCATACTGAATGATGAGTGCTTCCCCATTAAAATGGGCGATCAAGACCATCAAAATAGCCAAACCGCGGATCCCATCCAAAGAGGAAATATGTGAACCATGACGATGCATTCGTTGCTTCGATATCATATTCAGATCAAATATTGTGTCTGACATAAATGAACGACAAAATAGCCAAGGCCAGCATAACTATGAGTAAAGGCCGGCCTGCAAGTGATACAGCAGATACATTAAGCCAGTGAATTCTCCATTTCAAATGCCACAGGTCAACTGTTAGATAATAAATAATATAATCACAATTTTACTTCATTTATCCAGTGTGATTTGAGTGATCTCTGACTACCTGTCCCAGCAGTCCAGCGAGCAGTTGAGCCTGATTTTTTCTGGAATAATTATCAATCTTTTCCGACCTTGCCTCTGATCGTACCATTCCAGTAAGTCGCCATTGTCCGATCCAATCTTCCAGTGTCGAGATTACCTCTTCAATGGAATGACAACTGATCCCTGCACCGGTATCATTCAAAATTTGGTCAAGCTCAGCTTCATCTCCCAGGACATGCAGAATCGGCCGGCCGACTGGCAAGTATTCGAAGATTTTCGTCGTTAATATACCCCGCCGTCCCTTGTTCATAAGTGAAAGAAGCACGGTACTTTGCCGTAAGATGTTTATGACTTCATCGTGATTGACTCGCGGTTGAATGTTGATCATCGATGCGCAAGAGTGATTCCTGATTATTTCTCGAAGCAATTCATTTTCGGCGCCATAAAAATCAATGCTCATCTCATCTTTACCTATCACTTTTCGTTCGAGCAACATATCAACGGCTTTGAAAAACAGGGATGGGTCTCGATACCATAAATTTAGAATTCGCCCCATATAACTGATTCTAAATTTCTTGGTTAATGGTAACAATTTAGGATCCATGAAAAGATCCGGGTCATACCCATTGAGCAAAGGCTCAACCTTGCATGATATTTTGGTACGCATTATCCTGGCATGCCAGTCTGAAACAGTAAGAACCAATGATGCGCTGGAAAGAAGTCGATCACGCCGCAGCTTCAGTCTGAGATGAAGAAACCGGTCGCGAAGACTGCCGTGAATTCCTTTCTCCTGCTCATATATATCTCGGAGGTCGGCAACCCACGGAATTCCTCGAAGACAGCTTAACTCTCGCGCGACTCTTAATGTCCAAAGATCAGGCATTGTGGCTAAAATGGCATCGAATTTTTTCTCCGGCCAGATGCTCGGTGAAATTTTCATCATCTTTTCAGCCACTCCAGGTGGATGACCCATCTCCGGATGAATCATCAACATGAATTTATCAATAGATCTCCGCTCGACTATAGACTGTATTTCATTCTGCTTACTAATAGTAATCCGATGGATGTTCTCTTCCGGCGGCAAGCCGGGAATTTCCATCTTGCAATTTTGAGCGAGATCATCTGCAGGCCACTCCCGGGTCAGCACGTAGGTTTCCCAGCCGAATTCCGGCAAGTACTTGGCGAACATGGCCGGCCGCAGGCCACCGACCAGGGAGCGGGGGGGGAAAGTCCCGGTGACGATTAACAGCCGCTTGGAATCCGAACGTAGTTCCTTAAATAATCCTTCATAATTGGCGAGTGCATTCTTGGGCGACAACAACTGCTGGAGATCGGCTGATAAATACTTCTCGAGTTTCCCTTCTCGCCAGCAATGATACATCTCCACCAGGCCTTCATACGTCCGCTCGACGGAGGTACAGTCGACCACCACCCCGCCGCCACATTCGGAGATTACATCCCGGATGGTACCCTCCCGGGGTGACAGCGACAGAACCGGGCGCCCCGTGGAGACATAATCGGCCAATTTGCCTGGCATAAATATTCCGACGTCACAGGGCGCTTCCACGATCACCGCGACAGTGCTGGCCGAAAGTTGTTCGAGGGACTCAAGATAGTCCACCGGCCCGGTAAAAGAAGATATATCGGTCAAATTCAAATCATTCAGCATTTTATTGATGGAAATGTTTTCAACGCCCACGATTTTCATATGAACGGGTTCGGGGGGATTCACCTTGTCCAGAAACATTCGCAAGGCTTTCAGCAGCACCACGGGGGTTCTCTCCGGGGAGAGATTGCCGGCATGACACAGGCTGAACACTCCGTTTGTCGGCACCGACGTCGGGCCGTACCCCTCGAGGCCGATGTGTGGAATTATCCGCACCTTGTGCCTGTTTTTGAGGCCCAGCGGCTCGATCATGTACTGCGCCAATCTTTCACAGGGAAATGTATTGAAATCCGCCTCATCAGCTGCATTCCTGAAATATCTATCCCAGATCTTGCGCTGAACGTTGGGAATTGTATATGAGTATGGCGGGGGGAAATGATAGGCCGGCGGGTCATTCCAGTTGGCGATCCAGGGTATGCCAAATCTTCGCTTGAATATCATCGCGGGCAGATGGGCATGATCAGACACCGAGCGGGAAAAAATGAAATGGTAATTGTTCTCCTGGTGAAGTTCTATGGCCTTGGCCAGCGCCCGCCGGGCCCACCTCACCTTGGGAATGGGATGACGCATGACGACCGAATCCATGATTCGCTGGGCGAAACGGGTCAGTGGATTGGCGAATGTATATTCAATTTCATGGGTATACGGCCGAAGAGGCCGCCAGGGTTCGACCCACTGATCACCGTATTTCCGGCCTTCGTATTTGTCGGAGATGATATCGACATGCCAGCCGTTATGGATCATGGCCAGGGCGAGCTTGCCGCTCACGATGCTTTCGGAAAAGCAATAGGGCGCAAAATTGGGGGCGAACATCAAGATACGGTATTTGTTTTTCATGTTTCTATCTCTGCCGCCGGAAAAGTTCTGTCAAATTTCTTGTCTTAAATAGCAGCTTAATTCTTTAAATATCAATGGGTAAAACTCCGTTAAAGTTGTCTCCCCGCGGTAATGGGGGAAACAAATAGCGGGCCGGGGCACTC